>Ga0182748_1002660_pt1 | contig 15953 bp, 11 predicted proteins | sample eDN3rd37CKraftOP_FD_128877 | JGI IMG/M metagenome (GOLD analysis project Ga0182748, IMG submission 128877) | Enriched Organic Plus compost microbial communities from Emeryville, California, USA - eDNA 3rd pass 37_C Kraft OP (version 2) (version 2) ...
CATGAGCATCGGGATCGTGGGCCTGGGCTACGTGGGTCTGCCGTTGGCGGTGGCGTTTGGTGAGGCTGGTGAGCGTGTGGTCGGGGTGGATGTCGATCAGCGCAAGGTCGCGGCGTTGCGGGCTGGCGAGTCGTATGTGGAGGACGTCAGTTCGGATCGGTTGCGGGCGTTGGATGGGAAGATCCGGGCGACGACCAGGTATGCGGAGTTGGCGGGGGTGGAGGCGATCGTGATCGCGGTGCCGACGCCGTTGACGGAGAATCGTGAGCCGGATTTGGGGCCGTTGTTGGATTCGGCGCGTGCGGTGGCGGGGGTGTTGCAGGCCGGCCAGTTGGTGGTGTTGGAGTCGACGACGTATCCGGGGACGACGCGCGAGCAGTTGGTGCCGTTGTTGGAGGAGTCGGGGTTGGGTGCGGGGCGGGATTTTCATCTGGCGTTCAGTCCCGAGCGGGTGGATCCGGGTCGGACCGATTACACGCTGCGCAATACGCCGAAGGTGGTGGGTGGTCTGACCGATGCGTGTCGGGATCGGGCGTTGGCGTTGTATGGGCGGGTGTGCGACACGCTGGTGCCCGTGTCGACGCCGGAGGCGGCGGAGTTGACGAAGTTGTTGGAGAACATCTTTCGGTCGGTGAACATCGCGTTGGTCAATGAGTTGGCGATGTTGACCGATCGGATGGGGATCGACATCTGGGAGGTTGTCGACGCGGCGGCGACCAAGCCGTATGGGTTCATGCGGTTTGATCCGGGGCCGGGGATGGGCGGTCATTGTCTGCCGGTGGATCCGTTCTATCTGTCGTGGCGGGCGCGCGAGTTCGACATGACGACGGAGTTCGTGGAGTTGGCCGGGCGGATCAATCAGCAGATGCCCTATCACTGCGTGGCGCGTATCGAGCGGGCGCTCAACGATCAGGCCAAGGCGGTGCGGGGGAGCAAGATCGGCCTGTTGGGGGTGTCCTACAAGGCGGGGGTGGGCGACACGCGCGAGTCGCCGGCGTTGAAGATCGCCAGCCTGCTGTCGGGTCTGGGGGCCGATGTGCACTACCACGATCCGTATGTGCCCGAGCTGCGCGACCACGGCCTGCGCAACGAGCCGCTGGACGCGGTGCTGGACGGCGCGGACCTGGCGGTGATCGTGACCGCGCATCCCGGCATCGACCACCACGCCATCGCCACCCGCGTGCCCGCGCTGCTGGACCTGCGCGGCGTCACGCGCGGCGTCGAGACGGGGAACGTGGTCCGCCTGTGAACGTCGGCGTCGTCGGCCTCGGCTACTGGGGTCCCAACCTCGCGCGCAACTTCGACGCGCTGCCGGACTGCGACCTGACGTGGCTCTGCGACGGCCGCGACGAGGTCCGCGCCAAGTACGAGCCGATCTACCGCTCGACGCGCTTCACCGGCGAGCTCGACGACCTGCTGAACGACGACGCGCTCGACGCGGTCGTCCTCGCGACGCCGGTGCCCACGCACGCCGACCTCGCGGTGCGCGTGCTCGAGGCCGGCAAGCACTGCTTCGTCGAGAAGCCGCTGGCCACCACCACCGCCGACGCCGAGCGCGCCGTCGAGGCCGCCGAGCGCAGCGGCCGGGTGCTGATGGTCGGCCACCTGCTCCAGTACCACCCGGGCGTCAACAAGCTCAAGGAGCTGGTCGACGCCGGCGAACTGGGCGACATCCACTACATCTACGGCAACCGCCTCAACCTCGGCCAGCTCCGCCACGAGGAGAACGCGCTGTGGTCGCTGGGCGCCCACGACATCTCCGTCGTCCTGCACCTGGCCGGCGACGAGGAGCCCTACGAGTTCTCGGCCCGCGGCGAGAGCTACATGCGCCCCGGCATCGAGGACGTCGTCTTCGGCTTCATGCGCTTCCCGTCCGGCCTGGCCGCGCACCTGCACCTGAGCTGGCTGGACCCGCACAAGGAGCGGCGCTTCACCGTCGTCGGCTCCAAGCGCATGGCCACGTTCGACGACATGGACCTCGAGCGCAAGGTCACGATCTACGACAAGGGCTTCGACGAGTCGATCCACTCCTACGGCGAGTACGTGATGCGCTCCGGCGACATCTGGAGCCCGCGCGTCCCGAACGCCGAGCCGCTGCGGCTGGAGTGCGAGCACTTCCTGGACTGCATCCGCGAGGGCCGCACGCCGGTGTCCGACGGGCGCAGCGGCCTGCGGGTCGTGCGCGTGCTCGAGCACCTGCAGGACGAGCTGGAGCGCCACCGGCGCGAGCAGGTGGTGGCCCGTGGCTGAGCCGGTGCTCGGCGAGGGGGTCGTCGTCGGCGACGGCGTCACGTTCGGCGAGAACGTCGTCGTGCACGCCGGCACGGTGATCGGCGACGGCTGCGTGATCGAGGACAACGTCGTGCTCGGCAAGGTCCCCAAGCTCGCGCGCTCCAGCGCCGCGGCCGGGAAGCCCGCGCCGCCCGGGCTGCGGCTCGGCGAGCGGGTGACGGTGTGCAGCGGCGCCGTCGTGTTCGCGGGCGCGCGCATCGGCGACCGCGTGATCCTCGGCGACCAGACCTACGTGCGCGAGCGCGCGCAGATCGGGCCCGACACGGTCATCGGGCGCGGCACCTGCGTCGACAACGACGTGCGCGTCGGCGCCCGCTGCAAGGTCCAGACGATGGTCTACCTGACCGCGAACTCGCTGCTGGAGGACGACGTGTTCGTCGGCCCGTGCGCGATGACGACCAACGACGACACGATGGCCCGCCACGGCAAGGACTACGAGCTGCGCGGCGCGACGCTGCGCCGCGCCAGCCGCATCGGCGGCGGCGCCGTGCTCACGCCGGGCGTCGAGGTCGGCGAGGAGGGCTTCGTCGCCGCGGGCGCGCTCGTCACGCGCGACGTGCCCCCGCGCGGGGTCGTGCTCGGGGTCCCGGCGCGCGTCATCCGCGACGTGCCCGACGAGGATCTCCTGGAGAGGTGGCGCTGACGCGCCACCGGACCTGGGCGATCTTTCCCAGACCTCAACAAACGTCCCCGGCGATCCGATACTGCCGGGCGTGGCCCGTCGCTTCGCCGTGCTCGCAACGCTGCTGGCCGTCCTCGCGGCGGCCGCGCCCGCCGCGGCGGCGCCCGTCGGCCTGCGCACGCTGATCCCCGGCGCGAAGGGCGACGACGTGCGGACCGTGCAGTCGCTGCTGCGCCGGCTGATGGCCGAGCGGATCGCCGTCGACGGCATCTACGGGCCGCAGACCACCGAGGCGGCGCGCCGCTTCGAGGTCGCCAACGCGCTCGGCGTCAACGGCCGCCTCACCCGCGGCGAGCAGCGCCTGCTGCGCCACTTCACCCGCGAGGCCGTCGCAGAGCGGCGCGCCGCCGCCGCGCTCGAGCGGGCCGCCGAGACCGCCGCGCCCGTCGCCGAGCCCGTGGCTCCGCCGCCGCCCGCCGGCGCGCCCGCCGCGGCCGCGACCGAGACCGCCGTCCTCAACCCCGACGGCACCGCCACCGCGCCCGCGTCGGCGCCGCCGGTCGTCCACGCGATCGTCGCCGCCGCCAACGAGATCGCCAGCCACCCCTACCGCTACGGCGGCGGCCACCGCACCTGGGTCGACACCGGCTACGACTGCTCGGGCTCGGTCTCCTACGCGCTGCACGGCGCCGGCCTGCTCGCCGCCTCAGCGCCGTCCGGCGCGTTCGAGACGTGGGGCGAGCCGGGGCCCGGCAGGTGGGTCACCATCTACGCCCACAAGACGCACATGTACATGGTCGTCGCCGGCCTGCGCTTCGACACGTCGGGCGCCAAGCCCTCGCGCTGGCAGACCGCGCCGCGCTCCCCCGACGGCTTCACCGTCCGCCACCCGCCCGGCCTGTGAGAGCCGTCGCCGCCGCGCTCGCGCTCGCGGCGGCGCTCGTCGCCGGCGCGCCCGCCGGCGCCGCCACCGCCCCGACGCTCGACCTGTCCGACCCGGTCTGCGCCGAGGGCGCCCAGCACGCGGCCGACCACGGCGACTTCCTCGCCGCCGCCTACGACTTCGACAGCCTCTACGCGCAGGATGCGCTGGGCCAGGGCGTGACGATCGCGCTGCTGGAGGAGCAGGAGCTGACCGACGGCGCCCGGGCCGACTACACCCGGTTCCTGGCGTGCTACGGCCTGGACCCCGGCCGCGTCACCGCGCGCCACGTGCCGCCGCAGCCGGGGGGCAACACGACCTACGTCCCCGGCGTGAGCGAGCTCGTCCTCGACGTGGAGATCGCCGCGCTGCTGGCGCCGCAGGCCGACATCGTCGTCTACTACGGCCCCGACACCGACTCGATCCTCGCGCGGCTCATCGCCGACGGGCCGCCGGTGGTGAGCTCGAGCTTCGACCGCTGCGAGCCCAACCCGACCGCCGAGCTGGACCTCGTCGCCACGCTGGCGGCGCGGGCGACGGTCTTCCAGTCGGCGGGCGACTACGGCGCCGAGGCGTGCCTGTCGACCGGCGGCGGCGACGGGCTCGCGGTGAACGGCAAGGCCGCCGTGCCCGCCGTCACCGCCGTGGGCGGCACGACGCTGACCCCGGACCCGGCCGCGCCGATCCGCCCCTTCACCGAGGGGCTGTGGAACGGCACGCTCGCGGGCGGGGCCGGCGGCAGCGGCGGCGCGGGAGGCGGCGGCCTGTCGGTCGTCCACCCGCTGCCGGCCTGGCAGCAGAGCGTCCTCCAGCCCGAGAACGCGGCGACCTGCGGCGGCGCGTACTGCCGCCAGGTGCCCGACGTGAGCGCCCTGGCCAACCCGGGGCCCGCGAACGGCGTCACGGGCGGCGGCCACACGATCTACGAGGACGGCGCCTGGCACGGCAACGGCGGGACGTCGGCCGCCGCGCCGCTGTGGGCCGCGCTCGCGGCCGTGGTCATGTCGTCGCCGGCGTGCGCGAACCGCCTGCCCCTCGGCCCCATCAACGAGAGCCTCTACGCGCTCGGCGCCGACCCCGCCTCGGGCGCGCTCAACGACATCGGCCTCCCGAGCGGCGGCAACAACGCGATGTCGGGCGCCAACGACGACCTCTATCCGGTCAAGCCCGGCTACGGCCTCGCGACCGGCCTGGGCACCCCCAACGGCGGCGCGCTGGCCGCCGGCCTGTGCCGCCGGGCGCGTCCGCGCCCGCTGCCGCCCCCGGCCGCCGGCCCGCCGTGCCGCGTGCGCGGGACGCTGCGCGGCCGCGGCGTCGACGTCGCGATCCCGGCGCGGACGCTGGCTCCGGGCCGGCGGGCGACCGTCCACGTCCGGCTCCCCCGCGCGGCCCGCGCCCGCTGGCGCGCCGCGGGCCGCCGCAGCGTCGTCCTGTCGCTCAAGCTCGCCACGACCGCCCCGGACGGCGTCGTGCTGCGCACCGCCGCCCGCGTCCGGGTCGACCTGCGGCGCCGCTCGTAGGCCGCCCGGTTTCGGCGCACCGGCGCGGGGGCATCTGCGCGCCACCATGGCCACCGCACGCCTGCCCGGGCTCTTCGCGCCCAAGCCCGTCGACGCGCGCGCCCACGAGTCCGACGGCGGCCTGCGCCGGGCGGTCGGCGCCCTCGACCTCACCGCGCTGGGCGTCGGCGCGGTCATCGGCACCGGCATCTTCGTCGTCATCGGCCAGGCGATCGGCGACTCCGGCCCCGCGATCGTCCTGTCGTTCGCCCTCGCCGGCCTGACGTGCCTGTTCTCGGCGCTGTCGTACGCGGAGCTGGCGTCGACGATGCCGGTCTCGGGGTCGGCCTACGCCTACGTGTACGCGACGATGGGCGAGCTGCCGGCCTGGATCATCGGCTGGGACCTGATCATCGAGTACGGGATCTCGGTCGCCGCGGTGGCCGTCGGCTGGGGCGCCTACCTGCAGGACCTGCTCGCGTCGCTGACCGGCCTGGAGCTGCCCGATGCGATCGCCGGGCCGCCCGGCGACGGCGGCGCCGTGAACCTGCCCGCCGCGCTGCTGGTCGCCGCGATCGGCGCCCTGCTGGTCGTCGGCGTGCGCGAGAGCGCCCGCGCCAACACGGTCATGGTCGTGCTGAAGATCGCCGTGCTGCTGTTCTTCGTCGCGGTCGGCGCGTCGGCGTTCCAGGCGAGCCACTTCGACGACTTCGCGCCCAACGGCTTCGCCGGCATCGCCAACGCGGGCGCGCTGATCTTCTTCGCCTACATCGGGTTCGACGCGATCTCGACCGCCGGCGGCGAGGCCCGCCGCCCCGGGCGCGACCTGCCGATCGCGATCATCGGCGCGCTGGCGATCGCCACGCTCCTCTACGTCGGCGTCGCGCTCGCCGCCGTCGGCCTCGCGCCCGCCGACGAGCTGGCCGGCAGCGACGCGCCGCTCACCGACGCGATCCGCGCCGCCGGCGTCGGCGCCTGGGCCGGCGACCTGCTGTCGGCCGGCGCGCTCGTGGCGATCAGCTCCGTGGTGCTGACGATCCTGTTCGGCCAGACGCGGATCGTCTTCGCGATGGCGCGCGACGGGCTCATGCCCGGCTGGTTCGCCCGGCTCAGCGGGCGCCGGACGCCCGCGCGCATCACGATCGTCTTCGCCGCGGTCATCGCGCTGCTCGCCGCGCTCATCCCGCTCTCGGAGCTGGCCGAGCTGGTGAACATCGGGACGCTGTTCGCGTTCGTGCTCGTCAACGTCGGCGTCGTGTGGCTGCGCCACGCCCGCCCCGACCTGCCGCGGCGCTTCCGCGTCCCGCTCGTGCCGATCGTGCCCGGCATCGGCGCCGCGCTGTGCATCTACCTGATGACGAAGCTGTCGGCCGAGACCTGGTGGCGCTTCGCGGTGTGGCTCGCGCTGGGCCTGGCGCTCTACGCGGCCTACGGCCGCCGCCACTCCCGCGTGCGCAACCCGGGCTGACGCAGGATCGCGCCCAGCCGCGGCGAAAGCGCATCTTCGCCGCCTCGCGCTGGTTGAAGAGAACGCCGTGACCCGCAGTCTTCGCCGGACCCTGATCCTGGCCGCCCTCGCGGCGGCCGTCCTCGCCGTCCTCCCGGCGGCCGCCCCCGCCGCCCACCACGGGCCGTGCCTCGTCGGCGCGAGCGGGGGCGAGCGCTGCACGATCTGGTACGGCCGCGTCGTCCAGGTCGACGACGGCGACACGCTCCGCGTCAAGGTCGGCAGCCGCACCCTGCGCGTGCGCATCACGGGCATCCAGGCGATGGAGCTGACGAACTACAACCAGCGCCGCCGCGCCGGCCAGTGCCACGCGGTCGAGGCGGCCGACCGCCTCGAGCAGCTCGTCGCCCAGGGCCGCGGGCAGGTCCGCCTCGCCGCGATGGACCACCGCAGCACCTCGCGCGGGCGCCCGCTGCGCTCGGTCGCCGTCAAGCGCGGCAACCGCTGGGTCGACGTCGGCCGCACGCTGCTGCGCGAGGGGCTCGTGCTGTGGATGCCCAGCCGCCACGAGTGGGCCTGGAACCCGCGCTACGCGATCTACGTCGAGCAGGCGCAGGCGGCGCGGGTCGGACTGTGGAACACGAGCGCGTGCGGCCCCGGCCCCAGCGAGGGCGCGCCGCTGAAGCTGTGGGTGAACTGGAAGAGCGACTCCAGCCAGCCCGGCAACCCCGACAACGAGTGGGTGCGCATCCGCAACCTCGACGCCGAGAACCCGCTGCCGATCGGCGGCTGGTGGCTGCGCGACTCCGGGCTGCGCGAGTACCGCTTCCCCCCGCACGCGGTCATCCCGCCGGGCGGCGTCGTCACCGTGATCGTCGGCGAGGGCTTCGACGACGAGACGACGTTCCACTGGGGGCAGCGGAACCCGGTCTTCGACAACGTGCGCCGCGAGATCCAGTCCGGCGACGGCGCGTACCTGTTCGACCCCGACGGCGACATGCGCGCCTGGATGACGTATCCGTGCCGCACGAGCTGCGGCGACCCGAACATGAACGCGTTCGAGCTCGTCGTGCAGCCGAAGGGGCGCGAGGAGTGGATCGGGGTGCGCAACGTGTCGCCGTACCCGGTCGGGCTGGAGGGCTACCGGCTCACGGCCCGCGGCCACACGTACGCGTTCGACTCCGACGCGGTGCTGCAGCCGGGCGAGATGCTGCGCGTCGTGGCGCAGCGCGATCCCGAGCAGGACACGCGCCTCACGAAGGGGTGGGGGCAGGAGTGGGCGATCCTCCCCGACCGCCGCGGCGCGGCCCGCCTGAGCACGTTCACGGACAGCGTCCTGGCGTGCGTCTCGTGGGGCACCGCCCGCTGCTGAGCGCGGCCGCTCTCAGGCGCGCTTGAGGCATATCGGTCATGCTCCCTCGTCATGACCGCGAAGGAGGACTCATGAAGCTGATCGGTGCCGGCCTCCCGCGTACGGCGACCACCTCGCAGATGCTGGCATTCGAGACGCTCGGGCTCGGGCCCTGCTACCACATGCGCGACCTGATGGCGAACATGGACCAGGTCGCCCTCTGGGAGCGCGCGCTCGACGGCGACGGCCCCTGGGACGAGCTGTTCGCCGGGTACCAGTCGACGACCGACTGGCCCTCGGCCTACCACTGGCGCGAGCTGATGGACGTCTACCCCGACGCCAAGATCCTCCTGAGCGTCCGCGACGGCCTCGCCTGGGAGCGCTCCATGCGCGACACGATCTGGCCGATGTACCACGCCGACACGCTGCTGCACCACATGAGCCGGGCGCGGTACCACGTCGATCCGCAGTGGCGCGCGTGGGTGGACCTGATGATCCGGATGACGTGGACGCACGACGCGCCCTTCGCGGGCTCCTACGCGGACAGCGGCCAGATGATCGCGGCGATGGAGCGCTGGAACGACGAGGTCACCAGCACGGTCCCGGCCGACCGGCTGCTCGTGTGGCGCCCCGAGGACGGCTGGGAGCCGCTCTGCGAGTTCCTCGACGTGCCCGTCCCCGACGAGCCGTTCCCGCACGTCAACGACACGCAGGCGTTCCGCGAGCTGATCGTCGGCGGCTCGCTGCGCGCGGTGCAGGCGTGGTTCGACGCAGAGACCGCCCAGGAACCGGTCCGGGGCTGACGCGCCGCGAGGCGTTCGCGCTCGGCGGCGCGGGCGCGCTCGCCGCGGGGCTGGCCGCCTGCGGCGACGACGACGAGCCCGACGTCTCGCGCGCCGAGGACCCGCCGAACGTCCTCCTGATCGTCACCGACTCCACGCGCGCCGACTACCTCGGCGCCTACAACCCGAACGCGCCGGCGCCGACGCCGAACCTCGACGCGCTCGCGCGCCAGTCGCTGCGCTTCACGCATGCGGTGCCGGAGGCGATGCCGACCGGCATGGTGCGGCGCGCGCTGCTGACCGGGATGCGCGCGTTCCCGCTGCGCGACTGGGTGCGGACCGAGGGCCTGCCGCCGACGCCCGGCTGGACCGGCATCCAGCCCAACCAGCCGATGCTCACGAAGGTGCTCAGCGCGGCCGGCGTCACGACCGGCTACGCGACCGACAACCCGTTCCTCGTCGGGCCGGTCTACGAGGAGTTCCGCCGTACCCTGGACCTGTCGGTCGCCGACCTGTCGCAGGCCTCCTACCGCGACTACAACGTGCCGTTCACGCGCCCGGCGCCGCGCAGCGCGATCGAGCGCTACCTGCTGCCGGAGCTGTCGGACACGATCGAGGTGCAGCGGCTGCGCAGCTACGTCGGCTGGAACAGCCTCTATCGCACGAGCACGCGCCGCTACTCGGCGGCGCGGGTGATGTCGGGCGGCATGCGGATGCTCGAGCAGCTGCGCGACCGCCAGCCGTTCTTCCTCGGCGTCGACGCGTTCGACCCGCACGAGCCGTTCGCCCCGCCCGAGACCGACTACGAGCGGCTGTTCGGCAGCGAGCGGCGGGGCCTGCAGAAGGACGGCATCCAGCCGATCCAGCCGTTCAACACGCCCGCCAGCTACGCGTCGAAGCTCGGCCTCGACGAGGAGACCATCCAGGTCGTGCGCCAGCTCTACGCGGGGGAGCTGGCGTTCGCGGACGCGTGGATCGGACGGCTGCTGCAGCGCCTCGACGAGCTGGGCCTGGCCGAGAACACCGTGGTCATCTACCTCAGCGACCACGGGGTGATGCTCGGCGAGCACGACATCGTCGGCAAGGCGGCCGCCGACCCCTACCGCGAGATCTACCACGTCCCCTACTTCATCCGGGACCCGTCCGGCCGGCGCGCCGGCGACACGAGCGACTACTTCGCCTCGACCCACGACGTCGCCCGCACGGTCCTGTCGATGATGGGGATCCGGGCGCCCGGCGCGATGGACGGCGAGGACCTCAGCGTGCTGCTCGACGGCGGCACGCCGCCGCCGCGGCCGGTCTTCACCTCCTGCTACCAGGACACCTACCTCGCCGGCGACGAGCGGTGGGTGCTGATCGCGCCCGAGAGCGGGAAGATCCAGCGGCTCTACGACAACGAGACCGACCCGGGCCAGCTGCACGACGTCGCCGACCGCCACCCGGAGAAGCGCGAGGAGCTGTGGCAGGCGCTGACCGACGCGGCCGGCGGGACGCTGCCGGTGTTCGGCCTCGCGGAGGTGGTCGGCGGCTGATGGCGGGCACGGGCGCGAGCCGCGGGCTGCGCCGGCGGGGGCTGCTGGGCGCGGGGCTGGCCGGCGCGGCCGCGCTCGCCGGCCTGCGGCCCCGGCGGGCCGAGGCGCTGGAGGACGGGCTCCCGGGCACCGGGCCGCTGCAGGCGGGCGAGCGCCCCAACGTGCTGCTCGTCGTGATGGACCGCATGCGCGCCGACGCCGTCGGCGCCTACGACGGTCCGGGCGCGCACACCCCGAACCTCGACCGCCTCGCCGACCGCGCGCTGCGGATCGAGCGGGCGATTCCCGAGGGCCTGCCGGCGGTGCCGGTGCGGCGCGCGCTGCTGACCGGCATGCGCACGTACCCGTTCCGCGACTGGCGGGCGGTCGAGGGCATCCCGCCGATCCCCGGCTGGAACCCGATCTGGCCGTATCAGCCGCTGCTGCCGCAGGTGCTGCAGGCCGGCGGCGTGCACCCGCTGATCGTCAGCGACGATCCGCTGCTGGGCGGCGACCGGCTCGACCCGTTCCTGGAGCGCACGGTCGCGGTGCCCGACCTGGAGGGCTGCGACGAGGGCGACGACCCCTGCGGGACGTGCCTGCCGTGCCTGCGCGCGAACACGTCCGAGGTGCCCGGCTACCTCGTCCCGCTCGCGCCCGGCCTGCGCGCCCGCACCGACCCCACCGCGCGCGTGCTGGGGCGGGCGACCGAACGGCTGGAGGAGCTGCGCTTCCGCCAGCCGTTCTTCCTCATGGCCGACGTGTTCGACCCCGCCGACGTGGCGCGCCCGCCGGTCGCGTTCGTCGACGGGGACCGCGGCGAGGGCCGCGACGTCTACACGCCCGGGCGCAGCGAGCTGCAGCGGCGCGTCCCCGTCAGCGTCGACGACGCGACCGCGCGCGAGGTGCGCCGCCGCTACCTCGCCCAGCAGACCGAGAACGACGCCGCGCTCGGCCGGCTGCTGGACCGCCTCGAGGAGCTGGGCATGCGCGAGCGCACGGTCGTGTGGGTGCTCAGCGACGGGGCGCTGGCGCTCGGGGAGCAGGGCGTCTGGGGCCACCCGCAGGGCGTCGGCGTGCGCGCGCCCTACGAGGTCCCGTACCTGATCGCCGACCCGTCGGGGCGGCGCGCGGGCGAGCACAGCGAGTACCTCGCCACCACCCACGACGTGGCGCCGACGATCATCGGCCGCCTGGGCCTGCGGGCGCCCGGCCGCATGACCGGGGAGGACCTCAACGCGCTGCTCGACGAGGAGGACCTGCCGCCGCGCGCGACGTTCACGACGATGATCGGCACGACCGTCGTCGCCGGCTACCGCGACCAGGACGACGACGATGACGAGTTCGTGCTCGTCGCCGACCTCGACGCGCAGTCGCGGGCGGTCTACGACGACGACGGCGACGACGAGACCTCGGGCGAGGGACCGCGCCTGGAGGGCCTGTGGCGGGCGGCGCTCGTCGCCGGCGGCGGGACGCTGCCCGAGTTCGGCGAGGACGCGGCGCTGCGCCCGCCGTACCCCGACGACGACCACGAGGACGAGCGCGACGAGCTCAAGGACGATGCCGACGCCGACTGACACGCCGGCGCGGCGGCTCGTCAACCCGCCCGCCGAATGGCTGCACGCCCACCGCCGCTCGATCTTCGCGGTGATGCTGATCGGGTGGGCGATGTCGATGCTCGACGCCTCGATCGTCAACATCGCGATCCCCGAGCTGCAGCGGAGCCTGGAGGCCGACGTCGCCACCGCCTCGTGGGTCATCAACGCCTACAACATCGCGTTCGCGGTGCTGCTGGTGCCGATGGGGCGCCTGGCCGACCAGTTCGGGCGCCGGCGGATGTTCGTCGCCGGCATGGTCGTGTTCACCGCCGGGTCGGCGCTGTGCGCGGCGTCGCCGACGATCGGGACGCTGATCGCCGCCCGCGCGATCCAGGGCGCCGGCGCCGGGATGCTCGCGCCGCTGGGCTTCGCGATCGCCGTGCTCGTGTTCCCGCCCGAGCGCCGCGGGTTCGGCCTGTCGCTGATCGCGGTCGCCGCGCTCGTCGCCAACGCGTCGGGCCCGCTGCTGGGCGGCGCGCTCATCGAGCTGGCCGGCTGGTGGCTGCTCTTCCTCGTCAACGTCCCGGTCGGGGTCGTCGCGATCGCGCTCGCGCGCCGCTGGTGGCCGGAGACGTTCGACCCCGACGCCCGGCAGGGCATCGACTGGCTGGGGATGGTGCTGCTGACCGCCGCGGTCGGGTGCCTGATCTTCGCGCTGGTGCAGGCCAACGGGCGCGGGTGGACCGACGTGCTCGTGCTGTGGCTGCTGCAGCTCGCGCTCGTGCTCGGCGCCGGCTTCTGGGCCTCGCAGCGCTACGGGCGCGCCCCATGCTGCCGCCCGATCTCGTCGGCGAGCGGCGCTTCCGCTCGGCCAACCTGGCGATGCTGCTGTTCGCCGCCGGGTTCATGGGCTCGCTGCTGATGCTGTCGCTCGTGTTCATCGACCTGTGGGGCTACACGCCGCTGGAGGCCGGCCTGGCGCTGACGCCGATGCCGGTCGCCGGGCTGCTCGCGTGGCCGATCGCGGGGCGCACCGCCGGCCGCGTCCCCGCCCAGCGGGTGGCCGTGCCGGCGCTGGCGGTGGTGGCGATCGGGCTCGTGTGGCTGTCGCTGCTGCCCGCGCTCGCCGGCTCGGCCATCCACTACCTCACCGTGCTGCCGGGCCTGATCGTCGTCGGCCTGGGGATGGGCGTCGCGTTCCCGGCGATCAACGTCGGGGCGATGAGCGCGGTCCCGCCGCCGCGCGCGGGCGCCGCCTCGGGCGTGCTGAACACGGCGCGCCAGCTCGGCGGCGCGCTCGGCGTGGCGATCCTCGTCGCGGTGGTGCTGGGCGTCGGCGCCATCTTCGCCCCCTCGCTGCGCGCCGACGTGGAGGACCTCGCGCGCGACTACGCGATCCCCAACGAGCGCGCGCACGAGACGATCGAGCGCACGCTGCGCGACTTCTACGGCCAGAGCCCCGAGCGCCTGGACCCGATCGGGTTCGACGAGCGCGTCGCCGACCGCGCCGCCGAGACCGCGCGCGACGGCTACGCGTGGGCGTTCCGCGTCGCGGCGCTCCTGACGCTGCTGGCGCTGTGGTGCGCGCGGCGGATGGGCCCGCAGCGCGGACGCGCGCCGGAGGCGGCGCAGGCGGCGGTGGCGGGCGCGGAGACGGGCCGAGCGGCGGCGCGTCCGTCGGGCTGACGCCCTCGTGCGCGCCCGGCCCGCCTCGTAGACTCCGCGCGCGTTCCATGCGCCGCGACGCAGCCCTGCCCGTCCACAGCTTTCCGCTGATCGATGCGATCCGCGCGCTGGCGGCGCTGTCGATCGCGTTCTTCCACACCTACGCGTGGGGGGGCGACGCGACGACCGACGTCGGCCGGGTCATCGAGCGGCTCGCCGCCAACCTCGCCATCGGCGTGCCGATCTTCTTCGTGATCTCCGGCTTCGTCCTGTACCGGCCGTGGGTGGCGGCGCGCGCGGCCGGCCGGGGCGCGCCGAGCGTGCCCGCCTACGCCTGGCGGCGCGTGCTGCGGATCGTGCCCGCGTTCTGGGTGGCGATGCTCGTCACCGTCGCCTGCTTCGGCCGGTGGGACGAGCTGTTCAGCTCCATCGGCCTGTCCTCGTTCCTGTTCGCCCAGGTCTACACCGACCTCCACGTCGGCATCCTCGGCGTCGCCTGGAGCCTCGACGTCGAGGTCGTCTGGTACGCGGCGCTGCCCGTGCTGGCGACGGCCGCCGCCTGGTGGGCGGCCCGCCGGCGCGACGACGAGTGGACCCCCGTGCTCGCCTTCACCGGCGTCGGCCTCGTCCTGGTCGTCGCCTTCTACGTCGGCGGCGCCCCGTCCTGGTGGGGCTACCTGATGCCGGTCTGGCTGGCGCACTTCGGGGCCGGGATGACGCTGGCGGTCGTCAGCGTCCGCGACTGGGCGCCCGCCCGCCGCGTCGCCTCGCACGGCGTGCTGTGCGTCCTGTTCGCCGGGGCGGTCTACGGCGTCATCTCCGCCAACGACTACCTCGTCATCCTCCACGTGTCGCACCCGGCCTGGTTGACGCCGATGATGGACTCGCTGCTCGGGATCGTCGTCGCGGTGGCGCTGCTGCTGCCGGCGATCTACGACGACGGGCCGCGCAGCCCGCTCAAGCGGCTCGTCGGCAGCCGCCCGGTGATCTACCTCGGGCTCGTGTCCTACGGCATCTTCCTCTACCACGACACCGCCTTCCGGCTCCTGGCGGACGCCGGGGTCGGGGTGTACGGCCTCGCGCCGGGCGCGCTGCTCGGCTTCGCGCTGACGATCGCGATGGCGGCGGCCAGCTGGCACCTGCTCGAGCGGCCGATCATGAAGCTGCGGAGGCTCGTCGGCGGCCGACGCGAGCGGGCCGAGCCGACGACCGCCGGCGCCGACACGCCCGCCCTGGGCGAGCTGGGCGCCGCCCCGGCCTACGCGTCGAGCGTGTCGAGCGCGTCGACGACGCGCTCGGCGGCGCGCCCGTCGCCGTAGGGCTGCGGGTGCTCGGCCGGCAGCGGCCGGTCCAGCGCGGCGACGGCCTGCTCGGCGTCGAGGTCCACGAGCACGTTCCAGCCCGACTCGACGGTCTCGACCCATTCGGTCGTGTCGCGCATCGTCACGCACCGGGCGCGGGCCAGGAACGCCTCCTTCTGCACGCCGCCCGAGTCGGTGAGGACGGCGTGCGCGTGCAGGAGCAGCGCGGTGAAGTCGAGGTAGCCGAGCGGCGGCGTGAGCGTGATGTGGCGGGCGAGCTCGTCGAGCCACCCGGCTGCGGTCAGGCGGGCCTTCGTGCGCGGGTGCAGCGGCAGCACGACCGGGTACGGGACGTCGATCAGCAGGTCGACGAGGGCGCGCAGGCGGGCGGGGTCGTCGACGTTGGCGGCCCGGTGGGCGGTGCAGACGACGAAGCCGCCGGGCTCGACGCCGTAGCGCTCGAGCACGGCGGTGTTCTCGGCCGCGATCGGGCGGAACAGGTCCGCGACGTCGACCATCACGTCGCCGACGTAGACGATCCGCCCCCGCGGGCGCTCGCGCTCGAGGTTGGCCTGCGCGGCGGGCGACGGGACGAGCAGGAGGTCGCTGAGCGCGTCGGTCAGCACGCGGTTCTGCTCCTCGGGCATCGCCCAGTCCCACGAGCGCATGCCCGCCTCGACGTGTGCGACCGGGATGCCGGCCTGCGCGGCGGCGAGTCCGCCGGTCAGCGTGGAGTTCGTGTCGCCGTAGACGAGGACGACGTCGGGCCGCTGCTCGGCGACGAGCGGGCCGAGCGCGGCGAGCTGGCGGGCGGTCTGCTCGGTGTTCGTGCCGCCGCCCAGGCCGAGCTGGATCTCGGGCTTGGGCACGCCGAGCTCGCGCTCGAAGATCGTCGACAGCTCGTCGTCGAAGTGCTGGCCGGTGTGGACGAGCACCTCCTCGTGGCGGGCGCGCAGCACGCGCGAGACCGCCGCCGCCTTGACGGACTGGGGTCGGTTGCCGAGGACGGTGAGGACGCGCACG
>Ga0182748_1002661_pt1 | contig 15940 bp, 13 predicted proteins | sample eDN3rd37CKraftOP_FD_128877 | JGI IMG/M metagenome (GOLD analysis project Ga0182748, IMG submission 128877) | Enriched Organic Plus compost microbial communities from Emeryville, California, USA - eDNA 3rd pass 37_C Kraft OP (version 2) (version 2) ...
CCGCGGATCGCAGACCGTGTGATAGCGGTCGTTGAGGTCGGCGTCGGTGATGGCGCGGGCACCGCCGGTGCATTCGGTGACGTTCTGCCCGGTCATCTCCAGATGCACGCCGCCGGCATAGGTGCCTTCGGCCTGATGCACTTCGAAGAAGCTCTTCACCTCTTTCAGGATCAGGTCGAACGGCCGCGTCTTGTAGCCGGTGGCCGAGGTAATGGTGTTGCCGTGCATCGGGTCGCAGGACCAGACCACGACCTTGCCCTCGCGCTCCACCGCGCGGATCAACGCCGGCAGATGATCGCCCACCTTCTCGGCGCCGAAGCGGCCGATCAGGGTCAGGCGGCCGGCTTCATTGTCCGGATTGAGCAGGTCGATCAGCCGCAAGAGATCGTCGGGCTTGAGCGAGGGGCCGCATTTCAAGCCCAGCGGGTTCTTCACGCCGCGCGCATATTCGATATGGGCGTGATCGTACTGGCGCGTGCGGTCGCCGATCCACAGCATGTGGCCGGAGGTGGCGTACCAGTCGCCGGTGGTGGAATCGATGCGGGTCAGCGCCTCTTCATAGCCGAGCAGCAGCGCCTCGTGGCTGGTGTAGAACTCGGTCGTGCGCAGCTCGGGATGGCTTTCCAGGTCGAGGCCGCAGGCCTGCATGAAGCCGAGCGCCTCCGAAATACGGTCGGACAGTTCGACATAGCGCCGCGACTGCGGGCTATCCTTCACGAAGCCGAGCATCCATTGCCGCACGCTGGCGAGATTGGCGTAACCGCCCTGCGCGAAGGCGCGCAGGAGATTGAGCGTCGCCGCCGACTGGCGATAGGCCTCGACCTGCCGGCGCGGATCGGGAATGCGCGCTTCCGGCGTGAAGGCGATGTCGTTGATGATGTCGCCGCGATAGCTCGGCAGCTCGACGCCATTGCGCTTCTCGACCGGCGACGAACGCGGCTTGGCGAACTGACCGGCGATACGGCCGACCTTCACGACCGGCGAGGCGGCGGCATAAGTGAGCACCACCGCCATCTGCAGGAACATGCGGAAGAAATCGCGGATATTGTTGGGGCCGTGCTCGGCGAAGCTTTCCGCGCAATCGCCGCCCTGCAGCAGGAAAGCCTCGCGATTGGCCACGCGCGCCAGCCGCTTCTTCAGGCTGCGCGCCTCGCCGGCAAAAACCAGCGGCGGAAAGGTCGCGAGCTGCTTCTCGGTGTCGGCCAGGGCCTGCCGGTCCGGATAGTCCGGAACCTGCTGGATCGGCTTGTTGCGCCAGCTATCGGGCGTCCAACGCTCAGACATTACCAAATACTCCAACGACTCCAATGGCCTTGGGCCGCCTTATACACGAGAGCCCCCGGGGCAGGCCAGAACTAAGGAAAAGGGCCGTTCCGGGGCCTGTCCCGGGCGCACTGCAGCACGAAGTGCTGCTGTGCAGACCCGGGACCGTTACATTTTCGGAGCCCAGAACGGTCCCGGCTCTGCGGCGCAGCGTTACACGCTGCGCCGCGTCGGGGACACCGCCCTATTCGGCCGCCTCGCGCCCGTAGCTCGCCGCCTTTTCGCGCATGGTGACCAGTTCCTCGGCCGCGGTCGGGTGCACCGCCATGGTGGCGTCGAAATCGGCCTTGGTCGCCCCCATCCGCACCGCCACGCCGATGACCTGGATCAGTTCGCCGGCGTCCGGGCCGACTATATGGCAGCCCACCACCCGATCGGTGAGGCCGTCCACCAGGAGCTTCATGAAGGTCCGCGTTTGGCGGCCGGACAGCGTCGCCTTCATCGGCCGGAACGAGGTCTTGTAGACATCCAACTTGGCCAGCTGCGCGCGCGCCTGCGTCTCGGTCAGTCCGATGACGCCGACCTCCGGCTCTGTGAACACCGCGGTCGGGACGTTGCCGTGATCGACCGGCGTCGGCTTGCCGCCAAAGACGGTATCGGCGAAGGCGTGGCCCTCGCGGATCGCCACCGGTGTGAGATTGACGCGGTTGGTCACGTCGCCGACCGCATAGATGCTCGGCACCGACGTGCGCGAATACTGGTCCACGTCGATGCCGCCGTGCTCGTGGATCCGAACGCCGAGGTGCTCGAGGCCGAGCCCCATCAAATTCGGCCGCCGCCCGATGGCGAACATCACCTTGTCGGCGGCAATCGCGGTCTGGTCGGACAGATGCGCGACGAATTCCTCGCCGTTCTTCTCGACCGCCGTAACCGTATGCCCGCACAGCACGTTGATCCCGCGCGCGCGCAGCTCGTTGCGCACATGCTCGCGCACATCGTCGTCGAAGCCGCGCAGGATATTCTCGCCGCGATAGACCAGCGTCACCTCGCTGCCGAGGCCGTTGAAGATCGAAGCGAACTCCAACGCGATATAACCGCCGCCCTGGATGACGATGCGCTCGGGCAGTGCGGGCAGATGCAAGGCTTCGTTGGAGGAAATGACGTGCTCGAGGCCGGGGATTTTCGGTCCGTAATGCGGCCAGGCGCCGGTCGCGATCAGGATCGTCTGCGCCTTGACGCGCGCGCCGGACGACAGCAGCCGCACGGTGTGCGCATCCTCCAGAACGGCGCGACTCTTCACCAGCTCGACTTTCCAGCGCTCGAGCGTCGCGGTGTAGGCGGCTTCCAGCCGCGCAATTTCGCGGTCCTTGTTGGCGATCAGCGTCGGCCAGTCGAACTTCGGCTCCCCGACCGTCCAGCCGAAGCCGGCGGCGTCCTCGAACTCGTCGGCAAAGCGCGAAGCATAAACGAGGAGCTTCTTGGGCACGCAGCCGCGAATGACGCAGGTGCCGCCGACGCGGAATTCCTCCGCGGCCATCACGCGCGCACCATGGCTCGCGGCGATGCGCGCCGCGCGCACGCCGCCCGAGCCAGCCCCGATCACGAAAAGGTCGACTTCGTCGTCCGCCATGCCGATGACGCCCCGCGCCGGCGCCGGACCTCGAGCGTCCGGCGGCCGGGCGCTACATGGCGTGTCCCTTCTTCTTCAACTCGTCGCGCATCTTGGCCACGACTTCGTCGGATAGCTTGTTCGCCCAGTTTTGCGCGAAACGCATGCTGCCGTCGATCACGGCCGGCTGCGCCTTGAGCAGCTTCTGGCCCGAGGGCGATTTGTAGAAGACGAGGATGTCCTTGAGCTCCTGCGCGGTGAAATGGGTCGCGTAGAGCTTCGCCACTTCGCCGGTCAGCTCGCTGAAGCGCGGCTGCAGATCACTGCGCATCTTGGCGGCGATCTCGTTGAGATCGCCGGCGAGCTGCGGGTTCTGCTGCAGGTAGAGGAGCTTGGCCTGCTCGATCACGCCCGCGATCAACGGGTTGAAGAGATCGGTCGCCCCGGTGATGGTGATCAGTTCCTTGGCCTCGGCCAGCGCCGCCGGCGACGGGTTCTGCTGCGCAAAGGCGCCGGGTGCCGCGCTGAGGGCGAGGACAACCGTCGCCAGGCGAGCGGCGCGAAAAGTGGCCCTTGTGCAATTCATCTTGGTCTGCTCCGTTTCGCTAAAGGCCCCGGTATCGTGGTTCGGAAATTCGCTTCATGTCCTGCCGCGAGCGAATCAAGCGAATTCCTAAACCAACCGACACTAGAACGTTGAGTTTGCTGGTGTCCTTCGATTCTGAAGTTCGCGTCCGAGCGTGCTGCAGGGTGTTGCGAACTTCGGAATCGGGACACTAGCGCTCGATAATCCTGACGCCGTCCGCCCCGGCCAGAATGGCCATGTGCGCGAGATCGATGAAAAGACCGTGTTCCATGACCCCCGGGACGTCCGCCAGCGCATGCGCCATCGCGCGCGGATCGTCAATCGAGCCGAGCGCCGCGTCGACAATCCAGTGACCGCCATCCGTGACGAAAGCATGGCCGTCCTTGCCGCTGCGCAGGCGAATTTCCGCCGGCGCCTGAAGGGCGGCCACCGCTTTCATGACCGCCCGGCGGGTCGCCTCGGCGCCGAAGGGCGCCACTTCGACGGGCAAAGGAAAACGGCCGAGCCGGGGCACCCATTTGCTCTCGTCGGCGATCACGATCATGCGCGCGGACGCCCCCGCCACGATTTTTTCCCGGAGCAATGCGCCGCCGCCGCCCTTGATCAGCGCCAGTTCGGGCCCGATCTCGTCGGCCCCATCCACCGTCAGGTCCAGATCCGGCGTTTCTTCGAGCGTGGTCAGTGGAATGCCGCAGCGACGCGCGTCCGCCTCCGTGGCGTCCGACGTCGGCACCGCGACGACATCCAGACCGTTGCGCACGCGCTCGCCGACCAGTTCGACGAAATGGCGGGCCGTCGAGCCCGTCCCCAGCCCGAGTCGCATGCCGGGACGCACGAATTCGACGGCACGAGCAGCGGCGGCTCGTTTCAGGGCATCGGCATTCATCGGGACCACTTGATGACCGAGCGAGGTTTTTTCGCGTTTTTCGAATTTGCCGGACCGACTGTCTAGCCCCCTTCGCGCCGCCTGAATAGCCGAAAATCGCTTATCCCGTCCCGGCTCCGTAATTCGCCTTGCATCAACCGCCCGCCAAGGTTAGCAGCACACATCATGCCCGCGCCCACCATCGTCTTCGACCTCGACGGCACCCTGATCGATACCGCGCCCGATCTGATCGACACCCTCAACGTGGTGTTCGCGCGCGAGGGCATGCCGCCCGTGCCCTATGACGCGGCGCGCAACCTGATCGGCGGCGGCGCGCGCGCGATGATCGTGCGCGGCGTCGAAGCGGAAGGCCGAGTGCTTTCGTCCAGCAAGCTCGATCAGATGTTCGCGGATTTTCTCGCGCACTACAGCGCGCATATCGCGGACCGCTCGCGCCCCTTCCCCGGGCTGGTCGAAGCGCTCGATGCGCTGGCCGCGCAAGGACACCGGCTGGCGGTGTGCACCAACAAGCTCGAACGCCTGTCGGTTGCGCTCCTCAAGGCACTCGATCTCGCCGGCCGCTTCACCGCGATCTGCGGACAGGACACGTTCGGCATCCAGAAACCGGACCCGGAGGTCCTGCGCCGCACGATCGCGGCGGCGGGCGGCGACCCGCGCCACGCCATCATGATCGGCGATTCCGTGACCGATATCCGTACCGCGCGCGCCGCCGGAGTTCCGGTCATCGCGGTCGACTTCGGCTATAGCGAAAAACCGGTTTCCGAATTCGGTCCCGACCACATCATCGGGCATTTCGGGCAATTACCGGCCTCGGTTGCGGCCATCTTCTCAGAAAAGCGGTGAAAAGGTAGGCCGATATGGTTAACAGGGTTAAGGTTAACGGAGTGCGAAATGTTGCGCCAAGATGACGGCCCCCGTATCCTGCTGCCCGGCTGGGCGGCATCTGTCGCTCGATCGAGTGGACGGGTTGGAACAATGATGTACCGGGTTGTAGCGATCGTCGGCGCTGCGCTTGCTCTCGCGGCGTGCTCGTCGAGTTCTGACTGGGCGAATCTCGACGTGTTGAAACCGGCGCCCATGATGGACACGGTTCAGTTCGAGTCGGATCCGCCGGGAGCGGAAGCCAAGGTATCCAACGGACAAACCTGCCGCACGCCTTGCGCGCTGGCCTTGCCGACCGCCGCCCCGCTGACCGTCACCTTCACGCTCAATGGTTATCAGCCGGAAACCGAGAACCTCGAGGTTGTCGACAATACCGGTGCGCCGCCGAACCTGCGGCCGAACCCGGTGTCCGTGGCCCTCACTGCGGCTCCGCCGCCGCCCAAGCCCGCCAAGAAGCCGGTGAAGAAGAAGCGGCCGGTCGCCAAGAAGCCCGCGCCCAAGGCCGCAGCGAAAAAGCCGGCGGCTCCAAAACCCGCCCCGGCCCCGGCAAGCGCGCCGGCGCCCGCCCCTGCCCCGATGCCGGCGGAACCGCCGCCGCAGCAGGCACCGTCGCCCTGGCCGACCGCGCCCGAGCCGCAGCGCTGACGAGCGGACGCTTATTCGATTGCGAACGACGGCCCGCGAAGACCTTCGCGGGCCGTTTTCGTTCCGCACGGCCGACTGCGCTGGACGCTGTAGCCATTATCGGCGACAATTCATATATAGGGCTTCTATCTGACGGCGGCGCCCGCTCGAAGCCGAACGGGACGCGACGAAAAACAAGCCGCTGCGCGGGGATGGATGATGGCACCGGCTGACGGCACTTCAGCACTCGAAATCGATCGCGCCGGTCCGCGCCCGCGCGCGCTGGTCGACCCCTTTGCGCGCGCGATCACCTATTTGCGCGTCTCCGTCACCGACCGCTGCGATTTCCGCTGCGTCTATTGCATGTCGGAGCACATGACGTTCCTGCCCAAGGCCGACCTGCTCAGCCTCGAGGAACTCGACCGGCTGTGCAGCGCCTTTGTCGCCAAGGGCGTGACCAAGCTGCGCCTGACCGGCGGCGAGCCGCTGGTGCGGCGCGGAATCATGACGCTGGTCGCGTCGCTGTCGCGGCACCTCGAGAGCGGGGCGCTGCAGGAACTGACGCTGACGACCAACGGGTCGCAGCTGACGAAATACGCCGCCGAACTAAAAGGCCATGGCGTCGAGCGCATCAATGTGTCGCTCGACACGCTCGATCCGGACAAATTCCGCGCCATCACCCGCTGGGGCGAGCTCGACAAGGTGCTCGCCGGCATCGATGCCGCCCAGGCGGCCGGCCTGAAAATCAAGATCAACGCGGTCGCCCTTAAGGGCGTCAACGAGGACGAGATCGAAGGCATGATCGAGTGGGCGCACGGCCGCGGTATGGATCTCACCGTGATCGAGGTGATGCCGCTCGGCGACATCGAGGAATCCCGCCTCGACCAGTATTTGCCGTTGTCCTTGGTGCGCGCGCGCCTCGCCGAACGCTACACTCTGGAAGACATCGACTACCGCACCGGCGGACCGGCGCGCTATATGCGCGTCAGGGAAACCGGCGGACGCCTCGGCTTCATCACGCCGCTCACCCATAATTTCTGCGAGTCGTGCAATCGCGTGCGCATCACCTGTACCGGCACGCTGTTCATGTGTCTGGGTCAGGAAGACGCTGCCGATTTGCGCGCGCCACTGCGCGCCTCGGAAAGCGACGATCTCCTTCATACGGCCATCGATGCGGCCATCGCCCGCAAGCCGAAAGGGCACGATTTCGTGATCGACCGCCGCCGGCACCGCCCGGCGCTCTCGCGCCATATGAGCGTGACCGGCGGTTAGCCCCTCCCCGAGCGTCCACGTCCCGGCCGGGCCTGTCGCATGGTTCCCCTGACACGGTCAGCGGTCGGCCGGGGCCCCTGAGCCCTGGCCGGGCTGTCCGGCGCCGCAACCGATCCGGCTGCTCGGCCCCCCGCGCCCCGGCCCAAGTATTTAATAATACCAAATTCGCCATTGACGGCCGAGGTCACCATCGGATTAAGGTGGGTCGGTTCGGCCGCAAAGGCCAAGCTGTGGGGACTGAACGCAAAAACAACAACGCCGGCCGGCGGTACCGGCCCGCAGAGGGGAGATGCTATTGGGCGCTCTCGACGCAATCCTGAAGGCATTGCTGCCGGTTTCGCGCATCATCGACGCGATCAATACCTGGCTCGGCAAACGTCTTTCCTGGCTCGTTATCGCCGCCGTGCTCGTTTCGGCGGTCAACGCCACCGTCCGCAAGGTGTTCGACACGTCCTCGAACGCCTGGCTCGAGTTGCAGTGGGTGCTGTTCAGCGTCGTGTTCCTGCTGTGCTCGCCGTGGACGCTGCTCGCCAACGAGCACATCCGGATCGATATCGTGAACAATATGCTGCCCAAGCGCGTGCGCGATATCATCGATGTGATCGGCCACACGTTCTTCCTGCTGCCCCTGACGATCGTCATGATCGCGACCAGCGTTCCGTTCTTCATCACCTCATACGAACAGAACGAACAGTCCTTGAATGCCGGAGGTCTGCCGCAATGGCCGACCAAAGGGCTCATCATGATCGCGTTCGCGCTGCTGTTCGTTCAGGGCATTTCCGAACTGGTGAAGCGCCTCGCCGTCATGCGCGATCTCATTCCGGATCCGCACATGGGCCAGAAGAGCTCGCTCGAAATGGAAGCCGAAGAACTGATCGGCGCCATGGAAAAACAATAGGCGGCGGGAGTCGGGGGACATGGAAGCTTTTTTCATCGCCAACATGGCTCCGATCATGTTCGGAGCCCTGGTCGTCTTTCTGCTGCTCGGTTACCCGGCCGCCTTTTCGCTCGGCGCGGTCGGCCTGCTCTTCGGCCTGATCGGCATCGAACTCGGCCAATTCGCGCCTGACTTCTTGCAGGCCCTGCCCGAGCGCATTTACGGCGTCATGAACAACGACACGTTGCTCGCGATCCCGTTCTTCACCTTCATGGGACTGGTACTCGAGCGATCCGGCATGGCGGAGGATCTGCTCGACACGATCGGGCAACTGTTCGGCACCGTACGCGGCGGCCTCGCCTATGCCGTGGTCTTCGTCGGCGCCCTGCTCGCCGCGACCACCGGCGTGGTCGCCGCTTCGGTGATTTCGATGGGCCTGATCTCGCTGCCGATCATGCTGCGCTATGGCTATGACCGGCGCGTCGCCACCGGCGTCATTGCCGCCTCGGGCACCCTGGCGCAGATCATCCCGCCCTCGATCGTGCTGATCGTCATGGCCGACCAGCTCGGCCGCTCCGTCGGCGACATGTACGAAGGCGCCTTCATCCCCGGCCTCGTGCTTTCCGGGCTCTACGCCGCTTACGTCTTCTTGATCACGCTGATCGCGCCCAAAGCGGCGCCGGGGCTGCCGCCCGAGGCGATCGGATTCCGCGAATCGAATGGCAGCCGCGGCCTGACATCGCTCGGCGTCCTTGCCCTGGCGAGCGCGGTTTTTGCCTGGCTCGTCATGCGCAACTCGACGTCGCATGGGGCGGACTACGTCGTCCTGAGCCTGTTCTTCGGCATCCTGTTCGCTTTTGCCGTGGCCGTGGTCGGCTGGGTCATCGCCCGGCTCACCGGCTACCGTATCCTGTCGCATATCGCGCAGCAGACGACCTTCGTGATGGTGCCGCCGCTGTTCCTGATCTTCCTCGTGCTCGGCACCATCTTCATCGGCGTCGCCACCCCGACCGAAGGCGGCGCCATGGGCGCGACCGGCGCCGTCATCCTCGGCTTGGTCAAGCGCCGCCTGAGCTGGGACCTGGTCCGGCAAGCCACCGAGTCGACGGCCAAGCTCGCCGCCTTCGTCGTGTTCATCCTGGTCGGCGCGCGCGTGTTCTCGCTCACCTTCTACGGCGTGAGCGGACATATCTGGGTGGAGCACCTGCTGACCTCGCTGCCGGGCGGACAGATCGGCTTCCTGGTCTTCGTCAACCTGTTCGTCTTCGTGTTGGCCTTCTTCCTCGACTTCTTCGAGCTGGCCTTCATCGTCATTCCGCTGCTCGGCCCCGCCGCCGAGCATCTCGGAATCGACCTGATCTGGTTCGGCGTCATCCTCGGCGTCAACATGCAGACGTCGTTTATGCACCCGCCGTTCGGATTCGCACTGTTCTACCTGCGCTCCGTGTCGCCGCGCGAGCCCTATAACGACCGCGTCACCGGAAAGCTCATGGAACCGATCACGACCGGACAGATCTATTGGGGAGCTGTGCCGTTCGTATTCATCCAGGTCGCGATGGTGCTGTTGGTGATCATGTTCCCGGCCATGGTCATGCACTACAAGGGCGCGGGAACCGGTATCGATCCCAACAAGGTCAAGATCGAAGTGCCGCAGATCCAATTGCCGCCGCCGCTCGAATTCGGCGCACCGCCGAATATCAAATAGCGATCACTCGGCGAGTCCTCAAAAAAAACGGCCCCGGAGCCGCAGCGCCGGGGCCGTTTGCATTCGCTGTTACGGTCAGCCGCGGGTATGGCGGACCATGAACGAGTCGTAGCCGAGCTCCGCAACCTGGAACCACTGGTAACCGTTGTTGCGGAAGGCCGTCATCGATTCATAGACCTTCTTGAAGCTCGCGTTCTTCTTGGAGATGTCGTCGTGCAGCTCGTTGGCCGCCTTCCAGCAGGCTTCCATGATCTCCGGCGAGAACGCATGCAGCTTGGCGCCCTCGGCCAGCAGCTTGCGCAGAAATTCCGGATTGAGCTGATCGTATTTCGACACCATCCAGTCGTTGGCATAGGCCGCCGCATTCGTGAGGATGGCCTGATACGACTTCGGCAGCGAGTTCCACTTGTCGAGGTTGATGAAGCAGTTGATCATCGAACCGCCTTCCCACCAGCCCGGATAGTAGTAGTTCTTCGCGACCTTGTAGAAGCCGAGCTTGTAGTCGTCATACGGTCCGACCCACTCGGCCGCGTCGATGGTGCCCTTCTCCAGCGACGGATAGATGTCGCCGGCCGCGATCAGCTGCGGCACGCCGCCGAGCTTGGCGATGACCTGCCCGGGGAAGCCGCCGATGCGGAACTTGAGGCCCTTGAGGTCGTCAAGGGTGCGGATTTCCTTGCGGAACCAGCCGCCCATCTGACAGCCGGTGTTGCCGGCGACCAGCATGGTCACGTTGTACTTCTTGTAGAACTCGTTGAGCACTTCCTTGCCGCCGCCCTGGTAGTACCAGCCCTGATTGAGGCGCTGGTTGGGGCCGAAGGCGATCGAGGTGCCCAAGCCGAAGGTCGGGTCCTTGCCGAAATAGTAATAGGAGGCGGTGTGTCCCATCTCGACGGTGCCGTTCGAGGCGGCGTCGAGGGCCTGCAGGCCGGGAACGATCTCGCCGCCGGCGAAGACCTGGATCTGGAACTTGTTGTCGGTGGCCTCGGCGACCGCCTTGGCCAGCACTTCGGCGCCGCCGAACAAGGTGTCCAGCGATTTCGGCCAGCTGGCGGTCATGCGCCACTTGAGCGTCGGCATCGATTGCGCGATGGCCGGCGCGGCGACCGCGCTGGCCGCGGCAGCGCCGAGCCCAGCAGCTTTCAGGAATTGACGACGTTTCATTCTGGATGTCCTCCCTTGGTTTCCAATGGCGGGCTGCACGCTTTGCGTGCTCCCGTTCTTCTTGTCGCCCTCCGGGGCTTTGCTGATAAATATGACCGACCCCGCCCCTGGAATCCAGTGCGTACCGGCGCGACGAACGTTGAAATCCCGGGCACTCCGGGCGGCTCCCCGGCTGGGAAATCGGCGATTGACGGAGATTCACCGGTTCACCGCACCCGGCCTTCCGGCGGTGCCAGTCCGGCGCGACGCGGCTGAGCCACGCTCCCGCCGGCCCGGGCGCAGCCGAAAAGCCGAGACGCTTGGGCGCAAAGAAAAACCCCCGCCCGGCGGCACCGGACGGGGGCATTTGTCGCGATAAGAACGGATCGGCCGGCGATCAGCCGCGCGCGCGCATGCGCACCATGAAGGCGTCGAAGCCGAGCTCGGCCACCTGCCACCACAGATACTCGTTGCCGCGGAAGGCGACCATGCTGTCATAGACCTTCTTGAAATCGGCGTTCTTGGCGCCGACGGCCTGATAGGTCTCGGTGGCGGCCTTGTAGCAGGCTTCCATCACCGGCTGCGGGAACGGCCGCAGCGCGGCGCCGGCCGCGACCAGGCGCTTGAGCGCCTGCGGATTGCCGGCATCGTATTTGGCCTGCATCCAGGTATTCGCGGTCTCGGACGCCGACTTCACGATCGCCTGGTAGCTCTTCGGCAGCGCGTTCCACTTATCGATGTTGATGAAGTTGTGCAGCATGGCGCCGCCTTCCCACCAGCCCGGATAGTAGTAGAACTTCGCGACCTTGTAGAAGCCGAGCTTCTCGTCGTCATAGGGGCCGACCCACTCGGCCGCGTCGATGGTGCCCTTCTCCAGCGCCGGATAGATGTCGCCGCCGGCGACTTGCTGCGGCACCGCGCCCATGTTCTTGAAGATCTGGCCCGCGAAGCCGGCGATACGGAATTTCAGGCCCTTGATATCGTCGACGGTCTTGATCTCCTTGCGGAACCAGCCGCCCATCTGCGTTCCGGTATTGCCGGCCGGGAATGCGATGAAGTTGTATTTCTTGTAGAACTCGTTGGCGAGATCCATCGCGCCGCCGAAATGCATCCACGAGTTCTGCATGCGGGCGTTCAGACCGAACGGCTGCGCCGTGAACAACGCGAAGGTCGGGTCCTTGCCGACGTAGTAATATGACGCCGTATGCGCCATCTCGACGGTGCCGTTGGTGACGGCGTCGGCAGCCTGCAGACCAGGGACGATCTCGCCCCCGGCGAAGCATTGAATCTGGAACTTGTTGTCGGTCGCCTCAGCGACCACCTTGGCGAAAACCTCGGCGGCCCCGTAAATCGTGTCGAGCGATCGCGGGAAGCTCGAGGTCAGACGCCACTTCACTGTCGGAGAGGATTGCGCGATGGCGGGCTTCGCGATCGCAACAGCGGCGAGGCCGGCCCCAGCAGCGCCCATGAATTGACGGCGTTTCATTTCAGTTACAACTCCAAGTTTATTTGATTTCCCATCGCCGGCGGCGGCCCGGCCTATTTAGGCGCGGTTTCCGCCACCGTGACCCGCGCCGCGTACTGCAACGGCCAAATACGAGCAATACACAATTCGCATGGGAGCGCTGCATGACCCCGCTTCACGCGGTCGCAGACGGGGCTGCGCGCGGGAACCGCGCCACGGAAAACCGGACGCTCAGCGGAACATATTCCCGTTAACGGATAGCGGCGCCCGGATCACATCAGCTTGCGGGCGGCCGCCTCGATCCGGTCGACGGTCGCCGCCACGCTGGGCACGTCGACGATCGGCTCCTTCGGGGCGTTCGTTTTCGGAAACGCAACCTTGAGTTCGGCCATGCCGTCGCGGAGCTCGCGCAGCGCTTGCGGGTTCTTGACCGCCAGCTCGACCGCGACGCTGTCGATCATCCGTTCGGTCTCGATGACGATTCCGCGCGCGGTCTGGTAGCCGATCGGCCGCACGATCCGGCCTTTCTCCACGGCGTCATCGTACTCGTTCGGCGCGGTCTTCAAGGTCGCGACCGAGACTTCCAGCACGAAGCGCGCCCAGTTGCGCTGCCGGCTTCGCAAATTCGCGTCCGCGGCGGCCAGCGATTTTTCCACCGAGGCGAGCGCCGCCGGATAGCGCTTGGCGCTGTGCGCCGCCACCGTGCGGGCGAGCGATTTGAGCGCGGAGTCGAAGGGCGGCGTCTTGTAGCTGCGCAATTCGGCGCGGATGACGCCATAGATTTCCTCGAGGGGAAACATGAAATGATGGTGCGCAAGCTCCCAGTCGCGCCGCTTGACGAGTTCGTCGCCGATGGCGAGGTCGGCGCGGATGAGCGCGATGAAGCGCCCATAGGCGACATCGCGCGGCAGCGCGGCCGGGGTTTGCAGGGCGATCGGTGTCAGCACTTCGGGCGGCTCGGCGGGAGGCGCCTTGACATGGGCCGGCTTGACATGAGCCGGCCTGACATGGGCCGGTTCAGCGTGGCTCGGCTTGGCGCGCGCCGGCTTGGTATGCCGCAGCTTGCGTTCGTGCGGCTTGCGGTCCTGCGGCTTGGAGGAAAAGGGATAGGTGTAGAACGGATTGGTGTCGCGGGGTTGCGCGAACGCCCCGGCCGGCGCGGTCACCGCGATGAGCCCAGCGACGATCGCGCAGAGCCCCGCGCGAAATCCGTTTCTCCCGCCCATAGCCTCCTCCTCGCCCCTGGAGTCGGTGCTACGCCTCGATCACGATTTTCGGCGCGGCACGTCCGCCCGCCGGTCCCTTGATCTGCGCCAGCACGCCCGCCGCGATGTCGCGGTAAATCTTAGCATGCGGGCTGTCCGGATCGGTAGCGACCACCGGCAGGCCGGCGTCGGACTTCTCCCGGATCGCCATGTGCAGCGGCACCTCGCCGAGGAAGGGCACGCCCAGCCGCTCGGCCTCGTGCCGCGCGCCGCCATGCCCGAAAATGTCCGAACGCGAGCCGCAATGCGGGCACAGGAAATAGCTCATGTTCTCGACGACGCCGAGCACCGGTACGCTCACGCGCTTGAACATGGCCACGCCGCGCCGGGCATCGATAAGCGCCAGGTCCTGCGGGGTTGAAACGATGACCGCGCCCTTGAGCGGCACCTGCTGCGCCATGGTGAGCTGCGCGTCGCCGGTTCCCGGCGGCATGTCGACCACCATCACATCGAGCTTGCCCCACTCCACCTCGCGCAGCATCTGCGTGATCGCCGACATCACCATCGGCCCGCGCCAGACCATCGGCGTCTCTTCGTCGATCAGGAAACCGATCGACATCACCGTCAGTCCGTAGCGCTCGATCGGCTTGAGCCGCGTGCCCCCGATGGTCTGCGGCCGTTCCTTGATGGCCAGTAGCTTGGGCAGCGAGGGTCCGTAGATATCGGCATCGAGCACCCCGACCTTGAGGCCGAGATCGCGCAGGCCCAAGGCGATGTTGACGGCGGTGGTGGACTTGCCCACGCCGCCCTTGCCGGAGGCAACCGCGATCACCGCATCGACCCCCGGGATGCCGGGCTGCACCCGGTCCGCCGGGTGGGCATGAGCATGGCCGTGAGGCTGCGCATGGGGCTGCGCGTGAGGGCGCGCCGCGCCGGCGGCGGGCGCCGGCTGGGCGGGGCGGGCGGCGCTTCCGGGCGCGCGCTCCGCGGTCAAGGCCACCAGGACGGATTGCACGCCGGGAATGGCCCGCACGGCCGTTTCCGCGCTTTTGCGGACCGGTTCCCAGGCTTTCACCGAGGCGGCATCGACCGTGATGGAGAAAAAGACCTTGCCATCGGTCACGACGACGTCCGACAGCACGCGGGCATCCGGCAATGCCACGCCGCCGGGCGACGGCACCTTTGCCAGCGCGCTGAGAACCTGTTCCTTGGTGACCGCCATGATTGCCTTTCCTTTGGTCGTCAGTCCGATTTCGTGCCGTTACCATAGGTACGGCGGCGAAAGGGTCAATGCAGGACACATTTGCGCATACCCCCGGTTGACGCCCCGGCCCCGACAATGACCTATAGAAAGATGGGTTCCGGCCGGGCAAAGCCCAAGGCCGAACAAGGGATTCAGGGAGGACAAACGATGGCGAAGGTGGCGTTTCTGGGCTTGGGCGTCATGGGCTACCCCATGGCGGGACATCTCAAGAACAAGGGCGGGCATGATGTGACCGTCTATAACCGCACCGCCGCCAAGGCCGAGCAATGGGTCAAGCAATATGGCGGCAAATCCGCGCCGACCCCGAAGGCCGCGGCCGAGGGCCAGGATTTCGTCATGGCCTGCGTCGGCAATGACGACGACCTGCGCGAAGTGACCCTCGGCGCGAACGGAGCCTTCGCGGCCATGGGCAAGGGCACGGTTTTCGTCGACCACACCACCGCCTCGGCCGAGGTGGCGCGCGAGCTCTATGCCGCCGCCGGAAAGGCCGGCTTCGACTTCATCGATGCGCCGGTGTCGGGTGGCCAGGCCGGTGCCGAAAACGGCGTGCTCACGGTCATGTGCGGCGGCGACGAGGCGGCCTTTGCGCGCGCCGAGAAAGCGATCGCCGCCTACGCGCGCGCCTGCAACCTGATGGGGCCGTCGGGCTCCGGGCAGCTTGCCAAGATGGTCAATCAGATTTGCATCGCCGGCCTGGTCCAGGGTCTCGCCGAGGGCATCCATTTTGCCAAAAAGTCGGGCCTCGATATCGAGAAGCTGATCGCCACCATCTCCAAGGGCGCCGCCCAGAGCTGGCAGATGGAAAACCGCTACAAGACGATGGCGGCCGGCAAGTTCGACTTCGGATTTGCGGTCGACTGGATGCGCAAGGACCTCGGCATCTGCCTCGGCGAGGCGCGCAAGAACGGCGCGCACCTGCCGGTCACCGCGCTGGTCGATCAGTTCTATTCGGAAGTGCAGGCCATGGGCGGCAAGCGCTGGGATACGTCGAGCCTGATCGCGCTGTTGGACCGCAAGTGATCGAGCGTCGTGGCCTGGCTCGTCCCGGCCATCCACGCCTTTGACAGCCGGTCAGTCGGCGCGGCGGACGAGCGCGGCCCAGGCGAGCGCGCGGTTTTCCACCTTGAGCCGAAGCGTGAGCAGGGCGGCATTGGCAGCC
>Ga0182748_1002663_pt1 | contig 15938 bp, 17 predicted proteins | sample eDN3rd37CKraftOP_FD_128877 | JGI IMG/M metagenome (GOLD analysis project Ga0182748, IMG submission 128877) | Enriched Organic Plus compost microbial communities from Emeryville, California, USA - eDNA 3rd pass 37_C Kraft OP (version 2) (version 2) ...
CTGGAACCACTGGTGGAAACCCATCCTCCCGTGGGCACGCCCGGCGCCAAGCCGGTACTGTTCTCGGTGGAGGCCGGCGCCGGCTCGGACTGGCTGCGCAAGCGGCTCGAGGCGCTGCAGCTGCCGTTCACCAATACCCTGGGCGAGGCAGTGTCGGCCCTGGCGGCCTGGCGCTCGCGTTCCGGCTACGCGGCGCCCGAGTCGCCGCAGCGCCCCGCCCAGGCGCGGCCGCGGCCCGCGCCGCCGCCGGGCATCCTGGACGAGGCGGCCAGCAAGGATTTCCTGGCCGGATACGGCATTCCGGTCAACCAGAGCCGGCTCGTCCACGACGCCGGCGAAGCCGGCGAGGCCGCCGAGGCGCTCGGGTTGCCGGTGGTGATGAAGATCGTCTCCCCCGACATCGTGCACAAGACCGAGGCCGGCGGCGTCATGGTCGGCGTGGCCAGCGCGGCCGCCGCCCGCGAGGCCTATGCCCGCCTGCTGGAGAACGCGCAGCGGGCGGTGCCCGGCGCCCGCATCGAAGGCGTGTCGGTGCAGGCCATGGTCAAGGGCGAACTGGAACTCATCGTCGGCGCGCGCGACGACGCCCAGTTCGGCCCGGTGCTGGTGTTCGGCGCGGGCGGCGTGCTGGTGGAGCTGCTGCCGGAACGGATCATCGCGCGCGCGCCGCTGGCCCGCGAGACGGCGCGCCGCCTGCTGCAGCGCCTGGCGGTCTGGCCCGTGCTCTCGGGCTACCGCGGGCGTGGCCTGGACCTGGAAGGCGTGCTGGACGCCATCGAACGCCTGAGCTGGGCTGCCGCCGACCTGGCCGGCACCGGCTTCGAGCTCGATATCAATCCCCTCATCGTCGGCGCCGCCGATTGCCGGGCGGTCGACGCGCGCCTGATGATCGCGCGCGAGCCCGGCGGGCGGGAAACCTGATGCGCCGCCATGTGCCGGCCGCCGCCGATTTCATTTTCCGACAACCCCTTTCATCCTGGAGACAACCATGAGCCAGTACCAATGCATCAAGGTCGATAACTTCGACGACGGCGTGACGCTGTTCACGCTGAACCGCCCTGAGCGGCGCAATGCCCTGAGCAACACGCTCATCAAGGAATTGCAGCAGGCTTTCGAGGCCTTCGACGCCGATGACAGCCGCAAGGTGGCGGTGCTGACCGGCGCGGGCGACGACGCCTTTTCCGCCGGCGCGGATATCAACGAATGGCCGGAACTCTGGCGCGGCATTCCCACGGTGGGTATCCAGACCGACAAGCCCATCATTGCCGCGGTCAGCGGCTGGTGCGTCGGCGGCGCCCTGGTGATGACCATGATGGCGGACCTGCTGGTCGCCTCCGAGAGCGCCAAGTTTTCCTACCCCGAGGCCAAGCTTGGCTTCACCGGCGGCATCATCTCGTCGCTGGCGGCCCGCATTCCGCACCACGCGGCGATGGAAGTGATCCTGCTGTGCCGCACGCTGGGCGCGCAGCGCGCCTACGACCTGGGCTTCGTCAACCAGGTCGTGCCCGTCGGCAAGCAGGTGGAAACCGCACTGGAGATGGCCCGCGAACTGGCCGCCATGGCGCCCATGGTGCTGCGCTCGCTCAAGCGCTTCATCACCAAGGAGATCCTGGTGAGCGGTCCCTCGGAGCGCATGGCGCGCCAACTGAAGGAGCTCAAGGCCATCGAGGACAGCGAGGACAGCCGCGAGGGTTTCGCCGCGTTCAAGGAAAAGCGCAAGCCGGTGTACAAGGGCCGCTGACGCGCGGCGCGGGGCGTGTCAGCCCCGCGCCGGGGCGGCCCCCCGGCCAGTGCCGGGGCCTGCGAAGCCGTGCGGGCCCGGTTTCCTCGCGCCGCCCGGCCGTTTCGGCCGGATGGCGCGAGCAGGAAATTACCGGCCGCTCCAGCGCTGCAGGATTTCCAGGATCAGTCCATCCAGATCGGTATAGGGCGACACCCCGTAGCGTCGCGCCAGATCGCGCTTGTCTGCATCGGTGACCACCGTGGCGCGTTCCAGGACGGCGCGCAACACGACGGCGCATTGCAGATCGCGCGCGGCGCCGTTCCGGCAGGCGGTGTCCTGCCCGGGTAGGTTCATAGCGGGGACGTTCATTTGTGCCTTTCCGGAAGGGCGGCGGGGCCGCAGGGACGCGACCCGCGCCCGGGCGCAAGATGGCGCTCCGGTATCGCAAGGCAGGAGGGGCCTGTGGTCGCGGACGGCGGCATGGTGTTTCTTCCTGGGGCGGCGCTGCCGCAAGAAAACGGTCATGGCAATGCCGCGATTATCGCGTAACCGAGTATTTCGTGTCAATTTGTGGCGAATGTTCCATGTTTGTCGCTCTTGCCGCTGCACCGCCCGAAGCGACATGCCTTCCGGCCGGGAAATTTTCCGCCGGAGGAGTCGAGCTGCCGGTGCCGGACAGTCCCGCCGCGGCGCACGCCCGGCACCGCGCACGCCCTCTGTTATCTTTGGACCATGTTCCACGCCGGGAGATCCCCATGACTGCGCGCCTTCGTCCGAATTTCCAGTTGCTGGTCGCCTGCCTGCTGTCGAGCGCCTGCGCCGGCCTTGCCCAGGCCCAGTATGCGGGGCAGGTCGCCCAGCCGGCCGCACCGGCCGTGGCCGAGATCCTGGCCAAGCCCGTCGACGAGCAGATGGTGCGCGTGCAGGGCAGGCTGCTGCGCAAGACCCAGTCGGAAACCTATGTGTTCTCCGACGGCACGGGAGAGATCGTAGTGGAAATCGATGACGACGATTTCCCGCGCCAGCCGGTGGATGCCGGCACCCGGGTCGAGATCGTCGGCGAGGTCGATACCGGCTTGCGCCGCCCGCCGGAGATCGAGGCCGAGTCGGTGCGCGTACTGCCCTGACCGCCGGCGGCGTCGTGCCGCGCCATGCCGGTCTTGCCCGGGTGCCTGCCCTGGCGCCGGCATTCCTCGATGACCCGGCGGCCGGTCCCGGCGGGCCTGCGCCGTCCGGCGTTTTTTCGCCGTGATTCCTGCGGGGGCGCCTGCCGGGGCAGGCGCATTCACCTTTTGCCGGAAATCGCGTCGTAGAACAAATCCGCCAGCGTGCGCGCGCTGCGGCGGCGCCACACGGCGCACAGGTCGAAGGAAGGGAAGCTGCCGCTGTGCTCGGTTTCGCAGTAGCGCACGCCGCGCAGCGACAGCGTGCCGATCCACGTGGGCAGCAATGCCACCCCCAGGCCGGCGGCCACGCAGGCCAGCACGGTCAGCGTGCGGTTGGCTTCCTGCGTGACCGCGATGGCATGGCCGTGCTGCCGGAACGCATCCAGGATGCGGGCATTGAACAGAGGCAGTTGCGACTGGGGATAGGTCACCAGCCCCAGAGCGGCCATCTCGGCCAGCGTGATGTGGCCGTCGCGCGCCAGCGTCACGGCCGCCGGCACGGCAGCGACCAGGCGGTCGCGGACCAGGATTTCCTCGCGCATGCCGGCGGGCAGGCCGGGCTGCGTATGCATCAGCGCGATGTCGACGGCGCCCGTCTGCACGGCGCGTCCCAGGTCGGCGTTGCTCATCTCGCGCAGGGTGACGCGGACTTCCGGGGCGATGCGGCGCAGGCGCCCCAGCGCCCGCGGCAGCACGTCGACCAAGGCGCTGGATACCACCCCGACCGTAATGTGGCCGGCGCGGCCGCCCGCCACGTCGCGCGCGCGCTGTTCGGCGCGGTCGATGTTCGCCAGCGCATGCCGGACGTCCTCGACGATGGCCTGGCCGGCCGGGGTCAGGACGGCACCGCGGCGCGAGCGCGCGAACAGCTTGATCCCCATGTCCCTTTCCATGCGCGTGAGCGACTGGCTGAGCGCGGGCTGCGCCATGCCCAGCCATTCGGCGGCGCGGGTCACGGAACCGTGGTCGGCGATGGCCAGGAAATGGCGCAGCTGGCGGGATTCCATCGATATTCCATACTAATAAACAATGAATTTCCATGATTTTCATATGAGTTTATTCATTTTCCAACCTTAGAATGCCGCCCGGAAAATCCACGGCAAGGCACCCGGTCGCAGCATGTATTCCCCACCGCCCCAAATCGTCGACGCGCACGCCCACGTGTACCGCACGGACCTGGCCATGGCCGACGGCCGCCGGTACACGCCGGCGGCCGACGCCACGCCCGCCCAGTACGAGGCGGTGCGCCGCGCGCTGCATGCCGGCCGCGCGGTATTGATCCAGCCCAGTTTCCTGGGCACGGACAACCGCTACATGCTGGAGGTGGTGGGCCGGGACCCGCAGGCCCTGCGGGCGGTGGTCGTCGTCGACCCCGGCGTGGACGCGGCGGCCCTGCGGGGGTATGCGGCGCAAGGGGTGGTCGGCATCCGGCTGAACCTGCTGGGGCAGGCGCTGCCGGACCTGGCCGCCGCGCGCTGGGACGGCCTGCTGGAATTCGTGCGCTCGGCCGACTGGCATGTGGAACTGCATTGCGAAGCGCAGCGGCTGGCGGCGGTGGTACCGCCGTTGCTGGCGCGCGGCTGTCGGGTGGTGGTCGACCATTTCGGCCGGCCCGACCCCGCCCTGGGCGAGCTCGACCCGGGCTTCCGCTACCTGCTGGAGACGGCGGATTCGCGGCGGGTCTGGGTCAAGGTGTCGGCGCCCTACCGGGTGGGGACGGGACCGGACGGCGCGGAACAGGCCGGCCGTCTGCTCGACGCCGCGCTGGAGGCATTCTCGGCGGACTTCCTGGTGTGGGGGTCGGACTGGCCCCACTCCCAGCACCCCGACGCGCCCGAGCCGGCAGGCCTGCTGCATGCGCTGTGCCGGCGCGTGCCCGGCGAGGCCGAGCTGGCGCGCATTCTCTGGCACACCCCCAACGAGCTATTTCATTTCTGACCGCGGCATTGCGCACAGAATAGCGGCTTCGCGCGCGGGCGGGCCGGTTTCATCAAAACGATCGGAGGAAACATGTTTGCCTGGTTCTCCAACCTGAACAGGGCCCAGCGGATTACTTTCTGGGCCTGCTTCGGCGGATGGGCGCTGGACGCGCTCGATCTGCAGATCTTCGCCCAGGCCATTCCGGCCCTGGTCTCGACATGGGGCATCACCAAGGCCGAGGCGGGCCTGGCCGGCGGCATCTCGCTGTTTTCGCTGTCGCTGGGAGGCTGGCTGGGCGGGTGGGGCGGCGACCGATGGGGCCGCGTGCGGATGCTGCAGATCACCATCATCTGGTTCTCGCTCTTCACTCTGCTGACTGCGGTGGCGCAGAACTATGGCCAGCTGTTGTTCTTCAAGGCGCTGCAGGGCCTGGGATTCGGCGGCGAATGGGCGGTCGGCGCGGCGCTGCTGTCCGAAACGCTGCCCACCCGGGTGCGCGGGCGCGCCATGGGCCTGGTGCAAAGCGCCTGGGCGGTGGGCTGGGGCGCTGCGGTGTTGCTTTACACGCTGGTGTTCCTGTACATGGAGCCGCAGGTAGCCTGGCGCGTGCTCTTCGCCATCGGCGTGCTGCCCGCCTTCCTGGTGTTGTACTTCCGGCGCCGTGTGCCGGAGCCGCCCAGGGTGGCGCGCGCGCCGCAGGAGGCGAAGGTCTCGCCGCTGGTCATCTTTTCCCGTCCGTTGCTGGCCACCACCCTGGTCGGGGCCCTGTTCGGCATCGGCGCGCGCGGCGGCTATTACGCCCTGATGACCTGGCTGCCGGCCTACCTGCAGTCCGACCGGCACCTGTCCATCGGCAATTCCAGCATGTTCCTGGCCGTCATCATCGCCGCGTTCTGGTGCGGCTGCGCGGCCTGCGCGTTCCTGATGGACCTGCTCGGCCGGCGCAACACGGTCATTGCCTTTTCGGTGTGCTGCCTGGTCACGGTCTTCATCTACATGTACGCGCCGCTTAGCAACAGCAGCATGCTGGTGCTGGGGTTCCCGCTGGGCTTTTTCGCCGCGGGCGTTCCGGCCTCGATGGGGGCGTGGTTCAGCGAACTCTATCCGCAGTACGCGCGCGGCGCGGGCGTCGGTTTCTGCTATTGTTTCGGCGGCATCGTGGCCTCCATGTTCCCGGCGCTGGTGGGCAAGATGAGCGAGCACATGACGCTGGGCGTGGCCATGGCCCTCATCACCTGCACCTGCTACGCGGTGGTGATGGTGGCGGCGATGATCCTGCGCGAAACCAGCCACGACCAGCTGGATATCGCCGCCGCGCAGAAAGGATAGGCATGCAAGACGACGCGCTGCGCCTGGAAGCCTTCGGCTCCTTCCATATCGGCGGGCGCGACGTCCGCCTGCAAGGCCTGCCCGGGCGCGAGGCGCGCTATTCGGCCGGCTGGACGGAAACCTACGACCCCAACGGCGTCTTCGCGGTCGAGCAGATGTACGTGCAGTACTTCCTGCCGGCGCCGCGCAGCGGGCCGCCGCTGGTGTTCTGGCCCGGCGGCGGGCTGACCGGCGCCAATTTCGAAACCACGCCGGACGGCCGCACGGGCTGGCTGGAATACTTCATGCGCCGCGGCCGGCCGGTCTACGGCACGGACCCCGTGGAAAGAGGGCGGTCCGGCTGGGCGATGTCCCCCGAGATATTTCCCGACGCGCCCATCTTCATGACCAAGGAGCGCGCCTTCGCATCCTTCCGCTTCGGCGACGCGGGCGGCTACGACGATGACCCCGCCCGCCGGCGGCCCTACGCTGGCACGCAGTTCCCGGTACAGGCCTTCGATGCCTTCGTCAGGCAGATCGTCCCGCGCTGGGCGGGCAACGGGGAGGCCGCCCGGCGCGCCTATCGGGCGCTGCTCGAAAAGACAGGGCCGGCCGTCGTCGTGGCGTTCTCGTCAGGGGCCACCCAGGCCCTGCAGCTGGCCGAGCGGCATCCCGGCCTGTTCGCCGGCCTGGTGCTGCTCGAGCCGGCCGGAACGGGCGACGGGCCGGACGCGCAGCCGCTGCGGGATATTCCGCTGCTGGCCCTGTACGGCGATTTCCTGGACCGCCATCCCCTATGGCCGGGCATCCGGCGACGCGTGGGGGAATACCTGCGCCCGTGCCTGGGCGAGGGCGGCCGCGCCGCCATCGTGGACCTGCCGCAAGAAGGCGTGCGGGGCAACAGCCATTTCCTCATGATGGACCGCAACAGCCTGGAGCTGGCGGCGCGGGTGGAAGCCTGGCTGGCCGGCAATTTCTGAGCGGAAGCCGAGCCGCACGCTCCGCTCCGGTTGCGGCCGGGCCTTACCGTACCGGCGGCCTACCCCAATCAGGGTATACCGCCCCGGGCCCCGGCCGCGCACAATGCGGCCGAGACCCTCTTGCGCACACCAGCATGGCTCCGACTTCCCGAGGCCGCAGGTCCGGCTTCCCGCGCGCCGCGGCGCAGGCCCTGGCCGCGCTGGCGCTGGCCGCATGCGGCGGCGACGGCTCGCCTTATCCCGATCCCGACGGCGTTCTCGAGTACACCAGCCTCGCCCAGCCGCTGCTGGACTACCTCGCCGTACTCGACGCCGACCCCGTGCCCAGTTCGCCCGCCCTGGCCACCAACGTGGTGCTGGGGGCAGACTATTACGGCGACACGCCGCGCATCATCACGGCCAACTACGGCTTCGACGGCTACATGGGCGTGCCCGGGCTCATCGGCACCGGCGCCGAAGCCCGCCGCGCCGCCTACGGCCACGACGTGGCCTGGCAGGCGCTCGATCCTGAGCTGGACGCCCCGGCGCGGGCGCAGTATTCGGCGGTGGGGGTCGCCACCTTCGCCGCCCTCTACGGCGTGGGCCTGGTGCAGGCCGACACCATTCCGGTGGTCTTCAGCCATCCCGTGCTGCCCGCATCCGTCACGCCCGAGGCATTCCGCGTGACGCTCGCCGACGGCCGGACGGTGGCACCCGCCACGGCCAGCTTCATTCCCAACCTGGAATACAACGAGCGGCAGACGGTGGTACTGAGCGGGTATTGGGGCAACCGCATCGCGCCCGGCCAGCCCGGCGCCGAGTATCCCGTGCGCGTGGACATCGTGGACGCCGCCACGCCCATGATGCTGGTCACGCCGCGGGGCCTGGCCCCGGCGGCAGGGCTGGGTATCGCAAGCCGGAACCCCTACGTGCCGGGCAACGGGCCGCGCATCGTCGCGGCCAAGCTCAATCTCTATTCCGGGCTGGGCGAAGGCGGTCCGCAGTCGCAACCCAACTCCGCGGCCAACAGCGGCGAAGACCTCTACGGCGCGCAGGCCCAATACCGGGTGCGCATCTACACCAGCGCCGGCTTTTCGCCCGACGGCATCGCCAGCATCCGGCCCGACGACTACGGCCGCTTTTTCCTGCTGAAGGCCACCGACCGGTCCGGCGGCGCCGTCGAGCTGGCGCAGGCCGGCACGTCCTACGCCATCGACGGCTACGGCACGGTGCGCGTCGTCGGCCTGGCCGACACCGGCCCGAAGCAGGGCAGTTACGACGATGCCTACGTGGAGGACCACGATAACCAGTACGACATCATCCTGGCGGGCGACCTCGCGGCCATGGCGCGCATCTCCGAAGTCCGGCTGCCGTCCTCCGGCGCCTATTCCGCCGTCTACAACCCGGGCGGGCCGGGCAACCGGCCCGCCGGCAACCCTCCCGGCGCGGTCTTCACCGTGCCCAGCGAGAACCACGGCGCGGCCGTCGCCGACGACATGGCCGGCGCTTCCTTCGTGTCGTACGCGGAGATCGACGGCCCCGTGGCCCGCGACCCCGCCAGCGGCCAGCCGCGCGGCAGGCTGCTGGGGGCCGCGATCATCGACAACAAGACCGGCTATACGGTCAATGCCTACGAAGACCCCGACGGCAAGCGGTTCTACGCGTCGTTTCCGGTGAGTTCCGGCGGGTGAGGCGCGGGCCGGACGGCGCCCGCATCAGCCGTCCGTCGAGCGCGTCACGGTTTCCCATTGCCCGATTTCCGAGGCTAGGGCCGAGAGTTTCTCGCGCACCAGCCCGAGCGCGTCGCTGCCCAGCAGCAGGTGTGCCGGCGGCCTGTCGCTGCCGATGACGGCAAGCATGGCGCGGGCGGCCTTTGCCGGGTCGCCCGGCTGGTTCCCGCTTCTTTCCTGGCGCGCCTGGCGGACCGGGTCGAACAGGGCATCGTAGTCGGCGATCGAGCGCGGCGTGCGCGTCATGGAGCGGCCGGCCCAGTCGGTGCGGAACGACCCCGGCGCCACCGCCGTCACGGCGATGCCCAACGGCGCGACCTCCTTGCCCAGGGCTTCCGAAATGCCTTCCAGCGCGAACTTGCTTCCGCAGTAATAGGCAATGCCGGGCAGGGTAATGAACCCGCCCATGGATGTAATGTTCAGGATATGCCCCCGGCGGCGCTTGCGCATGTAGGGCAGCACCGCCTTCATCATGGCCACGGCGCCGAACACGTTCACGTCGAATTGCCGGCGCATCTCGGAAAGAGGCGATTCTTCCATGATTCCCTCGTGCCCGTAGCCGGCATTGTTGACCAGCGCGTCCACGGGGCCGGCCTCGGCCTCGATGCCGGCCACCACGCCGTCGATGGCATCGAACTCGGTCACGTCGAGCACGCGTCCGAAGGCCCGCTCCGGGCAGAGCGACTCGAACGCCCGTTTCGCCTCGGCGCTGCGCACGGTACCGGCCACGCGATGGCCGGCCGCCAGCGCTTCCTGCGCCAGGGCCCTGCCGAAGCCGCTGCTGACGCCGGTGATGAGTATGGTCTTGGGAGATGACATGAACAGGCTTCCTGAGGAGGGAGAGACGATGGAATGATATTGGTACGGGGCAAGCGGATTAAGATGGAATATTCTCGATTTATTGCCTAATACTATGGGAAAGGGTGACAACCTGGACCTGTCCCGGTCCGACCGGCGCGCCACGATCGCCTTGTTGCGTGCGCTGGCTCCGCGGGAAGGCTACAACCCGACCGCCATGCCGGGCGTGCGCATCCTGCGCTCGGACAGGCCCTTGCCGGATACTCCCGTCCTGTACGACCCCGGCATCGTCATCGTTTGCCAGGGAAGCAAACGGGGTTATTTCGGGGGGCAGGTCTATCTCTACGACGAAGCGCATTATCTGGCGGTGTCGGTGCCAGTGCCTTTCACTATGCAGACGGACGCCACGCCGCAGCGCCCGTTGCTGGCCCTCTACATGCAGCTGGATTTCCCGCTCGCGGCCGGGCTGGCGCTTCAGCTCGACCGGCTCGGCCAGGCCGGGCCGGCGGCCGCGCCGCAAAGCATGGCATCCAGTCCCATGGACGCAACCATGCGGGCATCGGTGCGCCGCCTGCTGGAGGCCTTGAGCCGGCCCCTGGAAGCGCAGATCCTGGGTCCCGCCGCGGTGCGCGAAGTGTACTTCCGGGTGCTGGCGGGGCCCCAGGGCAAGGCGCTGCGCGCCGCGCTGGCCATGCAAGGGCACTTCGGCAAGATCGGCAGGGCGCTGCGGCGCATCCATGCCGACTATGCCGGCCCGCTCGATCTGGCCTTATTGGCGGGGGAGGCCGGCATGAGCGTGCCGAGCTTCCACAGCCACTTCAAGGCGGTCACCCGTACCTCTCCCATGCAATACCTGAAGTCGACGCGGCTGCACCAGGCCAGGCTCCTGATGGTGCGGGAAGACATGACCGCCGCGGCCGCCTGCCACGCAGTGGGCTACGAAAGCCCGTCGCAGTTCAGCCGCGAATTCAAGCGCCTGTTCGGCTTGCCGCCGGCAGCGGAGACGCGGCGGATGAAAGCGGGTTTCGCCCTGCCGCGGGCGCATCCGGGCTCGGTCTACGTGTCGTCCCATTAGCGGGCCTGGGCCCGGGACGGCAATGCCTCCGCGCCATGCCGGCACGCCCGGCTCCGGTCACGGCCGCGCGGATGGGCGTCCGCGGCCGCCGGGAGCTGGATGGTTCGATGCCGCGGACGACTCCCTGATCACGTCCATGGGAGTCCGTCCCAGCCGCCTTCGAAACATGGTCGAGAATGCGTTCGGGCTTTCGTATCCGAGGTCCAGGGCTACTTGCGTGACGGACTGCCCCGACGACAGCCTGGGCAGCGCCGCCAGCAGGCAGGCCTGCTGGCGCCATGCGCCGAAGCTCATGCCGGTCTGCCGGCGGAATAGCCGGGTGAAAGTACGCAGGCTCTTGTGCAGCCGATGCGCCCATGCCTGCGGCGTGACCCGGATACTGGGGGATTCCAGAAATGCCTTGCACAGCGTGGCAAGCTGCCGGTCTCTCGGGATCGGCGCGAACAACGGCATCGTCCGGGCCAGGCGCACTTCGTGCAGAAGCAACTGCATCAGGGCGCCATCGCGCCCGTTCTCGTCGTAGCGTGCGGGAATGTCCACGGATGCCAGCAGCAATTGATGCAACAGCGGACCGACGATGAGCGCCTCGCAATGCAAGGCCGGGCGCGGAGCGGCTTGCGGTTCGATATACAGGCTGCGCGTGCTCACGCCCTGCATGCGCACGCGGTGGCGCTTGCCCGCCGGAATCCATACGCCGCTATGGGGCGGAATGGCCCATGCGCCGTCATCCGTCTCCACCTCCATGAATCCGCTCATGCCGTAGAGGACCTGGGCGCGCCGGTGCGTATGGGTATCCAGCAGGGCGCCGGGGGAATAGTCGGTGCCGATGGCGAGCACGGGTCGCGCAACGGCATCCACCGATGCGAGCGGTACGTTGCGCATGGCAGGAACGGATATGGCCGAAACGAAAAGATTATCGACCAAATCCGTAAAGTCGGCCACTGCGCGCCATCGTACCGTGAGACTTTGCCTTGCCGGTGACTTTTTCCATGTATTTCCTGCTTCTGTTCTTCGGCGTACTGGCCGGGGCGACGACCGTGCTGTTCGGCTTTGGCGGCGGGTTCGTCGTCGTGCCCGTGCTGTATTCGGTGCTCCTGGCCGCCTACGGCCCCGGCAGCGCGGCAGGCCAGGCGGCCATGCATGTGGCCGTCGCCACCTCGACCGGCGTGATGATCTTCGGAGCCGGCCTGGCCACGCTGCGCCATCACCGGGCGGGCACCGTGCCGTGGGGACCGGTCCGCCCGCTGCTGGGCTACGTCGCGCTCGGGGCGGTGCCGGGCGCGGCGGCGGCAATGGCCTTGAGCGGCGACCGGGTGCGCTGGGCGTTCATCGCCTATCTGGGGGTGACGATACTGGACAGCATCCTGCGGCCGGGTTTTCTGCACGAAACCCCATCCCGGATCCGGCCGATGAAGCGCTGGGCGACCGCCGCGGCCGGAATGGCGATCGGAGCCGTCGCATCCTTTCTGGGCGTGGGCGGCAGCGTCATGACGGTCCCCCTGATGCGCAGGCGCGGCGCCAGCATGACGGCCGCGACCGCGGCAGCCAACCCGCTCTCGCTGCCCATGGCCCTGGCGGGAACCGCCGCCTATATCCTGCTGGCCTGGAACCACGCGCCATCGGGCCCATGGCATGCGGGCTACGTCGACTTGCGCGCGGGCCTGGCCCTCGCGGCAGGCTCATGGCTGGGGATCAGGGCCGCATCGCCGTGGATAGGCAGGATCCCGGACGGCATCCATGCCAAGGCTTATGTCGCGTTGCTGTGCGTCGTCCTGGCGGTCATGCTGGGGGTCTAGCCGCCGCCGGCAGCATGCCTGCCGGACGGGGCCCGGACCCGGCCGGTCCGCCCCGGCCGTTTCCGGGGAGCGCCGCTCACGCCAGCTCCTTCCGGAAATAGACGCGCGCGAAGCCGTCCTCCACCCGGCGCCCGGTTTCCACGAAGCCGAGCTTGGCATACATGGCGATGTTCTCGTGCATCTTCTCGTTGGTGTAGAGCGTGACCGCCGCCAGGCCGTCCGCCCGGGCCACCGCTTCCGCGTAGTCCATCAGCATCCTGCCATAGCCCTTGCCCTGGGCGGCGGGCGCGACGCAGAGATTGTTCACCGTGACCGCATCGGCCTCGCTGCCGATCAGGATCGAGCCCAGCAGGCCCTCCGGCCCCCGCAGGACGAAGACTCTGCCTTGCGCCACCGGCCCGGCGTAATCGGCCGTCATGGGGGCAGGGGGCTTGCCGATGCGTGCGATGTACTTGCCGTACGCGGCGGCCATCATGCCTCGGATGGCTTCCACGTCTTCTTGCCGGGCGGCGTCCACATGGACCGGGCCGGTAGTCTGGGAAGGGCTGTGTTTCATGCTTGGCGAAAGGTATCCCGGCGTGCGCGCACCCGACAGAAAAGGGCGGTCCGGTGTCACCCGTCCGCCCTGTCTGTCACTGGCTACTACTGTCTAATCTGGTGGGCCGGGGACTATAAAACGTTGCTTCTAAGCTACTGATTTGTCTGGAAGTTTGGATTCTAGAAAATTCTAGCTACTCGCAAAACTACTCACGCCTGTTGCTCATAAGTCGGCGCGCAGTGTTCCGAAATGGTTCTGTTTGTTCTTGACTGAGTCAAAATATAACAATATTGTGCTCCCACTGGGTTGTAGAGCCCACGCCATGGAGCGGGCCGGGGTCACCCAAGCCGACCTGGTGCGCGCCACCAAGGCCAAGAGTTCTTCGGTGTCGAACTGGGTGAACGGTCGCACCCAGAACCTTAAGGGCCAGAATCTCGCGATTGCCGCGCAGGTTCTGGGGGTCAGTGAGGCGTGGCTGGGTGCTGGGATCGGCCCAATCGAAAGAGTGCGCCAGCCATGGCCGTTCCGACGCCTGAGCGAGGAAAAGGTACGAGGGCTCTCAGAATCCGACCTCGCCCAGCTAGAGGCCGCTGTTGCCGTCGCGGCGCTCCATCTCGGGCTTGATCTGCAGCCAGATTCCGAGATGTCAGACAAATCTAGGGGAAGTCCCGATCTTGTCTACAGAGAAGTAGTAAGTAAGGATACGCTCCAACAAGAAACGCAAAAAGATGACACAAACATGCTAGAGCGTAAAAGTGGGCCGCCAGAGGGCAGGAGAAGTCGTAATTCTAAATGACTACCGGGAGGCACGCGCCGCAGCGCAAAAGCGGGTCACGGCGCCGGCCTCTCGGGAGTACATGGCATTGCTGCCGGATGGATCCGTCAGGGTACAACTGTACGCCGACGATCCAGAGCGGGCTCTAGAGCTCCTGGAGGCCTGTAATAGGCTTCAGTCTGCCCTGTTGCGCCTAGTGGCAGCAAAGAAGACCGGATCTTTTTAGGATTGTTGTAACCAAATGAGAATTAATTGTCTTTTATTGGCTGTGATGGCCACGCTTCCTGGCTGCGCGTCCATCGTGGGTGGCTCAGACCAAACGATTTCTGTCCGAACGGTCAACGACACCGAGAACGTCTCTGGGGCAATGTGTGAGCTGGTGAGCAACAAGGGGACCTGGTTCGTTACCACCCCGGGCACCGTGCCAATCACCCGAGGCTATGACCCGCTAACGATCACCTGCAAGAAGGCCGACATGGAACCCGGCATTGTGACGGTCGGCTCCACTACGAAGGGAATGGCCTTCGGGAATATTCTTCTAGGTGGCATCATCGGCGCAGCGGTCGATATGGGGACTGGGGCGGCCTACGAGTACCCTCCCCTGATCACAGTATTCATGGGCCGAACGATGACCTTAGAGCCGCCCAAGAAAGAGGCCGATCCTAAAGCCAGCCAGACCGCCCAAGGGATGCCCGTGAACCCGCAGGACGCCCCCCAGTCAATGCGCTAGCCCCAACGAAGAAGCCGCCCGAGGGCGGCTTGTTGACTGGGAAATCAATAAGAACTACTATTCCCCGACTGATAGAAATAGCTCCCCCGCCGGTAATTGATCCAAGCCTGTTCGCAGGCACCGGCGGTAAGGAGCGCCACAACAATAAGAAATCTATGAAGCCACGATTTGCAATGCTTGTAGATGGCGGCTTTCTCACGAAGGCGCTAGCCTTCCGCGACAAGCAATTCCCTACAGCTGAGCAAGTCCGAGCCGAATGCTTGCGCCTGGCTGCGCTTGAGCACTTCTCTGACTTCGATCTCTTGCGCATCTACTTCTATGATGCGCCTCCTGCTAGCAAAAAGGTCACCAATCCCGTCAGCCGGGAGCAGATCGACCTGGGCGCAACCGAAATTTTCCGTCGCAATTCTGCAATGCTTGACTCCATCGAGCAATTCGACAATTTCGCCCTCAGAAAGGGGGAAACAGTTGTTCGCGGATGGAGCCTGGGCCAGCGGGCGGCTGCCAGCATCCTGAAGAAGCCCAGAGCTCCGGAGGCTGCGGATCTGGTCCCCAACATCGAGCAGAAAGGCGTTGATCTTCGCATTGGTCTCGACATTGCGCGGCTATCTTTGCGCCAAGTAGTTCAAGCGATTCTGATCGTCACTGGTGATAGTGACATGATCCCAGCCTTCAAATTCGCGCGCCGCGAAGGCATGAGAATCTATTTGCACTATGCCGGCATGCCAGTTCGGCCAGAACTGAAAGCGCATGCCGACATGATCGTAGCCTAATGCTTGAATCTCAGTGAGCTGTAACAACCGCCCTCCCGGGCGGTTTTCTTTGGTGTCGGAGGTGGAGCGACTTCTACGCCCCTTCCCAAGGTTTTCGGCCCTGCGGCTGGTTTCGGTGGGCCCGGCCCGCCGTCTTGGGGTCGACGGTGGCCTGCCGAGTGATGCGCAGGCGGGTGGCCAGCGACGATGCGGCGCGGCCTTCGCGCTCTTGCATGGCCAGAAGGCGGTCATAGCGTTTCAGGCCATCATCGTCCGCAAGCCATTCACGCTTGAAATTGAGGATCTCGTCCGCGATTAGGCGGCTTTGGACCACATGCCGGCAGTACATCTCCAGAAGGGGCGCATGGATGGGCGTAAACGCGCCCTCTGGGTGGTTCTCCACCACATCCCGCCATACCCCTAGCTCTTGATCGGAAAGCGACAGCGGGGCTCCTAGCAGGTCATCTGTTGATGTCTGCGCCAGTAAGGCGGCTACTGACTGCTCAGCGGCCGATTTCCTGCCTCGTTTCGCCATTCGATTTACCTTTTTTCTGGACGTTTATGAAAAGAAAGCCCCCCGCGCGGTTTCCGGGCCCCCGCTTGTCGACTTTCGACCCGCCCCTCCTGTCTGCTCGCGAAGGATGGCGGCCACCGGGGCAAGGCCGATC
>Ga0182748_1002671_pt1 | contig 15906 bp, 3 predicted proteins | sample eDN3rd37CKraftOP_FD_128877 | JGI IMG/M metagenome (GOLD analysis project Ga0182748, IMG submission 128877) | Enriched Organic Plus compost microbial communities from Emeryville, California, USA - eDNA 3rd pass 37_C Kraft OP (version 2) (version 2) ...
CAAGGGCAGGGTTCTCCCGGGCGCCGAGTACATGCCATTCCTGCAAACGGACGTGCCCGTCAATCCCGGCAATTCCGGCGGCCCGCTATTCAACCTGCGGGGCGAGGTCATCGGCATCAATTCGCGCATCTACAGCAACAACGGCGGATACCAGGGTCTGTCCTTTGCCATTCCGATCGATGTGGCCATGCGCATCAAGCAGCAATTGCAGGCGGGCAGCAGCATCACGCGTGGCCGTATCGGGGTGGCGGTCCAGGAGGTGAGCCAGGCATTGGCCCATTCGTTCCGGCTGCCGCAGCCCGCCGGCGCCCTGATCAGCTACGTGGAGCCCGGGGGCGGCGCGGACCGGGCCGGCTTGCGGCCGGGGGACGTGATTCTCGAAGTGCGGGGGCGAGCGGTGAAGCAGTCGGCCGACGCGCTGATTTTCGTCGCGGAGCTGCCGCCGGGCCAGACGGCGACGATGGCCGTCTGGCGCGATCGGGAGCGCGTGGCGATGGACGTCCCCATCGATCGTTTCGAAGTTCCGTCCCGCCCGGCCGCGGCCGCATCCGATCCCGCCACCCCGCTGGGCCTGGTCGTGCGTCCGCTGCTGCCGCAGGAGCTCCAGGTCCTGCGCGTCGAGGCCGGATTGCTGGTGCAGCGGGTCAACGCTGCTGCCGCGCGCGCGGGGATGAAAATCGGCGACGTCATCCTGGCCGTCAACGGACAGCCCGTTGGATCGTTGGCCGCATTGGCCGAGGCGGTGACCGAAGCCGAAGGATCCGCGGCGCTGCTGGTGCAGCGCCGGGGGACCAGGATATTCGTCGCGCTGGAGCTTCCCGGCGCGGCATCCCGGGATGCGCGGTAGCGCCGGCACAAAAGGATACAACTTGTTTGTCAGGATCGCTGCAGTTCGCGGCACCGCCATCCGTCCATACTTCAATGGCCACGGGCCGAGCGCCGGGGAATGATGGCAGCAGGACTATGGGAACTGGTGCGCGGGTTTGCGAACCTGGTCCGTACCTTGGGGATAGGCTCGTCGCCGCGCCGGATCGCGGCGGCGGGCCGGTCGGTGCGGCGCGGGCGGTAACGCGGATGTAATCCGGCTGTCACGCCCGCGGGCTACGATGCGGCGGCCTTGCCGCACGCCCGGTCCAGCCGTGCGGTCCATGAAGAACTGCCGCGTTTGGGGTGGAATGTCCTGCCTGCCGTCGCCCGCTTGTCCGCTCGTCGTTCGCACCTGCTTCGTGTGCGCATGATGTTGTGCGCCTGGATCCTGGGGCCGTTCTGCTGCGGCTTCTGCAACGTGGCCGCCGCGTCGGCGCCCGCGCGCGAAGCCGGCGTGGCGGCCAGGAGCGAGCCTGCATCGTTCGCCATCGACAGCCTGCCCTTGCACGACGCGCTGCAGGCCTACAGCCTGGCGACCGGCCGCTCGGTTCTCTACGATGCCGGCCAGGTGGCCGGGTTGAGATCGACGGCGATCCGCGAGCCCCTGGATCCCGATGAGGCCTTGGACACCTTGCTGCAGGGGACCGGGATGCGGGCGCGGTTCGCGTCGTCCGGCGCATTCGTGATCGTGCCGGTCGAGCTCGCGGCGTACCCCGCCGCGGAAGGCGATGGCGGGACCGCTGCCCACGCCGCGTTCTACGGTCGGGTGCAGCGCGTGGCCACCAGTATTCTCTGCGTCGACGCCGGGTTGGCTGTCGGCCAGTACCGGCTGGCTATCAGCGCCTATGTCAGCGGTACCGGAGCGCTGCATCGGGTCAGGGCCGCCGCGCAGGGCCATGCCGACCTCGAGCCGCGCATCGAAGCCCGCCTGGAGGGGGCGCAGCTGGGCATCGAGCCGCCGCCCGCACTCGTCCAGCCCATCGTGCTGCTGGTGACGCCTCAGACCGGCCGCCTGAAGGCTTGCGCGTCATGACGGGCAGCGGCCTGGCCGAATTGAAGCGGCTGTTTACCGAGCGCTATGAAACGCTCAAGGCGCAGCTGGTCCGGCGCCTGGGCTCGGCGGAACTGGCTGGCGAAGCGCTGCACGACGCCTATGTGCAGTTGGCGGACCGTGAAGGCTTGAACGAGGTGCGGCATCCCCAGGCTTATCTGCTGCATACCGCCGTCAACGCTGCCATCGACCGGTTGCGCGGCACCCAGCGCTACCTGAGTGCCGATGAGGTGGCAGACTTGTACGAACTGGCCGATCCCGCGCCCGGTCCGTCGCACGTGGTGCAGGCGCGCTTCGACCTGACCCGGGCCGTCGATGCCCTGGCCGCCTTGCCCGCCCGGCAGCGCGACATTCTCTACTCCGCGCGGGTCGACGGCTTGACGCTGAAGGAGCTGGCCCAGCGATGGGGCGTCTCCACGCGGCTGATCAGCAGGGAGCTGCAGGCCGCGCACGAATTCTGCGCGCGTCACATGGAAGCGGTGGACGCTATTGCCGGCGGCGCTGGGAAAGATGGCAACAAATTGTCAGATTCCCCGAAAAAGCGTGCGCACGTCCGTGTTGCGGAACGTCTATAAGAAGAAGGAAAAACAGGACATGGATACCCGGCTCCACGGCATGATGGCAGGAGAACCTATGAACGATCCCGGTGCGGACGGCGCCGACATCGTGTTGCAGCAGGCGCGGGCATGGGCGCGGCGGCTGGCTGTCGGCCGTCCGACCGCCGCCGATGCCGAGGCGCTGCGCCGCTGGTGCGCACAGAGCGCCACGCATGCGCAGATGTGGCGGCGGGCGAGCGCGGAATGGCGCGAAATGGGCGAGGTCCTGCAGACGGTCCGGCAACGGATTCCGGCAGCGCAGGTGGCGCGGCCGGTCTCGCCAAGCCGCAGGTGGTTCGTCGGCGCCGCGGTCGCCACCGCCGCGGGCGTGGTGGGCATGGTGAATCCGCCCTTGGGGCTGTGGCCGTCCTGGTCCGAGATGGGGGCCGACTATCGCACGGCCGTGGGCGAGCAGCTCAGCGTGGCGTTGAATGCGCATATACAGCTGCTGCTGAATACCCAGACCAGCCTGTCGGTCCGGCGGGCCGACCCCCTGCGGGTCGAACTGATCGCCGGCGAAGCCGAGATCCGCAACGACGGCCAGGCGCCGCTGGAGATCCAGGCCGGCTCGGGCCGCATCCAGCTCGCGGCGGGGTGCGTCGAGATCAGACATCTGGACAACGAAGAAACCCGCGTCCTCTGCACGGAAGGTCAGGCCGAGCTGTACCATGCCGACGGCATCCTGACCTTGGAGGCCAGCGAGTCGGCCTCGTACGGTACGGGGCACACATCCGCCGCCGTGCGCAACACAGGCGCCGCGCCCTCGGATTGGCGCCAGGGGTACATCGTCTTCAACGACACGCCGCTGGTCGATGCCGTGGCCGAGATCAACCGTTACCGCAGCGGCCGCGTGATCCTGATGAACGACCGGCTGGCCCGCCAGCGCATCAGTGGCCGCTTCGCCATCAACGACACCGACCAGGCCATCGATCTCATCCGGCAGCTCTATGCCGTCCATGTCCGCCGCGTAGCGAATGTCGTGATGCTGGGGTAGTCCGGTCCACGACCTCGCCGTCAGCCCCCAGCCCTCAGCCCTCAGCCCCCAGCCCCCAGCCCCCGGGGCCTGGACCGGGATGCGCGAGGTGACCTGTCACCAAAAATTCATGGGGTTTTCTGTTCCACCTTTTTTCCGGGCTGCGTCTATACGGACATAGGGGTGCGCGGCTTGCGCGCCCGAGCTGATTCATCTGTCTAGGATCCGACCCGATATGTCCGTGCCCGCCAAGCCTATCGCTTCGTCCCGCGTTTCCGCCCGGCGACAGGAAACGATGTTCTCAACCCGGTCCGCGCGTCACGGCGCTGCTCTATCCGGAAACGCTGCGCGCGCCGGGGCATGGCGGCGCACGCCGATGGCGGCTGCGATCGCAGCGCTGGCGTTGGCGGGGGCGTTTGCCGAACCCGTCCGTGCGCAGCATGCATTCAGCCCGTCGTGGTTCGCGGCCAAGGGGGCGGCGCAGAGCACGGCCACGGCGACGGGGCGGCTGCCCAACGGCCTGCCGGCCTCGTCGTTGACGGCGCCCCAGCAGCAATCGGCGGCGGCGCGCCAGAAGCTGCAGACCTCGATCGACAACCTGAACCTGGCGGCGCAGGCGATCGCCGCGCAGCAGGCGGCACAGAAGGCGGCGCGGGAAGCGGCACTGGCAGGGGGATCGTCGGTGCCCGACGGCCTGGGCGAAGGCGGCCTGAAGGTCGACACCAACAGCCTGACGGCTGGATGGCTCAACGCCAAGGATCCGGTGCAGACGGTGGCCGCAGGCAAGACCACGGTGACGATCGGGCAGACGGCCGACAAGGCGATCCTGAACTGGGAGACGTTCAACGTCGGCAAGAACACGACGGTAGCGTTCGACCAGCAGGCGAGCTGGTCGGTGCTGAACCGGGTGAACGATCCGCAGGCGCGCCCGAGCCAGATCCAGGGGCAGATCCAGGCGCCCGGGACGGTGATGATCGTCAACCGCAACGGCATCGTGTTCAGCGGGGCGAGCCAGGTGAACGTGCGCAACCTGGCGGCAGCCGCGGTGGGCATGACCGACAGCCAGTTCAAGAAGAGGCTGTACAGCGACGCGCAAGGCAGCGGCCATATTCCCACCTTCGCCAACGATCTGCAGACCACGGCCAGCAGCAACAGCCATGGCGCGGCGACGGGGCAGGTCGTGGTGGAGCGGGGCGCGCGGATCGCCACGCACGTTCCGCAGACGGTGACCGAAGGCGGCGGCTATGTGATGCTGCTGGGTAGCGAGGTGCACAACGCCGGCCAGATCACCACCGCCGGCGGCCAGGCGGTGCTGGCGGCGGGCGATGCCTTCGTGATCAGGAAGGGGTTGAGTACCGACGAGAACCAGAATTCGACCACGCGCGGCAGCGTGGTCGCGACGCAGCGGCTGGACGGCAGCGCCAGCGGCCTGGCGAGCAACACCGGCCTGATCCAGGCATCGACCGGCGACATCACGCTGGCCGGCCACGACGTGCGCCAGGGCGGCGTTGCCGTGGCGACGACTTCGGTGCATACGCGGGGCACTGTCCACCTGGCCGCGAGCGGCGACAACACCGCGCAGGTCAGCCTGCGGGAAGGCGGCGTCACCGCCATCGTGCTCGACGAGAGCGCCTCGACGGCGCTGGACGTGCAGCGCGAGACCCTGGTCCAGGACAGCGACAAGGCGGGCGACGGCATCGCCCACCGGCGCGACCAGTCGCTGGTGCAGATCGTCAGCGGCGGCGATGTCCGCTTCGAAGGCGAGAGCCTGACCCTGGCCACCAGCGGCCAGGTCTACGTCGATGCGCCGGGCACCAGCGAGGTGAAGCACGGCGCCGTGATCGACGTTTCCGGCTACGTCGGCGTGCGCGTGGCGATGGAAGCGAACAATGTCCTGGTCAATGTGCAGGGCTTCGAGCAGCGCGACGCCTCGGTCAACCGCGACGGCGACAAGCTGCGCAACAGCGATATCTGGCTCGACCGCCGCGACCTGGTCCTGGTGCCGGCTGGCACCAACGGCTACGAAACCGATCGCTGGTATACGGCGGGCGGCCTGCTGGAAGTAGGCGGCTATCTCGGCATTACCGGGCACGGCATCGGCGAGTGGTCGGCGCAGGGCGGCACGGTGCAGTTCAGCGGCGGCAACCTGCTGACGCGCCAGGGGTCGCTGATCAATCTGTCGGGCGGCGCCCTGGACGTGCAGACGGGCTACGTGGCGCAGACCTGGTTGAAGGGCTCGGACGGCCGCCTGTACAACGCCTCGACGGCGCCGGGCGACCTGCTGTACACGGGCCTGTACCGCGGTTTCGAAACGGATCCGGCGCGCTGGGGCGACACGGCCAAGGAGAGTTTCTACAACCCGATCATCGCGCCGCTGCGGCGCCTGGAGAACGGCTATACCGTCGGCCGCGACGGCGGCCGCCTGGTGGTGGCGACGAGCGCGGCGACGCTGCAAGGCGACGTCGAGACCAGCACCTACCAGGGCGAGCGGCAACAGCGGGCGCGCGAGGCGGGCCTGGACGGCTACCGCCAGGCGCAGACGGCCGTCGCGCGCAACGGCGAGCTGGTCATCGGCACCTGGACGCCGGTCTACGACGCCGACCGCGGCGACCTGCGCTACAGCCCGGGCGCCGTGGTCGACTCGGTAAAGATAGGCGGCGCCGGGGCCGGAGACATCGCGCTCGAGGCGGCCTGGCTCAACGCGCTGGAGCTCGGCGGACTGCGGGTCTACGCCAAGGGCGGGATCGAGGTCGCCGAGTCGCTCGCGGTCGCCCCTGGCGGGGAGATCGCCTTGCACGCCGCGCAGGTCGACGTCAATGCCGATCTGACGGCGCGCGGCGGCGCCATTGTCCTGGGAAATATGGTCGACCGGCACGTCAGCGCCAGCACGGGTTGGCAGCAGCTTCCGCTGACGACGGCCGTGCCGGCAGGCTATGTGGCGCGCGTCGCCATCGGCGACGGCGTGACGCTGGACGCGCGCGGCCTGTGGAGCAATCTGCTGCGCGACGGCGCCGACATCGGCGGCCTGCCGTACGTCGACGGCGGCCGTATCGACGTACGCAGCAGCGGCGACGTGCTGGTGGGCGCGGGCGCGCTGCTCGACGTTTCATCGGGCGCGGCGCTGATGGCCGATGACAGCCTGCGCGGCGGCAAGGGCGGCGACATCGCGCTGGTCGCAGACGCCTACTCGGCAGCCGGCGGGCCCAAGGGCAAATTGGTGCTGGAAGGCGAGCTGCGCGGCCACGGCGTCAAGGGCGGCGGCACGCTGACCCTGCAAACGGGCAATGCGGTGATCGTCGGCGGCCAGGTCGCCGGCAGCGACGGCGTCCTGCGGGCGGGCGAGACTTCGCTGGTCGATCTGATTACCAGCGAGGCTTTCACCGTCGCCGAAGGCGCGGTGCTGCCGGTGGACTATCACTACGTCCGCACGCACGCCAACCCGGGCGAGGCGGTCGGCGGGGCGCCGCGGATCGTTGCCGGCAATCCGGCAAGCTGGGTCACGCTGGGCGCCGCCTGGACGCTGCCGAAGGCGGCCAGCGAGAACGTCAGCTACAGCGTGACGCTTTCCAATGGCCAGTACCTGACGGTCGACGGCTATAGCTGGAGCACGCCGCCGACGCTGCCGGCCGGCACGGTCATCACGTCAATCGTGAACCCGGTGAATTTCCCCCTCAATTACGTCGTGGATGCCGCCATCCTGCCGAACGGCATGCCGATCGCTCCGACGCCGGGCGTGATCAAGGCCGGCACCGTCGCGGCCAGCGAATTGACCTATGCCGCCGGCACGCTGGTCCGCGCCGGTTCGTCCCTGCCGTATGCGGTGGCGGTCGAGTCCTTGCTGCATCTGGACGCCGCGCGCTTCCAGCAGGGTTTCTCGCGCTACGAGGTGACGGGCGGCAATGGCCTGGCCGTGGCCGCGGGCGCCAACCTGCGCGCGACGATGCCGGTCCTGCAGGCGGATCTTTCCGTGGCGCGCGACGTGGCCACGGGGGCCGATCCGCAAGCGGCGCTGGAACGGCGGCTGGCGCCGCTGTTCGCCGAGGATGCCCGCAAAGGCCGGCTGACGCAGCGCGGCGGGGCCGATCTGGTGCTGACCGCCGGAGATGCGCGCAGCATGGTCGAAGGCGGCGAGACGCCCACGCTCGCCATCGGCGAAGGTGCCCGTGTCGAAGTCGATCCGGGGCACGGCATCGTCTTGAACGGCAACGGCCAGATCAATATCGATGGCGAGCTGCGCGCTGCCGGCGGCCGCATCGGCGTGTATGGCCTGGGTTTTGGCACCGAGAACGCCGGCCACTTGAAGGGCCACGACGGATCGATCTGGATAGGGAGCAAGGCCGTGCTCGACGTGGCGGGCTCTGCCCACTCGGCAGTGGATGTCCAGGGGCGCCGTTACGGCGTGGTGTTGGACGGCGGGCGTATCGAGATCGGCGGCAAGTACCAGGCCTACGCCACCAAGGCCGATGCCGTCGACAATTTCGTCGTCATCCGTCCCGGCGCGCGCCTGGACGCGTCAGGCGCCGCCGCGACGCTGGATTTGCCCGGCCTGGGCGAGACGCGGCTGGCTTCCGACGGCGGCGTGATCCATCTGGCCAGTTTCAACGGCCTCTATCTCGATGGCGACATGCAAGCCGCGGCGGGCGGCGCCGGCGCCGCCGGCGGCACGCTGTCGCTGGCGCTGGAAGCGCCCGCCTATAGGGATGCGGGCAATCCGTCCGATCGCGTGCTGGTGCACCGCGAACTGCAATTGGTGAAGGAACAGGCGCCGGAAGGCCTGGCGGCCGACGTGCGTCCGGGCCGGGCCGATCCGGGGCTGGTCTACGGCCATGGCCGACTCGGCGCGGACCGCGTCCAGGCGGGTGGCTTCGGCAACCTGTCCATGCTGGTCAACGGCGTCCTGTCGCTGGGCGATGGCGTGGACCTCGCGCTGGGCCAGAGCCTGCACCTGGCATCGCGCGCCATCGTTCTTGCGGAAGGTGCGCTAGCCGGCGCCAGCGCGAGCCTGGCCGCGCCCTATGTGCGCCTGGCAGGCACTTCGAGCCTGGGCAAGGACAGGTACACCATGCCGTTCTTGACCGAGCCTACTTCTTACCAAGGCGGCATGGTCGCATTGCAGGACGACACGCGACTGCGTGTCGAAGCCGGCGTGCTGGACGTGCTCAATGCGGTGCGGTTCGGTGCCCATGGCTACTCGATGCAGAGCGGCAAGGCCCTGGTTTCGCGCCACGGCTTCGAGCAATTGGAACTGCGCAGCCAGAACGATCTGCGTTTTCTCAGGCATACGGTCGGCGACCGCACGTCACTGACGACCGAGGGCGACCTGGTCTTGGCCGCCAGCCAGATTCATCCGGCCACCGGCGCGCTGGCCGAAGTGATCGCGGGGCGCAAGGGCGCTTTCGACCAGTGGGGCGTCTATCAGATCACCTACGATCCCGAGCGCGTCCTGCGCATCGAGCGCAGCGGCGATGGCGCTACCCCGCCGGCGCCGTACTCGGCCTTCGGCACCTTGCGCCTGCGGTCGGCCAATATCGATCAGGACGGCGTGGTCCGCGCGCCGCTGGGCATGCTGGAGTTTGGCGTTACCGCGGGGAACCACCAGGAACCGGGCACGATCGTGCTCCGTCCGGGCAGCGTGACGTCCGTCAGCGCCGCGGGCCTGGTCATGCCCTACGGCGGCACGGTCGACGGCCTGAGCTACAACTACGCCGGCGCGGAAGCCTGGTTCTCCGGCCTGGGCGGGGGCCTGGGCAATGTGCAGCTGACGGCGGACAGCATCGAAGTCCGGCACGGCGCTCGGATCGATCTGTCCGGCGGCGGCGAACTGACGGGGGCGGGTTTCCTGACCGGGCGCGGCGGCTCCACCGATGCACGCCTGCATCCGCTGGTGCAAATGACCGGCGATGGTTTCGTGCTGCCGGGGCTGTCCACCAACCCTGTCTACGCCATCGTCCCTGGCGCGCAGCCCGTCGCGGCGCCGATCGCAGCCGAGAACGGCGCCGGCGATCCGATGGTCGGCCGCCAGATCACCGTCGGCGAGGGCGTGCCGGGCCTGGCGGCCGGCACGTACACCTTGTTGCCGTCCACCTATGCGCTGCTGCCGGGCGCCTTCCGCGTGGAGCTGAACGGGCTGGCCGCGAGCCAGGCCGCCTTCGGCAGCGGCACCGCCATGCGCAACGGTTCCTACGCCACGGCTGCGCGCCTGGGCATCGCCAACACCGGCATCGCCGACGCGCAAACCACGCAGGCCGTACTGACACCGGCCGACACCTTGCGCAGCTATTCGCAATACAACGAGACCAGCTACGCGCAGTTCGGCCTGGACTGGGCCGCGCGCGACGGCGCGCCGCGGCCGCAACTGGAGCGCGATGCGCGGCAATTGGGTCTTTCGCCGGGCAGCCGCCTCGACATTGCCGCCGGCACGGCGGACTTCACCCCCGCCGAAGGCGGGCGCGGCGGCACCGCGGTGCTGAACGGCAACCGCATCGAGATCCTTGCCGATGGCGCGGCGCCCACCGAAGGCTTCGACGGCACGTCGGTCTACGCCAGTACGCTCAATGGCCTGGGCGCCGCCGGCATCAGCATCGGCGGTTCGCCGGTGTCCACGTTCGCCGTGCAGAACGACAGCGGTTCGTCGACCCAGAATTCCTGGCAGGTCGGCCTGGGCAACGGTTCGACCGGCGAGCTCATCCTGCGCCAGGGCGCCGTGCTGGAAGCGGCATCGGTCTTCCTGGTGGTCAACGACAAGAACCAAGGCCTGACCATCGAGCAGGGCGCGGGCATCAATACCTTGGGGCGGGGCAAGGCGCCCTGGGATTCGAACGACGGTTATGTGCTGATGCCGGGCCAGACCGGGGTCTTGGCGGTGACCAACGGCTGGCTGGACGTGACCTCGCCTACTGCCGATGACGCTTCCGGCGTACTCGGCGCGGGCTATCTGCACGTCGGCGCCTGCGCCGCGGGTGCGAGCTGCGCCGGCGAAACGGTGCTGTACTCGGAAGGCACGATCACCGCCGCCACCAACAAGTCGTTCGAGCTGGGCGAGTCGGTGCGCTATGGAACCCGCAACCTGGTGCTGGCCATGGGCGGCATCAACGTGGGCAGCGCCGAGGCGCTGGCGCAGGCCGGGGCCGCGGGCATCCTGCCCTCGGGCCTGACGCTGAACCAGGGCGTCTTGGACCGCCTGTTGCGCGGCGATACCCGCACCGGCGCGCCGGCCCTGGAAAACCTCGTCCTGACCGCCGGCGATTCGGTCAATTTCTATGGCAGTGTGGACTTGAGCACCATCGACCCGGCCACCGGCAAGTCGGCGCTGGAGCGCCTGGTGCTGGGCACGCCGGCCATCTACGGCCACGGCGGCGCGGGCGACGTCGCCCGCATCGAAACCGGCACCCTGGTCTGGAACGGCGCGACCACGCCGGCGGGCAATGTCATCGCCGGCGGCGCCGGCACCGGCAGCGGAAAACTGGTGATCGATGCGGACGTCATCGAGTTCGGCTACGGCCCCCAAAGCCAGCCCGATACCGTGGGCACGCACGAACGCCTGGCGCTGGGCTTTGCCAGCGTGGATCTCAACGCGGCCGAACGCATCACGGCCAACCACAAGGGCGCGCTGGCGGTGTACCAATCCCGGGGCGCCTGGGACGACACGGCCAAGGCATGGACCTACAGCGGCGGCGAGCTGAACCTCAACACGCCGCTGCTTACCGGCCGGGCCGGTTCGGTGAACCGCATCAAGGCCGGCGGCGCCATCGCCGTCTCCGCCCCGGCAGGCTCCGCCGCGCCGCTGGCGGACAACGCCACCCTGGCCGACGCCCTGGGCGCCGAGCTGGCGCTCGATGCCGGCACGCGCCTCGTGCTCGGTACCGCGGTGCTGCTGCCCAGCGGCAAGCTGGCATTGTCGGCGCAGAACGACGTGACGCTGGCGGACGGCGCGCAACTGGACCTGGCCGGCCGCAAGATCGATTTCTTCGACGTCAGCAAGTACAGCTGGGGCGGCGACGTGACGCTGTCGAGCCGCCAGGGCAACATCGCCCAGCATGCCGGTTCGACGATAGACCTGGCCGCCGAGAACAACCGCGCCGGCAAGCTCACGGTACTGGCGCTGGAAGGCACGGCGGACCTGGCGGGCGGCGTGCTGGGGGGCAGCGGCGGCCACTACGATGCGGGCGGCACGCAGGTCCCGTTCGCCGCGGGCTATATCGACGTGCGTGCGCAGCGCATCGCCGATTTCGCCGGCCTGAATGAACGCTTGACGCAGGGCGAAGTCTTCGGCGGCCGCAGCTTTCAGATCAAGCAAGGCGACCTGGCCATAGGCAATGAACTCAAGGCCCGCGAGATCAACGTCTCGGTGGACAACGGCAGCCTGACGGTAACGGGCCGGGTCGATGCCAGCGGCGAGCAGGCCGGCAGCATCCGCCTGGCCGCCAACCGGGGCGTCACGCTTGCAGGCAGCGCCGTGCTCGACGCCAGCGCCAGCGTGTTGCGCAAGGACAGCTATGGGCAGGCGATCGACGCGCCTAACCGCGCCGTCATCGAGATCGACTCGGGCAGCGGCCGCCTGGTGCTGGCCGACGGCGTGCGCATGGACCTGGGCGTGGCGGGCGCGAACGCGAACTACGGCACGGTGGCGTTGAACGCCCCACGCCTGGGCGGCGCCAGGGGCAACGACGTCGACATCGACGCCAGCGGCGCCATCGTGATCGCCGGCGCCAAGTCCGTCGCCGTCAATGCCTTCCATACCTACGACGACGCGGCCGCCGGCACCGAGACCACGGTGGACGGCCGAAGCTACCAGACCATCGACCAGGCCTACCTGGACGGCAAGCACGCCGACAGCATCGCCTTCATCGACAACGCGCTGGCCAACCGCGCGCTGATGGACGGCAAGCTCGCCGGCCTGCGCGCCCATGCCGAGCAGTTCCACCTGCGTCCCGGCGTGGAGATCGTCAGCAATGCGGCAGTCAATCCCGACGGCAACCTGCACGTGGACGGCGACATCGATCTGTCCGGCCACCGCTACGCCAGCGTCAATCCGCGCACGCAGAAAACGTCCGTCCATGGTTCGGGCGAAGCCGGCGCGCTGGTGCTGCGCGCCCAGGGCGACCTGGCGATCTTCGGCAGCATCACCGACGGTTTCGACACGAGCAAGCTGGGCGTGACGGCAGACGACAACGGTTGGGTGCTGCCCGCGGGACGCATGCCGTTCGGCGGGGATCTCGTCATTCCGCACGGCGGCATGGCGACGCTGGACGCCGGCACCCAGTTCGCCAGCGGCCGCACGCTGAACTATGACCTGCCGGTATCGAGCCTGACCTTGCCGGCCGGCACGCTCCTGCCCTCCGCCATGCCGTTGGCGCAGAGCCTGACGCTGCCGGCCGGCACGGTGCTGGGGGCGGCGGTGCTCGATGGCCAGGGCAACGTGGTGCACGCGGCCGGCACCGTGTTGCAGGCGCCGGTGACGCTGGACGCCGGCATGCAGCTGGCCGCGGGTTTCCGCCTGCCGGCGCAGGCGCAGATCGGGGCCACGGTGTGGCCGAAAGGCGTGGAGCTGCCGGTAGCGATGAAGCTGGCCCGGCCGCTGGCGCTGGCCAAGGGTGCCATCGTGCCGTCGGAAACCGACGTGGTGCTGCCGGGCGGCGTGGAGATGGTGGACCTGCGTCCCAAGGGGGCCGACGGCACCCAGGGTCGCACCTTGGCGCTGGCGCCGATGCTGGCTCCGGGCTCGCAGTCGTGGGACCTTCGCCTGGTGGCCGGCGCGGACACGACGGCGGCCGACGCACGCCTGACATTGCCAGACCGCACGGCGCGCTTGCTCCTGTCCGACACGCATTTCGGCATGGGGCACGTGCTCACGCCGATCCCCGGCACCGGCACGCCGGCCACGTACGAGGCCGCCACGTCGCCAGAAGCCGAGGCCCTCTTCGCCGATCTCGCGGCGTGGTACGGCATCGTGCTGACACCAGGCCAGGCGATCACCCCAAGCGACGTGCAGAACCTCAAGGACAGCTGGATCATTTCCGAGAGCGTCACCGAGCTCAACGACTGGGGCTATGGTGAAGTCATCCATGTCGTAGATGCCGGGACGCCGCCGGACCTGGAGTTCGCCCCCAAGCTAGCGCGGCAGCAATTGTTCAGCGCGTTGCGCACCGGCACCGGCGACCTGGACCTGGTTTCCGGCGGGGATTTCGAAATGACCTCGCTCTACGGCGTCTACACGGCGGGCACGTCTTCGGTGCCGCCGGGCAGCGGCTATAACCAGGCGCGCGGCCGTTTGACCGACGGTACGGTGCTGCGTCCCGAAGGAGCAATTTTCGAAGCGCTGGTCGATGGCGGCGCCGACAGCCTGTACGCGGCCTGGTACCCAGAGCAGGGCGGTAACGTGTTGTTGCGTGCCGGCGGCGATCTCAAGGGCGACCTGGTTGGCAACAACGAGAACCGCAGCGACGTTGGCGGCTATACCTTCTACAACACGCGCCAGCAGATCGCGACCGCGGCGGTTGGCAACTGGCTGTGGCGGCAGGGTACCGGTAGCGTCGAGGTGGGCGCCGACGCGGTGCCGACGGCGTGGTGGATCAACTTCGGCACTTATGTCGCGGGTGACGCCACCGGCCAGACCGATCCTTACGGTGCGAGGCTATTCGGCAATGCCCCTTTCCTGGTGGGCTTCACCGGCATCGGCACGCTCGGTGGCGGCAATCTGGTCGTGGAGGCCGACGGCGATGCCGGCATGATCGATGCGCGCGGCCTCCAGGCGACCTGGAACGAGACGCGCCATACGCCGCGCAGCCAGGGTCTGCATCTGGCCGTGGCCAGTACCGGTCGCATCACGCCGAGCGGCGAACTGGTGCAGACCGGCGGCGGTGACCTCTCGCTGCGCCTGGGCGGTACCTTGAATCCGAACCCGGAACTACGGGTCAACGAGCACGACCTGAACAGTACCTTCGTCAATCTGCGCGGCGCCACAACGATCGATGCCGGCGCCATTGGCGGGGTGAAGCTCGGCTATGGCGGGCGGGATCAGATGGATTCCCGCCGGGGCGACGTGTACGCGGCCGGGGGCGGCCAAGCCACCGGCGGGCCTATTCTGGTGCTGGGCGATTCCGCTGTCCGCATCGAAACCCGTGGCGATCTGGTGTTGGGCGGTACGGCCGACCCCGGCCGGACCCTGCTGCTCAATGCAACCCCTTTCACCTACCAAGGCGCGGATTACGCCGGTGACGGTTGGACCTGGTTCTCGCTGTGGACGCCGGCTACCGCCATCGATCTGTTCAGCGCAGGCGGCAACCTGACTCCCACCACGACCTGGGACGAAAGGGATGTCAACGAGAACGTGCGCGGAGGCGGCAAGGGCCGCAACCAGTCGGCCAATGGCGACGGCTCCTTCTATCCGTCCGTCCTGAGAGCGGTCGCCGCCAATGGCAGCCTGTACTACGGCGCCAGCGCCAGCAGCGCGCGCCATTCGTTCACCGGAATCATGCGCTACGCCCACGGCACTGTGCTGGCGCCTTCGCCGGTCGGCGCGCAGTTCGTCAATGCTACCGGCAAGGGCGAACTGCAGCTGCTGGCGCAGGATTCGATTCATGGCGCAGGCTATGTGTTCTCGACCTCAACGGCCGACCCGTTGGGGATGGCCAGCCCGTTCCGTCCCGGTTTTGTCGGCATGCTGGCTCAAACCGGTGGCGGCCAGTACGGCACCGATCCGCTTCTGGTCCACAACGCGTCGGCCGAAGCGGCGCTGTACCACGATTGGCTGGGGAGCCAAACCTTGGGACGCATCAATACTGCCGCGTTGTTTACCTTTGGCGGCACGGCGACCTTCGCCGGGGCGGCCGTGGGACGGGAGCCGGCGCGCTATTACGCGGTGCAAGGCGATATCGTTGGCCTGCGCGTCGGCCAGGAAGTGCTGCTGGGCTATCCGGCGGGTTCGGCAGGGTCGCGCTACGAGGCGTCGGGTCCGGTGGCGATACGCGCCGGCCGCGACATCACGGATTCCGGTACGCCGCTGGGCCAGAAGGATCCGACGGCAGGGCGCCTGGACTCGACCGCCTCGACCCGCGGCAACCTGATCGCTCATGCTTATGCCGACGAAATATCGGTGGTGCAAGCCGGCCGCGATCTGCGCAGCAGCAGCTTCTACATCCTCGGCCCGGGCCTGCTCGATGTATCGGCCGGCCGCCACGTCTATCTGGGCAACAAGGGCGAGATCAAGAGCCTGGGGCCGGTCGGCGGTGCCGAGTCGTCGGGCGGCCGCAGCGGCGGCGCCAGCATCTCGGTGTCGGCGGGAATGGGCGAGGGCGCGTACTGGGATGCCTTTGCCAGGCGTTATCTGGACCCGGCCAACCAGGCCGATACGGACCGGCCCTTCGCCGACCAGCCAGGCAAGGCCTTGATCATCTACAGCGGCAAGCTCACGCTGGCGC
>Ga0182748_1002682_pt1 | contig 15871 bp, 17 predicted proteins | sample eDN3rd37CKraftOP_FD_128877 | JGI IMG/M metagenome (GOLD analysis project Ga0182748, IMG submission 128877) | Enriched Organic Plus compost microbial communities from Emeryville, California, USA - eDNA 3rd pass 37_C Kraft OP (version 2) (version 2) ...
CGCCTCGCCGCCGTCAACCCGCGCTGCTTGTATTCGTGCATGACGCGCTTCATCGTCGATCGCCGCGCCGGCGATTGTCTCGCCATGCCGGTCACCGCCATGTGATCATCCCCGCACCACCAAGACATCAATCCGACGCTTGTTCCGCGCACAGGCGGATCGCGACGGCAATCTGCCGTTGCCAATGCGCTGCGTTTGCGCGACTGTCCGGCCGACTGCGGGGCCGGTACAAATTTAGGATATGCGTCATGACGCTTTTGACAGGTCGTTCCGGGCTCCGGCCGGCGGTGCGGCTTAGCCTTTTCGCGATGGGGCTGCTGGCCGCCGCGGCCGTGCCGGCCCTGGCCCAGGCGCCCGATCCGGTGCTTGCCAAGGTCAACGGCGCGGAGATCCGCCAGAGCGACCTTGCCGTGGCCGACGAGGAGATCGGCGGCAGCCTCCCGCAGGGACTGACGCCCGACGCCAAGCGCGAGTACCTCATCACCTATCTCATCGACATGGTGCTGGTCGCCCAGGACGCCGAGGTTCAGGGCATGAGCGCGACCGACGACTTCAAGCGCCGCTTCGCGATGATGCGCAACAAGGTGCTGATGGAACTGCTGCTGCGCGACCAGGCCCGCAAGTCGGTGACCGACGAGGCCATGCACAAGGTCTATGACGAGGCCGTCAAGCAGATGGCCAGCGAGGAGGAGGTGCGCGCCCGCCACATCCTCGTCGAGAAGGAAGACGAGGCCAAGAAGATCGCCGCCGACGCCAAGAAGGGCGCCGACTTCGCCGAGCTCGCCAAGAAGAACTCGAAGGAGCCCGGGGCCGAGCAGAGCGGCGGCGACCTCGGCTATTTCACCAAGGAGCAGATGGTCCCCGAGTTCGCCGAGGCGGCGTTCAAGCTCGAGAAGGGCAAGATCTCCGACCCGGTGAAGACCCAGTTCGGCTGGCACGTGATCAAGGTCGAGGACAAGCGCAAGAAGCCCGCGCCCACCTACGACCAGGTCAAGAGCCAGCTCGAGAGCTTCGTCGCGCGTAAGGCACAGACCGAACTCGTGACCAAGCTGCGCACAGCCGCCAAGATCGAGCGGATGACGCCGCCGCCGGCGGCACAGCCCGCGCCCGGCACGCCGGCGCAGCCGCCCGCGTCCGGCGCCACGCCGAAATAGGGCAGCCAAGACGGCGCCAGCCGCCGGCCGGCCCACCACACGCGTGAACAAGCGCGCGCCGCCTCTCCCCGCGACCGGGGAGAGGTGATAAGAGCGCTGCGTCCATTCACAGGCCACAGCCCTCATGTCCTCGCACGTCTCGCCGCTCGCCCCGACCTTTGTTCCCGACATGCCGCCGATCGCGGGGGTGCGGCTCGCCACCGGCGCGGCCGGCATCAAGTATGCCGGACGCACCGACGTGCTGCTGGCGCTCTTCGACGAGGGCACGGCGGTGGCCGGCGTGCTGACGCGCTCGAAATGCCCCTCCGCCCCGGTCGACTGGTGCCGCGCGAAGCTCAAACGCGGCAAGGCGCGCGCACTGGTGGTCAACTCGGGCAACGCCAACGCCTTCACCGGCAAGACCGGGCGCGAGGCGGCGCAATTCACCGCCAGGCTCGCGGCCAAGGCCGCCGGCTGCTCCCCCGACGAGGTGTTCCTCGCCTCCACCGGCGTCATCGGCGAGCCGCTCAAGGCGCAGGCCTTCGCCGGCGTCATGGATAGCCTCGTGGCCGAGGCGGCCCCCGAACAATGGTCCGCGGCGGCCCGCGCGATCATGACCACGGACACCTTTCCCAAGGTCGCGACCGCTACGGCGAAGCTCGGCCGCGCCAGCGTCACCATCAACGGCATCGCCAAGGGCGCCGGCATGATCGCGCCCGACATGGCCACCATGCTCGCGTTCGTCTTCACCGACGCGCCGCTCTCGCCGTCCGCCCTCGCCGGCCTGCTCAAGGCCCATGTCGACGACACGTTCAACGCCGTCACGGTCGATGGCGACACCTCAACGTCCGACACGCTGCTCGCCTTCGCCACCGGCGCGGCGGCACAGCGCGGCGCGCCGAAGATCACGCGCGCGGGCGATCCGCGCCTGAAAGCCTTCGCCAAGGCGTTCCGCGCCGTGCTCGCCGATCTCGCCGAGCAGATCGCGCGCGACGGCGAGGGCGCGCGCAAGCTCGTCGAGGTGATCGTCGAAGGCGCGGTTTCGAAGGCCTCGGCCCGGCGCATCGCGCGCTCGATCGCCAACTCGCCGCTGGTCAAGACGGCGATCGCCGGCGAGGACGCCAACTGGGGCCGCGTGGTCATGGCGGTCGGCAAGGCCGGCGAGCCGGCCGATCGCGACAAGCTCGCGATCTGGTTCGGCGGCATCCGCGTCGCGCACAAGGGCGCCCGCGATCCGTCCTATGACGAGGCGACGGTCTCGGACGCGATGAAGAAGCCTGAGATCACGCTCAAGGTCGCGCTCGGGCTCGGCAAGGGCCGCGACCGCGTTCTCACCTGCGACCTCACCAAGGAATACGTCGCCATCAACGGCGACTACCGCTCGTGATGCGCGGCGCGTCTGCGCGACGGAGCAGCCCGTGAAGCTCGTGCTGGTCGCCGCCTGCGCGCTGATCGACGCGGATGGCCGCGTGCTGATCGCGCGCCGTCCCGAAGGGCGCCCAATGGCCGGCCTGTGGGAATTTCCCGGCGGCAAGGTCGAAGGCACGGAACGGCTGGAGGAGACGCTGATCCGCGAGCTGCGCGAGGAGCTCGGCATCAGCGTGAAGGAAGAGTGCCTCGCTCCCCTCACCTTCGCGAGCCACACCTATCCCGATTTCCAGTTGCTGATGCCGCTCTACGTCTGCCGCCGCTGGGAAGGCACGGTGACGCCCCTCGAAGGCCAGCAGCTTGCCTGGGTGCGCCCCAACAAGCTGCGCGACTACCCGATGCCGCCCGCGGACATTCCGCTGATCTCGCATCTGACGACGCTGCTGTAGAGCATCGTTCGGACGATATGCCGAGCTGTTCGGCGCAGAGTTCTGCGCCCCCTCACCCGCCGCGCTATGCGCGGCGACCTCTCCCCGGCGGGGAGAGGTGGGGCCGTGCCGTGTTGCCAGTCTGATGCTCGTTGCCACAGCAACAGGAGCAGGCTCACGGCGCGCTTGGACCGATCTCGGAAGCACGACAGCGCCGCAGGTGCACCTCTCCCCGCCGGGGAGAGGTCGGCGTGCGCAGCACGCCGGGTGAGGGGGAGCCAGGGTTTGTGCTGGTCACGGTCACCGCCCCGGCTTCTCGCCTGTCGGAATCTCGCGCGTGCCGAGCGCATCGGCGAGCCGGGTCTTGGCGGAGCCGGGCGCGAGCGGCGTCTGCTGGCTTTCGTGCGGCGCCCAGCCCGACAGCCACACGACGTCGAAGGTGGCGCGCACGCGCCCGTCCGCGTCGGCGAAGCGCTCCGCATAGACTTGCGTCATCCGCAGGAACGTCTCGCGCCGCAGCGGCACGCGCCGCCGCTCCGCGAGCGGGTTGGTCGCGCCCATGCGGCGCAGGTCGTACATCAGGTCGACCGCGGAGGCGTAGCGCACAGTGATGCGATCGACATCGACCACCGGCAGCGCGAAGCCCGCGCGCTGCAGCAGCGCGCCCGCCTCGCGCACGGCGACGAACGGCGCAACGCGCGGCGAGACGCCGCCCTCGGTTGTGGCCTCGGCCACGAAAAAGCTCTCGCGCAACTCGGTGAGGGTGTCCCCGCCCAGCATCGCGGCGAGGAACAACCCGTCCGGTTTGAGCACGCGACGGATCTGGACGAGCGTGCCGGGCAGGTCGTTGACCGCCTGCAGCGCGAGCGCCGACACCACGAGATCGAGGCTCGCGTCCCTGAACGGCAGCGCCTCCTCGTCGGCGACGACATCGTCGGCGTCCGTCCCGCCGCCTTGCGCACCCGCGCGGATCACGCGCCCGACCGCCGCGTTGCGGCCAATGCGGTTGCGCACCGCCGCCGTCGGCGTGCCCAGGTCCAGCGCCAGCGGAAACTGGCGCAGCACCGCGCCGAGCCGCTCGGCGAGATCGTCGGCGACGCGATCGATCAGGAATGTCGCCGGCGTGAGCGCACGTGCGCGGCGCGCATGGGCGCGCAGCAGCGGGCGGTCGAAGATCACGGGCGTTGTCGCCATTCGTGGACTGTTTCCTTCTCGGAGCAACGGCTAACCTAATCGCATGACCCCGGGCATGCACGCCAAAGCCTTGAGCGGACGCCTGATCGCCGGCGTGCGCGCGCTCGCCGGCATGGCGCTCGATTCGGCATTGCCGCCGCTCTGCCCGGGCTGCCGCGAGCTCGTCGCCGACCACGGCGGCCTGTGCGCCGCCTGCTGGAGCCGCATCTCCTTCATCTCGCGTCCTTATTGCGAGCGGCTCGGCATCCCCTTCGCGTTCGATCCCGGCCCCGGCGTGCTCTCGCTCGAAGCCATCGCCGATCCGCCCGCCTACGGCCGCGCCCGCGCCGCCGTGCGCTACGACGATGTCGCACGCGACCTCGTGCATGCCTTCAAGTATGGCGACCGCACCGACCTCGCACCCCGCCTCGGCGGCTGGATCGCCCAGGCCGGTGCGGAATTGCTGGCGGACGCCGACGCGCTCGTGCCGGTGCCGTTGCACTGGCGGCGGCAATGGGCCCGCCGCTTCAACCAGGCGGCGGCGCTGGCGCGCACGGTCTCCGAGATCAGCGGCGTGCCGGTGATCGACGACGCGCTCGGGCGCATCCGCGCGACGCGCCAGCAGGTCGGGCTCACCCAGGCCGAGCGCGCCGCCAACATCCAGGGCGCCTTCGCGGTCTCGCCCGCCGGCAAGGCCGCCATCCGCGGCAAGCGGCTGATCCTGGTAGATGACGTTCTGACGTCCGGCGCGACGGTCGACACCTGCGCCCGGGTGTTGCTGCGGTCAGGGGCCCTTAACGTCGACGTGCTGGTATTCGCGCGGGTTGTCCAGGCGGTCCGCAGCCCCATATAGTGTTCAACTCGTTAAGGATTTCGCGCGCACCATGCCCAACGTCGAACTCTATACGACCCCGAGTTGCCCCTATTGCCATGCGGCCAAGGACCTGCTCCGCCGCAAGGGTGTGAAATTCAACGAAATCAATGTGATGGGCGATCCGGCCAAGCGTCAGGAAATGGTCGCGCGCGCGGGCGGCCGGATGACCGTGCCGCAGATCTTCATCGGCCAGACCCACGTCGGCGGCTGCGACGACCTCTACGACCTCGACCACGAGGGCAAGCTCGACCCGCTTCTGGCCACCGCGTGAGGCGGACATGACCGCATCCACCGGCAGCACGGCGACCTTCCGCGTCGGCCTCATCCAGATGCGCTCCGGGCGCACGCCCGCCGCCAACCTCGACGCGGCCGCAAAGCTGATCCGCGAGGCGAAGGCCGGCGGCGCCGACTACGTCCAGACGCCCGAAATGACCAACCTGTGCGAGCGCTCGCGCGCCGACATGCTCGCCGCGATCACTCCCGAGGCTCAGGACCCGACCCTCGCCGCGCTGCGCGAGCTCGCGCGCTCGCTCGCGGTCTGGCTGCACGTCGGCTCGCTCGCCATCAAGCTGCCGGGAGAGCGCGCCGCCAACCGCGCCTTCCTGATCCGTCCCAATGGCGAGATCGCCGCGCGCTACGACAAGATCCACATGTTCGACGTCGACCTGCCCGGCGGCGAGAGCTATCGCGAGTCGCGCAGCTACAGCGCCGGCGAGACCGCCGTTCTCGCCGACCTGCCGTGGGGCCGGCTCGGGCTTTCGGTCTGCTACGACCTGCGCTTTCCCGCGCTCTATCGCGCCCTGGCGGAAGCCGGCGCGTCGTTCCTGGCGATCCCGTCCGCCTTCACGCGCCAGACCGGCGAGGCGCACTGGCACGTGCTCATGCGCGCGCGCGCCATCGAGAACGGCTGCTTCGTGTTCGCCGCCGCGCAGGGCGGCAAGCATGAGGACGGCCGCGAAACCTTCGGCCATTCGCTGGTGGTCGATCCGTGGGGCCGCGTGCTTGCCGAGGGCGGCACCGAGCCGGGCGTGATCTACGCCGACATCGACCCTGCGCAGGTCGCCGCGGTGCGCGGACGCATCCCCTCGCTCGAGCACGGCCGCAGATTCGAGCTCGTCGCCCCGAACGCGGAGCCCGCGCACCTGCACGCTGTGGAGGGCGCGCCATGATCAAGTACGCCCTCGTCTGCGCCAAAGGCCACGAGTTCGAGAGCTGGTTCCCGGATTCGGCCTCCTACGACAAGCAGGTGAAGAAGAAGCTCGTCGCCTGCCCGCTGTGCAACAGCACCAAGGTCGAGAAGGCGATCATGGCCCCGCGTCTCTCGCGCGGGCGCACGCGCGGCGAGCCGCGTGGCGACACGCCGGCCCCCGCGCCCGTGCCGGCCACGGCGCCCGTGGCGATGGTGCCGCCGCAGGAAGCCGAGTTCCGCAAGAAGCTGCGCGAACTGCGCGACCACCTCGTCAAGAACGCCGAGGACGTCGGCGCGCGCTTTCCCGAAGAGGCGCGCAAGATGCATTACGGCGAGATCGAGCACCGCTCGATTTATGGCGAGGCCTCGGCCGAGGAGGCCGAGAAGATGCTGGAGGAAGGCATCGAGTTTCATCCGATCCCGGTGCTCCCCGAGGACCGGAACTGATGAGCGCAGGTGCGCTCTCGTCCGGGCCGACATCCTGGTTCACCTGGGCGCTTCTGTCCGCCGTCTTTGCCGCCCTCACGGCGATCTTCGCCAAGGTCGGGGTGGAGAACGTCAATTCGGACTTCGCGACGTTCATCCGCACGATCGTCATCCTGCTCTGCCTTGCCGCGTTTCTGGCCGCGACCGGCCAGTTCCAGCCGCCCGCCTCCGTCTCGTCGAAGACATACCTGTTCCTGATCTTGTCAGGCCTCGCAACCGGCGCCTCGTGGGTTTGCTACTTCCGTGCGTTGAAGATCGGCGAGGCCGCGAAAGTGGCTCCGATCGACAAGCTCAGCGTCGTACTGGTGGCCATCTTCGCCGTGGTGTTCCTCGGCGAGCGGCCCTCGACGCAGGATTGGATCGGCATCGTGCTGATCGCGGCGGGCGCCGTGACGATCGCCTACAAACCCTGATCTTCGTCACATGCCGCCGGCGTATTGCGCGGATTGTTCCGCGCTCAGAGATGCCGCGTCTCGTCGGGCTCGGTCCACCAGGCATTGTCCCGGCCGTTCGCGTATCGGACCGGCGCGGCGACGAGTTCGGCCGGCGTTGCGTCGTCGAGCGTGGCGAGCGCGATGGAGACGAAGGCGCCGCCGATCTCCTCGACATAGCCGCGGCCGAACGGGCGCACGCCGCAATGCCGGCAGAATAGGTGGTGTCCGCTGCGCGTGCCGAACTGATAGTCGCTCAGCGCGTCCTCGCCGGCGGTGAGGCGGAACGCGTCCGGCTTGACCAGGGCGCTCCAGCTCCGCGTCTTCGTGCAGATCGAGCAATTGCAGCGGCCGGTTCCGGCCGAAAGATCGATGTCCGCTTCATAGCGCACCGCGCCGCAGTGGCAGCTTCCCTTGTAGGTCTTGAGCATCGTTGGTCCCCGATTGCAGGCGATGCGGGACCCTACTGCCACCCTGTTGCCACCATGCTGTCAGCATGCAACGCTGATACTCGCCGCCATGCGCCGGGCCGACCGTCTGTTCCAGATCATCCAGATCCTGCGCCGCTCGAGCCGGCCGGTGACCGCCGCTGCGCTCGCGGCCGAGCTCGAGACGTCCAAGCGTTCCGTCTATCGCGACATCGCCGCGCTGATCGGACAACGCGTGCCGGTGCGCGGCGAGGCGGGCATCGGCTACGTGCTCGAGGGCGGGTTCGATCTGCCGCCCCTCATGCTGACCTCGGACGAGGTTGAAGCCGCGGTGCTGGGGGCTCAATGGGTGGCAGGCCACGCAGACGAGAGCCTTGCGCGCGCCGCGCGCGACCTGATCGCGAAGATCGCCGCCACGGTTCCGGAGAGATTGCGGCCGCTGACCCTCGACCCTGCCGCACGCACGGCGCCAGGCTGGAAGATCCCGCGCGATGGGCTCGACGTGGCGCAGGCGCGTGCCTGGATCCACGCGGGCCGCAAGATCGCGATCGTCTATCGGGACAGCAAGGAGCGCGAGAGCGAACGCGTAATCTGGCCGGTGCTGATCGGCTACCTCGACGCGGCGCGCGTGCTGATCGGCTGGTGCGAGTTGCGCGAGGACTTCCGCAGCTTCCGGCTGGACCGCGTCACTCGCGCCACCTTCCTGCATGAGCGCTTTCCCGGGCGGCCCGCCGCTCTGCGAGCCAAGTGGCTCGCGAGCCTGCCGCGCCAGGAGCCCGGGCCGCGAGGTTCCATCTGACCCGATGCTGCCCGAGGATCGGAACCGACGTTCCGTCCCGGTCAATTGGAGAGCGGCTTCACCTTCGCACGACATTTCGTGTGGCAGCTCACGCAGGCGGTGGACAGGTCTCCGGTCAGGCCTTTGCAGCCCGCTTGCTTTTGGCTGGGTGAATGGTTTCGCCCCGGGCGAGCATGTCTACAAACTCGCAAATTCGCTTCTTGCGCGTTTCGGGGCGCTTGGCATCGTTCACGCGATAGACGAAGGCGTACCTGTTGGCACGGTCGAGCGTCGCAAACGCTCGTTCCGCCTTCGCATTTGCGGCCAGTGCAGCCAGGAAATCGGACGGGGGTTCGGCTTTGCCCTGGGATTGATACGCCGCGCTCCAGCGACCATCGGCCTTGGCCTTGACGACCTCGCGCAGCCCGGCAGGCTGCATGCGCGCTTCGCGAATGAGACGCTCCGCCGTATCCCGGTTGTTTGCGGACCACCGGCTCGCGCTTCGCCGCGGCGTCAGTCTCACCAAATAATAATGCTCATCAAACTTCCCAAGCTGACCATCAATCCATCCGTGACATAACGCAGCTTCGACGGCCTGCGCCTTGGTGATGGTTGCTTCTGGCCCGCCGGCTTTGGCGAGCTTGAGCCAAAAGCCGCTCTCGCTTCCCTCGTGCGCAGACAGATAGGCTTCGAGGGATGGCAGGTCCGCAAACGACATGATTGGACCCTTCACCTTGGTCATGCATCCTCCTCACGGGCGTTAAACGATCCCCATGGATAGGGGCCGTTCCGCGCTTGTATGGCCGGCATGCGGACTAATACGCCCACAGCAGCAGCACGACCCCCGCGACGATCAGCACGATGCCGAGCGCTTCGCGCGGGCTCGTCGGCTGCTTGAACACGAAGCGCGACACCGCCTGGGCGAACAGCACCTCGACCAGCGCGAGCGTGCGCACGCTCGCGGCCGTCGCGATGGCGAAGCCGAGGTACCAGAACTGCGAGGCGAAGGCGCCCATGAAGCCCGCGAACAGCGACGGCCGCCAGGCGCGGAAGATCGCGAGCAGCACCGCGGGCGCGCGCACATAAAGATAGAGCGTGAGCAGCGCCGACTGGAGCGCAAGGCCGACCACCAGCGTGAAGCTCGCCGCCATCACGAAGCTCGGATCGTCCACGCGCAGGATCGCGCCGCGAAAGCCGATGGCCGAGAGGCCGAACAGCGCGGCCGAGCCGAGGCCGAGCAGCGTCGGCTTCCATCCGCCGGCCATTGCGCCGGGCTTGACCGACATCAGCACCACGCCCGCGGTCGCGATCCCGATGGCGAGCGCCATGGGCAGCGTCACGGGGTCGCCCAGGAGCACGAGGCCGAACAGCGCGACCTGCACCGGCTCGGTCTTGGTGTAGGCGATGGTGACGACGAACGAGCGCTCGCCCATGGCGGCAAGCATCAGCGCGGTCGCGGCGAACTGCGTCACCGCGCCCTCTAACACCCACAGCCAGTAGCTCGCCGCCGGCCACGGCGGTACGCGCCCGTGCGCCGCGATCACCAGCAGCAGGAAGAGCGCGGCGAAGGGAAAGCCGAACAGGAAGCGCACGTGGGTCGCGCCGACCGTGCCCAGCGTGGCGGTGAGCGAGCGCTGGGTGGCGTTGCGCACGGTCTGCGCCGCGGCGGCGATGACGGTGAACACCGCCCAGAGCCAGGGTGCGACGACCATGGCTCAGCCCGTCCGCTTTGCCGTCACCATGTAGTTCACGTCCATGTCGGACGTGAGCTGCCAGCGGTCGGCCAGCGGATTGTACAGCACGCCGCTCTCGCGGCTGATGCGCATGCCCGCGAGCTCCAGCGCGATCTCGAGCTCGTTGGGCGTGACGAACTTGTCCCAGCGGTGGGTGCCGCGCGGCAGCCAGCCGAGCACGTATTCCGCGCCGACGATCGCCAGCGCGAAGCTCTTGAACGTGCGGTTGAGCGTGGCGACGATCATCAACCCGTCGGGCTTCACCATCTGCGCGCAGCGCCTGATGAAGAGCTGCACGTCGGCGACGTGCTCGACGACCTCCATCGCCAGCACGATGTCGAAACGCTCGTCGGCATCCGCCAGCGCCTCGGCCGTGGTCGCGCGATAATCGACGGCGAGCCCGCTGTCGGCGGCGTGCAGGCGCGCCACCTCGATGTTGGTCTGCGACGGATCGGCGCCGACGACGTCCGCGCCCAGACGCGCCAGCGGCTCGCTCAGGAGCCCGCCGCCGCAGCCGATGTCGAGGATGCGCAGGCCGGCGAGGCAGTCGAGATGCCGCGTGTCGCGTCCGAACGTCTCGCAGGCGGCGTCGCGGATATAGGCGAGCCGCACCGGGTTGAACTTGTGCAGCACCGCCATCTTGCCGCGCGGGTCCCACCATTGCGCGGCCAGCGCGGAGAAACGCGCGACTTCGGACTCGTCTACGGTGGATGCTTGCGGCATGCTGGGATCATTCCTACTGCCGCCCGCGCTCGTCGGCAAGGAACCTCGTGTTCCAGTTCCGACAGTCGCAAAGACTGCGCCCCGATGCGAATGTCGGAACCAAAAGGACACTGGCGGATAATCATTCTTTGGCGTCGTCTTTCTGACCACGATGCCAGCCATGCATGCGTTCCCTGCCCACGGAGGACGGATCATGCCTCGCCTCTCCCACGGCCGCGCGGGCGAAGAAACTCTCGTGACGTCCGGCGCGGTCGAACGGCATTTCACCAGCCTCAAGCAGGTGCGCGAGGCGGCCGCCACCTGCCAGCGCTGCCCGCTCTATCGCAACGCGACCCAGACGGTGTTCGGGGAAGGCCCGGCGCATGCGCCGGTCGTGTTCATCGGCGAGCAGCCGGGCGACCAGGAGGACATCCAGGGCAAGCCCTTCGTCGGCCCGGCGGGCCGCATGCTCGACCGCGCGCTCGAGGAGGCCGGCATCGACCGCAAGCGCGTCTACGTGACCAACGCGGTCAAGCACTTCAAGTTCGAGCAGACCCGCGGCAAGCGCCGCCTGCACAAGAAGCCCAACGCCTACGAGATCGAGCGCTGCAACTGGTGGCTCGACAAGGAGCTCGGCCTGATCGCGCCGAAACTGGCGGTGGCGCTGGGCACCACGGCCGCCCGCGCCCTGTTCGGCCGCGCCATCACGATCTCCCGGGTACGCGGCGATTTCCTGCCGCTGCCGGCATACGGGGCGCTGGAGGGCTTCGTCACGGTGCACCCCTCGGCGCTGCTGCGCGCCCCCGACGAGGAGAGCCGCCACCGGGAATACGCCCGTTTCCTCACCGACATGCGCGCCATCGCCCGCCACATCCCGGCCGTACGGGCTTAATCCTTTTTCCGGGCCGCCGGCCGCCCTGGACAAACGTTGCAGGGCTTACGGTTGCAGGGCAAATCCGCCCCCGCTATGGAATAGCCGCCATTTCTGGCCCAGAGTTTCGAGAATACCCCACCATGGCGCGTCTCGTAATGAAGTTCGGCGGAACCTCCGTCGCCGATATCGATCGCATCCGCAACGTGGCGCGCCACGTCAAGCGCGAGGTCGACGCCGGCCATCAGGTCGCCGTCGTGGTCTCGGCCATGTCGGGCGTCACCAACCAGCTCGTGGCCTGGTGCAAGGAGGCCGCTTCGCTGCATGACGCGCGCGAATACGACGCGGTGGTCGCGACCGGCGAGCAGGTCACCTCGGGCCTCCTCGCCATCACGCTCGAATCGATGGGCGTCAACGCCCGCTCCTGGCAGGGCTGGCAGCTCCCGATCGGCACCAGCAGCGCCCATGCCTCCGCCCGCATTCTCGACGTCAACGGCGAGGAGCTGATCCGCCGCTTCGCCGAGCGCAACGAGGTTGCGGTGATCTCGGGATTCCAGGGCGTGCACAGGGAGACCAACCGCATCACCACGCTCGGGCGCGGCGGCTCGGATACCTCGGCGGTGGCGATCGCCGCCGCCATCAATGCCGAGCGCTGCGACATCTACACCGACGTGGACGGCGTCTACACCACCGACCCGCGCGTCGTGCCGCGCGCGCGCCGCCTCGACAAGGTGGCGTTCGAGGAGATGCTCGAGCTCGCCTCCCTCGGCGCCAAGGTGCTGCAGGTGCGCTCGGTCGAGCTCGGCATGGTGCACAACGTGCGCATCTTCGTGCGATCGAGCTTCGAGGCCCCCGACAGCATCGACCCGCACGGCACCCCGCCCGGAACCCTCATCTGCGACGAGTCAGAGATCATGGAACAGCAGGTCGTCACCGGCATCGCCTTCTCCAAGGACGAGGCGCAGATTTCCGTGCGGCGCGTCCCCGACAAGCCCGGGGTCGCTGCCGCCATCTTCGGCCCCCTGGCCGAGGCCAACATCAACGTCGACATGATCGTGCAGAACGTCTCGGAAGACGGCGCGACCACCGACCTCACCTTCACGGTGCCGGAGGCCGACTACGAGCGCGCCCGCGACACCATCATGAAGTCGCGCAAGGAGATCGGCTTCGAGCGGCTCGACGGCGCCAGCGACGTGACCAAGGTGTCGGTGATCGGCATCGGCATGCGCAGCCACGCCGGCGTCGCCGCCCAGGCCTTCAAGGCCCTGGCGGAGCGCGGCATCAACATCCGGGCGATCACCACCTCGGAGATCAAGTTCTCGCTGCTGATCGACAGCGCCTTCACCGAGCTGGCGGTGCGTACGCTGCACACGCTCTACGGCCTCGACAAGGTATAAAACCCGCTAACGGCGCACCGCGATTTTCTTCTCGGAATCGCTCTAAACATCGCCGGCATGCCCGCGCGGCGGCGGTGAGGGCAAAGGCCTCCGAATCGCCGCGAAATTGCCTGCTGATCGCGCGCGAGCGCAGTGCAGCATGGCGTTTCGCCTTGCGGGCCGGCGCGCCGGTTCGCTATAGCCTGAAGCGATGATCGCCGCGGGCCGGGTCCCGCGCGCGCTTTTCAACCGACACGAGCCGGGCGGCGCCCGGCCGGGATGTGCAGGGACCTATGCGAGGCGCACTCGGCGGTCCGCGCGTGTTGTTGCGTCGGCTCCGCGAGGTGATGGCGGAGCCGGTCAGCGCGCAGGAACGTCTGGACAAGATCGTGGTGCTGATCGCCGCCAACATGGTGGCGGAGGTCTGCTCCGTCTACGTGTTGCGCGTGGACGGCACGCTCGAGTTGTATGCCACGGAAGGCCTCAAGCGCGAGGCCGTCCACCAGACCGTGCTGCGCACCGACGAAGGCCTCGTCGGCCTCGTCGCCAGCGAGGCCAACCCGATCAACCTGTCGGACGCCCAGGCCCACCCCGCCTACGCCTACCGGCCGGAGACGGGCGAAGAGATCTACCACTCCTTCCTCGGCGTGCCGGTGCTGCGCGCGGGCAACACGCTCGGCGTGCTGGTCGTGCAGAACCGCGCCCAGCGCACCTATTCCGAGGAGGAAGTCGAGGCGCTGCAGACGACGGCCATGGTGCTGGCCGAGATGATCGCCTCGGGCGAGCTCGCCGCGCTGGCGCGTCCGGGCGCCGAGCCCGCGGTGCGCCGCCCGATGCACCTCAAGGGCAGCGCCCTCAGCGACGGCCTCGCCCTCGGCCATGTGATCCTGCACGAGCCGCGCGTCGTCATCACCAACGTGATCGCCGACGACATCAACAAGGAGCGCGAGCGGCTGGAGAAGGCGCTCGCCACCCTGCGCGCCGACCTCGACACGATGCTCGAGCGCGGCGACGTCGCCGACGGCGGCGAGCACCGCGACGTGCTCGAGGCCTACCGCATGTTCGCGCACGACCGCGGCTGGGTGCATCGGCTCGAGGAGGCGCTGCTCACCGGCCTCACCGCCGAAGCCGCCGTCGAGCGCGTGCAGTCCGACACGCGCGCGCGCATGCTGCGCCAGACCGATCCCTATCTGCGCGAACGCCTGCACGACCTCGAGGACCTGGCGCACCGCCTGCTGCGCCAGCTCCTCGGCCACAGCTACATGCAGTCGCGCGAGAGCATGCCGGACAACGCCGTGCTGGTGGCGCGCATGATGGGCCCGGCCGCCCTGCTCGACTACGACCGCAAGAAGCTGCGCGGCCTCGTGCTGGAGGAAGGCGGGCCGACCTCGCACGTCGCCATCGTGGCGCGCGCGCTCGGCATCGCCACTGTCGGCGAGATCGCCAATGCCACCGGCGTGGTCGATCCGGGCGACGCCATCATCGTCGACGGCGTCAGCGGCGACGTGCACGTGCGGCCGACCCCCGACATGGAGGCGGCCTATATCGAGCGCGTGCGCCTGCGCGCCCGCCGCCAGCAGCAATACCTCGCGCTGCGCGACCGGCCCTGCGTGACCAAGGACGGCCAGCCGATCACGCTGATGCTCAACGCCGGCCTGCTGATCGACCTGCCGCACATGGGCGAGACCGGCGCCGCCGGTATCGGCCTCTTCCGCACCGAGCTGCAGTTCATGGTGGCGGCGCAGTTCCCGCGCACCGGCGAGCAGCTCGCGCTCTACCGCGCCGTGCTCGATGTCGCCGACGGCAAGCCGGTGACGTTTCGCACCCTGGATATTGGCGGAGACAAGCTGCTTCCCTATATGCGCACTGTCGAGGAGGAGAACCCGGCGCTGGGCTGGCGCGCGATCCGGCTGGGCCTCGACCGTCCCGGATTGTTCCGCAGCCAGGTTCGCGCGCTGCTGCGCGCCGCCTCCGGGCGCGAGCTGCGGGTGATGTTCCCCATGGTCGCGGCGGTGCATGAATTCGACGAGGCCAAGACGCTGGTCGAGCGCGAGCTCACCCACCTGCGCCGCCACGGCCATAAGCTGCCCGAGCGGGTCGAGATCGGGACCATGTTCGAGGTGCCGAGCCTGCTCTACCAGCTCGACGAACTGCTCGAGCGCGTGGATTTCCTGTCGGTCGGCTCGAACGACCTCTTGCAATTCTTCTACGCCACCGACCGCGGCAACCAGCGGGTGGCGGAGCGGTTCGATGCGCTGTCGGCGCCGCTGCTGCGCGCGCTGCGCGAGATCGTCGACAAGGCGCGCATCCACGGCAAGCCGGTCACGCTGTGCGGCGAGCTGGCCTCCAAGCCGATCGGGGCGCTGGCCCTCGTCGGCCTCGGCTATCGTGCCCTGTCGCTCTCGCCCTCGGCGGTCGGCCCGGTGAAGGCGTTGCTGCTCGAGACCGACACCCGCAAGGTGAAGGCGCTGCTCGACGAGCTGATCCAGCGCACGGTGCCCGGCGTGTCGATCCGCGACACGCTCACGAAGTTCGCCGAGGCGGAAGGAATCCCGCTGTAAACATGCTGCCCGATGCAAAACTCGACGTCCTGGTGGCGCGTCACGCCGCTGTGGAGGCGGAGCTGGCGACCCAGCTTCCGCCCGAAACCTTCGTGAAACTGTCGCGCGAGCTCGCAGATCTCGCGCCGGTGGTGGAAAAGGTGAAGGCCTATCGCGCCGTGGCGTCGGAGATCGCCGATCTCGAAGCGATGATCGACGATCCCAAGACCGATGCCGAGATGCGCGAGATCGCCCATGCCGAGAAGCCCGAGCTCGAGGAGAAGCGGGCCGCGCTCGAGGAGGAGATCCGCGTCGCGCTGATCCCCAAGGACGCCATGGACGACCGCAACGTCATCCTGGA
>Ga0182748_1002690_pt1 | contig 15850 bp, 10 predicted proteins | sample eDN3rd37CKraftOP_FD_128877 | JGI IMG/M metagenome (GOLD analysis project Ga0182748, IMG submission 128877) | Enriched Organic Plus compost microbial communities from Emeryville, California, USA - eDNA 3rd pass 37_C Kraft OP (version 2) (version 2) ...
ATAGAACGTTTGGATGGGACAGATGAAGATCGAACGCCGTTTCACGAAAGAGAATCAGTCGGCCTATGCGGACATCGCGTTCCGGACTGCGACCAGCGAGATCAAGAATCCCGATGGGTCCATCGTATTCCGTCTCGAGAACATCAATGTGCCCGCGCAGTTCAGCCAGGTCGCCGCTGACATTCTCGCCCAGAAATATTTTCGCAAGGCTGGGGTCCCCGCGCAGCTGAAGAAGGTTGAGGAGAACGATGTTCCCTCTTGGCTGTGGCGCTCAGTCGCCGATGAGGAAGCGCTCGCCAAGCTGCCGGAAAACGAACGCTACGGCTCTGAATTGGATGCCTGCCAGGTCTTCGACCGTCTCGCCGGCACCTGGACCTACTGGGGCTGGAAGGGCGGTTATTTTGCCTCCGAAGAAGACGCCCTCGCCTTCCGCGACGAGCTTGCCTATATGCTCGCAACGCAGCGCGTGGCACCGAACAGCCCACAATGGTTCAACACCGGCCTGCACTGGGCCTATGGCATCGACGGTCCCGGCCAGGGCCATTTTTATGTCGACTGGCAGACTGGCAAGCTGACCAAGTCCAAGTCGGCCTACGAACATCCGCAGCCGCATGCCTGCTTCATTCAGTCGGTTGGCGACGATCTGGTCAATGAAGGCGGCATCATGGACCTTTGGGTCCGCGAGGCGCGCCTGTTCAAATATGGTTCGGGCACCGGTTCCAACTTCTCCTATCTGCGCGGCGAAGGTGAAAAGCTTTCTGGCGGCGGCAAGTCCTCCGGTCTCATGAGCTTCCTCAAGATCGGCGACCGCGCCGCGGGCGCCATCAAATCTGGCGGCACGACCCGCCGCGCCGCCAAAATGGTGGTCGTTGACATCGATCACCCGGATATCGAGGAATATATCGACTGGAAGGTCAAGGAAGAGCAGAAGGTTGCTTCGCTCGTCACCGGTTCCAAGATCGTCAAGCAGCATCTGACCGCCATCATGAAGGCATGTGTCAACTGCGAAGCAGATAATGACGATTGCTTCGACCCGGCGAAGAACCCTGCCCTGAAGCGTGAAATCAAGGCCGCGAAGAAGAACCAGGTTCCGGAAAACTACGTCAAGCGCGTGATCCAGTTCGCGCGTCAGGGCTACACTGACATTCAGTTCAAGACCTACGACACGGACTGGGATTCGGAAGCCTATCTCACTGTCTCCGGCCAGAACTCCAACAACTCCGTCTCGCTGAAGGACGAGTTCCTGCGCGCTGTCGAAAATGACGGCGACTGGAATCTGACCGCACGTCGCGACGGTCGCGTGATGAAGACGCTGAAGGCGCGCGATCTTTGGGAAAAGATCGGTTATGCCGCCTGGGCATCGGCTGATCCGGGCCTGCACTACAACACGACCATGAACGACTGGCACACCTGCCCGACGGCTGGTCCGATCCGCGCCTCCAATCCGTGCTCGGAATATATGTTCCTTGACGATACGGCGTGCAATCTGGCGTCGATCAACCTGCTCACCTATCGCAACAAGGACGGTTCGTTCGACATTGCGGCTTATGAGCATACGGCCCGCCTGTGGACTATCGTTCTCGAAATCTCGGTGATGATGGCGCAGTTCCCATCCAAGGAAATTGCCCGCCTCTCCTATGAGTACCGCACGCTCGGCCTTGGCTACGCCAATATTGGCGGCCTGCTGATGACTTCCGGCATTCCTTACGACTCGGATGAAGGTCGCGCTATTTGCGGCGCGCTGACCGCGATCATGACCGGCGTGGCCTATGCCACCTCCGCCGAAATGGCGAAGGAACTGGGCACTTTCCCGAGCTACGAACCGAACGCACAGCACATGCTGCGCGTCATTCGCAACCATCGTCGTGCCGCACATGGTGAAACGCAAGGGTACGAAGGTCTCGCTGTTAACCCGGTTGCGCTGATTGCCGAGGATTGCCCGGATCAGGATATGATCGTCCATGCCCGTGCGGCCTGGGACAAGGCGCTGGAACTGGGCGAAAAGCATGGCTACCGCAATGCACAGGCAACTGTTATCGCGCCCACCGGCACGATCGGCCTCGTCATGGACTGCGACACGACTGGCATCGAACCGGACTTCGCTCTGGTGAAGTTCAAGAAGCTCGCCGGTGGCGGCTACTTCAAGATCATCAACCGCGCCGTGCCGGAAGCCCTGCGCACGCTCGGCTATTCGGAAAGCCAGATCGCCGAAATCGAAGCCTATGCAGTCGGCTATGGCAACATCAATCAGGCACCGGGCATCAACCCGTCTTCCCTGAAGTCCAAGGGTTTCACCGATGAGAAGATCGAAGCCCTGAACGCGGCTCTGAAAAGCGCATTCGACATCAAGTTCGCTTTCAACAAGTGGACGCTGGGCGAAGATTTCTGCAAGGATGTGTTGAAACTCACCGACGAGCAGCTCAACGATTTCTCGTTCGAGATGCTGCCTGCCCTTGGCTTTACCCGCAAGGAAATTGAAGCCGCCAACATCCATGTTTGCGGCGCAATGACCCTCGAAGGCGCTCCTTTCCTGAAGGAAGAACACTACGCCGTGTTCGATTGCGCCAACCCGTGCGGCAAGATCGGCAAGCGTTATCTCTCGGTAGATAGCCACATCCGCATGATGGCAGCCGCACAGCCGTTCATTTCGGGCGCGATCTCCAAGACGATCAACATGCCGAACGACGCAACGGTCGAGGACTGCAAAGACGCATACATGCTGTCCTGGAAGCTGGCGCTCAAGGCTAACGCGCTTTATCGCGATGGTTCCAAGCTTTCGCAGCCACTCAATGCTTCGCTGATTGCCGATGATGAGGACGAAGACGATGCCATCGAGGCGCTGATCGAAGCGCCGGCAGCAGCCCGCGCCGTTCAGGTGACGGAGCGGATCGTTGAGAAAGTGGTCGAAAAGATCGTGCATGAGCGCGAAAAGCTTCCGAACCGCCGTCAGGGCTATACCCAGAAGGCCGTCGTCGGCGGACACAAGGTCTATCTGCGCACTGGCGAATTCGGCGACGGACGCCTCGGTGAAATCTTTATCGACATGCACAAGGAAGGCGCCGCTTTCCGCGCAATGATGAATAACTTCGCCATTGCCGTGTCACTTGGCCTGCAGTACGGCGTGCCGCTTGAAGAATATGTGGAGGCCTTCACTTTCACGAAATTCGAACCGGCCGGCATGGTCATCGGCAACGATGCCATCAAGACCGCCACATCGATCATCGATTACGTCTTCCGCGAACTGGCTGTGTCCTATCTCGGACGCAACGATCTCGCCCATGTCGATACGAGCGATTTCGGCAACACGGCGTTGGGCAAAGGCATCAAGGAAGGCAAGACCAATCTGGTTTCCACCGGATGGACACGCGGTTACAAGCCCACTTTGGTGACAAACACGGGTAACGAAGCCAAGGGATCGACGAGTTCTGCGCCGCAGGCCTCCAACGTCACGACCTTGAAGTCGACCGCTCCGGCGGGCAGTCGCCCGGCGACAATCGGTCTGGTGACGGATGGCGCTACGGCGTTCAAGCGCGAATTCGAGGAACAGCCCGCACCGGCGCAACAGCAGGAGAGCACATCGGCAACTGAACTGTTCTCGGACAAGGCTGCTGCAGACGCTGCCTCGGCTCGTGCGGAAAGCGCAAATGCGGCCAAGAAGCTGGAGGCCGATCGCCGCATCAAATCAATGATGCAGGGCTATACGGGCGACAGCTGCACCGAGTGCCAGAACTTCACCATGGTGCGCAACGGCACCTGCCTGAAGTGCGACACCTGCGGCGCAACGAGCGGCTGCAGCTAAAGCTAAATCGTCGGTAAAACAGCAATACAAAAAGCCCGCCTCGCGCGGGCTTTTTGTTTGTCGAATGGTAGCGGAGGAGATATTCCCCCATAAGCGCAGAACTGTAACGCGCCGCGGATTGGAATGAATTTGGGAACGAAGTGACTATTTCAGCGTTCGGTTCATATAACCGGAACGTATCAAGGAGATAGTTATGTTCAAAACTACACTTCTGACGACGACCTGTGCATTGCTAATCGGGGGATCGGCTTTGGCGCAAACGACGGCTCCTTCGTCTGCCCCGGCGCAAGCGCCCGCGGCGACGCAAGACATGCCGGTTTCATCCAAGGACATGTTCGGCAAGCCCATGACTGGAGAAACTGGTAAGATCGGTTTTGTAGAACCCAAAGAAGGCCAACTCCTTGTCTCCTCATTTATCGGGCAAAGCGTCTATGAGAGCGACGCACCCGACGCTCAATCAGTAGGCAAGCTGAATGACCTGATCGCCAGCCCTGATGGACAGATCGAAGCCGCTGTCATCGGTGTGGGCGGTTTCCTCGGCGTTGGCGAAAAAGATGTGGCGGTTAGCCCTGACCAGCTTCAACTTGCGACGCGCAGCGACGGAAAAACCTGGCTGGTCATCAAGGCAAACAAGCAGCAATTGAATGACGCACCGGCTTTCGACCGCTCGAAGTTCTTTGCTGATGGCGTAGCTGATCCGGCTGCTGCAACCCGGACCAACGCTCCGGCCACGGATGCGCCCGCAAACGGCGCCACGCCGGCACCGGCATCGCCAGCGCCAGCACAGTAGGAAACTGGCAAATTCCGCTACACAGGTTAAAACGAAAATTCCCCGGCGCTTCAGCCGGGGTTTTCGCGTGAACAAAACGTATCCCTATGGTTGAATTAAACGCGCAACCACGCTACGCACAATAAAAGTCCGTATCGAAACCATATAATGGGAAAGAATATTGTCGGAATTCCTGATTGCTTATCCTTGGGCGGAAACGCTTGCTGCTCTTGGTGGATTATTCCTTTCAGCATTTATTGCAAACTTTCTCATCAAAGCAATCTTGTTGAAAATCCTGGATCGCATTGTCCAGAAAACATCTTTCGGACAGGATGAAGAGCTCAAGAAGCACGGCGTCATCAGCCGCCTTGCCAATATTGTTCCCGCCTTGATCATTTCATCCGGGATCATGGCTGTGCCAGGACTGCCGGAAGGTGTGATCACCGTCATTCGAAATGTCGCGATAGCCTTCATCATATTGACGCTGGCGCTGGCGATTAATTCGGTGTTTGGGCTTGTCGATACGCTCTATCACCGTCGCCCCGAGGCAAGATTCCGCCCTATGAAGGGCTATATCCAGGTCGCCAAGCTGGCGGTCTATATCATCGCGACGGTTCTCATCATCGCGACATTGCTGGATAAGTCGCCGGTTATCCTACTATCGGGCGTCGGCGCTATGGCCGCCGTGCTGATCCTCGTTTTTCAGGATACGTTGCTTTCCCTCGTCGCCAGTATGCAGATCGCTTCCTCCAACATGGTGCGTGTCGGCGATTGGATCGAAATGAAAAACCTTGACGCCAACGGCGATGTCATGGAGATCGCGCTCTATACCGTCAAAGTTCAGAACTTCGACAAGACCATCACTACAATTCCCATCCGCAAGCTCATCACCGAGCCGATGAAGAACTATCGCGGCATGCAGGAATCCGGCGGACGGCGGATCAAGCGCGCGCTTTACATCGATCAGAACACAATTCGGTTTCTGTCGGAGGAAGAGCGCGCCAGACTTGGCACCGTCGATTGGCTGGCGGAATATCTGCCGAAGAAGGCCAAGGAGATTGCCGAATGGAACCAGAAACTCGGTGACCGCGCCAACAATCCGGTCAACCGGCGTCAGTTCACCAATATCGGCACGTTTCGCGCCTATGTGGAAAACTATCTGCGCAACCATCCAGGCGTCCACAAAGGCATGACGCTGCTGGTGCGCCAGATGGACCCTACGCCAGAAGGTTTGCCGCTCGAAATTTATTGTTTCGCAAACACAACGGTCTGGGCATCCTTTGAACAGATTCAGTCAGATATTTTCGATCACCTCTATGCGGTACTGCCGGAATTCGGGCTCAGCGCCTTCCAGAATCCAAGCGGCAATGATTTCCGCAAACTGACGATCAGTTCTCCTGCCGAACAGCTTCGATAATTTTGGCGTTCAGCAATTGAACGTTGTAGCCGGTGCGTGACGGTGTCAGGCCAAGACGAGCTACGGCAAGATGTAGTGATGGAACGACCATGACACTTTGTCCGTCATGTCCCGACATCCAGAATGCATCTTCCGGGATACCGTCTTCACCTGCTTTCACGCCGCCCAGTTGCAGCCAGACCTGCGCAGAACCGTAACGCCCCTCTGACTCTGGCGTAGGCTTGCGCATGAACGGAATATAGTCCGCAGGCAAAACCGGCTTTCCATAAAGTTTCCCGCCATCTGCGAGAAATGCACCCAGACGCGCCCAGTCCCGCGCGGTCGCATACATATAGGAGGAACCGACAAAGACGCCTGAAGCGTCCGCCTCCAGAATAGTGCTGCTCATGCCGAGTGGGCCGAAAAGCGCCAGCCGGGGATAGGCCAGCGCCTCCTCACGGCTGTTGAAACTGTCCATGAACAGCTCCGACAGGATACTAGCCGTTCCGCTCGAATAGTTGAACTTCGTACCGGGCGAAACCTCCAGTGGTAATGATGCGGCAAATCTGGCCATATCCGACTCCAGAAAAAGCATGCGCGTGACGTCGGCAACGGTGCCATAATCTTCATCGAAGCGCAGGCCGCTATTCATCGCCATCAGGTTGGCAAGCGAAATCTTTGCCCGATCATCACTTTTCCATTCCGGCAGCAGACCTGTGCTTTCGATCGCCATACGTCCTTCGGCAATGCGCATGCCGATGAGCGTCGCCATGACGGATTTGGTCATCGACCAGCCGAGCAAAGGCGTATCGGCGCTAAAACCCGGACCATAATTCTCGGCGATCAGTTTACCATCGCGGATAACGGCAATCGCCCGCATGCCGGGGCCAGCCAGGGCTTCATCCTCGATTACGGCCTGTACCGCCGGATCACTCTCGATCCGGATCGGCTCGGCCGGCACCTGCGGGCCCGTGGGCAATTCAAGCCGCAAATCACTTTCGTGGATATTTGCGCATCCAAGCGCCGGACGATAGGTTGCGGTACTGGGCGCGACGAAACCGAAAATGCGCACTGTTACGCTGCCGCGGTTCTTGTCGACGGACACATTGAGAAACCGCAGCAACGGATTGCCCGGTGCTTGAACATCGTCAGCAAGAACACTGTCGGCATCACGTCCGGCAATGAAGACGTTTGAACAGATAATCTTGGCGGCATAGCCGGTGCCGACACGCAAAAGTTCGGGTGGCTTGACAGCCAGCCAGAGAACGACTCCAAGTATGATGGCAAGCAGAAGACCACCTGCAAACTTCAGAATTCGCCGCATGCTGCCCCTCGCAAAATTGGTTGAGTCAGATCATATCAGGCCGAGATAGCTTGCCAACTCCCGCGCCGCCGCTCCGCCGGCCCTGTTTGCACCGATGGTTGAAGCTGACGGACCATATCCAACAAGATGAATGCGGGGATCGGCGGCCACCTGTGTCGCCAGACGACCGGTCATGAGAATGCCGCCTTCAGGGTTGCGCAGTTGCAGCGGAGCAAGATGATCGAGCGAACTGCGAAATCCCGTGCACCACAAGATCACGTCAAAAGATTGCTCACTTCCGTCATCCCAACGAACACCCGTCGTCGTGATCTCCTTGAACATTGGCAGCCGGTCTAGCACGCCACGAGCGCGCGCCGCTTCAATGGCCGGCGTCAGCGGCAAGCCAGTCACCGAAACGACCGATCCAGGCGGCAAGCCCCGGCGCACGCGCTCCTCAACCAAGGCCACCGCAGCGCGCCCCAGTTCAGGCGTAAACGGTCCTTCCCTGAATGCTGGCTCCTTGCGGGTGACCCAGACGGTTTCCGTCACGCGCGATATCTCGTCTAGAAGCTGCACAGCCGAGATGCCAGCGCCGACGACCAGAACACGTCTACCTCTGAAATCCTCTGCCGTCTGATAATCACGCGTGTGTAATTGTTTGCCTTTGAACAGGTCCGCACCCGGATAGGATGGGATATAGGGCGTTTCCCAGGTTCCGGTCGCGTTGATCACCCCTCGTACCGAGAAATTGCCCTGATCCGTCTCCACCCGAAGTCGCTCCCCTCTATCACACACAACTCCTACAGTCACGGGACGGTGCACCGGCAGATCAAACTCTTCTTCGTAAGCGCGGTAATATTGCGGAACGGCAACCGACGCGCGCACTTCACCATTCGTCGTTTCGACGACATCCTCAAACTTCAGGCCGGGCAGATCGTGAATGGCGTTTGCAGTCATGAGCGTCAGCGATGGCCAGCGAAACTGCCAGGCCCCACCAGCACCGGGAGCCTTATCGAGAACCACGAATTGCCGCTCTCCGGCGAGACCGAGCCTATTCAGGTGATAAGCCGAAGAAAGCCCTGCCTGTCCGGCCCCAATGACCGCAATGTCGACCTTTCGGGCAACTTTGATATGGCGATTATCAGACAATGGCTGATCAACGGGCTGCGTATCTGACATGGTCGCTAAGGAATCCAAAATGTGGTCTGGTTTCGTAGATAGGGACTGAATAGAGGTGCTGAAAGCCCGCTCAACTCACCGTCGCAGCGTTGCGCAGCCGCTTGTTGCGCCCTTCCCATATGCTCACGACGAGCATGATGACGGTCGTCAAGATTCCCATTTGCAGCAGATCGGCAGCATAACCCACCGGAACCGCCATCAGCAGAGCCAAGACTCCGAAGATATGCGATGGAGGAATGAGGCCATAGACAACTTTTTTGTAGATCGCGCTGCCCATCAGATAGATTGCCGGGCCAGCAACGAGAATGAGAACATAGGCAGTTTTCAGCGGATCGTGTGGATGTTCCATCACCAGATCGTTGCCGACTGCTGTTGCAATGATACCCGCAACCAGGATTGCATGGACATAATGAAAATATGCGCCGATCCGCCCGGAATCGGTTGAATGGGTAATCGTTTCCGTCGCGTCCTTGCTGGAGGTGCCGAAATATAGCCACCACATTGCAAGTGTGCCGACAAAGGTCGCCAGCAGCGCCGATATCAGGGCAAAATTCCAGACCTCAGCATTAGACAGTGATGCGCCGGTAGCCAGAAGTGTTTCGCCAAGAGCGACGATCACGAACAATTGGCATCGTTCCGCCAGATGCCCTCCCTCAATGGTCCAGTCGCTGGTATGGGAACGCCCGAGCCCCGGCAATGCAAAGCCGAACATCGGCGATAGATATTCGCAAAGCACGGCGATCAACCAGAAAGCCATGCGGATTTCATGTTCAACGAAACAACCGGCAAGCCAGAATAGGGCGGCAATGGTGAGCCAACCGAGCATTCGCCTGTAATTGGCAGCAAGTGGATGCTTGGATCCGAGAACGAAAACGATGTAGCCCGTCCGGCCAAGCTGCATTGCCACATAAGCCAGGGCGAATATCCAGCCATTGTCTGTAAATGCGCTTGGGATTGAAGACGCCATCACGAGACCGAGCAGCATGACACAAAATAGAAGGCTTCGTATCTGCGGTGTTTCTGGGTTGAACCAATTGGTCACCCAGCAGGTATATTGCCAGCCAAGCCATACCGCGAACCAGATGATCAGCGTTTCAGCCACACCAGTTAATGTTAGATTGTGCAAAAGCTCATGGCTGAGCTGCGTAACCGCGAAAACATAAACGAGATCGAAAAACAGTTCCTCGAACGTCACCCGGGCATGGTGCCCGTCTCTTTCTCTCAGAAGCGGATGTGCGGCGGCAGAAGCTGTATTCATGCGAATGTACCTTCCCCTCAGACGGCATACATCAATCCATCTCCGCCAGCTTAGCCTGCAGTCTGTCGATCGTATATGCAGATATGCTGATTTCCACCTGAAGAAGTCTGCATTGTGTCATCTCGCGCCAAGCGTGTTACCCGCCTTGATCCATGCGTCGATTCCGTCGGCGACCGCACGCCCCATCGCGAAACACGCAGTCAGGAGATAACCACCGGTGGGCGCCTCCCAATCAATCATTTCTCCAGCAACGAAAACGCCGGGAAGCTTCTGCAGCATGTAGTTTTCGTTGATTTCATGCCACCGAATACCGCCAGCCGACGAAATCGCTTCCTCTAGCGGGCGCGGGCGAATGAGCGGGATGGAAAGCGCCTTGATTGCAGCGGCTAGCGCTTTGGGGCTTCTGTCACGCGTAAACTCGGTGACGAGAGCGGCCTTCACGCCGGTGAGACCTGCTGCCTTGCGCAACAGGTTGGTGAAACTCATTTTTGCATCCTGCCGGGCGATATCATTTTCCAGCCGCTCGAGAGTTCGTCCGGGAACAAGATCAAGCCTCAAAAACGCGCTGCCGTTGTCCCGCAAACTATCGCGCAGAGCTGCCGCGTGCGCATAGATAAGGCTTCCCTCGACGCCGCTGCGTGTAATGACAAACTCGCCTTGTGTTGTGCCCGCATCAGACGTTGCGGTGACAGACTTTACCGGTTCACCCGCAAAGCGTTCGGCAAACAAATTGCTCCAGGCAACATCAAAACCACAGTTGGCAGGGCGGAAAGGCGCAACGTCAATCGATTTGCGCTGAAACTCATCGATCCAGAACGCGTTCGAACCCAGCTTTGGCCAGCTGCCGCCGCCAAAGGCAAAGAGCGCAGCGTCGCATGTAATCACCTCAACGCCGTCCGGGTTTTCAATTCGCAGGCCGTTGCCTTCGAAACCGAGCCAACGATGCCGGGTAAGAATACGAACCTTCTGATCTTCCAGACGTTTTACCCAGGCGCGCAAAAGCGGCGACGCCTTCATCGCTTTTGGAAAAACCCGGCCCGAAGAACCGACGAACGTGTCGGCTCCCAATTCATCTGCCCAAGCACGCAATTCGGTCGGTCCCAAAGCAGTCAAGGCTGCCAACAGGCGTTCACGGCTTGCGCCGAAGCGTTGGGTGAATGTTGGAAAATCTTCCGAATGCGTGATGTTCAGGCCGGACTTTCCGGCAAGCAGAAACTTGCGTCCGACCGTGGGCATCTGCTCGTAAATCGTCGCGCAGTATCCCAGAGCCGACAATCTTTCGGCGGCCATCAGACCGGATGGACCGCCTCCGAGAATGACGATATTGCCCTTCATGTTCAAAGCCAACGAAGCATCAATCCTGCTTCTCCAGCATTTCCTTAACTGTCGTCGCCAATTGCTTGAGCGAAAACGGCTTTGGCAGGAATCCAAACTTGGCATCCGCGGGAAGATTGCGCGCAAAGGCGTCCTCAGCGTACCCCGATACAAAGATGAACTTTATATCCGGATGCGTCTTTCGCAATTCACGCAGCAATGTCGGGCCGTCCATTTCGGGCATGACCACGTCCGATACGACAATATCGACCTCGCCGCCCAGCTCTTCCATCACTTCAAGCGCCTCGACACCCGACGCCGCTTCATGCACCGTATAACCGCGCGACTGGAGCGCGCGCACTCCGCCCATGCGGACTGCATCCTCGTCTTCCACCAGAAGAACCGTCGCGGAACCGGAAAGATCGGTGGCTTTCTCGACTTTCTTTTCCTTCACGACGACAGGCGCATCGTCTGCGCGCTTTTCCTCTATGTGACGCGGCAGGAAGATCTTGAACGTCGTACCCTTTCCGACTTCGGAATCACAATAGATGAAGCCGCCCGTCTGCTTGATGATGCCATAGACCATCGACAGGCCGAGGCCAGTGCCCTTGCCAACTTCCTTCGTGGTGAAGAATGGTTCAAAAATCTTCTCGAGCACATCTGCGGGAATACCCGTTCCCGTATCTTCGACCTCGAAGACCACATAATCCGCGTCCGGCAAATCGCGATAGTGAAGCTTCGCGGCTTCCTGAACCGGGACGTTGCGGGTGCGCAGCGTAATTTCACCACCTTCCGGCATGGCATCACGTGCATTCACCGCCAGATTGACCGCCACCTGCTCGAACTGCCCGAGATCGGCCTTGACTGGCCATAGATCGCGTCCATGATCGATCTTCAGTTCGATGTCCTTGCCGACGAGGCGCGCCAAAAGCATCCGAAGGTCGGCCAGAACATCGGTCAGGTCGAGCACTTCCGGACGCAGTGTCTGACGGCGAGAGAAGGCCAGCAACTGGCGTACAAGCGAAGCGGCGCGATTGGCGTTCTGCTTGATGTTCATGATGTCGGGGAAAGACGGATCGGACGCACGGTGGTTGGTCAGCAGCAGGTCCGACGACATGATGATTGCTGTCAGAACGTTGTTGAAGTCGTGTGCTATGCCGCCTGCGAGTTGTCCGACGGCTTGCATCTTCTGGCTCTGCGCCATCTGGTTTTCGAGTGCCTTCTGCTCGGTCGTCTCGACGGCTGAGATAATCGCTGCTTCTTCGGCGCGCTCGCCACCCAGATCGGTAACAGGACTCATATAGAAACGGATATGCCGTTCCTCATTGCCCGGCAGCACCGTATCAACGGGCGAAATGCTTGCCTGCCCTGCGAAGGCAGCCGCAAGTGCCCTGTTGAATGTCTCCCGGTCACGCTCATGCACCACAATCTCAAGCTTCGCATTTCCGTCGATCGCGTCACGATCAACGACCGGAGCGAAAATATCAAGAAAACGCGCATTGGTGCGCAATATATGTCCGGCGGAATCAACCGCAGCGATGGCCATCGGAGCCGAATTGAAGAAGCGTGTGAAGCGCACTTCCGCGGAGCGCAACGCCATCGACGAATCTTCTCCCTCCGCGCGATCCAATACGATAGTGCGGCTCGTACCGCGTGTTCCATCGCGCGCAGCCTGCACTCGGTGATAGAAGCGAACAGCAAGGCTCTGCCCATTACGCTTGATGAGATCGAGATCAATAACAGTGTTGCGGCTTGTACCCGGTTCGGCCTTCACGGCCTTGATCAGCGCCATTCCACTGCCCGCCACAATGTCGTTGAGTGTCAACGACCCCGGGGTGAACTGGGTGAGGTCTACGCCTAGCCATTCGGCAAGTGTCGCATTGAGATAGATAATCCGACCGGAAGGGTCGGCGGAAAAAAAGCCTGCCGGCGCGTGATCGAGGTGATTGATCGCCTCCTGCAACTCCTGAAAGAAGCGCTCCTGTTCGGCACGTTCGTCCGAAATATCGGCGATCTGCCAGGCAACGAGCGGGCTTTTGAATTCCTGCCCTGCTTCAATGGGGCGTGCCTTGATACGGTACCAGACTGGTGCGAGGGACCCTGCCCCTTCACGGGAAAGACCGCCCGAAATGCGCACCTCTTCCTGCGCCGACAGGCCATCGCGCACGGCATTCGTCAAGCGGTATATGGCGTCGGATGCCGCCGGTTCCGCCGTCAGCACGTTATCGAGCGAGCGAACGCCTTCCGCATTCGCGACGCCCGTCATCAAAGCATAGGCCTGGTTGGCGTAAACGATCTGACCACGCGCGTCGGAAATGACTGTCCCCTCGGGCTGCGAATCCATGAAGGAATGTGCGAGGTCCTGCTCGCCGTTCTTCTGGCTGAATTGAATGAGACCTGTCGCTGCGCCAAAAAGGTAGAACACGCCCACCATCGACAGAATGCCCATGAGGACAAGGGCAAATCCATCTCCAAGTTGGTCGCGAAACGCAAAATAGGCGATAGCAGCGACCGTCAGAAAAATGCCTGCAGCCAGCAGGCGAACGGCTCCGCTGCGATTGCGCTTTGGCATGACGAGCGGTTTCGGGTAGGCGTTTTCCGTCTGTCGCGACATCAAGCCAGCTGCCCTTCCATGTTGCGTGGCTGAACATCAACGGGCATTGGGGTGCCATGCATCGTTTTGATCAGCCAAGACGTCATTTCAATCATCCGCATATCCGATTTTCTCGAATGCACTTTTTCGCGCAGTTCAGCTATCGCGTGGGAACGCGCAGCCAATATGTCAGGGTATACCCGATTCGCAGAATGCTTTAATCCGCGAGCAGTACAAGCATTGGCGCACTGAAACGGTGCAAATTGGACTTTTTTGCACCGTTTTGCCTGGGGATCATATATTTCCCGCATTTCCAACAAACATTCCCAAGGCTTAGAAATTCAACTACTGTATGAACTATGTGATGATGTGGAGGTCGGGGAAGCGCAGTCTCCATTCGTCGCATGTTTTCGTTTATTGTATAAGAGGGTATCCGCATGAAGGAATGGCTCAGCGGCATCGTTGGAGAGAGCGCAGCTAATATTGTTGGCTTCATCCTAATATTTGCGATCATTCTTTGCGGAATTTTCGTTGTTCTCAGTATTATCCGCCGTTTCGGCGGCGGTACTTACGTCTCCAACGGGCGTACGCGGCAACCGCGTCTTTCTGTGATGGATGCAGCAGCCGTCGACAGCCGGCGCAAACTGGTCCTTATTCGCCGCGATGATGTGGAACACCTGCTGCTTATCGGCGGGCCAACCGACGTGGTGGTGGAGCAGAATATCGTCATGGAATCTCGGGCCCATGCGCGTGTGCAGCCTTCGCGGATAGAGCCAGAACACATTGAACGCTTCAAACAGCACGAAGCACTGACCAATGAAAAGGCGGAGCGCCCCGCTCTTTCGCTGCAAACGCCGCTCGCAGACGAGAAGGACGAAGCGATCCAGATCAGCTCGGCAATCGAAACACCGGCCTATCGCAAACCTGAACCGGCACGAGAAGATCCTGTTCGAGAGGCTGTTATGCCTGCTCGTGTTCCACCGCAAGCCCCTACTGTTACACCTAGCCCGCCGCAACCGCCTGCCGAACCGAAATCGGCTCAACCTGCACCGGCTCGGCCACAACCACGTCCAGCACCCAATTTTCCGTCACAGCCTCGCACAGTACTGCCTCCCCGCCCCGCGCCAATGCAGTCACAATCAACACGCGCCCACCCGGCTTATCCATTAAGCCAGGTTTCGCGCGGTGTGGTCAGCTCAACATCTTCAGGCGGAGCCACTGCCAATGTTGCTGCCGCCGCATCGGTTGCCTCTGCAAATCTAGGAAGTATTGTGCCCGAGCGGGAAACAACGACCACGGAGAAATCTCCTTCGCTTGACGTAACCGGACCTACGGTATCTGCGACAGCAACCCCGGCGTTCACTACACCTTCTGAACCAAAGCGGGTCGAACCTGAAATCACGAGTACGACGTCAAAGCCGGTAGGTTCCGAGGCAGTCTCAGCACAAACACCCGGCGACGATCTGGCGGACCTCGGCAGTGCGTTGCACGACGCGATCACTGCAGACATCAATTCACAGAGCCCGTCCAGCGATGACGCCATGGAAACGACCTCGTTCGATACTGAATTTTTCGAAAATGAGCTTCTGAGTTCGCTTGATATTTCGGCAACGGACGATGCGCTGGAAGACAAGGCCAAAGACGATATCGAGGATGAAATGGAAAAGCTTCTCGGCGAATTGGCCAAGGACGGAATTCATAGAAATTGATTTCCTGCCAAAGTTATCGCGATAAAAAAATAGGCTGCGGAAACGCAGCCTATAATTTTTTCAAACCGCCTCGAGCCTAGTCGTCGCGATAAACTTTTTCCCGGCGCTCATGGCGCTCCTGTGCTTCAATTGAAAGCGTAGCGATCGGACGCGCATCAAGCCGCTTCAAGCTGATAGGTTCTCCCGTTTCCTCGCAGAAGCCGTATGTTCCTTCATCAATACGGCTCAGGGCCGCGTCAATTTTTGAGATCAGTTTGCGCTGTCTGTCGCGAGCTCGCAGCTCGATTGCCCGATCCGTTTCGGAGGATGCCCTATCCGCCAGGTCGGGGTGGTTTGCATTTTCCTGCTGTAGCGCCTCAAGCGTTTCGCGCGCTTCTCGCAGAATATCGTTTTTCCACGCGATCAGCTTCGCACGGAAGTAAGACTTCTGCCGCTCATTCATGAACGGCTCGTCTTCAGTGGGCCTATAGTCAAGGTCAATCAATTCACTCATTCTGAATTACCCCACATCTAGGAGACGCGAGCGGTTA
>Ga0182748_1002696_pt1 | contig 15817 bp, 13 predicted proteins | sample eDN3rd37CKraftOP_FD_128877 | JGI IMG/M metagenome (GOLD analysis project Ga0182748, IMG submission 128877) | Enriched Organic Plus compost microbial communities from Emeryville, California, USA - eDNA 3rd pass 37_C Kraft OP (version 2) (version 2) ...
ATGACGCCCGAGCGCGCCGCCGAACATGGCGCGCAGGCAGTGAGCCTGGACGCGCTGCTGTCGACTTCGCTCGTGGTCAGCCTGCATCTGGTGCCGGCCGACGGCACGCGCGGCCTGCTTGACCGCGAGCGTCTGGCGCTCATGCGGGCCGACAGCCTGTTGGTCAATACCTCGCGGGCCGAGCTGGTCGACATGGACGCGCTGGTGCAGGCGCTGCGGGCAGGCCGCCCCGGGTTTGGCGCTTTCGACGTGTACGATACCGAGCCGCTGCCGGCGGGGCATCCCTTGCTTGCCTTGCCCAACGTATTGCTCACACCGCACTACGGCTTCGTCAGCGCTCCGGTGTACAGCGAGTTCGCGGCCGGCGTGCAGCGCAATCTGCTGGCCTGGCTGGCCGGCGAAGCCGTGCCGAATACCGTGGCGGCCTGAACGTGCAGGCGCCGCGCCTCAGCGGCACTCAACGGTCGACGATGGTGTCGATTGCCGTGCGCACCGAGTTGGCAATGAAGCACTGCTCGTGCGCCTCGTGGTGCAGCGCCCGTTCGGTGGCTTCGTCCGGCGCCGCATCGCGGTACACCACGCGCGGGTGCAGAGTGACTCGGCTGATGAACTGCTGCCCTTGCGGGTTTTTTTCCATGATGCCCGCCGCGCGATCCTGGTAGCTGTCCACCACATAACCGCGCTTGGCTGCAATCGCCAGGAACACCAGCATGTGGCAGCTGGACAAGGAAGCGACATACGCTTCTTCCGGGTCAACATGGGCAGCCACGGAATAGGGCAGCGGCACGATGTGGGGAGACGACGAGGCCGGCACTTCCGCGCCGCCGTCGAAGCGCCAGGTGTGCGCGCGGCTATAGCGCTGGTCGGAAAAAACCTCATGCGGCTGGCGCGACCAGGATACGGTGGCCTCGATATTGATCATAGGGTTCTCATGATTGGCTGCGAGTATAGATTTCGGAATAGCCCAGCTTGATGACTTCGGTGATCTGGTCCTGGCGGCGGGCGATGTGTGATTCCAGCAATGCCAGCAGCGCGGCTTCGTCGCGTGATTTCAGGGCTTCGATGATGCCGACGTGCTCGGCTTGCGTATAGGGCCGCCTGCCGTTGCGCATGTCGATCCAGCGCACATACTGGATGCGCGCGTTGACATTGGCCAAAGCGCGCACGAATTCTTCGTTGCGGGTAAGGCGGGCCAGCCCCATGTGGAAATCCTCGTCCAGAGCCAGCAATTCGGCGGAATCCGTATCGTCGGGAATCGAGGTGTCACGCATGGTGGCGGCGGCCAGCTCGTCGATTTCGGCGTCGGTGGCGCGTTTGCAGGCCAGGCGGGCAATGGCGGTTTCGATGCCCAACCGGTATTCGTACAGGTCGAAGACCTGCTTGGCATCCAGCGGCCGGCTGGTGAAACCCTTATTGGCGGTGCGTTCCAGGAAACCCTCGACCATGAGTTGGTTCAGCACTTCGCGCAGAGGCGTGCGGCTGACTTCAAGGCGTTTGGACAACTCGATCTCGTTGATGCGTTCGCCCGGCTTGAACTCATACGTGGCGGCCATGTTCTTGATGCGCTCGTAGATTGCCGAGGAACTGAGGGAGGTACGTTTGCGCGGAGCCGATGCGCCGTCATCGAGCGCGACGCGGATGCCTGCCTGGGTCATAGTGAGTCCGATAATGTGTATACCGAACTGTATTATATCTAGCAGTGGCAGGCGCCCGCAGTCTCGACCCTGGCGGGAGGCCTCGGGGACAATTATCGGTCGAGCTTCCAGCCCCGGGTCTCGGGCAACAGGAATGCCGCGACCAGGATCGAGATGACAGCCACGACGATGGGGTAGTAAAGGCCGGCATAGATGTTGCCGGTAGTGGTGGAAATGAGCGTGGCGAAATATAGGGCGAAGCCGCCAAAATAGCCCGTGCCGATATGATAGGCCATCGACATGCTCGAGTAGCGCACCCGCGTGGGAAACAGCTCGACGAGATAAGCGCCGTTCGGTCCGTACACCACGCATCCGATCACCACCAGCAGCCAGATCAACACTACCACCATGGGGCGGTTGATTTCGGCGTCGTCGGCCTTGGCCGGGTAGCCCGCGTCGCGCAGGGCTTGCGTGACGGCGGCCGGGTCCGCGCCGTCGACGCTGGCGCCCGCGACGTGGACGATGGCGCCTGGCGCCGAAGCCGCGACCAAGGTATAGGGCACGCCAGCCGTATTCAGTTGTTCGCGGGCACGTTCGCAGGCGTTGTCAGGCGCCGAGAACATGCGCAGACGGCATTCGGACGAGGCCAGGGTAACCGGGGCGCTGGCGATGGCTCGTTCCAGAGCGGGGTTGGCGAAGTGCGTCAGGCCCTTGAATATCGGGATCACGGTCAGCACGCCGACGATGAAGCCGCTAATGATCACGCGCTTGCGGCCCCAGCGGTCGGACAGCCAGCCGGCAGCCACGAAAAACGGCGCGCCCAGCACCAGGGCCAGCGACACCAGCATATAGGCCGTGGTGGGTTCCACCTTCAGCCATTTCATCAGGAAGATGAGCGCGAAGAACTGTCCCGTGTACCACAGCACCGTGACGCCCGCGACAGTGCCGAACAGCGCCAGCAGCACATACTTGAGGTTGGTCCAGTTGCCGAAGGCGTCGCGGATCGGCTGCCGCGATGTCTTGCCTTCGGCTTTCATCTGCAGGAATACCGGCGATTCGTTCAGCCTGGCGCGGATGTAGATCGAGATGCCCAGCAGGAAAATCGAGAACAGGAACGGAATGCGCCAGCCCCACGAGTTGAACTGTTCCGGCGTGGTGGCGTAGCGGGTCACCGTTACCACCAGCAAAGACAGCAGGAAGCCCGCGGTCGCGGTGAGCTGGATCCAGCTGGTGTGCGTGCCGCGCTTGCTGTCTTCGGCATGCTCGGCTACGTAAGTGGCCGCGCCGCCATACTCGCCGCCCAGCGCCAGGCCCTGCACGCAGCGCAGCAGCACCAGCAGGGCGGGGGCCCAGGCGCCGATCGTCGCGTAGGTGGGCAGCAACCCCACGCCGATGGTAGAAATGCCCATCATCACGATCGTGACCAGGAAGGTGTACTTGCGGCCCACCAGGTCGCCCAGCCTGCCGAACACCAGCGAGCCGAATGGCCGCATCACCAGCCCTACGCCGAAGGTGGCCAGGCTGGCCAGAAACGCCGCTGTCTGGCCCATGTCGGGCGGAAAGAACAGCGGCGCCAGCACTGCTGCCAGCGCGCCGTAGACGAAGAAGTCGTACCACTCGAAGGCCGTGCCCAGCGATGCGCCCCAGATGACCTTGCGCATTTCCCGGGCTCGGTTGCCCTCTGCGGGCCGGGTTTCCAGACTACCTGCCAGCGTTTCCATGTTTTCCCCTGGTTATGTTGTGACAGCGCCGTCAGGCGGGCAGCAGGCCACGCGCGTAGTCGGCCAGGCTGTTGTCGTCGATTTCCTGCAGTACGTAGGGCGCCGGGTTCATGATGTAGGCGTTCTTGTGTTTCCGGGTAACCTTGCCGGTGGGGCGGTTGCCGTCACGGCTGTAGGCAAAGTAAAGATTGCGCCGCCCCTGCTGCGAGTGGTTTTCCTTCGAGCTGTGCACCAGGTTGCCGCAGAACAGCACCACGGTTCCCGCCGGGAAGATGCATTCGTAGATGGGCGTCTGAGAAAAATGCTCGGCCATGTATTCGTCCGGCACGATGTGCAGCGGATAGCTGGTGGTGGTAGTGTCGTAGAAGGCGTTGATCAGGCCGTGCTTGTGCGAGCCGGGCACGAAACGCAGCGGCCCGTTGTCGGGGGTGGAGTCGTCCAGGGTGATCAGCGCGGTCAGCATGTCGCGGTGTCCGCCGTGGGGCAGCCCATCGTGGATCCAGCTTGCGTAGTCCTGGTGCCACTGGAAGATGTCGCCCTTGCCGGCCGCCTTGTAGTTCAGGCGCGACTGATGCAGGTAGGTCGGACCCAGCAGCTGCTGGACGGCGCCCAGCAGGCGGGGCAACCGATAGGCGCGGGCGCAGGCTTCGGAGTCGAGTTCGACCGCCCAGGCCGCGCGCACCGTGGTGCCGTCTTTCTCGAGCACGTTCGCATCGGGATGGCCACGCTGATCGCTGCGCAGGATCAGCGCGTCTTCCTGCAAAGCTCGCAGTTCGATGGGGCTGAACATGTCGTGCAGCACCAAGAAACCGTTCTCGTCGTAGAAATGGATTTGATCTTCGGTCAACATGACAAGCGTCCTTGAAGAGGAGTGAGTGGAAAACGCGGCAGCCGTCCTGGAATCCGGTGGCTACAGGGCTCCGATCGTGATCTGCTTGGTTTCCAGGAATTCATCTATGCCGTGGTGCGCACCTTCGCGCCCGATGCCTGACTGCTTCACGCCGCCGATGGGTACGGCCTCGGAAGAGATGACGGCCTCGTTAATACCCACTGCGCCGAGTTCCAGGCGCTCGGCCATGCGCAATGCGCGCGCCAGATCGCGCGTGTAAAAGTAGCCGGCCAGTCCATAGCTGGAGTCGTTGGCCAGCGCCAGGGCTTCTTCTTCGGTATCGAAGACCAGCAGCGGCGCCACCGGGCCGAAAGTTTCTTCATGGCAGATGCGCATCTGCGGCGTGACGTCCAGGAGTACCGTGGGCTGGAAGAACAGGCCTCCGCGCGCGTCGGGGGCGCCTCCGATGGCCGCGCGCGCACCCTTGTCAAGGGCGTCGGCCACGTGCTGCCGCACTTTGTCGACGGCCTTGCCGTTGATCAGCGGGCCTTGAGTCACGCCGGGCTGCAGGCCAGGGCCGACCCGTAGCCCGCGCACCCGCTCGACCAGCTTGGCCGCGAATGCCTCGTAAACGCCGCGCTGCACCAGGATGCGGTTGGCGCAGGTGCAGGTCTGGCCCATGTTGCGAAACTTGCTGGCCAGGGCGCCGTCGGCGGCACGGTCCAGATCGGCATCATCGAACACGATCAATGGTGCATTGCCGCCCAGCTCCAGGCTGACTTTGAGCACGTTGTCGGCGGCCAGCCGCATGAGCTGTTTGCCAGTGGCGGTGGAGCCGGTGAACGACAGTTTGCGCACGCGGGGGTCGGCCAGCAGGGCGCGGCCCGTTTCGGTCACGTTGTCGCGCGTGCAGAGAACCAGGTTGACGACCCCGTCCGGGATGCCGGCCCGCTGGGCGAGTACGCACAGGGCAATCGCCGAGAGCGGGGTCTCTTCGGAAGGCTTGAGCACGATGGTGCAGCCAGCGGCCAGCGCCGGGGCGCACTTGCGCGTGATCATGGCGCTGGGAAAGTTCCAGGGAGTAATGGCGGCCACCACTCCGACCGGTTGACGCAGCGTCAGCACACGTCGGTCGGCGCTGTAGGTCTGCAGGACTTCGCCGTGGACGCGCTTGGCTTCTTCCGCGTACCAGGCCACGAAACTGGCGCCGAACAGCACTTCGCCGCGCGCTTCGGCCAGCGGCTTGCCCTGCTCACGGGTCATCAGCAAAGCCAGGTCATCCACATGAGCCAGAATCAGGGCGTGCCATGCCATCAAGTGCGCGGAGCGTTCTTTGGCGGGCAACGCGGCCCAGGCCGGTTGCGCCTGGTGGGCAGCCTGCAGAGCCTGCCGCACCCCCGCCGCGTCAGTGGCGCCCACGCTGGCCAGCCGGTCCCCGGTGGCGGGGTCGAGCACGTGAAGGGCGGGGCCCGTGCCAGCAAGCTGCCATTGTCCATTGATAAAGCCGCCGGCGCGCAGCAGGTCGGGGTCTTTCAACTGCTGGCTCAACGGCGTTTGCGCCAAGTGGGTAAGAGGAACAGGCAGGGTGCTCATGGAATTCAGGCTCCGCTTCAAAGTGCATCATGTGTTGAATAATATTCTGTGTACAGTTTGGCTCAATCAGGGGAAACCCCATGTGTAGGGGCGCACGGACGTGCGCCTGCCGCACCCGGGTGGGGGCGCTCAGGCTTGCGGGACAGGTCTAGAAGAGGGGCGGGCCGGCGGGGCGGTGCCGGCTGACGTCAGTCGGTGGCCGGCCCGGCCAGCTCAGTCATGACATTGCGCCCGGTGCGTTCCAGGTGCCGGGTAAGAATCTGCGCGGCGCGCTCGGCGTCGCGCGCCATGGCGGCTTCGAAAATGGCCTGGTGCTCGGCCGGCACATTGGCGTCGGGCGCATGGCGCGCCAGGAAAAGGCGGCGGTAGCGATCGCTCAAGTCGTGCAGGCTGCCGCAAAAGCGCAGCAGCAGCGGCATGCCGCACGCCGCGAACAAGGTCAGGTGAAAGGCCCGGTGGGCTTTTTCCCAGCCTTCGGCGCGTTGCCCGTCGCTTTCCAGGCGATGCAGCCGGTGGTAGGCCGCCACCAGGGCATCTTCCCAGGCGTCATCGCCGCGCCGCAGCGATTCTTGCAACGCCGTGGTTTCGAGCTGGGTGCGCAGTACCGTGACTTCGCGCAGGTTTTCGGCCGACACCGGCGTGACCTGATAGCCGCGCTGGTCGGTGATCTGCACCAGGTCTTCCGCGGCCAGGCGTGTCAGGGCTTCGCGCAGCGGACTCAGGCTGACGTCGTAGGCGCGGCGCAGTTCGTCCAGACGCAGGCGCGCGCCGGGCGGGTAGGTGCCATCGAGGATGGCGGCCCGGATCTGGATGGCGACCGAGGCCGTCAGTGACGGGCTGGCCGCGGTTTTGGGCGCGGCGGAGGAAGCCGTGGCATTTTTCATGCGGGCTATTGTAGCGCCCTGGCATGATAATCGATTCGAATTAATAAAATCGATTTTTTATTGACTTTGCTCCGGGGTTCGTCAACCATATGCCTGCCGCGCCGCATTCCGCCGGCGCGCCACTTGCAGAAGGAGCCCCGCATGTCCGCATCCCGCATCGATGCCAGTGTTGTCGCCCAGGCGGTCGGCGCGCCGCGCGACGCTGCCGCGCTGCAACGCCAGGCCGACAGCTATCGCCAGTTGCTGGGCTACCTGCCGCCGCGGGTCGAGGCGCGCTTGCTGGTGACGGGCGCGCTCGATCCCGCCCTGGTGGAAATGCAGGAACAGGTGCGCGCCCATGCAATGAACCCTGCCTGCTTCGACACCAAGACGGCGCAACTGATGATCTTCGGCATGCTCATGGCAGAGCTCAGCGATGCCGCGCTCATCCATGGCATTGCGGCACGCCGCGCCGGCGCAAGCTGGGAAGAGATGCAGGCCGTGGTCAGCATGGCGTATCTGTTTCGCGGCGTGTCGGCGGCGAACCGGGGCGCCGATGTGCTGGCCCGCATCGCCGAACGCGAAGCGCAAGCGAGCTAGGGCGCCGCCATGCATGCCTGCCCCGGTCCCGACCGCAACACCCGCGCGCCACGCTTTCGCATGCCTGCCGGCGCCTGCGATTGCCATGCGCACATCTTCGGCCCGCAAGCGCGGTTTCCCTATTCGCCGCAGCGCAGCTACACGCCGCAAGACTGCACGGTAGAAGACTATGTGCAACTGCTGGCCACGCTGGGCATCGAGCGCGCCGTCATCGTGCATGGCGGCGCGCACGGCACCGACAATGCCGCCACGCTGGATGCGCTGGAGCGCATGGGCGCGCGGGCGCGCGGCGTGGCGGTGATGCCGCCGGGACGACCCCTGGCCGAACGCCGGCGCATGCACGCGCTGGGCATGCGCGGCTATCGCCTGTCTACCGTGGTGGGCGGCGGCGTGGGATTCGACCAGTTGGAGTCCCTGGCCGCCGAAGCGCAAGAGCTCGGCTGGCATCTGGTGCTGCATTTCAAGCATGCGAACGAACTGGTGGAGCTGTTGCCGCGCCTGCTGGCGCTGCGAGTGGACATCGTGCTGGACCACATGGCGCGCATCCGCGGCGACGAAGGCGTGGACAGCGCCCCGTTCGCGGCCTTGGCCAAGCTGATGGACACGGGGCGCGCCTGGGCCAAGCTGGCCAGTCTATATCGCTTGTCGTCACAGCCCTATCCGCATGCCGACATGCTGCCCATGATCCACCGCGTGGCGGCGCATTGGCCCGATCGCATCATCTGGGGCAGCAACTGGCCGCATCCCATTTGCGAGGTGCCCATGCCCAACGACGGCGACCTGGTCGACCTGATTCCCCTGTGGGTGCCCGACCCTTCCACACAACACAAACTGCTGGTCGACAACCCGGCGAGACTATACGGATTCTGAACCAGGCCCGCGCAGACGGGCCGCGCGATAACAACACAACGACCCAGAACCACGGAGACAAGACCATGTTCAAGAAAGCCTTGCGCGCGCTGGCCGGCGCCGCGCTGGCGGGCCTGCTGCCCGTCGCGGCGGCGCAGGCCGCCTATCCCGAGCGCGCCATCACCATCGTCGTGCCGTTCCCGGCAGGCGGCACCACCGATGTCGTGGCGCGCGTGCTGGCGGACAAGCTGTCGGGCATATTCAAGCAGTCGGTCATCGTCGAGAACCGGCAGGGCGCAGGAGGCAACATCGGCGCGGCCTATGTGGCGCGCGCCAAGGCCGATGGCTACACCTTGCTGGTGTCCAGCGCCGGTCCGCTCAGCATCAACCAGCAGCTGTACGCGAATCCCGGCTATGACCCGGCGCGCGATTTCGCGCCGGTGTCGCTGCTGGCGTCGGTGCCCATCATGCTGGCGGCCAACCCCCAGGCGCCCTACACATCGGTGGCTGAGCTGATCGCGTACGCGAAACAACATCCGGGCAGTATTGCGTACGGCTCGCAGGGCAGCGGCACGACCAGTCACCTGACCATGGAACTGCTCAAGCTGGAGGCCGGCATCGACCTGCAGCACATTCCTTATCGCGGCAGCGCGCCGGCCGCCACCGACCTGATCGGCGGCCAGATTCAGGTCATGTTCGACAACTCGCCCACCACGTATCCGCAGGTGCGCGCAGGCGCCATGCGCGCACTGGGCGTGGCGTCGGCTCAGCGCATCACCAGCATGAAAGACATTCCGGCCATCGCCGAGACCGTGCCCGGCTTCGAGTCGGAAGCGTGGTTCGGCTTGGTGGCGCCCGCCGGCACGCCCGATGACGTGGTGCGCGACCTGAATGCCGCGGTCCGCCAGGTGCTGGCAGACCCCGCGGTGATCAAGCGTTTCGACGAAGTGGGCGTGCGGTTGGTGGGCGACACGCCGCAGGCTTTCGGCCAGTTCATCCAGGCCGAAATGGCGAAGTGGGGCAAGATCATCCAGGCCACGGGCCTGCGGCTGGGGTAAGCCAGCAGGTTTGGGCAGGCCCGGGCAAACCCGCGCCCGCCCGGTCAGAATCGGTACGCCGCGCTCAGCGTCACGGTGCGGCGCTGGCCGTAGAAGCAGTCGCCGCGCCGCAGGCACGTGACCTCGTAGGTCTTGTCGGCGATGTTGTTCACGTTCAGCGCGTAGCGCCAGGTACCGCTGTCGTAGGCCAGCATGGCGTCGAACAGCGTGACCGACGGCGTCTCGGGGGCGCCGCCGTCGGTGAAGGCGCCCAGGTAGCGCACGCCGGCGCCGGCCGAAAAGCCGTTCAGGCCGGCCAGGGCGAAGCGGTACTTGGTCCACAACGAGGCCATGTGCTTGGGCACGCCTTCCAGCGCCGGGTCGATGTCGGTGTAGATGTAGTTGGCGATCACGTCCATCTGCTTGGTCACGCGGCCACGCACTTCCAGTTCCACGCCCTTGGTCTTGGTCTTGCCGGTCTGCACCTGGTTGTTGGGATTGGTGGGGTCGGGCACCTGGCGGTTTTTCTCGCGCAGGTCGTAGATGGCCGCCGAGGCTTCCAGGTCGCTGTCGGGCGGCATGTACTTCAGGCCCAATTCCCATTGTTTGCCGCGCATGGGTTTCCAGCGGTTACTGTGCACATCCGTGCCCGCGATGGGCGTGAACGACTCGCTGTAGCTGATATAGGGCGACAAGCCATTGTCGGCCGCGTACAGCAGGCCGAAGCGCTTGGTGGTGGCGTTGTCGGTTTCACGGTCGCTGCCTTCGACGTCGGTCTGGGCGCGGTCGTGGCGTATGCCGGCCAGGAAGATCCAGTTGCGGTAGCGGATCTGGTCCTGCGCATAGAAACCCAATTGTTGCTGCTTGGTCTTGGGGGTGTCGGCGGTTTCGTAGTCGGGGATGTTGCCGTAGACCGGATGGTACACATTCAGCGGGCTGCCCAGGCCGGAACCCTCTTCGCCGGTCTCGCGGTAGCGGCTGTAGTCGGCGCCGAATAGTACCGTATGCTCGGTGGCGCCCCAGTTCAGCTTGCCTTCCAGGTTCTGGTCGGCCAGCAGCGTGCGCATGCGCGGCTTGTGGACGTACCAGTAGCGGTTGAGCGTGGTTTGCGCGGGGTCAAGATAAGGATCTTCGGGGTTCGAATACGAGTCCGGATACATCGACTTGTAGTCGACCTTGCTGATGGTATTGCGGAAATTCTGGCGCACGGTCCAGCGGTCGTTGAACTTGTGTTCGAACAGCCAGCCCAGGCTGAACTGCTCGGTGTCGTAGGCATCGAAGCCCGGTTCGCTGACGAAGCGGCGGGTGGGAACCTGGCCGTTGGGGTTGTAGCTGACCGAGCCGTTCCATGGCAGGAACGACTGGGTGGTGCCGGCCTTGTCTTTCTGGAAATAGCCCTGCAGGGTAAGCGACGTGGCGGCGCTGGGTTGCCACGTCAGCGACGGGGCGAGCAGCAAGCGGTCGTCGGGGGCGTACTGCACCTGCGTGCCGCTGTCGCGGGCCACGGCCACCACGCGATATAGCCACTGGCCGTCTTCGGTCAGCGGCCCGGTCAGGTCGGCTTGGATTTCCTTGCGGTTGTGGTTGCCCAGGATGACGCCGATTTCACGTTGCGCCTCGGGTTGCGGGCGCTTGCTGACCAGGTTCAGCACGCCGCCGGTGCTGCCTTGCCCATACAGCATGGACGAGGGGCCGCGCAGCACTTCGACGCGCTCCAGCGCATAGACCTCGGTGCGCGGGTTGTTGTAGCTGAAGAACTGGCGCAGGCCATCCAGGTATTGCACGGGTTCCACGCCGCGCACGCGCACGTAGTCGGCCCGGTTGTCCACGCCATAGGCGTTGGGGCGCACGCCCGCCGCGTAGTTCATCGTGTCCTGTACGTTCTGCGCGCCCTGGTCCACGATCTGTTCGCGCGGAATTACCGTGATGGCCTGCGGTGTTTCGCGCAGCGCCGTGTCGGTCTTGGTGCCGGTGGCGCTGCGCCGCGCCACATAGCCCGTGACCGGACCGGTGGCGGTTTCCTGGCTACCGGTAACACGCACGGCGGGCAGGGTGGCGGCGTTGTCGGCCGAGGTCTCCTGGGCCCAGGCCACAGGGGTGGCCAGGCCGGCGGCCAGCATGGCCAGTGTCAGGGCCGGCGCCTTGCGGGCCGACGGGGTGCGCAAACGAGCTTTCAAGTGGAATCCCCATAAAAAGAAAACAGATTCGTTTCTAGTATCAAGAATAATAATGATTCTTGATAATTTTTGGGATTATAGGAGATAGCGAGGGCGGGCGACATATTGTTGCGTGGGCGGCACAGGCGCCTGCCTGGGCGCGCCTTGCCCGCCTGATTAAGTCAAGCAGGCGAGGCGCGCCGCGTGCCACCTTGGCGGCGGCTGGCCTTGTCGGCCACGACGTTCTCGGTGGCCATGCGCGCCCCGCGCTGCGCCACGATCTGCAGCAGGCGCAGCAACTGTTGCCCTTCGTCCGGGGTCAGGTCGGTCATCAGTAGCTCGTTCAGGCGGGCGATTTCCGGCAGCATGGCCTGGTACAGGGCGCGGCCCGACTCGGTTGCCATCACGTTGGTGATGCGCTTGTCGTGCGTGTCCCGCACCCGGGCGGTCCAGCCTTTCTCGCACAGCGTGCCCAGGGCGCGCGAAGTGCGTACCAGGTCCAGTCTGGCCGTGGCCGCCAGTTCGGCCGAGGTCAGCGGGCCGTATTCCACCGCCGCGGCCAGCAGCCGCCACTCGCGCCGGGTGATGCCGAAGCGGCCTTCGCACAGCCGCACGAACACCGGGCTGGCCTGGGACCAGGCCTGGTACAGGCAATACATGGGCATTTCCGCCAGGTGGACGGGAGGCTGCGCGGGCACAGAGGACATCGAAGGGCTCCTACCGGGACTTTTTTGCGTTTGTTTATGCCGATATTGGATTAGATCAAGAAAACCCTTCGTTGCTACAGTGCTTTCGCCTAGACAGCAACTCATCAAAAAACGGCAAAACAGGAGAGAAGACATGATCAAACGGATGCTATGCGCCGCGCTGGCGGCATGTGCGCTGGCCGGCACGGCCTGGGCCGCCGAGCCGTTGAGCGGCCCCTTGACCATCGTGGTGGGCTATCCGCCCGGCGGCAGTTCGGACCGCATCGCCCGGCTGGTGGCCGAGCGCCTGAAAGACCGGGTCGGGGCGTCTGTCATCGTCGAGAACAAGACTGGGGCGGGCGGCCGCATTTCGGCGCAACTGGTGCGCAATGCCGACGCGAACCAGAACGTGCTGCTGCTGGGCAATCCCGCCGTGATGGTGGTGGCCCCGCTGGTCTATGCCGACCCCGGCTACGACGCGAAGCGTGATTTCAAGCCGGTGTCGCTGGTCAGCAGCTACAAGTTCGCGCTGGCGGTGTCCGCCGAGTCGCCCATGAAAGACATGCAGGCGCTACGGGGCTGGCTGAAACAGAACCCCGACCGCTTCACCGTGGGCGTGCCGGCCACCGGCAGCCTGCCGCACTTTTTCGCGCTGATGCTGGGCAACGAGATCGGCCAGCAGGCCGAGGTGGTGGGGTACCGCGGCTCGGCGCCGCTGATCAGCGAGCTGGTGGGCGGTATTCTGCCGCAGGCGATCGACACGCTGGACACCCTGCTGCCGCAGCACCAGGGCGGGCGCGTGCGCATCCTGGCGACATCGGGCACCGCGCGCGAAGCAGAGCTGGCGGACGTGCCCACCTTCCGCGAGTCGGGCATCGACCTGGCGGCAGATGGCTGGAACGCATTCTTCGCGCCAGCCGCCATGCCGCAGGACAAGGTCGAGCGCCTGGCCCGCGACATCGCCGACGTGATGCGCGATCCGGGCATGCAGCAGGCGGTTCGCGCTGTCAATCTCGAGCCAGTATCGGCCGATGCGGCGCAGACTGCGCAGGCGCTGGAAGCCTATCGCAAACAGTGGGAGCCGGTGGTGCGCGCATCCGGTTTCAAGGCAACCCAGTAGCGGAGCGGACACCCCATGAGCAAGATCCAGAACGTGCTGTTCATCATGGCCGACCAGTTGCGGGCCGACCATCTGGGCTGCTATGGGCATCCGTACCTGCGCACGCCCAACCTGGATGCGCTGGCCGCGCGCGGCGTGCGCTTCGAACGGGCCTTTGTGAACTCGGGCGTGTGCGGGCCATCGCGCATGAGCTATTACACCGGGCGCTATCCGTCCAGCCACGGCACCACCTGGAACCGCGTGCCCCTGTCGGTGGGCGAGGTGACGCTGGGCGAATACCTGGCGGGCCGCGAGCGCGACCTGGTGCTGATCGGCAAGAGCCACGTCATACCTGACCAGGCCGGCATGCAGCGGCTGGCGATCGACGGCGGCTCGGAACTGGGCGCCTTGCTGGCGCGCGGCAGCTTCCGCGAGGCCGACCGCTACGATGGCCACCACGAACCGGGCGATGAAAGCGGCTACCCCGCCTTCCTGCGGCGCCACGGGTACGACTCGCCCGACCCATGGTCGGATTATGTGATTTCGGCGGTGGATGCGAGCGGGCAGGTGGTCAGCGGCTGGCACATGCGCAATACGCATTTGCCCGCGCGGGTCAGCGAGCCGCATTCGGAAACCGCCTACACCACCGACTGCGCCCTCGACTTCATGCGCAAGCGCGGCTCGCAGCCCTGGGCGTTGCACCTGAGCTATGTGAAGCCGCACTGGCCCTACATGGCGCCCGATCCGTACCACCGCATGTATCGCAGTGACCAGTGCCTGCCGGTGGTGCGCAACCAGCAGGAGCTGGCCGGCGCGCATCCAGTGCTGCAGGCCTATCGCCAGCACGAAGAAAGCCAGAGCTTCGCGCGCGACGAATGCGTGCGCACTGTGCGGCCCGCCTACCAGGGACTGATCACGCAGCTGGATACCCACCTGGGCCGGCTGTTCGATTACATGGAAGGCGCCGGGTTGATGCGCAACACGCTGGTGGTGTTCACATCCGACCATGGCGACTTCCTGGGGGACCACTGGCTGGGCGAGAAAGAGCTGTTCTACGACACTGTGCAGCGGGTGCCGTTGATCGTCATGGACCCGAGCGCGGCGGCCGACGCCACGCGCGGCCAGGTGCGCCGGCAACTGGTGGAAAGCGTGGACATCGCGCCGACGATCCTGCAGGCGCTGGGCGTGCCGCAGGCCGGCCACCGGCTCGAGGGCCACGCCCTGCAGCCGCTGCTGCACGGCGAAGCGCAGCACACGCCATGGCGCGAGGCGGCGGTGTCCGAGCTGGACTACAGCTTCCGCCAGGCGCGGATCGCGCTGGGCAAGACGCCGCAGCAATGCCGGGCGTGGTCGGTGCGCACCGAGCGGTGGCGCTACGTGTATTGGCGCGACGAGCCCGAGCAGTTGTTCGACCTGCGGGACGATCCGCACGAGTTCCAGGACCTGGGCGCCAGCGCGTCCCACTCAGCGGTGCGCGCCGAGTTGCGGCAGCACTTGCTGGATTGGTCGCTGCGCGCCAAGCGGCGTACCACCATGTCCGACGAGCAGGTCGAGCGGTCGACCAATGCCCACAAGCGCGCGGGTATTTATTTCGGGCAGTGGTGAGAGCTGGCGCGGTGCTCTGGTGTCTGACACACCGCAGGATTGTCAGACACCGTATGGCCAAGATCGTGTGGCGAGACAGGCGTCGCGCCGGCGGTGTCTGACTCCCCTGCGGGGTGTCAGACACCTGGTGGGCTGGCGCTTCCAGCAGCCAGGGGTGTTCTCAATTCCCGCCGCAATATCTTGCCCACCGGCGTGCGCGGCAGGTCGTCGCGGAACTCCACGTGGCGGGGCACTTTGTAGCCGGTCAGGTGCCGGCGGCAGTGGGCAATGAGGGTGGCCGTATCCAGGCCGGGGTCGCGGCGAATGACGAACAGCTTCACCGCTTCGCCGGAGCGTTCGTCGGGCACGCCGATGGCCGCCACTTCGCGCACGCCGGGGTGCAGGGCGGCGACATCTTCGATCTCGTTGGGATAGACGTTGAAGCCCGACACCAGGATCAGGTCTTTCTTGCGGTCTACCAGGTATACATAGCCGCGTTCGTCGACGTAGCCCATGTCGCCGGTGCGCAGGAAGCCGTCGGAATGAAAGACCAGCGCGGTTTCGTCGGGCCGGTTCCAGTATCCCGGCATCACCTGGGGGCCGCGCACGCAGAGCTCGCCGGTCTCTCCCAGCGGCAGTTCGCGCCCGTCGTCGTCGCGCACAGACAAGTCGGTGGATGGCACGGGCAGGCCGATCGAGCCGGTAAAGGTCTCGACATCCAGCGGGTTGATGGTGACCGCCGGCGCGGTTTCGGTCAGGCCGTAGGCTTGCGCCAGCGCCACGCCGGTGACCTCGCGCCAGCGCTGCGCGACGGCGCGCTGTACCGCCATGCCGCCGCCCAGCGTCAGGCGCAGCCGGGAAAAATCCAGGCTGGCGAATTCAGGATGATTGAGCAGGCCGTTGAACAGCGTGTTCACGCCCGTGATGGCGCTGAAGGGCGTCTTGCGCAAGGCGCGTATGAAAGCCTTCAGGTCGCGCGGGTCGGCGATCAGCAGGTTGCGCGCGCCCAGTTTCAGGAAGGTGAGGCAATTGGCGGTCAGGGCGAACACATGATAAAGCGGCAGCGCCGTCACCACGCATTCTTCGCCTTCGCGCACCAGGCCGCGCACCCAGGCATGCGCCTGGCACAGGTTGGCCAGCATGTTGCCGTGCGTCAGCACCGCGGC
>Ga0182748_1002704_pt1 | contig 15774 bp, 14 predicted proteins | sample eDN3rd37CKraftOP_FD_128877 | JGI IMG/M metagenome (GOLD analysis project Ga0182748, IMG submission 128877) | Enriched Organic Plus compost microbial communities from Emeryville, California, USA - eDNA 3rd pass 37_C Kraft OP (version 2) (version 2) ...
CGCGCGTCTTTGCCGCCAACATACTCTCGAGGCCGGATTGACCCTGGTTGACGAGAAATGGCACACCTTTCCCGAATTCCAGGGCCAGCCCGGCGGCGTGACCGGCATGCTGCTGCTGGCCGAATCCCACCTGGCAGTCCACACCTGGCCCGAACGCCGGGGCGTTACGCTCGACGTCTACGTCTGCAATTTCCAGGAAGACAATTCTCGCAAGGCCGAAGCACTGATGAAAGCCATCGTGGACGCCTTCCGGCCGGCCGACCAGCAGCGCCAGCGCCTGCTGCGCGGCGATGCCGAAGGGCCCTCGGACGCCGGCGAACTCGTGCTCGAAGACGTGGCGGACGCGGCCTATTTCGGCTTCCGGTTCGATCGCCGCCTGCTGAGCCGGCAAACCGCCCATCAAAGGCTGGAGCTGCTCGAGTCCTCCACGCTGGGGCGCACCTTGCGGCTGGATGGTCGCTACATGACGTCCGAAGCGGAAGAGTTCTTCTATCACGAAGCGCTCGTGCACCCGGCCGCCACGGCCCATCCCGCGCCACGCAGCGCGTTGATCATGGGCGGCGGCGACGGCGGCGCACTGGAGGAGTTGCTCAAGCATCGAAGCATTGAACGCGCCACGCTGGTCGACCTGGATGGCGAAGTCATTGAAGTGGCACGCCAGTACCTCGGCAAGATCCATGGTGGGGCCTTGGATGATCCGCGCGCGACCGTGCTCGTGGAGGACGGAGCGGCCTTTCTTGCGCGTACGACCGAGCGCTACGACCTGATCCTGCTCGACCTGACCGATCCCGATACGCCGGCCGGTCCGCTCTACACCCCCGACTTCTTCCGTCGCTGCAAACAGGCGCTCGCGCCAGGCGGCGCGCTGGTGCTCCACATCGGGTCACCTTTTCATCAGGCTGACCAGGTGCGCGCGTTCTGCGCCACCCTGCGTGACGAGTTCGCTTACGTGCGCCCTTACGGCCTGCACATTCCACTGTATGGCACCTACTGGGGCCTGGCGGTCGCCTCCGACGGGCTCGACCCCATTGGGGTGGCTGCTGAAACCATCCACGAGCGCCTGGAAGCGCGCCGCATCGGCGACCTGCAGTACTACAACGCGCAAGTACATGGCGCGCTGTTCGCGCTGCCCAACTACTATCGCCGGCTCGCTGTGGGCGAGGCGTGACCGAGCCGTCCGGCGACGCTCCTCCAGCCTGAGACAGTAGTGACGCGGGCGACGACCGGATCGATCCCGCATCCGGCGTCTGCGTCCCGCCTATCCGAGAACACGCGTGGCGCGCTGCAAACCGAGCACCGCCTCGCGCACCGCGCCCAGGGCGCGGTTCAGCGGCTTGTCGCGCCGCATGACCCACGCAAGCGTCCGCTCCAGCCCCGGAGCGAGCCGAATCACTTCCAGGCCGTTCCGCTGTCTTGCGGTTGCCACGGCGAGGTGAGGCAAGACAGACCATCCGAGGCCTGCCGCCACCATTTCTTTGATTGCTTCCACGCTGCCCAGCTCCATGACCGGTTTGACGCGGCACCCGGCCTGGCCGAACCAGTCGTCGACCAGCCGGCGGGTGTTGGCGCCCGTCTCGAACAGTACCAACGGCTGGCGTGCCAGCGCCTGCGGCGAGATCCGCCGCACGGCGGTCTGGCGGCGCGGGGCAATGGCAAAGAAGGCGTCGCGCACCACGGGCTGGATGTCGAGGCTACGCCCCGTCGCGGGCAAGGTCACAAGCGCCGCATCCAGGGTGTTGTCTTCCACACGGCGCAGGATTTCCGGGGTATTACCGGTGCTGACGACGATGTCGAGCAGCGGCATGCGGCGCTTGAGCTGCCGGAGCACCGGCGGCAGCAAATGGATGCAGGCGGTGGCGCCGGTGCCGATGCGCACCAGGCCGCCGGGCGTGCTCGCATGACGCTGCATGGCCGCCTCGGCATCGTCCAGCGCCAGCTTGATGCGTGCGGCATGTTCCAGCAGCAACAGCCCGGCCTGCGTCGGCTTCACCCGGCGCCCCACCCGCTCCACCAGGCGCAGCTGCAATCGCCGTTCAAGTTCGCGGATCTGGTGGCTGACTGCAGGTTGCGTCATGCCGGCGCGTTCGGCGGCGGCTGTAAAACTGCCCAACTCCATTGCACTGCTGAAGGTGAGCAGGTAAGCGGGGTTCAAGGGCTGCATAGAAATGGTTTATGCAATGCATAAGAAGACATCGATTCATTTATATAACGCCGACAGCTAGAGTGCGGTCAATGGCGAGCAAACCCGGGTCACCCGCCCGCCACCGATCCATTCGCCACCAGCGCTGCTCGCATGCCCCTGTCCAACCGTCGATCCATGGATCTTCCGTCCCCGGGCGTATCCGGGGGGTCCGCAGCGCATGCGGCGCATCCTCGGCCGGGTGAAACCGCCATCGGCGCTCGCCTGATACTCTGTCTCGGTCTCGCCCAGATCATCGCCTGGGGCACCATGCACTACCTGGTTTCGGTGTTCGGCCCCGCCATACAGGCGGACACCGGCTGGAGCCCGGCTCTGGTATATGGCGGCTTCTCGTGCGCACTGATCGTCATGGGGCTGGCGTCGGTCGGGGTAGGGCGCTGGATCGACGCACGCGGGGGCCGGGCGGCGATGATGACCGGCTGCGGCGTCGGAGCTGCCGGCTGTCTAGTGCTGGCCGTCGCCCATCAGGTACCGGTCTACTACGCCGGCTGGCTGTTGCTCGGCCTGGGCATGCGCCTGGCACTGTACGACGCCGCTTTTGCCGCGTTGGCGCATCTGGGCGGACCTGGATCGCGCAACGCCATGTCCCGTATCACCCTCTTCGGCGGGCTGGCGTCGACCCTGTTCTGGCCCCTGGGCCAATGGATGGATCAAGCCTGGGGCTGGCGCGCGGCCCTGGTGGCATATGCCGTCCTGCTGGCGTCTTCCTCGCTGCTGCACCTTGCCGTGCCGCGACACCGGCGAGAACCCGAAGCGGAAAAAGCGCGGAAGGCCGACGCCCCCCCCGTCTCCCGCCCCGCGCACGGACGTCGTGCTGTACGGTTGCATTGCCGCACTGGTGCTGTTCGTCCAGACCGGCATGGCCGCGCATCTGCCCGGCATACTGCGCGGGCTGGGCTGGACGCCCGCCGTTGCCGTCATGCTATCCACGCTCTTCGGTATCGGCCAGGTGGCCGGGCGCGTCGGCATTGCACTGGCCGGCAATCGTATCGGCATATTGACCGTCAACCTCATCCCCTGTGCGGTGCTTTGTCTGGGCTTTGCGATTGCCTTGGCAGGCGGCGCCACGCTGCTTGGCGCGGCGTCCTTCACGCTGCTGTACGGCGCGGGCAACGGCATGGCCACCATTATGCGTGGGGCCATTCCTCTCGCATTGTTCGACACCCGGCAATACGGGCGTATCGTCGGAGGCGTGCTCCGCCCGGCATTCATGCTGTGCGCGACCGCGCCTGTCGTCTTTGCCCTGACCATCGAACAGTGGGGCCATGCCGGCATGCTGGCGGCGGCCTTGACCCTGGGCGCAATACTACTCGGCGCGGCCGTCGCGCTTCATCACCGTCATCGATTCAAGGAGACTCCTTCATGACGCTACCCGGAACCGTGATCGTCACAGGAGGCAGCCGCGGCATCGGCGCCGCCACGGTACGTTTGGCGGCCGCCGCTGGCTACGATGTCTGCTTTACCTATCGTGAACAGGCCGACGCCGCCAACGCACTGGTGCAAGAGATCCAGGCCTCGGGCCGCGAAGCCATGTGCATTCAGGCCGACGTGGCAAGCGACACGGCCGCGGAACACGTTTTTGCCCTCGCCAGCGCGCTGCCGCGACCGGTGACCGCGCTCGTCAACAATGCCGGCATCACCGGCCCCATCGGCCCCTTCGATGCGGCGACCGCCGCGACCATGCGGCGCGTGCTGGACGTGAACATCATGGGCACCATGCTCTTCAGCCAACAGGCAGTAGGCAGATGGCGGGAAGAAGGGGTGGAGGGATGCATCGTCAATATCTCATCCATCGCGGCGACCCTAGGCGCGCCCGGCGAGTACGTACACTATGCCGCGTCCAAGGCCGCCGTGGAGACATTCACGATAGGCCTGGCGCGGGAGGTCGCCGCCCACGGGATCCGGGTGAACGCGGTATCGCCAGGCACCGCCTTGACCGATATCCACGCCGCCGCCGGAGAGCCGGACCGTCCCAAGCGCGTCGCGGCGCGGGTGCCGATGGGGCGGGTAGCGCAGGCCGAGGAAATCGCGGAGGCGGTGGTGTGGTTGCTGTCGGGCAAGGCAGGCTATGTAACCGGGTCGGTGCTGAAAGTCGCGGGAGGCTTGTAGCGTCCCAGCATCGGAAACCGGACTACCGGAGGAATTGAGACCCATAGCGACCAGGGCGCCTGCTCACGCCCGCGTTACCGCGCCCACCAGCTGGCTTACCTCTTCAAAATCCCCGCCTTGCAGCCATGCGAGCGCCACGGGCCACAGGCTGTCCTGGAAGTCGCTGTGGAAAAACGCGAAATGGCCGACCCGGTCGCGACCGACCTGCCGCGGGGCGATGCGCAGGTGCGCGCGCTCGCTGCCAACGAAATAGCCCAGTGCGCGCTCGATGGCGTCGACCGTTCCGAACGGATCGTCCGTCAGGCTCACGGCGAGTATCCGCGCCCGCGCGCGGGCCGCTGGCAAGGGTGCACGGCCAAATCGCCGGCGGGCGCTGGGGCGGTCCTCATAACGCGGCGCGCGCGCTCCAATCCAACGCCACGCCAGCAGGCGTATCTTCGAGCCAGCCCAGCCGGCGTCCGGGAAAGTAGCCGAACAGGCGCGCGAGCAGAGGCATGGCCACGTGCCATTTGAGCGTCATGCGCCACCTTTCCTCGCCCGCGTAATCGCGCCAATAGGCGAACTGCGCGCCGACGGTCACCATCCGGCTGATGCGCTCGCAGGACCGGGCCAAGGCCGGGGCCCATCCGCCGAAGCTGTGTCCCACCAGATGAATCTCACGCGCTGGCCACATGCGCGCTGCATAGTCGAGGACGGCTTCGCAATCGAGCGCGCCCCAGTCCGTCCAACTGGCCCGGAAGCCGCGCAACCGGGCCGGACGGGATTCGCCGATGCCGCGGTAATCGTAAACGACGACGTCCATCCCGTTATCGTGCAGGTACTGCGCAAAACGGAAGTAATAGCGGCATTTGACGGAGGTCGCGGCATTGATCACCACGACGGGGCGAGGCGGCAGACCTGGAACCTCGAGACCGCGCCAAACGAAGGCTCCCAACGAATAACCGTCCGCCGCCGGAATGGTGACTGGAACCGCCGCGCCGGGCCGCACAAAGCCTGTCGGCGGTGGTTTGGGGAGCGCGCTCATGGCGGCGTCCTTTCAAATCGCTGCTCGGTCACTTCGTCCCCCGCTGTCGCCTCGTAAGCCCGGCGGGCGGCGTCGAGGCTCTGGAACGTCCAGATCCAAATAGTAGCGAAAGGGCGTTCGGCGCAGAAGCGCCGGGCTTTGTCCCGCAAGCTTTGCGCCTATGCCCGCCGCCCGCTATCCGTCTTTCATGGCGAACAACGCCATGGCAGTGTGAAGCCATTGCCGCGTTGCGGCGAATGGGGGCAAGCGCTTGTTGACGCCAGAACGGGACGGTACTTATTATTATGGTTCCGAAGTGCGAAACTTTATTTCGCATTTTGGCGAGGCAGAGCGATCACCTGCTATCCGAATGGAGGCGTTCATGAATGTTCCTACCTATCTTGCCGGCGTGGTTCTTTCGTTTGCCGCGTGTTCTGTGCTGGCACAAGACAACGCGCATCCCATCCGCATCGTGGTCCCGTTCCCTGCCGGCGCCACCCTGGACAACACCGCACGCAAGCTCGCGCCGCTGCTGTCCCGCCAATTAGGTCAACCAGTCATCGTCGAAAACCGGTCAGGAGCAGCGGGAAACGTCGGTGCGCAATATGTCATGCGGTCGGAACCCGATGGCTTGACGCTGCTCTATACGGCACCAGCAACGCTCGTGGTCAACAAACATCTCTATCCGAAAATCGGCTTCGACCACACCTCGTTCGCACCGGTCTCGCTCGTGGCCACCAGCCCCTTCGTGCTGTTTGTTCCGTCGTCTTTCCCGGTCCGCAGTTTCCAAGAATATATCGACTACGCAAAGAAAAATCCGGGCCGGCTCTCATATGGCTCGATGGGCGTGGGAACGGCGTCGCACCTTCTACTGGCCGCCCTGAACGGCGAAGCGGGAACCGATATCCTGCATGTTCCTTTCCTGGGGGCGGCACCAGCACTGAACGCGTTGCTTGGCTCGCAAGTCAACTCCATGGCGACCGGGCTGACATCGACGATGGAACACATCAAGGCCGGCAAACTCATTCCGTTGGCGATCACCAGCAGAGAGCGCAACCCGGCACTGCCGAAAGTACCTTCGATGAACGAGTTCTATCCCAAGCTTGAACCGACAGGAAACTGGTTCGCCTTTCTGGCGCCGCGCGACACACCGGCCGCCGCTACCGAGCGGTTTGCCAAGGCTTTGCAGGCAGTACTCAAGGATGAGGCCTTGAAGGCAGACTTCGCCCGTATCCACGTCCAGCCGGTAGGAAGTACACCGGCGGACTTGGCTGAATTCATGGACAAGCAAGCCAAGGTCTGGGGAGAGGTGATCATAGCTAACAAGATCACCGTCCAATAACGCTGCCCGGCGCGCAAACGCAGCGCTTTCCTCTTTACCTATGCGACGTTGTGGAGCGATTCACCGGCGCCATCATCGCCGGAATCGTCCTCGGCGCTCAACTCGCGCGGAGCTGGCGTAGCCGTAATTTTCTCGAGCAAGTACACCAGTGCCACCTGCTCGGCGGGAGTCAGCCCTTCCATGGTCAGCTCCGCAACCTGCTGCGATCGGGGCCGCATGGCGTCAAGAAGATCCATGCCTTCCGGCTCGAGCGATACGAAAGACTTGCGGCGGTCCGTAGGGTCCTGCTGTACGGCGACCAGTCCGCGCATCTCCAGGCGCTTGACCACATCTCGGGTAGTGGCCGCGTCGATGTCCGCCTTACGGCCGATCAGGGCAAGCGAGCAGGGACCGTGCTTCTCCAACACATACATAACGGCGAACTGAACCGACGTCATGCGCGGATCGACGCATAGCCGGCTGTAGATGGCTTGGTTTTTTTGTACCGCTTTCCGTAGCAAGTGTCCCACCTGCTTCGTGAAATCGAATTCTGTCGTCATGTCTTGAGCCGTCCTCCAAGAGAGCCGCGCGAGGGACGTCTCTCTCCGAAGGATTATAAGCCGTCAAATTCAGACGTATACGTTTGCTACATCCCATTAATTTAGGGAAAACGATCATAAAAATCAAACGTACACACTGTATTATTCGATAAACATCCTGTTCGTCAGCTGTATCCAAGGGTGGCTGCAGCAACCTCGACCCATGCACCGGTGGTGATATGAAGCCCGCGCCGTTCCAGTACGCCCGCCCCGCCAACGCGCAAGAGGCGGTCGACCTCTTACAGCGTCATACCGATATGGCCCGGTTGCTGGCAGGCGGGCAAAGCCTCGTCCCGATGATGAATTTCCGCATCGCCAGACCCGAGGTGTTGATCGATTTGAATGCCTGTGGCGACATGGCGTTCATCGAGCGGGCTGGCGATCATCTGAGAATCGGCGCCATGACACGGCAACGGGTGGTTGAACAGGACCCCCACGTGCGCGAGATGTGTCCACTGCTCACCCTGACGCTCGAAAATGCCGGGCCGGTTCCTGTGCGCAATCGAGGCACGGTAGGCGGCATGCTTGCCAACTGCTACCCGACTGCCGATCTGGTCTGTGCAGCGCTCTGTCTCGATGTGCAGCTCGAAGCTCTGGGCCCATCCGGCACACGCAAAATTTCCGCCAGTGAATTTTTTATCGCCGAGTTCACAACAGGGCTTGAACCCGACGAGCTTTTGTTCGCCTTTTCGATTCACTGTAAGGCGGGACGCCGCTACGCCTACGAGAAGATAAGCGACCATGCAGCGGGTGCCCCAGCAGTGGCCGTCGCCCTGGCGGCCGTACCTCCAAAATCTGCCTCAGACGGGTGGACCGATGTCGCCGCGAGCGCACTGGGCTTCGACAGCGTAGCCATACGGCTTCCCGAGCTCGAGCAGGGCTTGTCATCGACTTCGGAACCATCGGCTGCACAGGTGACGCAATGGTTGGCGGATGACATGACTAACCGCGGATTCGATCCGACCGCGCCCGACCCCGCCTACAAGATCCGCGCGGCCACCGCCTTAGTGTGCCGATCGCTACCTGCTCTCCTTCCTGCTGGAAGATGGTCATGATGGAACCGCAAGATCGATCACGCGTGCCAAACGGGTCCACCCGCATCGGAGACGCCATTCCCCGGCTCGAAGACGACCGGCTGCTGCGCGGCGAAGCCTGTTTCCTCGATGACGTCGGCGGCCTGCCGGGCCTTCTGCACGCCTGCTTCGTGCGCAGCCCTCATCCGCACGCCCACATCCGTCGCATAGATACCAGCGCGGCCGTCGCATTGCCTGGCATCGTGGCGGTGTTCACCGCCGCCGACTTCGAAAGCGACGTACGCCCCATCCAGGCAGACATGGCGCTACCCGGGTTCGTGCCGACCACGCGTGAAGTTCTCGTGCGCGATAAGGCGCGATTCGTCGGCGACGGCATCGCGTTGTGCATTGGCGAAGACCCCTACCAAGTGCTAGACGCAGCGGAACTTGTCGACGTGGACTTCGAGCCCCTGCCGGCAGTGGCGTGGATCGACGACGCGCTGGCCGAACATGCACCACGCGTTCACGACAACGTTCCCGGTAATCGAGTATTCCAAGGCAGTTTTGCAACGCCGGATTTCGACGCCGCGCATGCGGCAGCTCCGTTACGGTTAAGCGAAGAGTTCCGCAGCGGCCGCATCGCCTGTGTCTCGATGGAGCCACGCGGCTGCATTGCGCACTACGACGCGAAAGCCGGACATCTGCACTTCTGGTCATCCACTCAGGTGCCGCACATACTGCGCACCTGCCTGGCAGAGCAGCTGGGCCTGGACGAGTCCGCGATTACGGTGATCGTGCCCGAGGTGGGCGGTGGCTTTGGCGGCAAGACGACGGTGTATCCCGACGAGATCGCGGTGGCGGCTGCCGCCATGCGCCTGGGTCGACCGGTAAAGTGGGTGCAGGATCGCTACGACGATCTGCTCACCACCTCGCAAGCGCGCGATCATCGTTATCGGGTAGATGCAGGGTTCGACCACGAAGGCAGGCTGCTGACCCTTGACGTGGATGTGGCCGTGAATATCGGCGCCTATCCCATGCTGCCCTTTGGCTCAAGCCTGGAAGCCAATGGCGCGCCCCGGAACATGCCGGGCCCTTACCGCCTGCGCCACTTCCGGTATACCACTCAGGCCGTGCTGAGTAACACTTGTGGTACGGGGGCCTATCGTGGCGTCGCGGCACCACTGGCATGCTACGTCATGGAAAGCATCATGAATCGCATTGCGGCCCGCTTGAACCTGGACCCCGCCGAAATAAGACGCCGCAACCTCGTTAACGACTTTCCGTACGTGAACGTCCTGGGACTGACTTACGACGAGGGCTGCTTCCTGCAGGCACTCGAGCGCGCACTGGAGTTGATCGACTACCGCTCTTTCCGCGCGATACAAGCGGCCCAAGCCCCTACCTCCAGAATCCGCAAAGGCATCGGAATAGCCGTAATTACCGAGCAGACGGGCATGGGTCGGGCCCGTTATCAAGCACGTGGCCTACTGCGCATACCGGGCCATGAAGCGGCCCGAGTCACCGTCAAGACCGACGGCGCAGTCGAAGTCTTCGTTAGCCAAGCTTCCCAAGGTCAGGGTCATCAGACCGCCTTCGCGCAGATCGCCGCCGATACGTTAGGCATACCCATCGACCGTGTGACCGTCGTGGAAGGCGACACCAGCCGCACGCCAGGCGGCACAGGCACGTTCGCCAGCCGCGGCATGGTGCTGGCCGGCGGCGCGGTGGAAAAAGCGGCACTGGCCGTCAAGCGACGCCTGGAAGATACGGGTCGGCAAACGACGGTCATAAGCGAAGAAGCCGAGCATGACATCTCAGGAATCCGGCTTGCCAGCGGTGTGCACGCCGTAACGGTTGACGTGGACCTGGATACGGGAAAGGTAACCATCGGCGATTACGTGGTGATCCACGACTGCGGGCGGATGATCAATCCCATGATGGTCGATGGCCAGATTCATGGCGCCGTCGTGCAAGGCATAGGCGAAGTGCTACAGGAGCAACTGCGTTACGCGCAGGATGGAACCCCTTTGAGCGTGAGCCTGCTCGATTACCACCTGCCAAGAGCGAGCACCCTGCGCAGGCTTGTGGTGGAAGCCATGCATAGCGAGGCGGGGGGCGGGACTATCAAGGGGGTCGGGGAAAGCGGAACCATAGGCGCGGTGCCGGCCGTGGCGAATGCAATTGCCGATGCGCTGGCCGGCTTAGGTATCACTCCAGCCCAACTTCCCCTGGACCCACCAACTCTAGCCGGAATGATCCGTCAAGCAGAAGCGGAGCAGGCGCAGGAGATTCAACATGCGTGACACCCCATCCGATGTCATCGACAAAGCGACCGTCAATGTACGCGTCAACGGCCGAGTGGTGACCCAGACTGTCGAATGCCGGCTCCTGTTGGCGGATTTCCTGCGGCACCAGGCGGGCTTCAAAGGTACGCACATTGGATGCGAGCACGGCGTATGTGGCGCATGCACCGTGCTCGTGGACGGAACAACCGCGCGCAGCTGCCTGATGTTCGCGATACAGGCCGACGGCCGCGAGGTGACGACAGTGGAAGGCTTGGGTTCTGCGCATGGACTGAGCGTGTTGCAGGCGGCATTCAAGCGGCACCATGCCTTGCAATGCGGATTCTGCACACCGGGTTTTCTAGCAGTGGCCACGGAGTTGTTGCGTCACAATCCCGACCCCACTTCCGATGACGTCGTCACGGCGCTGGATGGCAACCTTTGCCGCTGCACCGGCTACATGAACATTGTCAACGCAGTGCTCGACGCAGCGCGGGTGTTGCGTCAAGCCACCACCGCGGAGGGTCGCTCATGACGCCTCGTCCCACGCTTTCTCTGGCCGTGCGCAACTTGCTCGACTACATGAGCGTCAAGTCCGGCGACAACGTGCTTGTTACAGCGGATACCGGCACTGACATGAAGGTAGCCGAGGCCATCTTTCAAGGCGCGATGGACATCGAAGCTCAGCCCGCCGTCGTCCGCATGCCCCAGCTTCCTTTTCAAGGCCAGCTCGCCGATCCGCACATACCCGCCTCGGCGCGCGCCGCCATGCTTGCCGCCGATTGCTGGATCGATCTGACTTTTCCCTACCTCGCCGGCTCCCATGCCCACGATGAGTCCATGCGGCAGGGAAAAACGCGCTATCTGCTGGGTGGCGATCTCCACGAAAAAGCGTTCTGCCGGCTTTTCGGTGCCCTGGATTTCGATCGCTACTATCAAGCCCAGGACGTTTTCGATCGGGTGCTGCGCGAAGCAGTAGGCAAGACGTGTCGAATCACAAACCCGACGGGAACGGATGTGTCGTTCCAACTCGGCAAAGCGCCGTTCTCCAAGCCGCGTCGCATCACCAAACCCGGCATGTATGTGGTTCCAGGCACATGGACGATCGCGCCCGACGTCGACACAGTCGTCGGAACCATTGTGGTCGAACGCGGCTTTCATGAGGTCTACGGTAATTTCGGCTCACCGATCACTTTGCGTGTCGACCGGAAAGTGATCGACGTAACCGGTGATGCCGCCATACTGGCCCCGCTACGCCGGGCAATGCTGCGCGCAGGCAACGGCAAGGGCTATGGCGGTGTCATCCATTTTTCTCACGGCATGCATCCAGCAGCGCTGCTTACAGGCACGTGCTTCATCGAAGATTCAAGAACAATCGGCAGCAACGCCATCGGACTGGGCATTCCGTGGTGGCTTCCAGGCGGCGGGGAGAACCATCCGGACGTCGTGCTTACCGGCCATTCCGTCTGGATCGACGACACCGCAATCATCCGCGACGGACTGATCGTTGGCCCACCGGAACTGGTAGACGCCGTTGGACCACTTGCTCCGACTTATCCGCCGAACATTACGCGCAGCGTGACGTTGGCGCACAAACCGCACACCACTGCCCAAGAGGTTTAACCAGATGCAAATGCAAGACGAGCAAAAATTGCCCGCCGCACAGGACGTCGTATGGAGGGCGCTCAATGACGCGGAGATTCTGCGCCAGGCGGTTCCTGGGTGCGTCGAACTTGTCCGAATCGACGATGACAGTTTCGATGCGACGGTAGAGGTCAAGATCGGCCCAATGAAAGTGCGATTCAAAGCCAAGGTGGCCTTGACGGAGATCAACCCTCCATCAGGCTATGTGATCAGTGGCGAAGGCATCGGCGGCGTGGCGGGCTTTGCCAAAGGTTCTGCCCGCATAACGCTCACGCCGGACTCTGCGGCGGAAACCCTCATGCGGTATGAGGTGGAAATGCAAATGGGCGGGAAGATCGCACAGTTGGGAGCCCGCCTGATCGACAGCACCGCACGTAAGTACGCAGAGCAGTTTTTCAACAACCTGCGCGCTCTTCTCACGTCTGCCGCGGACTCTCCGATTCAGACGGCGGCGCACGTGTAACCAAGTCCAGCCGTTCAACCCACCGTTCCAATAGGCCTCCGCATGAAACTCCTTCAGTTTTTTCGCACACGCAATGTACTGGCGCTAATGACGGGCGCGCTGCTTTCCGGCGCATGTTTGGCAAATAGTTTCCCCAGCAAGCCGCTGCGCATTTACGTACCCAACCCCCCTGGTGGCGGCGGCGATACGATCGCGCGCCTGGTGGGCGGCAAGCTGGCAGAACGGCTCGGCCAGACCGTCGTAATCGAGAACAAGCCGGGCGGAAGCTCCGTCATTTCCACCGATGCGGTCGCCAAGGCGGAACCTGACGGCCATACGCTGGCCTTCATCACCGACACCCACTCCATCAACCCCGTGGCCAATGCCAACCTGCCATATGACTCGATTCGCGACTTCGCGCCGGTGGCCCAGCTTATCCGTGGGGACTACATTCTGGTGGCCAGTCATAAGTCGGGCATCCGGGACCTCCAGGATTTGATCGCCAAAGCCAAAGCTCAGCCCGGCCGGTTCTCTTACGGCTCGACCGGCATAGGCTCCGTCCACCATCTCGCGATGGAACTGATGAGCCAGAAGGCCGGCATCAAACTCGCCCATGTTCCCTACAAAGGCGTGGCGCAGGCCATGGCGGACGTCCTGCCCGGCCACATTGACCTGGTGCTGTCCGGCACGGCAGGAGGCGTCGTGCCCGCGGTATCCGCCGGCAAGCTGACGGGCCTTGGCGTTACCGGCGCTTCACGCGTTGCCGCCGTACCCGACGTACCCACCTTTGCGCAGGCGGGACTGCCTCAGTTCGATTCCAGCTTCTGGTTCGGATTCGTTGCCCCAGCCAAAACGCCGCCGGATGTAGTGGAAAGGCTCAACCGTGAAATCATCGCCGTGCTCAAGTCCGACGAAGTGGCTGCAAAACTCGCCGGGTACGGCATGAAGGCCGCACCGCCACTTTCGCCGGCCGAGTTTCGTGAATTCATGATCGAGGACGCCAAGCGCTACAAGGACCTCATCGAGTCGACCGGCACGAAGCTGGATTGATTCCGTATAACAGAAGAAGGTAGCTCTATGTCCAAGAAGTATCGAATCGCGGTGGTCGGCGCTGGGATGGGGGGGCTCCTCGCCGCACTCGTGCTGCAGCGTTCCGGCCACGCATGCACGGTGTATGAGCAAGCGCCACGGCTCGCGAAGGTGGGGGCAGGCATCAATGTCGCTCCGAATTCCACCCGCATATTCCGCGCACTAGGTCTCGAAGAACAGATGCTGAACGCGGGCGTGCAGCCCAAGCTCAAGTTCAGCCGCGAATGGGACACCGGCGAGCTGCTCTACACAGTGCCGGTTCCTGAGCTGCGCGAGCGCTACAACGCCCCGTTCCTGGCGTTCCATCGAGGCGCTCTGCAGGAGGTGCTGTTTGGTTCGCTCGATCCCGAGACTGTCCAGTTCGGTCGCCAGCTGACGGGCCTGGAGCAAACCTCCGACGTGGCCCGGCTTACCTTCGCCGACGGATCCAGTGCCGAGGCTGACATAGTCATCGGCGCGGATGGCGTCCATTCACGCGTGCGCGAGATCCTTTTTGGCCCTGAGCCCGCGAGTTACCACGGTCTGGTGGCATACCGCTCACTCATTACCGGCTCGGAACTGAAGCTGGCTGACAACACAAAATGGTGGGCTCCGGATCGTTACGTCCTCATCTACTACACCACGGAAGCACGGGACGAGATCAACCTCGTCACCGGAAGCCCTCAACCGTGGCCCCACAGCGACTATCGGCCTCGCCCTGCCTCGGCGCAAGACCTGCAAGACACCTTCCGCGGTTTTCATGAAGAGGTGCAGGAAGTCCTTCGCGCAGCCACCTCAGTTACTTGCTGGCCCATGCTAGAGCGCAAGCCATTCTCTCCCTGGAGCAAGGGCCGGGCCGTACTGATCGGGGACGCCTGCCACCCCACCACGCCGCATATGGGTCAGGGCGCTGGCATGGCATTCGAAGATGCGGTAGTGCTGGCCCGGTGTGTCGACGCTTTCGGCGACGACTTGGCAGAAGCCTTCGGCCGGTATGAGAAAGCTCGCCACGCAAGGACGTCGCGTATCCAGCACGAGTCTCATGAGAATCAATGGACCAAGAAGGGAATGGACCCCGACTGGGTCTACGGCTACGACGCGCTGACCGTTCCTCTGTGACGGGTCGGCCCCAAACGGGGGGCGGGTCTCGATTCTGGGTCGAGGCCCTCCGTTCACAGCGGCTCCCGCAGGTCAGAATAGGTATTGGACGGCTTCCTCGATGAGGCCTTGAGGCGGACCATGGGCCAAAGCCCGCGCACCAGCCCTCCCGTCTGACCAGGAAGCCAGCGCGAGCAGCGCCGTCACAGGCGGTGGTGAAGCCCCCGCCCGTCCCCTTTAATCTCCAACGCCCGCCTGATGTCCACCCCCCAATGGCGGTGCGCGTCCCCACCGCCAACTCACCTCGCGCGCACGCCTTACCCCACGCCATGACCGGGAAAACGGGACATCGGTCATGCTATCGTCATGCCCAATCCCGCCCTGCGCGGATGCCCCTGATACGGCAAGCACAAATCATGGACGCTCTCAACGCTTTCTTCTCCACGCCCGCGATCCGCGCGCTCTGGACCGACCAGGCCGTAATCGCCGCCATGGTCCGTTTCGAGGCGGAATTGGCGGCGGCCCAGCGCGACTGCGGTGTGATCCCGGCCGATGCGGCCGACGCCATCATCGATACCTGCTCGACCTTCACCGTGGAGCCGACCAGGCTGGCCGCCGAGGCGCGCGTGGCTGGCACGCTGGCCATTCCCTTGGTCAAGGCCCTGAAGACCGCCGTGGCGAAAAAGGACGAGCGGGCCGCCGCCTATGTGCATTACGGATCGACCAGTCAGGACATCGCCGATACCGCCGTGGTGTGCCTGGCGCGCCAGTCGCTCGACCTGTTGCTGGCAGACCTGGTCAGGTTGGGCGATGCCCTGGCTGCGCAAGTCGAAGCCCATCGCCGCACGCCGCTGCTCGGACGCACGCTGATACAGCCGGCGGCACCCGTCACGTTCGGCTGGAAGCTCGCCGGCTGGCTCGATGCGGCCGGGCGATGCGCAGTCGCCCTCAAACGCGCCGGCGACGAAGCCTGCGCGCTGCAGTTCGGCGGGGCC
>Ga0182748_1002709_pt1 | contig 15744 bp, 13 predicted proteins | sample eDN3rd37CKraftOP_FD_128877 | JGI IMG/M metagenome (GOLD analysis project Ga0182748, IMG submission 128877) | Enriched Organic Plus compost microbial communities from Emeryville, California, USA - eDNA 3rd pass 37_C Kraft OP (version 2) (version 2) ...
CCAGCCTTGTATTCGCTGATCATGTAGTCAACAACTTTTTGTTTGTACTCTGTTTCAAAGTCAAACACCTTGAAGTCAATACCCAACTGCACTGCAACCCGTTTGGCATCCGCTAAATCATCAGCCCAGGGGCACTTAAGTCCTGGCATGTCCTGCGTCCAGTTCTTCATATAAACGCCCGTGACATCATAGCCTTGCTCGACCAACAACGCGGCAGTCAAAGATGAGTCAACGCCGCCGCTCATACCGACATATACTTTTGTCATCTGCCGACTCCCATATAAAAACCAAGTATTTTGATTAGCTCGCTTGTCGCCAGCCACCATCCCGTCGGTGTCGTCCACCACCAACCGCTCCATTGATTATCAACCTTGACGGGATGGTTAATAATCTTGACTGCATCACCTGCGCGATAACCAAACTCCAGACCTGCCCGACGCTGATGATATGCCGATGTCACTAAAATAACTGATTTGATATTGTTTCGCTCAAACAAATCAGCAGTATTTGCCGCGTTCTCTTTGGTCGTTTCGCTTGTTTCATCAAGTAAAATTGCCGAAACCGGCACGCCTGCGCTGATTGCCTGCATCATCATCGCTTCAGCGTTTGATGGACCGGATTTATCTGCCGCTGCGCCAGAAAAAACCAACGTATCAGACCAGCCGTTCTTGTACAAATTGATTGCTTCGGCTGTACGCGCGCGCGTATCGCCGCCACTAATCGCAACGACCGCATCCACTCGCTGACAATTTGAATCTTGCGTCGAAGGCTGATTTTCGCAGTGGCTTAGTCCGTCTGGCGACAGGTATGCACCTATGCCAAGCACGATGACGATAAACATGAGCAGCCAGATCAGAAACCACAGCAATATTTTCATGCCATCCTCGCTTTTTCGATATTTACCGTATCGATAATCGCCTTGGCCGCTGCATCAATCTGCGCCTCGTCGGTATGCTTGCCGATACTAATTCGCAAGCTGCCATCCGCAGTTCTATCATCCAAACCAATTGCGATCAGCACATGTGAACGCGTACCTTTGTTTGCTGCACAAGCACTTCCAGTCGCGACCAAGACGCCGCGTGCTTCAAGCCCAAAAACAAGACGCTCTGCATCAATTCCAGGAAATGAAATATGCAAATGACTCGCGAGACGATGTTTCGGATGACCAGAAACAACTGCATCGGAAAATGTTTCGGTCAGCTTTGCCTGCAGCTTATCTCTCAACGCAGTCATTCTGCGTACTTCTTCGACTCGACGACTGTCCGCCATAGACAGTGCCTTCGCCATACCTATAACGCCGGGAACATTTTCGGTGCCGCTACGTAGTCCTGCTTCCTGCCCACCGCCCAGTACCAACGGCTTCAATTTGACCGAACGCGATGCATAGAGCAATCCTACCTGCTTCGGGCCGTAAACTTTTGCCGCATTGAGTGTCAGCATATCGACACCCAAGCGTGTAACATGCAGATCCAACTGCCCCGCACCTTGCGATGCATCGCTATGTAGATAAAGCGGCGTTTTGTTACCTTCGGCCAACCGATTTTTGCGTACTGCATTTACGATATCAGCGATTTTCCTCAAAGGCTGAACAGTGCCTATTTCACTGTTTGCAAGACCTATGCTCACTAGCCATGTATCAGAACGGATTGCTTTTTTGATATCATCAGGATTTACGCGTCCGTTTTTGTCTACTGTGACCAATGTATGATTATGACGAGATGCAGCTGCCAACACTGCCTGGTGTTCAATCGCCGTCGTCACGATATGTCCGTCGCCAGCTGCAAACGCTAGATTGATCGATTCGGTAGCTCCGGCCGTCATGGTTAGCTCTCCGGATTTTGCTCCGATAATCGATGCGATTTTAGCCTTTGCAGCCTCGTATTCACGCCGTACCTTTACAGCGGGTGCATACGGACTGGACGGGTTATAAAAGGCATCAGAAAAATACGGCTGCATAGCCGCCAAAACTTCTGGATCAAGCGGCGTAGCTGCCGCATGGTCGAGGTAAATACTCACCTTACTTATTATAACAGAGGTGCTATAACCTAAACAAACGTTCAGCGTTCTCGGTCGTGATGCGCCCTACTTCATCGATATCAATATTGCGAAGTTTCGCGTGGTGTTCTGCCACATAAACGATTCGCGATGGCTCATTCGGTGAACCACGATGAGGAACCGGCGACAAAAACGGCGCGTCGGTTTCAAGCAGCATACGTTCTAGTGGAATATTTGCATACATTTCTTGTTGCTTCGGATCTTTGGTGAACGTGCTAATGCCGTTTACCCCGACATACAACCCGCGCTCGAATGCTTTGTCCAGGTTTTCTTGCGTATCCGTAAAACTATGCAAAACGCCACGAATCTGATGATGTGAGGCAAAATTATCAAAAATCGGCCAAAAATCTTCGAACGCTTCTCGTACATGGAAAATAATCGGCAAGTCGTTGTCGAGTGCGATTTGTATCTGTTCTTCGAGCGCTTTTATCTGTACATCGCGAGGGCTGTGATTGTAATAGTAATCCAGACCGACTTCTCCGACCGCAACTAAACGAGAATCCTTGGATGTGTGCTTTCGAGCTAGCGACTTTATCTTCTCCCAGCCATCCTTGGTATCGTGCGGGTGCACGCCGATCGATGCAAATAGATTTTCGTACTTTTTGCTCAATTCGATCGCGTCCTCAGAACTTTGTTTGCTCGTGCCGACGCATATCATCTTGCCAACATCCGACTCAGCTGCATGCAGCATCACCTCGTCCAACTGAAGAGGGTAATCGGATTCGTGTATGTGACAATGCGTATCAACCAGCATTTTGTCCGCCCTTTGCTCCGTGAGGATCGGGCGTATGCTTGTAAATCTTTGGGAATAGCACGCCGCCCTGATCAACAATCTTGCCGGTTTCGAACGTCTTGTGAATAACGTCGGCTGTATGTGGCATAAATGGAACGAGTAGATCTGCAATTTGCATCAATGTACCGACCGCTGTTGCTAATATTTCGCTCAGATGCTCTTCGGCTTCCTTGTCCTTTTCCCTCGCTTTCGCAACTTCCCATGGTTTGACACTTTCAAGGTATTGGTTGAGATTGCGGACATTGCCCCATACGTGATCGAGCGCGTCATTAAACCGTAGCTCGTCCATAGCTTCACGGTATGGCTGCATGTCATGCTCAGCCTGCGGCGCATCGCCTATAACACCCGCTTGGTACCGATTAATCATCGCGGCTACGCGCTGAACCAGGTTGCCCAAATCATTACCCAGTTCAGTGTTATATGCTGTTTCGAATTTTTCCCATGTGAAGTCGCCATCATCCTGTGTCGGTATATGGCGCGCGAAGAAATAACGAAACGCATCGACGCCATATGTATCAATTACCTCGTTTGGATCGACTACGTTGCCGACTGTCTTGCTCATTTTTGCACCGCCAACATTGACATGACCGTGTACAAGCAGCGTTTTTGGCAGCGGCAAACCAAGTCCCATCAGCATAGCAGGCCAAATACCAGCATGAAACCTCAAAATATCCTTGCCGATGACCTGTATGTCAGCCGGCCAGTATTCTTGCCACTCGGGTCGGTCAGGATAGCCAAGAATAGTAATGTAATTCGCAAGCGCATCAATCCATACATACATGACCTGATTCGGATCATTCGGTACTGGTACACCCCAGCTGAGATTTTTGATCGGACGGCTAATACTGACATCTTTGAGACCGTCTTTCATGAGCTCCAGAAATTCGTTTTTGCGGAATTCCGGCACGATACGCAACTTGTTCTTTTCGATCGCTTCGCGGATCTGATCAGTAAATGCGCTGGTCTTGAGATAGTAATTCTCCTCGCTGACACGCTCGTATGGCTTTTGGTGATCCGGGCATGTACCGTTGGTCGCTTCGACTTCCTTATCAGTAAAGAATGCTTCGTGACCCGTACAGTACCAACCCTCGTATTTGCCTTTGTAAATATAGGGAGCCAGTTTTTGCCAAATCCACTGAACCGCAGCAACATGATGCGCATCAGTCGTGCGGACGAAATCGGTATACTCAGCGCCGACTTTTTGCATCAATACTTGAAAATTGCCGACCATTTGATCGGTATAGGCTTTTGGCTCCAGACCTGCTTCAGCAGCTTTGGCTGCGATCTTGTTGCCGTGTTCATCGGTACCGACCTGAAATCGCACGGTTCGGCCGTTTTGCCTTTGATACCGCGACCATATGTCCGCCAATAGATAATCCAGCGCATTGCCAATATGCGGCTTGGCATTGACATACGGAATAGCAGTCGTGATGTATAAGTTTTTTCCCATTAGAGCAATTATAACAGATGTAGTCGTTGAAGCCGTAGCCAGTCTTCAATTCGCAGATCTTCTGCGCGAGCATCAGGCAAAATATAGGCTTTTTGAAGCAATTCTTCCGCTGCCGGTTTGGATATGCCAAGTCCGCCGGATAGAGATGAACGAAGTTTTTTTCTCGGAGCTGAAAAACCGGCTTTGACCATACGGAAAAACGCCTTTTCTTCGTCTGGCATAACAAGCGGTGTCTTTCGGGTCTCCAAAATGACAACCTGGCTGTCGACTTTTGGTGGCGGGGTGAAAAGCTCGGCCGGAACAACCTCGCCCAGAGACACCTCGGCATACACCTGTGCGCTGATAGCAAGAATACTCATATCACCCGGATCAGCAGCCAGCCTTTCGGCAACTTCCTTTTGCACCAGAAGCACGGCAACAGACGGTTTGTTATTTGCCGTCATAAGCATCTGTACAATCTTACTGGTGATGTAATATGGGACGTTTGCTACAACCTTGTAGCCACTAGGTAGTTTCGATAGGTCAAAGGAAAGTATATCCTCGTTGACAACCTCTAGATTCTTACCGGGAAATTGACCAGGTAGTTTACGTGCCAGTTCGGTATCGAACTCAACAGCCATCACCCGACCTACTCGCCTCAATAGTTCAGAGGTTAGCGTGCCAAGTCCCGGACCAATCTCTAGCACCGTATCATCAGCAGTGATATCAGCACAATCAGCAATATACGACAAGATGAATCTGTCGTGTAACCAATGCTGACCTAGGGATTTTTTCGGAGCAGCCATACAACTAGCATACCAGTGTTTTTGATCTATCTGTAAATGTCTTGCAGTCCCAACGCTTTGCTGCATGCCGGCCATGGCTGCCACCCACGGCGCATATACAGGTCACGAGCAGCAGCATCTTGCAGAGATGGCGGTGCATCTGCCGGGTCTTTATAACCGCCATTATTCGCCCATGTGTCATAGCTGAACTGGTATGCACCACGATACCTTGGATTATTCTTGTTCGCATAATTACCACCAGATTCGCATTGACGCAGCTTGGCAAGCGCCGCAGCCAGTCCGCCTTTTGCTCCAACGACCACGACTTGCTCTTTCGGTTGCTTCAGCACGACAGTCTGCAAAGCCTTACGTTTTACCTCTCTACCACTTCTAATCGTTATCTGGTACGTAACATTCTTTTGACCTTTGATGCCTGGAGTCTGGATTCGACTATAGCCAAGCGGCTGGTCTACATCATGAATATAACGTATAGGAAAATCGATCGATTCAGTGACCGTTCTCGTCTGAATTCCTTCGCGCCATACGGATACGGTCATGCCTTTTTCGAGCAACGTTTCGCGTTCCGGTGCAACGCGATCTTTTTCACCGAGGACTATGCCTTTTTCATCAAGCATTTCACCGACAGTATCAGCATGACTGAATGCTTCCGCCTTGGTACCATATAGATCAAGCGTGAATTCTTTTGCCCGATCGATATGCAACACTTCACCGGCACCATCTGCAATAATATCAGTACTTGCCGTTATGGATGTCTTGTCTTCATCATGCAACTCAAGACCAGCGGCTTCTATAATTCCTAGAGCTGTCTGTGCGGCTGTCATGACCTTGACACGCACCAACCCATCATCGATGATAACTGGTCGAGCTCGATAAATATTGACTGTGTAGTCGGCTGCAACCAACGGCTCATCCAATCCCGGTTCGACGATATCTTCTTTGGCAAGCAAAATTTTTGCATCCTTTATTGCATCACGAACCGTCTGGGCATAGGTCAGAATCACCTTTGTTTCGCCGCGATCATGAAATGTAATTAAGCGCCCATTGCCTGCGCCACTAGTACTTTGAGCTTGCGTTTGGCCCACGATCGCTAATGGCACGGCAAATACAGCCAGTAGTGCAACAAGCACTCTGGTAATTCGCTGACGTATATGTAGGTATCCCTGCATAGACAATAACACCCTCACTTGAAGGCTAATTCCCATTTTACCGGAATCACTCATCCTAAACAAACGGATTATGCGCCCAATATCCGCTGTACTGCAGTACGCGCTTCTTGAGAAGTTTTCTCAGGCAGTGACGTTTTATCGAACCATCCAGCATCGCGGATTTCATGCCTGTCAATCACGATGTGCGTATCCGATTTTTTGACACGTACCCTGTAGAGCAATGCCGCGTACGGAATATCAACCTCTGGCCGCTGCAAAACGCCACAATCTTCAAAGGCTGACTCTGGCAAATCCAAGCCGACCTCCTCTCTCAGCTCACGCCGCGCGGACTGCACTCCACTCTCATTTCGCTTCATGCCGCCGCCAGGCAATGTCCACTCACCACTCGATATAATGCCGCGAACCAGCAGAACTCTGTCATAATCGTCGGTCACCAATACCCGGCTGCGCTTTCGTTTCGTTATCCACGAATAAGCAATTAAACCTAGAAAGAAAACTGGCGCAACGACACGACCGGCGATAATATATGCTCTTCTTGTCTTGCTCATCGAATCAATTCCAACCGTGCGTATTCGGCATTTAGCTTTTTGACCCCGCCCCGGTCGAAGCGAATGGTCACTGCCAGTCCGTCGATTTCAATCACTTCCCCTTCTCCGAACGCAGGTGTTCGTACGCGGTCGCCTGGCGAAAATGGTAGTTCGTCACTCACGAAGTCGTCATGTGATTTATCTATACCAAATGTCGGCTGATCAATCGCTGCAACTTGATTGCCCATATCAGCTATAAAGCGAGATACTTCATTGTATGCACGCTGTCCGAATTGCAGACGCGAGCGCGCATAGGTCAGATGCAGCTCCTCACGAGCGCGTGTCATGCCGACATAACACAGCCTTCGTTCTTCCTCGAGCTCCGCTGGACCAGCGTCATAGATACGGCTATGTGGGAATATCCCTTCTTCCATACCGACAATGAACACGACTGGAAACTCCAGGCCTTTTGCCGCGTGCAGTGTCATCAGCGTCACCTTGTCCTGACCGGCTTGCTCATCATTACTGGAAATCAAGGCTGTTTCCTCTAGAAATTCCGGCAAATCAGCAAACACCCGGACTTCCGAAATGAGCGTACCGACGTTCTCTTCCCGCTCTTCAGCTTGCGGCGTACCATCACGCAAGTAATCGCGATAATTCGTCAGCGCGAGTAGTCTCTCGATGATATCAGCAGGCGCAGATCCTTCCTCGAGCATCAATTGCAGCTCGCGAAAATGTGAACCGAGAGAACCAAGAGAGGACTTTGCTTTTGATGTCAGACCCTCGCATTCATGAACATTGCATAACGCGTCGATAATGTTTTTACCCGTCTCGCCTTGCCAAGCGAGGAATTTTTCGAGACTTTTTGCTCCGACTCCGCGCGCAGGTATATTGACGATACGGCTGAAACTCAGTCTGTCGCCAGGCTGATATACGACTCGCAAATACGCAATGATATCCTTAATTTCCTTGCGATCGTAGAATCGAACACCACCGACAAGCTGGTATGGAATTCTTCTGAGCCTGAATGCCCGCTCAAGTGCGGCCGATTGTGCGTTCATACGATACAAAACGGCGAAGTCGTGATACTTACGCGCCTTCATGGCCACATGCGAAGCGATACGATCCGCGACCAGACCGGCTTCTTCGGTCTCATCATATGTTGCATGCACTCCTACTGGTGCGCCTTCGCCAAGATCCGTCCAGAGCTTCTTGTCAGTACGGACTTTGTTTTTGCTAATGACCGCTTGCGCCGCGCTCAAAATCGCATTTGTTGACCGATAATTCTGCTCCAATTTGATGACGGTAGCATTCGGATAATCGCGTTCGAAATTCAGAATATTCGTAAAATCAGCGCCGCGCCAACTATAAATCGACTGCCAGTCATCACCGACGACGCAGATATTTTGATCTTTGTTGACCAGGTATTTTACGATAGCATATTGAGCGGCGTTGGTATCCTGATACTCGTCGATAAAAATATGCTTGAATTGGTTTTGCCATTTTTCTCTGATATCAGGATGTTCGCGAAGCAAACGCACCGTTTCAATCAACAGATCGTCAAAATCCAGCGCTCCCGCTTGACGGCGCAAGCTTTCGTATTTTGCATAGATGCGCGCGATATTGCGCATATTCGGGTATGTCGCTGCTGCTTCCATATCCTCAGGACTACGCAGATCGTTTTTTGCATTACTAATAATACCGCTTACGGCTCGCGGTTTGATTTGCTGACCGTCGATCGACAACTCTTTCATCGCCTGTTTGATAAGGCTTTGACGGTCATCTTCGTCATAAATGACATAGTTCGGCTGGATGTTGATCGCTTTGCCGTCCTCGCGCAGCAAGCGCACACAGATGCCATGAAAGGTCCCCATCCATGGCATATAAGAACGTGGCACTTCTGATGACGACAAACGACCCTCGGTAAGCTTCCAGACTCGTTCGCGCAATTCACGAGCAGCTTTGTTGGTAAATGTGACAGCCAATATCTCGTTTGGCCACACCGATTCGTGCTGCAACAAATATGCGATTCGATGCGCAACCGTTTTTGTTTTGCCGCTTCCTGCGCCCGCCAAGATCAAAAGCGGCCCAGATGTTTGGCGCACAGCTGAAGCCTGGGCCGAATTAAGTCCCTCCAATATATCCATTGATTCAATTATATCGTATTTAGGCACCAGGACCGATTGTGAAAAATGCAGCAGCACCAAGTCCAGCGCAAACAAGAACGATGACCACGATCACAACCACAGTTAACCAACCGGACTTTTGTTTGACAGGATGCTTAAGAGAATCAACATTATATATGCCACCTCCACTCTTGATACGCTCCGTATCGCCCGACTCGACAGATCGAACTTTCTCTTCATCAGGAGCCGGCGCAGATGCCTTGACCTCATTTGATTCAAGTTGTTGCAATTGCCTTTCTTCCGGCGTTTGACCTTTGACAAAATCAGCCGCATCAAATGAGCGTTGATTGTCATGAACCATGTCGCCTTTTGGCCTATCCTCGCTATTGATTGGCACCGTTTCAGTAGGCTCTTCGTTTTGCTCTGCCGTATCGTCTGTTTGCAATGGTTCAGAATTGACAGGTGAAACATCCGCCCGCTCTTGCTTTGGTTTGGCGTCGGTTTCTTCAGGCGATTTATTGCCAAACGGCGATGGTACTGCTCCTATCGTAGGCGCGCTGCCAAGTGGTCGTTTTTCTACTTTGGCATCGGGCAAGAACGGAGAAAACGATGTTGTATCAGCGGTTGCGCTTGCCGACGAAGTCGTCTGCGGCTTCATCTCGGGAGTCGATGAGGCTAGAGGCACGACAGACGGACGAACGGGAGCGGTAGTGCGCGCAGGCGGTTTTGGAACGCCCGATGACGCACGCATGTCGGCAGACGGGTGCATTACATCCATGAAACGACCCGTTGACTGCCGAGAAGGCACAGGGGTGCTATCGAGCGAAATGCTCTTTACAGTAGACGTATCCTGACCACCGGTAATTTTTTTAGCCGCCTCCTCGATCTGTTTCGGTGACGAGACCGCAGTCTCATTAAGCTTCAGTGTCTTGAGAGGTTTTTCCTCTTGATTAACTGGCTGATTAGCATTGCCCTTTCCCATGAGAGAGTTTACTGCTTTGTCGAGTTCGTCGAAATCGATATCACCCACTACTTTTCTCCTGCTTGATGTGCTGCCTCCACAATCGCGATAAATTCATGTTGATTCAAACTGGCGCCGCCTACCAACAGACCATCCACGCCTTCGACCGACAAAAACGAAGCAGCGTTTGAACTATTGGTACTGCCGCCGTATAGAACACGAATATCTTCGCTCGCTTTTTCGCCATATAGATGTTTGATTTGGTTTCGGATTGCGCGTACCGCTTTTTTGAGATCCGAAGGCGTCGGCACTTTATGATCGGCATAGTTTGATCCATTGCTCAACGCCCAAACCGGCTCATATGCAATCGTTACATCGCTCAATTCTTCACTCGTAACATTAGCGAGACCACCCAGCAACTGATCGTGCAATACCGCCAATGTTTCGCCTGTTGCGCGTTCATGAGCCGTCTCTCCAATACACAGTATCGGTTTGATTTTGTTGCGAAGAGCGGCTTGAACCTTGTTGCGAATATCTCGTTGATGCTCGTGAAAGACATAGCGGCGCTCACTATGACCAACGATGGCATAATCTACCAGACCGCTGAGCTGCGTTGCGGAAACTTCACCAGTAAACGCACCATGATCGCGCCAGTAAAAGTTCTGTGCGGCCAGTTTGAATTGCCTGCGATTGATCTGCAAACTGATTGGCTGCAACGCAAGCATTGTCGGTGCTAGAACTACTTCGACATTGCGATGCGACTTTAGCTTCTCGGATAAATGATGGACATAGAGGCTAGATTCATGAACATTGAAGTTCATTTTCCAATTGCCAACGATGAGTTTACGTTTAGTTGGTGTCGTCATCACGCTTATGCTTTCTCTTGATAAGTGTATATTATTTTTTTACGTCAAGCAAACACTCTACACCCGGTAACTTCTTGCCTGCCATTAGATCAAGGCTTGCACCGCCGCCGGTCGATACATGCGTGAAACTACCCCCCTGCTTCGCATCCCACTTCAGTACAAAATCTGCCGTATCGCCGCCGCCGACAATTGATTCGATCTCCGGGTGCGTTGCAAGCGTCAAAGCAACTCTCGCCGACCCATGAGCGAATTCGTCGAATTCATTCATACCCAATGGACCGTTCCATACGACTGTCTTTGCTTTGGCAATAATTTCGGTAAATTTTTCGATTGACGCATCGCCGATATCAAGCGCCATTTCGTCTGATTTGATCCTATCCGGCGGCTGGTTGCGTCGTCGTGTGTTAGGTGGCACTTCGGTAGCAACCGCAAAATCTACCGGTAGCACCAAGAAATCATCGACTTTGTCGCCAACCTTTTTTCTTACGGCTTCATAAATACTATCAAGCGTTTCTTTTTGATCGGTCTCAACTTTACTTGCCCCCATATGGATACCCTTGTAAGTGGCGAAGGTATTGGCCATGGCGCCGCCAATCAAAATTGTATCGGCCAGCTTGACGAATCGTTCGACTACCTGAATCTTATCGCTCACTTTTGCTCCGCCCAAAACCGCGACGAGCGGTCGTTTCGGATTCTCCATGGCTTCTGTTATGACCTGATATTCCCGTTCGAGCAGCAATCCCGATACGCTAGGCAACTGCTCGGTAATTGCATACGTACTAGCATGCGCCCTGTGGACAACGCCGAAACCGTCCTGCACAAAGTAATCGGCCTGAGCAACACGAGCAATTTCTCGAGCATAATCATCACTATTTTCTTCTTCGCGAGGATCAAAGCGCAGATTTTGCAGCATAACGATACTTCTCTCGGGAGCATTTTTGACTGTCTGATATGCTAAATCGCCAGTAATGTCATCAACGAAAATGACTTTATGCCCAATTAATTCCTCTAATCGTTTTGCCGCTGGTTCCAAACTATACGCCATGTCACGCTTGCCATCGGGACGACCTAAATGACTGATCAATACTAGCGAACAACCGTGATCTAAAAGATATTTCAATGTCGGGAGACTAGCGCGAATGCGCAAATCATCGCTCACCTCACCATCTCTCAATGGCACGTTATAATCAACCCTGACTAAAATCCTGTGATGCTTGCCGTGACCGAGCGGCAAATCGCGTATTGTCTGTTTGAAAAATCCCACGAATCCCACCTTTTTATGAACATTTTTATTCTAGCACACGCACCCTAATAGTATCGGTACCCCCTGTAATCCCAGGCTGGCGTCCGCTGACAATCACGACGGTCACCGGTCCTTCTTGTCCGAAAAATCCATTTTCTTTCAGTTCCTTCGCAAGATCCAGACCCGCTTTTTCACCGTCTGGGCGGATAAAAGATTTGTTTGCATAACTAAGCGCAAGTTGCTGTGCTGATCGAGATTCGCTCGTGACACTGACGATTGGCAAGTGTGGTCGATGCGTCGCGATGTTCGCGGCCGTAGCGCCAGACTTCGTCTCGGCGATAATTGCGGTCGCTCCCACCTGATCCGCTAAGCTTACCGCAGCGGCACTAATTGCATCGCGAGCCGTCTTTTTTCCTTTCAGGATATCGACCAGCGGTGCAACGGCAGCATGATCTTGAGTATAGAGAATGACACGCTTCATAGCTGCGACTGCTTCTATCGGATAGTTACCTCCTGCTGTCTCTTCGCTGAGCATTACCGTATCGGCACCCTGAATAACAGCGTTCGCGACATCGCTTACCTCGGCTCGAGTCGGCTCAGGTGAATCTACCATGCTTGCCATCATCTGTGTCGCGACGATCGACAGTTTTCCGTATTTTCGACACAATGCGATAATCCGTCGCTGCACGATCGGTACGATTTCCGCGCCGACCTCAACAGCTAAATCACCTCTGGCCACCATAACTCCATCGCTCTCTTTGACGATTCTTTCCAATTCATCATCTTGTATAGCGGCCTTGGTCTCGACCTTTGCAATAATCTGCGCTGTCGAACCATGGCTTAGTAAGAGCTGGCGAAGCGAGTGAATATCGTCCGCTGACTGCACAAAACTCAGCGCCACATAATCAATATCACGGCTTGCCCCGAATTCGATGTCTTCCATGTCTTTTGGAGTCAGGATATCACCGCCAAAATCAGTCTCTGGCAGATTAATGCCTTTACGGCTCATGAGTGTACCGTTGTTTTCGACGCGAACAACAACAGTATTCTCATCGGGCACACCGATCACGACGGTACGGATTTTTCCATCAAAGAGAAAAACCGGCTCGCCCGCGCGTACCTTTTCGGCAAGATTGTACTGAACAGGCAACACCAGACCACCATCATGTTCGACTCCATATCGAAGCGTCAGATCATCGCCACTGTGAACCTCGACATTGTGCTGCAAATTACCAAGACGTATCTTTGGACCTTGCAAATCTTGAACGATCGCAACCGGTTTGCCTTTTTTGGCACTGATCTCACGGATCCATGCTATTTGTCTGTCGACATCTTCATGCTTTGCATGACTGAAGTTGAAGCGAAAACCATTGACACCCGCATCGATTACTTTTTCGATCATTTCATAGCTGTCAATAGGCGGGCCAACAGATGCTAATATTTTTGTTCGTTTAAAAGTAATACTCACGTTAACTACTGTAACACATCTGTTATATGAAACGAGGCCTTGCCTGTGCTTATCTGCACAAACAAGGCCTCTTGGAGTATACCGATTATTTGTCGTGTGCAATCTTGACCGTCACGATCATGTGGTCACCCCTGCGGAAATGTTCCGCCGCAAAAGGCGTGCGCTCCTTGATACCGACCGCGAACTGCGTGTAGCCCTCGAAACTCGAGAGATACCGAATCTCCCGAAGAGCTGGCCAGCCAGCCATAAAATGGTGTCCCGCGAAGGACTCTGGCACGAAGGCAGTAATGACGACATCGAGTGCCGCGCCGCCAGACACGGGTCGCTCGTCTCCGCTCGCTTGATCGGCAACCTCGTCGTCGACGTACCTGACAGAGTAGCCAATGTCTGACGGTGTCTTGATGACGAATGTGATCTGGTCGAAACAGTTGTGACGACCATGATCAATGCTGACAATCTGCGCATCATGCAGATTGAAATTGTGCACATCATCCGCCGTGTTCCACGTCGATGGATCATTTCCACCTTCAACACAGCTCCCATCCGGTGGATTCATCGGCTCGATCGTCTTAATCGGCGTCGATGTAACTGTTACTGTTTCCGCTTGAATGACGGGCGGCAATGTCTTGGTTGTCGTCTGCGTCACGGTTACAGGTACAAGGGGTGCCGGAGGTGGATCCACGACACATCCCGCAAGCACAATAGTTGCGGTAATCGGTAGCACCGCAATGAACTTCCCGTTCACTTTTCCTCCTCATCGAGTCGCAAGGGACTTCAAAACTATAGCATGACCGCAAAAAATAACGAAAATACAACAGGGGTGGACAACATGATAATGTTCTGATATAGTGGGCTAGGTTACGAACCTAAGGTCCCTTCGTCTAGTGGTTAGGACACCAGGTTTTCATCCTGGCAACACGGGTTCGACTCCCGTAGGGATCACCAGAGAAAGCGCCCCACTTAATGTGGGGTGTTTTCTCTGGTGTGATATACATGACAAGGAGTTTGACTCTCAAAGAAATCACATTTTTATTTAAGCTTTTTCACAATATCCTTGTGTTTTTTGTTCTTTGGTGTGATAAGCATTGACTTTTTTGCACTTTTGTGATAATATTGACACAGAAGTGAGGTGGAGACCTCGTAAGAGGTCAGGACTTCGCTATGGGAGCTTAAAAATCAGGTTATGTCTAGTTTGTACGCAAACTAGAGCGGACATGCTTATGCAAAGCGTGTCCGTGATGCGCAAAGTATAAAGCGACAGCTCTTCTTCTCTGTAGGGCAGCATGCCCTGTCACTTAGGTGGCCGGACATGCTGCTCTACCATCATCATGGGTGAGCAGTGCAGTAACGAACCAGTTCTGGCTCGCTACTGCGAGCCCCATGAGCGAGAGGAAGGAGCATATCATGGGTATGAATTTCCGGAAGAAGGTGATGGCCCCCAAGGTTCGGCTCGCAGCAGCAGTCGTGGCTGGTCTGGTTGCCATCACCATGAGCGCCTGCTCGTCCGACGACGCAGGCAAGAGCGATGCGACCGCCACTCCGAGTACCGCGCAGACCGACCCAGCACTCCGGCAGCAGGTGGAGATGCCCGGTGGCGGGCTTGCCGATCTGGAAGTGATTTCAGACGGCGAGCCGATTTCGCTGGATTCGACCCACCTGCCCAACCAGACGCCCGCGGCCAACAAGCCGTGCGGCTACCTGGTTGAGTGGGAGGACCTGTTCGAGTGCATGAAGGATGATGCTGCCTATGTCGGCGGCATCAATCGAAACGCACCCGACGCAGGCTTCGATTGGGCCGACGTGGCGCGGATGGCAATGGTAGACCGCGATGTACGGTACATCGTCGTCATCGGGTGGAGCGAGCAGGAAAAGCCTGTGCACGTCGCGCGCTCCGAAATGAAGGCGCTGTTGCCAGACCTCCGCGATGACACCCCGGTGGTCTATCGTGACTGCGTGGTCAATACCCGATATGCGGATCTGCAGCCGTTCTGGCACTGCCAGCGACAGATTCGCGTCAACCTTGCCCCGCTCGTGTTCAACGACAAGGGTGAGGTGAGCGGGTATCGCACCGATGCCGGTGTCTTCGTAGACTGCTACAACGAGAACTGGCTGGCAAAGCGAGTGGTATTCACACCGCCGCCCGCCACGACAGTTCCGCCGCCTACGATGACCCCGCCGCCGAGGACAACGACTCCTCCGCGGACGACAACGCCGCCACCGACAACGCCGCCGACAACGACAACGCCACCGCCGACCACCACGACGCCCAAGGACCCCTGTCTCATTCCGGGGCAGCCTTGCGCG
>Ga0182748_1002711_pt1 | contig 15739 bp, 22 predicted proteins | sample eDN3rd37CKraftOP_FD_128877 | JGI IMG/M metagenome (GOLD analysis project Ga0182748, IMG submission 128877) | Enriched Organic Plus compost microbial communities from Emeryville, California, USA - eDNA 3rd pass 37_C Kraft OP (version 2) (version 2) ...
AAGACCCCATACAATCGGGACTACATATGTCTCGACCCAAGAGAAAGAGAATGTAACAAAAATCAAAACGGCTCCGAAAAAATAGTGGCCTAAAAACTTGTAATTTATTAGAGTATATGAAAAAGAAGCAGAAATCGGAATACAGACAATCAGACTAGCCAAGGAACAGGGCGTCAAATTTGTGCTGTATTCTTCAGTTCTAGGATCGGATAAGCAGGATTCATTCAGACCAAAATTTAAATTTACCATCGAAAAATATCTACTGGAAAGTGGGCTAAAAGCGGCCGTGATCAGACCTGCCACATTTATGGAAAATCTACTTTTGCCGAGTTTCGGCTTAGGAGAAGGTAAGTTTATCAATCCCTTGCCTGAAGGCAGGGCAATTTCCTGGGTAAGCACCAATGACATCGGAACTTTTGTACGGATAATATTTCAGAATTACCAGGAATTCGACGGCAAAACGATTGACTTTGGAGGGGACCTTTACACACCTAAACAAATTGTACAGCTATTGGAATCTAAATTGCAGCAATCAATCAATTTTGTACAGGTACCTTTGGAAATACTTTACCAGCAAAGTGAAACATTTGCAAAGCTGGTTGAAATGATCGACAGAGAAGGTTATGACCCCATTGATTATCAATTTATATCCTCCTGGATGCCCAAACTCACAGGATTTGGGGAGTGGCTGGAAGAAACAGGGATCGAAAAAATAAGGGAATTACAAACGGTCAGCCATTAATCGTAAATTCATTAAGGCGGCCGGAAAACGTTCGGGCCGCCTTACATTTTTAAAACACTGCGCTATAGGGGCGTCAAGAGCGTTGTAGCAGTTACGACAACCCGAAACCATCAGGCAATATAGCTTGCTGAAAACATGGGGTTTAAAAAAATTGAAGCACGACTAGCACGACCATACCACAGGGCCAGTTATGCCGCCACCATAGAAGAGGCCATAGCTTCCAGTCCGGTGAGTATCGTTATTGTGCACGATTATGCGGTGCTCAATAATAGTACCTGTCCTCACATGCAGCGCGGGACGGGCACTATTGTGGGCAGGAATTAGTCAATATAGATACTGTTTATTGCTTTTTCCATGGCATGTTCCTTTACTCCAGTCACTTTTAGTCCTTCCGCACGGAACACGGTAATGTCAGTCATCCCCAAAGCGCCAAGAAAAGCTTGCAGATAGGGCGCCACAAAGTCGTTGACTTTGCCGGGCCCTTCGGAATAAACACCTCCAGAGGACATCGCGACATACACTTTTTTTCCTGTAACCTTACCAACGGGGCCGGCGTCAGTGTAACCAAAAGTGATTCCCGCCCGTGTTATATGGTCGATCCAGGCTTTAAGTGCAGAATGAATCGTAAAGTTGATCAATGGTGCACCGATAACGATAATATCTGCTGATAGAAGCTGTTTAACAAGTGTATTGGACAGGCTGATAGCTTGTTTATCTTCTTCGGACAGCTGATCCTCCGGCATAAAAAATGTACGGAGAACCGCAGGACTTAGGTGTGGAATCTCCGGATCGACCAAGTTTAATTCCTCCAGGATGCTCCCCGGATATTTTTGATTGATCTTCTCGACAATAGCTGTGCCCAGTTTGATGCTATACGAATCATTTCCTTGTAAACTGGACTTTAAATGCAAAATGCGTTTCATTGGATTGCTGTTTTAATATGTTGAACCAAAATATGCCTCAGCTCACCGCAGATATCTATATATCGTCGGTTATATAAGCCGTAGCGTACATGACAAAGTTATGGGAGTCAACAATCAAAAAATCGGTCCTTACCCAAAGGAAAGTACTTACTTACAGGTAACAGCTTATCTTTGCACTATGAAAGAAAACAACGAAACATCATTCCTAGATAAAGAACAGTGCACAAGTTCACTCAGAAATGTTCTCGATGCGCTATATGTGCTGAACGGAAAATGGAAACTAGCCCTAATTCTCTCCTTGATCCAGTCTTCTAAGCGCTTCGGTGAGATACAACGTGATGTTGACGGTATATCACCTAAAGTATTAACAAATGAACTCAAGGATCTGGAGCTGAACGGATTTATCAAGAGAAATGTATTCGAGGCAACAACTGTCAGCATTGTTTATGAGGCAACAGAATACAGCCGCACATTGAAAAATGTGATAAGGGAGTTGGACAGCTGGGGCGCACAGCACAGGAAAAGAATCCAGGACAGTATGCGAAGGCAGGTATAAGCTAAGACTTCACGACATCGGTACGACCAAATTCCAAAATGTACTCAACAAAAAAGCTTCCCCTCATCAACTGGGGGAAGCAGGCAAATGCTTTTTCAACTATGATACGGTCGGTGTCCGATACAAGCTTTTTATTATTTCAAAGCACCTACATTTAATTTAGACACAAATCCTTTTAATTCATCCAAACTGTAACCGTCGCCCTTTAAGGTAATCAAATAGCGGTCTTTTTCAAGGTAGCTGATTTCGGAACTCTTTTCTGTTGAACCTTCTTCCGCCTTAGTGTCTCTTGTCTTTGCCCGCCTACCTTCAAATTCACCTGTTTTTTCTACTTCTGTGTCCGTAATATTTTCTGAGTCTATCATAAAACCCATCTGCGCAAGGCTAACTACTGCAGATCCAGACTCACCTGCCCCATCAATAATATTAATTTCAATGCTCTTTTGATCGTCTAATGTATAAGTGGCATTACCAGAAATAACACCCGCTCCATACAAAGATCCAGCAGAATAAGATGTTCTCTTCAAACCATCTAAGTTTTCGGGAAGAAACGCTTTGAGCTCTTCAGAGCTTAAAGGTTTTTCAGATTTCAATTTAGCCTGGAGTTCCTCCATTTTCTTGGTACCATCAGTCAGATTATCTAGGTTAGATACACCTTTGACCACATCTGAGATTCCAGCGGTTTCTTTTTCATTCTCTACACTGTCGTTTGACTCCTTAGGGCTACCACAATTAGTAATCAAAATAGCAGCCAATAAAACGGGCAGTAGTTTCAGTTGTCTTTTCATGATATTGGTTTTTTAGAAAACTTATACAAGTTAAATAAAAAAATGAAATGTGCAATAAGACAACTATCTACTGTCGGCAAGAACATAGAGAAAACGTTTTGCTCCAATCCCATCTTTTTGATCTATCCCCCGTCCCACAACAAAAGAAATGAGATTCTCTAATCAGGCAAACAGGCGATCAGTCTAATAGCATTCGTCAGCCCTAGCATTGAAGTCACCAAAAACCCATTTAAAGACCGCCGACAACACAGACCATCGGCGGGTGATAAACAATTTCGATCGATGATTTGCAATATGACCATGCTGAAAACTACCGTATTTTTTCCAATTTGCACCTTTCTGCTAAGCGCATAGAACAGAAATTTGCATTATGGTTATTGCAACAAAATGGAATAATGTATTCCTGCTTTCATCTTCTCAAGCACTGTACCAGACCAGCTCCTTTATCGGTGCTACCCTGTCGGCATTAGTTGGACTACAGCTTGCTCCCAACGAGAGTCTCGCGACCTTACCCGTTTCGGTGGTTTCATTAGGTACCGCAGTGACGATGATACCCGCTTCATTGATCATGAAAAAGATTGGGCAACGCTGAACCTTTATGCTGGGAACTTGGTTTGGCATTATAGCAGGACTGCTTTCATTTTACGGAATTATCACCCGTTCGTTCAGTCTTTTTGTTGCTGGAACAATGCTGATCGGCTGCTATCAGGGCTTTGCCCAATACTATCGCTTTGCTGCAGCGGATTCGGTACCCGCGAATAACAAAGGAAAAGCTATTGCTATCGTTATGGCGGCGGGTGTGGCAGCAGCTATTGTAGGCCCCAATTTGGCACGCTATACGCAACATATGGGAAGTGCCACCTTTGCTTATTCATTCTTATCGATCACGATTTTGAGCTTGATTGCATTTTTTGTCATTTTCTCGCTGAAGCTTCAAGGCCCAAAAGCAGTATCCGGCAGTGAACCTATAAGGTCAGGAAGGTCTTTAAAGGTAATTATAACTCAGAAAAACACGATAACAGCACTGATCTCTTCTGCCGTTGGTTATTCGGTCATGACGATGATCATGACAGCAACACCTATAGCCATGCAGCACTGTGGGCACTCTGACAGTGCTTCGGCGACCGTCATTCAATGGCATCTCCTAGGTATGTTTGTGCCGTCATTTTTCACAGGAACGCTGATCAAGAAATATGGTGTCAATAGGGTCATCCTCCTGGGCATCATTATCCTACTTATACACTTGATCTTTGCATTGACAGGAACGGATTTCATGCATTTTATCTCGGGGCTGATCTTTCTCGGCATAGGTTGGAATTTTATGTATATCGGCGGCTCTACATTACTTACACAGGTATATCTGTCAGAGGAGAAAGAAAAAACACAGGCATTTCATGATTTTCTTGTTTTTACGGTCATGAGCGCATCAAGTTTCTCCGCAGGAGGTATCCTCAAATACTGGGGCTGGCAGGGTGTAAATATTGCCGTGATTCCCTTCCTCGTCATAGCCCTAATTGCAACCGTCGTCTATGGCAAACAAAGCCAACAAAAATGGAATATAGCGATCAAATAGAAGCGCTGTTGTTACCTCAAATTTTAATATGGTATATGTAACTTTTGAAACCTTATTCCTATTGGACAAATAGGAAAATAAATGGTAAATATCAGCAAATCTATTGCGTTAATTCAAAAAGTTAGCAATCAGTAGCTAAGTTTGTATTACGATTACCGTCAATTTGTTAATTATACAGGTAGCATCATGGGGAAGCAAAAAAATAATATCATCAGTGAGTATCACCTCAACTGTCATCAACCCAGTAAGCCACAGATCGCAATTATCGATCTTAAAACTCATTTGGCGGACAATCATTGCCAAGTAAATACAGCTCATATCCATAGCTTTTACCAAATTATCTGGTTCAAACAAGGCAAAGGCAAACATGCCGTAGATTTCAAGGAATACGAGGTGTTTGACAACGCGATCTTTTTTGTTGCCAAAGATCAAGTCCATTATTTTGATGGTAACATGGATTATGAAGGGGTACTCATCCATTTCAATGAAGCATTTTTACGTCAAAATGAAAGCCCCACTGAGTCTTTTCTCAACTCTAATCTTTTTAATAACCCCTATCAACAACCATCGTGTTGTGTAGCCGCAGGTATTGATCATATATTGGATGAATATATTAACCAAATGAAATACGAGTTGGAAAATCAGGAAGATTTTGGTAAAGAGCAACTCCTACGAAACTACCTTAAAAGTTTTTTAATCCAGATACAACGACGAAAATGTTCTTTGGAAACACCTACAGGCCATGCGCTGCAGTTATTTGATGAGAAAAGACTGCAATTGATGAAATTTATCGATCTCATCAATGAACAATATAAAAGAGGCCTAACAATAACAGAATATGCGGGTTTGCTGCGGATTTCCTCCCGCAGCCTTTCGGATCTCACCCAACATCTGCTTAACAAAACGCCTTCACAAATGATTCGGGAGCGAATCATCCTGGAGGCACAGCGCTTGTTGCTCTACTCTCAGCTCAACATTAATCAGATTGGTTACCAACTAGGATTTGATGATGCATCCTATTTTGTAAAATACTTTAAAAAACATACTGAAATCTCTCCTACTGAATTTCGAAAATCTATTGCTTAAATCTACCATTTCTTTTCGACTTTGGCCATTGTTTGCCCTGTCTGGATGTCCGAACTTTGATGAACAGATTAAAAAAAAAATATCATGGCAAATTCGTATTTAGAAATCACGTTAAAAATCAATGAGGCTGACAGGACTGCTGCAGCAGGTGTATACAATAAATACAAAACACCGTTTTTAGAAACAATCAAAGGAGCAGTTTCCAAACAACTTTTGGTCAGGACAGAGGATGTCCAAGTGCTACATGGCTTTGAATCGGCAGGCGATGCCGCGGCATATCTTTCTACTGAACTTTTTAACAACGACGTTGTCGTTGCATTAAAGCCATATCTTCAAGATAATCCTGAGGTACGTATATACTCGGTTGTCTAAATATCTCTCCTAAGAGACTACTCGTTGAGCCTACAGAAACAGCACATAAATAGATAATCCAAATGGTAAGGGCATATTTAGATATATCATTGACAATCGAAGGACTAGACCGCGCGGGAATAACGGCGGTCTTTAATATGTATAAAGGACCATTTTTGTCAACAGTAAAAGGAGCTTTATACAATGAATTGTGGATACACGTCGAAGACGTACGTATCCTACATGGTTTTAGCAGTATGGAGGACGCCCAGGAGTATCTGGTCAGCAAACTGTTCAACACCGATTTTATAACTTCCTTGAAACCTTATATGATCGGCAATCCAAATATAAAAATATACCAAGTTGTTTAGCCACGGAAACTTCACGATGATGTATAGCGGACCAGGCCTATTTCTTGCCATAGGAAAACCTTTGTGAGGAAAAATATTTTTAATTTTCCTATTGATATTTTAAACCTTTGCGTTATGAGGAATCTTATTCTACAACAATTTATATCCGTAGACGGCTTCTGTGCCGACAGGGAAAAGACGACTGGCTTTTTTGACGGCACATACAATAGTATCGGCGATGAGATAAACACACATCAGGAAAAATTGCTGGAAAATATTGACCTGATTCTTCTTGGCAGAGAAACGTATAAGATGTTTGCCAACTATTGGCCGGATGCAAGTGGTGAAGATAGCAAGATCGCAGAGGAATTGAACCGCATTCCAAAAATCGTTTTTTCCAGTTCGTTACAACAAGTACAATGGGGAAATCATGGCAATATTTCTTTAGTGACGGAAGATGCCATACCCTATATCAAATCGTTAAAACAGCAAAACGGAACAAACATGATCATATGGGGTAGCATTGCTTTGGCACAATCATTATTGAAAGCTAATCTGATCGATGAAGTCCAATTGGTGGTGGTTCCCGTAGCTCTTGGAAAAGGTTATTCTCTTTTCTCCGAGGACCTCAAACTTCTCCATCTAACACTGTCCGAACACAGATTATTTTCAAATGGGGTCATTTTGCTTACATATAAGCCGAAAGAAAATACGTAGTAGCATCTTGACATTGCAGTTAGTATAGCAGCCGAGATTTATAGGTTGAGGACCGTATAGCACGATTCTAACCTGACAAAGACAAATCGGTACAACACATGGAGAAACGGGAACGGAAAGCTATATAATTACAGCTGATCTAAAAAAGAAATATATCTTTCGGCGCTTCCGCTATCAAAGCTGGCACTCGCCACTTGACCATCTGCAAATTGTGCAAAAATTCCCTTATAGTCGGCATGGATATACTCAAACGTCAATTCAAAAGGGCGAGTTAATTCGGCTAACGAATATTTGAATTTACCCTGTTTTTGGTAATCGCCTTCCTCTGCTCCTAGCGATATAGCCAAGGCAATTTTTTTTCCCTGCATTTTTTTACCGCTCCTACTACCATAGGCCCAACCATAAAGCAATACTTCGTCCAACCATTGCTTTAACAATGGAGGGCAATTAAACCAATAGAATGGGAATTGAAAAACAATATTGTCGTGCTGCTCTACAAGAGCCTGCTCCGCAGGGACGTTAATTTTACCATCGGGATATACGGTATCCAAATGATGAACGGTGAATCGCGTCGGATACTTTTCTAGCGCTGCAATCCAGTGTTTGTTGACCACGGATTCGGACAAATGAGGATGTGTAACAATTATTAGTGTCTTCATTTAGAAACAAGTTAGCGTTTTATTGTCAACATGAAAATTAAAACTAAAGTTAGGTCACATGACCTAAAAACAAATATAGGTCACATGACCTAAGTATTCAAATATTATGTCTATTTTTGAATTATTATGACAAAAAAGGGAGATAAAATCGGACATATTTTACATGTCACCATTGATCTTTTAAGCAAGGAAGGCGGAGAAAATCTTTCGATGAGAGGAGTCGCAAAAGCATCAAATATTTCGCTCAGCAATCTGCAATATTACTATCCAAATAAAGAGGCATTGTTAAAGGCCGCGATAGCACAATATTTTAGTGGGTGCCAGGAGGCGATCATGGCAAGAATGGAACAGTCTGCTCTTGATCAGGCCAGTTCAGGGAGTATCTTTTTCGAACAGTTGCTGGATCTCCTCTTATATAATGCAAAAGAATCGGATCAGGCAATCATGTTCAGGGAGATTTCCGCTTTATCATCCCGCAACAAAGATCTGGAACTGGCCATTGATGCATATTACAAAGATTATTGCGCATGGCTCACAGAATTAATTCGGCCGCATGCTCAGTTGCCCGAGAAAATTGTATGTCTTTTGGTTCCGTATCTGGAAGGATATGCGGGCGTCGGTACAGTACTTCCCCTATCGAAAAAGGAGGTCGTTCAGATGTTATTGGATATCATCAAAGGTACATTAAATCCATTGTGCTCCGAGTAACCTGTGCTCAATATAGAAAGGTGCGTAAATTGTTTAGGAGTTGATTTCACCAATCCATCAATTTCTATTTAATCGCTGATTTTTCGATAAATGTAGCACCCGGCTTCTGTCGGATGATCTTCGACAAGATCATTCGGATCTTCCTTCCGAATCAGATCGATAATCAAAAAATCCCCACAGGCCGCCATAGTGAAAAACATGCCAAAGACTAGCATGCCAACGTTGCCGTTAAAAATTGCGAAGACAGCAGGAAGAATACCTAAAAGAATCGCTGGAGCAATAGCTCCAATGATATATTCCTTCACTTTTAGCGGTTCTTTACAATGGCAGTAGGGCGTCAGCATTTTCCATAGCACGCCAAATTTTATGGATTTAAATCCTCTCTTGGCAAAAATAGCCCATGTAATGCCATGTATAAGCTCATGCAAGGCAATTCCAGCAATAAGAACTCCAAAAATATAGATACTGTCCAGTACGCCTACTTCTCCAAACACGCTTTTAAAACTTAGCTGTGATTTCCATACCCAATAAAACGGTACACCAAAAACAATAACGATGGGAATCAATATGAATAATCCAACTTTGTTGGCCCATACGAGATCGATCGTCAGCTGCTCTTTTTCATATTGTTGAGAATCGTGCATAAGGTAATTTCAAAAATTTAGACATTACAATCAAGGTAATACACTAAGTTAACATTTTTGGGCGGCTTATTTTCATTGAAATGATGTTCTATTGGCATAACTCTGAAAGGTCAGCCATATGCACATGTATACATCCATATGTGATTGTCGGTTATTCTAGGGCAATATAAATTTTATACCCGAAATCGTTGCACAGGGTATAAATCGGAGGATTTGTTTCAAATAACGAAATCGATCTTCAAAGTTACTGTTTAGCTAGAAGGTTTTGTAATCATCCTTTCGCTTTATCTGGGTGTTTTTTAGAAATTTCATTTTCATTCGTAGCCGTTTCTTTAACAACTGTCAGATCAACCTGATCTGCATTGAGGCCGTGGCAAAGTTCGATCCAAATATTCTCTTTCGGGGTGCGAATTAGGAACTGTTTATATTTATAGGGCCTTGGATCATACATATCCGATACATAGGCGGGATTTTCTTTTTTGATAAGTTCATCAGCCCGCGACGGCAGTCCGCCTGAATAGATCTCAATCCCTCCCAAGTTCGCAATCGCCTTTTTATATTCACCGACCAGATAGGTATCTTCAAATGCGTCTCCCTGCGAAAAAATAGTTGCATGAAAATATTGACCACTGACTTTCCTCACCAAACTATCATTGTAGAAGAAATACTTCTCCTCTAATGTTTTCTGTTTCTCGTCCGCATAGCGGTATCCCGAAGGGGTAGAAAGGTACGGAAATATACCAATGTCTTGCGCAGACACGGGAATCCGATCCATATTAAAATCAACGGATACGAGAGAATCTGTAACACCAGAGACTTGTGACGTATCTGTATTGTTGGATTTTTCACTCTGCTGCTTGCTTTTCTGCTTACATGAACCCAAACTAATGAATACAGCAAAAAATGATATAAAGTATATTTTCATTTAATTGATCTAACTTTTTAAAAATAGTTCTTTGCTATTATTTCAGTATTTACAAATCATTAAATACATATGAAATCAATACTCAGAACTCTTATCGCTTTCTCCAGCGTCTTTTCTCATCGTTGAGTCTGATATTCATGTCAGACCCATTGGTCACGTAAAGCTCGCAACTATTTCGCTAGCGCACATTTGGGTAGATTGGGGCATTTCCTTATACCGCATACCATAATATTCAATTTAAATTCATTAATTTCATGCGATGAAAAAAAAAATACGATAGATAAAGTTGCATTGATCTGCATTTCTGAAAAAAAGGTTCTAACAGCGCTTTCTAAAATGAAATCCAAACTGTATTTACCCGGGGGCAAAAGAGAAGCTAATGAATCCGATATTGAATGCCTGAAAAGAGAAATAATAGAGGAACTTAACGTCGAGATCCTAGATGACACAATACGGTATTTCGGTACGTTCGAAGCAGCTGCAGATGGCAAAGAAGCTGGCGTTTTGGTAAAGATGGCCTGTTATTTTGCTGAATATACCGGAACTTTGGAAGCATCTAGTGAAATAGATTCCTTTGAATGGATTTGCTATAAGGATAAAAATAGAACCTCGGCGGTCGTAAAAATTATATTAGACAGGTTGAAAACCTTGGATTTGATTAATTAGTCAGCCAGCGATACGGATATACGCTATTATTTTATTTTCTTGTATAGCAGTAAAAAGCTGTTGACGAACATAGAAAGCAGAGCAAACACAAGAAAAATGCCCTTTAAAACTGTCGCTGACGACGATAAAAAAACAGCCTTGTTTTCGATTATTGGATATGCTATTAACATGTTAATGACGGAAATATCTTCCAAAAAATCAAAAATTCCTGCTATTAACGGAAACAAAGCGATATAAAACAGTACGGTAGTCCTAATCTTATTTTTGATCAGCAGCCTTACAATGAGTATTGTAAACGTTATTACATAAAAAATAATAAAAGGCAAATCTCCAAACAGTTCAAGATAGAAATAAGTGGACCTGCCTTCTGCACCCAGTTTGTCCATTAAGTAATTAACATCCGCTAAATGATATCCCCTGAACAACTTAGGGCAATCACCTGGACAAAACACGGGTAAACTCGTTGAATCGGACAAATTCATCGCTGAGTACGACATTCTAAATCTTAAACATCCACGCTCCCTATCCTTTGTTGGTCCGGCACGAAATCTGTGCGTATGTACAGCAATAGTACTGCTGTTGACAAAATTTAACATCCAGTCTTAGTGCATAAGGAATGTTGCCCGCGACTGCATATGACTCATTATACATCTTGTTGTTATCTAATGATGTCTGTATCTATGGGCACGTACCCCAAATGCCTACTCAATGACAGAATTTGCCCCTTGTGATGGAACTCATGTGTGATCACATGGGTAAACAGCTCCAATGGGGTTGTCGTTTTTGTGACTCCGTTTAGCTTTAAGTCTATCGGCACAAGTTTAGAAGACTCGTATCTGCGGGAAAAATCAATAATTTCAGTATCAATCAACCCGAACATTTCTACTACTGCATCTATGTCATTTATGCTTGTATATTCGGTAAAGGCTATGTCGTTATCCAGTGCATGTTTAACAATCCAATATTCATAGGTATTTGCGATATGGACCAGCAGATTTCGGATGCTTCCTCCACGCCCAAAAGAGCTGTTCTGGTTTAGAAAATTCTCATTCGAAATACGCTTACAATAATCAAAAAGTGTTTTTCTTGATGCTTGAACCAAACGATATTGATATTCAAAATATGAGTTTGTATGTTCCATTTTACTAGTTATTGTCTTTAAATTGGCATGTAGCGTGCCTTCGCTTACTCGGCGCAGGCACGCTACCTCACACATCAGCCTGTTGGGCCGCATCCTTAATCATTTTACTACGGTAGCTTCCAATTCAACTTTTAACGTTTCGAAAAGACTGACGACTTCTAATAAAGTAGTTGCCTGCCTCGTTCCATGCTTGGCAATCCAATCCTGAAAAACTGGAAAATGCGGCCACAATTCTTGGGTGGAGGTTGTATATATATTCAGTCTAACAATATTACCGCAAGAGTAGCCTGCTTCTGTAATCACCCTTTCTAGATTTTCCAAGCTTTTTATTAACTGTGTTTTCATGTCCTCAGTGCTAGATACTCCATCGTCATCGATTGCTGTCTGTCCTGAAACATACAGTGTTCCCTCTGCATTATTAACTTCGATAGCCTGTGAGTAACTTCTGGCATCTTGCCACTTCCATGGGTTTGTCGCATTAATTTCCATTGTGATTTAAATTAATTGTGTAAAATTCTTAACAACACAAAATTGAAAAACAATGCTAGCAGATGAGGTTGACAAACCTCACAATTTTGCTGTGATAAATATCACAGGTTCAACCTACTCAAAGTTTCTCTTGAGACTCCGAGATAAGCGGCTAATTGGCTTTTTGGAATCCTATTGCTAAGCTTTGGATACTGTTTAAGAAATTGTTCATAACGTTGTGCCGCATTCAACGTCAAGGAAGAGAGCACACGGCGTTGCATACCTAGGTATCCAAAGTTTGCCTTTTCTAAAAAGAACCGCTGCATAGTAGGACTTTCTTGACACAGTTTGAAATAATCGGCATTGTTTAATGCAAGTACCGTTGTATCTTCCAAACAGATCAGGGATAAAGTCGCGGGTGTCCCAGTATAGAATGCATAAAAATCACTTTCCCACCAATCTTCCATAGCAAATGAAACGATATGCTCTTTTCCTGACTGATCCAAATACACTAATTTGGTCAGGCCTGATATGATAAAATAATGGTAAATCGCTTTATCACCTTCCTGGATAATGAATTGATGCTTTTTATATCTTTTGAGTTTAAAATGGTTTACAATGAATTCGGTCTCCTCCGGAGTTAACGAAACTACCTTTTCTATATGTTTAATTAATATATCTAACATCAAAAACAATGATTACAGAGCTCGTTACCCTTGCCACCTGCAGTACATAATACACTTCAAAGTAAGGCATAAATTTAACCATTATATTTTACCTTTTAGAAAGGGCAGACATAACTCAACAATTTTTTCTTTAAGCTATGGGATACGCGTTATATTCAACTTATCCCAGGGCAAGTTTTTATTTCAGTAAATCTTTGCCATTTCGGCCTATTACAACAAATAGGCTGAGACGACAAGTTAGTCTGAATATATACCGTTGATGTATTCAACAAAGATCGTAAGTTCGTCAGTGGTCAGCCAGCTCGGGTTGTTGCACAACATCACCCAGTCGCCATGTCGCAAAACGACAGAGGTCACAAAACGTTTGTTTATATACACATGATATCGTCGTCCACCATATAGCTCTCCCAGCACGATTTGTTGGGGTATCCCATCTATTTCACAATTAATGATAAACTCTTTCATCTTTTCATCTATACCAGTATTAAGCCTTGTATACTCGAAAACCTATAACGTTCAAAACAATCGTCGAGTACATCAGCCGTGAATTTCAAACTGTTAACGGCTCAAATATACTAATATTTTTAGTAATTAAAAGACAATAGATGATTACTATTGCTTTGAACAGAAAAGCGATGGTTTATATTTATAACGTTATCGAAACACATCCAGAAGCACATTGGAAAGTGATAAAACATCTTATTTTCCCTGTATTTTTGCAATCTCTTTTAAATAGCTATTGTAATCGGAATAAGGCTCATTACGCCTACCATTAGGTTTTAAATAGATAACACCATGCGTATTATCCAGGATAATGTTAAAATGATTTAGGATCTGATTGCCAAAAAGACTAGCTCTTCCTCCCGGTTTGGATGGGTCCGCTGCATTGGTAACGATGTCATTAAACCATACTCCTGCGATCTCCGCATTCAGACGGATGATTTTTCTGCCATTGATCATGGTAAGAGGCTTTAGTTCTTCCCAATATCCATTTCTCGACGTAAAGTCTTCTCCCAAAAGCATGGTACCGTCCCGGCCGGTGTCGAATAAAAACCAAAAATCATATTCTTTGTTATTGTGAACAAAACGGGCCTTAAATTTCGGACGATTTTGTTCGAAGAAAACTGTCGCTTTTTTATAGTCCTTTACCTTCGATGGCAGGATACTGTGGACAATAAACTCCATCTTATCGTAATCGATCTCGATAACATTATTCCTGAAAAAAGTATTGCCTATGATAACATCTTCGTAAGGCTCCATATTGCTAACTTCGGCAAACGGCACGCCCTGCCATGTGGTAGCTCCGATCTTTAGCACATTATTAATACTATTTCTTGTTTTATTAAGACCGTTGGTATTACTGACCGTTACATGGGAAGTAAATGACAAATCCAATTTCTCGGATGAGTTTCTGTTGACAGCGCCCATGCCTGCGCCAAAATCAAATTGAATAACGACTTTTTTATCGTTCAGCAGCCCGTCAAAATAGATCCGCGAACCGATCATCCTGAAAGGAAAACGTAAGGGATAGTCTCCAACTGCATGCATCCGCGGGAAATCGTTAGGCAGTGTCGAGGCGATACGAATATGACAGGTATCTTTATTGTTCAACAGAACTTTAAAATCATAACTTTTACCGGGATTGGTGCGTAAGATCAACTGGTCTTGATCTGTTTTAAATTTAATAACGCTTTTCTTTGCGGGAATATTGACATAATATATATCAGGGTGTAAAGTGGGATCGAGCTTCCAATCTATCTTTACATTTTCACCGTCTTCAATAAACGCTGTTTCAGCTGCGGCTTTTAAGATCTTTTTGTGCTGTGCTACAGCCAAGTTATTCGTCACAACGGTAATCGCGATAACCAATTTAACCAGGGACCAAGCATGCCTTAAATTCTTTTGAAAGGTAGTTCTTCTCATCATGATTTTTTTACACAAAAGAAGCTATCGGGTCCGAATAACTGAAATATATGGCCCGCCAATGACCCGTCAGTCCCTCGCCAATGTGGCGACAATTCCTAAAATATATTGATATTAGGCCATATATGCAGTTTTCCACCTTTCCCAATCTCAATAGCATTTCGTACAATAATAACGGCATTTGCAAAGACCCATGCGAGTGGAATGAGCTCTATAAATTTACTCTTTATCTCCAGCCAGTCAGTAAGAATCAAGACGAATATGAACAGTACAATGGCGACTAGGGTTGCCAGAATCTGGATGGATATCACTTGACGATTAAGGTGATTGTTCTGTTTTTTTAGATACATCAATACCAATGGAAACAGGACATTTAGTGGAGGAATCAACAGCAACGGCAATGCGGAAAAATTGATAATCTTATTCCATTTTAAAACTTCGGAATTTTCCATTTCCATGGGTGCCACAGTGACAAGGTCGATCTCTTCCACCTCCAAGGCTTTGATCAGTGCCTTAAGTGTATATCCTTTTGGAGACTGCCCCGCCTCAATACGTTGTATTGTCCTCACGCTAATACCGGATTTTTCAGCCAGTTCTTCCTGTGTCAGCTTTAATTGTTCTCTGATCTGTAAAAGATTATTCATTGTTATAATTGATGTGATCCGTGTTGTCAAACGATATGTTAAGTTAGTCAAAGATACGTTTTTAATAACCCGTTGTGCATTTTAAATAATGCTGATTTTTAAATTGTTGATATTTCTGTTGAATATGTTTTTGTTGATGTACTGAATTACTGTCATGGCCGTTATCTTTGTTAATATCCTGGTCTTGAA
>Ga0182748_1002712_pt1 | contig 15726 bp, 17 predicted proteins | sample eDN3rd37CKraftOP_FD_128877 | JGI IMG/M metagenome (GOLD analysis project Ga0182748, IMG submission 128877) | Enriched Organic Plus compost microbial communities from Emeryville, California, USA - eDNA 3rd pass 37_C Kraft OP (version 2) (version 2) ...
CGCGCATGGTGGGGATGATTGCCGGACGCACGGCAGGAGACATGCCGGGTCTGGATATCGCCGAGGAGAGATCGTGGCAAAACTATCTCGACTCGGCGCTGAGGTTGTACGCGACGTTGAACCGGTCGTTGGTGGACCAGCATCATCTGACGCTCAATGATGTGCGCCTGCTCGACTACCTGGACAAGTCGCCTACCGGATCGGCCAGGATGGGGGATCTGGCGGACCGGCTGATGTCGCTCCCGAGCCGGGTCACCCGGCAGATCCGGCGTCTGGAGGTCCAGAACTTCGTGGTGCGCGGCGCGAGCCCGGAGGACGGGCGCGGCGTGGTCGCCAAGATCACCGACGAGGGCCGCGCCGCGGTCCGCGAGGCGATGGTGACCTACGGCCAAGGCGTGCGCACGCACTTCCTGGGCAGGTTGTCGCGCCCCCAGATCGCTGCGATGGGCGAGAACTGTCGCCGTATCAGCGCCGCGCTGAAGAACGGAGCCCCGCCCGCCAAAATCGGTCGGGTGTAGTCCCGTACGCTTATCGGCGGTGGCGTGGCAGAGCGGCCTAATGCACTCGCCTTGAAAGCGAGAGACGGCTAACACCGTCCGGGGGTTCAAATCCCTCCGCCACCGCAGCTCAGAAGGGGTTTTCGGTCTATCTGGAAGCGTCTCCTGATATCAGGATGTAACACACAATCACACACCGCGTTCAGGCGTCCATGTCCAGAGCCTCAGCGGCGGCGGCAAGTCCCCGCTTGGTGGAGTGGCTGTAGACGCGGGCTGTTACGGCGGCGTTAGCATGCCCAAGCCATGCCGCAATGTCGGCTAGGGGCACACCCTCGGCGTGCAGATGCGTGGCTGTCGTGTGCCTGGCGTCGTGTAGTCTCACGTGGGGAACGTCGGCGGCGGCTAGGGCATGTGTCCATCGAGCGTCGATGGTGCGGGGGTGGTACGGGCGTCCTGGGCTCTTTTCCTGGGTGATGACGTACATGCCTCGTCCTGGTCTCGATGGGTACAGGATGTGTAGCCGTTCTAGAAGCCTGGCGGGAAGCGTGAGTTCTCGCGTCCCCGCTACGGTCTTGGTGTCGCCCTCGTAGACCTGGTTACCGTCCGTGGTGCGGTTCCGTGAAATCGTCACGGTGCCGTTCATCAGGTCGATATCAGACCATCGAAGGGCGGCGAGTTCGCCGCGCCGAAGCCCAAGCAGGGCGAACCGAACTAATAGTTCATCATGTTTCCCTGTGTGATAGTTGATGAGTTGCTGAATTTGCCTGTCTGTCAACGTATTACCGCGTGGTGCTGGTGAATCCTCGGCTCGTTTCACTGACTTAACAAGTGCCACAACATTTCTCACTAACACACCCTGTTTCTGTAGGTCATCGAACATAGCCCGCCATCGTGCCAACATCGGGTTGATGGTCGTACTCGTCCAAACTCCCCGCGCCGTCGTGCCCTCCTGTAATGCCTGAACCAATGCCTCTACGTCGTCTTTGGTAATCGATTGCACTGTGCGATAGCCATATTCATCCACTACAGGACGTAACGCAGCCGTATACGCCGCCCGTGTCGTGGGTTTAATCCGCTGTGCCCGTAGCCATGTCTCTACCGCATCCTTGATGAGTAGTGAACTGGGGGCTACGTGTAGTCCCCTATGCTGGTCACCAAGGATGGGATTAAGGAAAGCCTTTGCCTCCGTTAGGGTTTTAAACCGTCGCATGGTCTGTTTACGGTCGGCTCTACCCTGGCGGAGGTCTACTCGTACCTGGTATCGAACTGCCCCGCTGGGCAGTGTGATGCGTCTGATTTGAGGTGGGAGGTTCCGCCGCTCTGAGGTGGTCATACGATCACCCTAGCGAGTCGATAACGTGTTGACGTGCACCAATCGGGGATGGGTATCACACATCGTTATCAAACTGTGACCATATTTCACTCGCCTATGATGACCTGCATGTTTGCTGACAGGGTGTTAATGCCCGCGTTAACACTTGGGGTAAGTACAGGTACCCTATACGCTTGACGTGCTCCTTTTGCATCCTGATCCTGGTGTCAGACCTCGATGGTCGAGGTTTTGCTACAGCCCGATAGGGGCAGAAAGAGAGTCAAAAATGGCTGGGATCGAGAAACTGTCCGCTGTTCCGCTGAGCCTCCCGCCGATGCAGGCGGCGACGGTGGAACCGAAGACGAAATGGAACGCTGAAACGAAATCCGCTGAGCAGCAGCGGAACTCGGATGGAACGCTTCTGTGGAGCGTGACTACCATCTTCCCGCACGACGGCGGTCTGAAGCAGATGACCGTAACGGTCCCGGGCGCTGAACAACCCAAAATCGAGCCTTTTCAGCAGGTTTCGTTCACGAACCTGGTCGCCCGTCCCTACGGGATCGCCCAAGCTTCCGGTCGGGTGAACGCGGGGTTGTATTTCACCGCTGACGCTGTGGCGGTGGCGAAATGACAACGTCTCTCTGGACTCGGCGCGCAGGTGACGCTGATGGATAATGGGTTGACGTGTGTCAACCCTGGGCAGGAGATGGGAGTGGTGACGGCTACGGTCGTCACCACCCCTACCCTCCTCTATCCCAGTGTGACACAACATATTTGGATTACATCAGTAGATCTGGATTCAGTTGACGGTTTCGCGGCATTGCCCTCGCGGGTCGAGTTGCTGTTTCCCCGCCGCGACCTCCAACCGCGCACCTGGACACCTGGCACGCGCATCACCGCTACGTCGTCGGTGGCAATCGGATATGCCCTGTTCAAATCGGAGAAAGTGAAGGTTAACCGTGATTGACTTGGATGTTCGGCACCTCTGGCTACTGGTTGTCGTCGCCATCCTGGTGTTGTGGCTTGTGCACCACTTCTCGAAACCGCTTGTGCGGCGGGTGATTACCCGCAGCCGCGGTGTCCCCGCCCGTGAGTTCTGGCTTCGGCTTTTCGATCCCCACTCGGATTCGGAAATTGTGGGCGCGTTTCAGAAACTCGGGCTGCGCACGGGGGAGGCTACACCCAAGTTCCTCAACCTCTACTGGGATCACCACCCACACCGCCCCGCCCGACCCATCGGCATCCGCTTCCGCCCCCCGCTAGCGACAACAAGCGCATGGCAACGCGAAGACGTGCTAGCCGAGCTTCGCGCCGCAACCGGGCTGCCGAGACTCCGCGTGTACGGGGCTCCCGTTCCCGCCCACTGGTTCAACCCCTGCCCCCCGCTCCACACGCTCGGCATCCCCGACTCCCTACGGGAAAAATGGCGCACCCACATCCCCGACGAGCTCACCCTCGTCTGGAGTTGACCCGCCATTAACACCGCGCGGCGTGCACCCCCCCTGAGCGAAGCGAAGTGAGGCGCGAACAGCGCCGAACGAAGCGAGCGCCCCCCCGCGCAAGCGAGGGCAGGGGCGCTGCGAAAACAACCCCACACCGCGCAGGATCAGGATCAGGATCAGGCACAAGGATCAGGCTCAGGACGCGGGGATCAGGATCAGGATCAGGCTCAGCCCGGTCGCAGCCGCAGCGCAGCCGCAGCGCAGCGGACGGGGGACCCCGCTGAGCGGCAGCGAAGCGGGGGTGGACGCAAGCAAGGCAAGCAAGCTGCGGCTCAGGATCAGGATCAGGACCAAAACACAAGATCAGGATCAAGCGGTCAGGGCTTGTTATATATGTGACAACCTGCCGCCTGCGGTGTAATCCGCCGGCGTCATCGGCTGACCAGCAGCCAGAGAAGGAGACGAAGTGATGGCACAGCCTGCGGGTGTGGACGCCCTCCGCTTCCAGGGACTCGGGTTCTCGGCGCAGGCTGAAAGCTCGGCGGCGATCATGGCTATGCCTGCTCCTGCGCTTGGTCGTGAAGGTTGGAAGCTGACCGTTTCGCCCGGTTTGATCCAGCTCACGGGTCGCTCACCGTTCAGGCGCTCATCAGGCGGCGGGGGACATACTGCTATCAGGGAGTGGTCCCGCTGGTCCCGCGCGAACATGGTTCGGACGGTTGCGTCCTTGGATATGACGCGGCTGGATGCCGAGCCTGGCTTGCCTGCAATGGTGACGCTCACGCTGCCGGGCGACTGGGAAATTGTGGCTCCCGACAGCGAAACCTTTAAGAGTTTCTTCACCGCTTGGCGCAAACGCTACCAACGTGCGTATGGGCGTAAGTGGCGTGGATTGTGGAAGCTTGAGTTTCAACGTCGTGGGGCTCCGCATCTGCATCTGTATTGCGTGGTGCCTGTCGAAGTCATCAATGGGTTGGACTTCCGCTCCTGGTGCTCGGCTGCGTGGGCTGACATCGTGAACCATCCCGATCCCGTAGAACGTGCGAAGCACGCAAGGGCTGGAGTGAGAACCGACATCATGAAGGGGATGCGGGCATCGGACCCGAAGCGCTTAGCGGTCTATTTCGGCAAGCACAGCGCTCCTGGTGGTGAGAGTGACAAAGAGTATCAGCATATTGTCCCCGAAGTGTGGGTAAACACTGGTGGTCCTGGTCGGTTCTGGGGATACATCGGACTCGAAAAGATCAGTGCCACAACGGAAATAGCATACGAAGATTGGGTGCAGGCGAAGCGTTGGTTGCGTCAAATCGCACGGGCGCAACGTGCGGTAACCATTCCTGAACCGAAACGTGACATGCGTAAGCCGCTTGTAGACAGGGTGATTCACCGCGTACCCGTGCGGGTTGAGGTGTTGCGGTCAGACTACAGCCGTATCGAAGTCCTAGACCTCGGCGTGGTCCAAGTCGGTCACCGCAAGCGGGTGCTACGTTCAGTCACTCGCTACTATCGCCCGTCGCGGCTCATGCAACCGAACCAGGGCGGCTTTACGCTCCACAACAATGCGCCAGCTACCGCTACGGCTATCGCTCGCGGTCTGGTCGCACGCTTGTAGGCAGCTCCACTATTGGTGCTTCCCAGGGGCGCGAATCTCAGTGCCAGCTTGGGTAAGTAGGGTACGAACCCGGCGGATGCTGTATCCAGTCTGAGAAGCTAATTCCCTTATGCTAGTGCCCTTTTCGTACTCGGCGCGTAGGTTGTGACCTACGACGTCTTGCGCTCCAGGGGTCAATCGTTCGTGTGGTTCCAGTACGGGGGTGAGCATCGGACCGCCCGTATAGCCTTTGTGTACTTGTCCGCGTGGGGTCACTTCCTCGTCGGCTTCGTCCCCCCATAATGTCCAGTTCTTACGCGGGTGCCGATTGAATAGCTCCAAATAAGGTCCAGGACTGCAAGATTCAATGAGTGGGTATTGCTCATCGGGTTTCCGTGAGTGCTCCCTCTTGCGCGTCTCAATCATGTTTACTTGTGAACGTGCGGGGCTCAGCGTCCGCATTGAGCCGCGAACTCCAAACAGAAGAATCTCGGTCACGTTGCGAAAATAGAAGCCGACTCCGCGCCCATCGGGACCGCCGTCTTTCCGTCGCTTCGCCCAAATGATATTGGAAACGTAGCGAAAGCCCCACGCCTCCATGACATCTAAACCATCCGGTAAAAGAGCGTTGGGCACCCACAGGTAGAGGTGTGCGTCCTTGGCAACACATTCAGATACGGGGATTCGCTTGATGGCTTCAAGGCTCATCGTGCTGTAGCGGTCCAGGCGTCGATGTTCGGGAGCGACTTTGCCCGTGCGATTGGTGAACCGCCACGGTGGGTCAGCTAGTACGGTCTTGAATCCGCCGACGGTCTCAGGCAGGGGCGGGGGGTCGGACTCGGGTCGCAGCGGCGTCGCCATCTCGGTCATGGCGCAGAGCCTAACAAATGGATCTGATATGAGATCCAGTTATCCTCGGCGTGGCGGGGAGGAGATTCACCCAACGGGTTGTCCATGTGTGATGGACTGAGCTGCGTGCAGCTCACTGAGTCCTGGAAAAATGTCATGCCGCAGAGCATCCTAGATAGGTACGACATTGCTGAGACCCGCAATGCGGCAGGGGTGTTGTTGGCAACTAGTCCTGAAGCGTTCGCCGACATCGTGGAAGTGCTCGACGGCTTCGAACTGAACCTGGACAAGCTCACTACACCTGGTGGAAACAAGACGGTCATAGCCAAGGAGCTTGATGAGACGTTTCGGGTCCATGGTTGGAGAGAGGCGCGGTTTGACCAAACCGTCACGACGCGCCTGACCATCTTTCGATGGACGGCATCGCCCGACCCGGATGAGGAACAACGTGTCATCGAAACCACCAATGAATACGGCGGACACAAGGTGGACAACGTGCTGGGGCGCGCGGCACTGGATGTTGAGTGGAACCCGAAGGACGGAAACCTAGACCGCGACCTCGCCAACTTTGTCGGGCTGTATGAAAGCGGTGTGATCGACTCGGGCGTTATCGTCACGCGTCTCGGAGAGGACTTCCGACACTTTGTGAGGGAACTTATCGCGGCGGTGAAAGCCGTCAGAGTGCCTAAGGAATGCACGGCATGGCGCGACCGCATGAAGCGGTTGGCGGACGACCCGCTCGGCACATCGACCACATCGAATTTCACGAAGCTGGTGCCGCGAATGGAACGTGGAGATGGGCGCGGTTGTCCACTACTCACCATCGCCATTACGGAGAGGTGCTATGTCCCGCCGCCTGACTCGATCAAGGACGAAGTTCTACGCCTAGCGGAAGCGCTCGGTTGAGCATGTGCCGTTGGTCACGGCGTTTGAGTGGGTTCGGGGTGTCCCCCTGGTGCTGGTCTAACACACGGATAACACACCACGGTACGCAAATCCCTAAAACCGCAGATCAGCTAGTCGGCTGACCTCGGCAGAACCGCAGCGTGAGAAATAAACAACTCGCCTTGAAAGCGAGAGACGGCTAACACCGTCCGGGGGTTCAAATCCCTCCGCCACCGCTGTTCAGGGCATGTTTCCGGCGTCAATCCAGGCGCCGGGATCCGGCGAAGTTGCCACACCTTGCCACATTGACCCGGGGAATCGCCCCCGGCACACGTCGGCGTGTCGTTCGCCGCGGCTGGTCTCATCGCATTTCCACGATGGGATTTAGTGCATGGCACGTTTACCCGCCTACATCACTCGCGTCGACACCAAGCGCGGCGTGCGCTACGAAGCGCGGATCAACGCGACGCTGCCGTCAGGTGAGCGGCTCCAGAGCCGGAAGCGGTTCAAGACAGTCGACGATGCGAAGCAGTGGCATTCCACTACCTCCGCCGAGCTCGCCTCCGGCACGCACACGGCACCAAGTGATGTGACCGTTCGGCAGGCGATCGAAGCCTGGCTCACCGCGAAGGCTGCGCGGGTGAAGCCCACGACGGCCGATGCCTACACCGCGGCGCTGCAACCGGTCGTAGATCGGTACGGCGACGTGAACGCGCAGGCCATCACCAAGCATGACGTCGAGGTGCTGATCACCGAGTTGCGCACCGGCACAACGGAACGCGGGGTCTGGAAGCGCACCTCCATCAATCCGATGCTCGCCAGGTGGAAGAAGGTCTGGGCAGACCTCCACGCGCAAGGCATCCTCGCCCGCAATGTCGTGGCGCTCGTCGAACCGCTCCGGAAACCTAGGGGGGAGCCCGCGATGAAGACGGACGACTCGCTCACCGAGGCGGAGGTGGAGTTGCTCATCAAGGCGCACGCCGACGGTGTCGACGCGTACGCGCGCCGCCGAGAACCCTTCGTGCACCTCGCACTGCTTGGACTACGCCGTGGTGAACTCGCCGGGCTGCGTTGGTCTGCAGTCGATCTCGACATGGAGACGCCCACCATCTCCGTACGCGGGACGAGGGTGGCCACCGCCGGGGGAACTATCGAGCAGGACGATGCGAAGACGATCTCGTCGGCGCGTACGTTGCCGATCCCGCCGCACCTGCTGCCGATCCTGCGCCGGGTGCACACGGAGCAGACCGAGACTCGGCAGCGTCTCGGTGGCCGCTGGGAGGGCGGCGAGGACTGGCACTTGCTGTGCCATGACCTTGGGGCACCTCTCAGTCCAAGGACTTTGAACGCGTGGTGGACAAAGAGTCTGAGCGACGCCGGGCTGCCGCACCGTCGGTTGCACGCGTCTCGGCACACGGCGGCGAGTCTGCTCTCGCTACGCGGAGCGCCGGTTCCGATGATCGCCGCGTGGCTCGGGCACGCAGATGGCGGAGTCTTGGCCATGCGTACCTACGTGCACACCCCGGGAGCGGCGTTGGGGGAGACCGCGGCGCTGCTGAGCAGGGGAGGCGGAGCATGATCAGCTGCGCCACAGACGCTGCAGCTCAAGGGGATTCAAGGGTTTCGGCGGCCGCTCCAGACACTTGCTCAGCTCAGAGAACCCCGCAGGGAGGTGAGCCGGGCGTACTCGTCGAACTCGGCGGTCGCGGAGTTGCCGGTCACAGGATCCGCGAGTTCCGCACGGCCCCAGTCCCCGGTCCAGTTGATGGTCCATCCCGACATCGTGGCGAGACCGTGCACGGCGGCGCGGTGATCCTCGATCGTTCCGGCTCCGAGCGCCGCGGGCACTCGGGTCAAGACGCGGTGGTCGATCCGCGGCTGGGTGAAGTCGAGGTCTCCGAGGAGAAGGACTGCAAGTGTGCCGCCGCCGACAGCGACGACATAGGTCAGCCCGCCGCCGGTCACTGCGGCCACCACCGCGCCGATCTCGAGCGCCACGTACTGGGCGGCGTCGTCGGGATCATCACCGACCGGGAACGGCAGCTCGTCGGTGAGCAGGCTGGGGAGCCCGTCCGCGTGGCCGCGCTCGAGAATCATCTGTGCCCCGGCCCGACCGCCGGTCGGCAATGCTCGGCCCCACAGCACCGACTGTGGACCGGGCGCGACGCTGGCCATCAACTCCACGGTGGTCTCGATCGTCCCGCCCGTCGCGCGGCCCGTGAAGGTGAACGAGTCCGCGGCGAGGTCCGCCGAGTAGTCGAACTCGCCGCCCACACGCGCTTCCACTCCCTCCTGGAGTAGAAGCTGACTCAACGCCGCGTACAGCGCTCCACGATCGTGCAGGGATCGCAGATCCTCGAACGCTCTTGCCATGGTCCAGACAGTAACGGCGCAGGGTCAGAGAAGAGCGCCCGCACATGGAACAGCCCCGCCAACTCCAAGGAGAGGCGGGGCTGTTCTCTTTGATGTTGCGGTCAGCGCGGCGTCGTATCGTCAGCCGCGTCGCCACGGACCTTGAACCCGGTGCCGTCAGTGGAGAACGGGACGCAGGTCTTGAGGGTCGGCACGTAGCGGTAGCGCTCCCACTGCGAGTCCTGCGACGGACACGTGATCCGCGAGTCGATGAGGTAGCCAGCGGTGTCTTCGACCGGCGGCACGATCACCGGCGGCGTCGCGGGGATGGTGCCGTCCGAGTTCTTCTCATCCCAACGGATCTGCGCCCGGCACAGGCCCTGGTCGCGCTCGCTCGCCTCCTCGCGGTAGGCGTCGCTCCCCGGCACCCGACCGTTCGCCGGGATGAGGCCCCAACCGGAGCTGATGATCCACTCGCGTCCGTCGATCACGGTCGTCTTCACGCAGCCCTGTGTGTCGCGGTCCCACGCGGTGAACCGTTGCGCGGTGTGCGAAGCGTCGGGCGCGCCCTGCGGGCACGGCTCGTCACGGTGGTTCGCGTCCACGTCGATGAGCTTCGTCTGCCCCGTCACCGTGCCGCCGTTACCCGTCCACATCAGGTAGCGCTTCCCACCCACGGTGATGACGAATCGACCGCCGCACATGCTGTCCGTGGTGGACACGGTGGGCGGTTGCGCGGCGGGTGCAGTGCTCGGTGCTGCTCCTTCCGGCGACGGGCTGGTGCCGCACGCAGCGGTGACAGTCATGGCGGCGAGAGCGACCGCGGCGCTGAGCTTGGTGATGGTCATGGTGTTCTCCTTGGTGAGGAAGGGTGGGGCGCTCATCCGAGGTCGGTTGGATGTAGTGAGTCAGTGGGTCAGGCGAGGGCGGGCTCAGGGTCGGACTCGTCGGCCGCCTTCCGCACCTCGCGCATCCGGCGGAGCGCGGTGCTCTTGCTGACGCCGAGCGCCGCGGCGACGTCCGTGCCGGAGGCACCCTCCGCGATGAGGCGAAGGATCAGCTCAGCGTCGGCGTCACCCGCCTGCACGGTGGGCACTGAGGTGAGGCGGCGCGCCACCGGCGCGTCACTGGCGCGCGCCACCCGGCCAGATGCGGGCGTGCCATCCGCGTCACGGTCCGAGTCAGCGATGCGGGTCACCGAGCCGGTCTGGCCCGCGTCATCGCTCTGGTCCTCTGACGTGTCAGCGGGCAGCGTCAGCGGTTCAGTCACCGCGTCATCGACCTGCGCGTCAGGCTGGCGCGTCACCGAGTCATCGCTGCTCACCGGCTGTGGCGCGGCCTTCTGGCGCGCGTCGTGATTCGGCTCCTGATCCGCGTCGTGACGCGCCGGTGGCGCGGCGAGCCAGGTCAGCGAATCGGGAGAGGTCAGCTCGAGGTCCGGATCAGCGGCGCGGTGATCCGCAGCGACATGGCGCGTCACCGAGGCCGTGTCACGGTCTCCGCTGAACCGGGCCGTGAGCCGGGTCCACGTGGTGGCGCGCGGCGGCACCCCGTTTCGCTGATCCGTCTCATCCGCCCGCGCGATGACGGCCAGGACGACGGCGCAGACGACGATCGCGAGGTCGAGTGTCGCCGGGAAAACCCAGGCCATGCCGCCGTGATCGGGCTCGGCGGCCCGTCGCAGCGTCTCGAAGCTGAGGTAGAACGCGCCGGCGCCGATCACCCCGACGGCTCCGGCGACCGCCCAGTTCACCCTGTCCGCGGTACCCGAGACCACGAGCTCGGCCTGGAGCACCTTGGTGATCAGGCGACTCATAGCCGCGAGGACGACCGGCGCGAGGCCGGCCAGGAGGATCCGCAGCAGGGTGCCTCCCGCCGCCGTGATGACGGTGACGTTCACAGCCGAAGATGCGGCGGTGAAACCCCACTCACCGGCCAAGGCCCACCGTCGGGCGGCAGCCCGGTGGCGCAGCGCCTCGGGGGTCGGGGTGGTGGTCATGGGTGCCTCCTCGGGGTGGCTGCCTGATCGGCTCTGCGATTGGCTTCGTGCGGTGTTCGTGGCTACTGGATCGGCTCTGTGACCGGTTTCCGGCTGGTCGATCGGCTCTGTGATCTGTTGTGTGGCTGGGTGATTGGCTGCCGGACTGGTTACTGGCTAGGTGATCGGCTAGCTGATCGGCTTCCTGACGAATTGAGGTCGCAGTGCCCCTGGCCGCCACAAAACGCCTGGTCGGAGCCTCGCGAAACACTGCCCGCAGGCTTCCAGCCGTACGGAGCGTCCGCGTCCTGCACCAGGTGCTCCCCCCCGCAGTGCCCGCAGGTACGCCGGCATCCGCCGCGTGAGGGTGGCGGTAGAGATGCCCGACCGGGCGGCCACATCCGCAGCGCGGCCCCCACCGAGCACCACGGCGGCGGCGAGCTCGATGGTCGCGTCGTCGATCTGCTTCTCGGCGGTGCGGGCAGCGGCGAGGTGACCGCGACGGGTCACCACGTCGATCTCCGGATTGGCAGCGGACTTCAGGGCCGCGGTGGCGGTCGCGGACAGCTCCGCGATCCGCCGCAGGATCTGCTCCTGGATCTCGCGGGACGCGGTGACGTTGCTCGGCGTGGGGCGCCGGTAGCGGGCCATCAGGCGGCCTCCTTCTTCCTCTTGGGACGGGGCATGTACAGAAGGTCCGCGAAGCTGCTCAGGACCGGGCCTCCCGTGCGCACGGCCTGCTGCAGGGCGGTTCGGCCGAGACCGAGGCCGGCACATACCGCGTCGGGATCGTCACCCGATCCGATAAGCATCAGAGCGGCACTGCACCACCGCTGCCGACGCTTCTCCTGGTCGGCACGCCACTTTGCGACGGCGGCCAGGGTGGCGTTGGCGTTGGCGTGAGCCTCGGCCAGCTTGAGCAGATCGGAAGCGACGCCCGCGTGCCACTCGGCCATCACTTCGGCCTGTCCCGCCGCGAGCGCGGCTTCCTTGGCCGCCGCCTAGGGAGTGACCCTGCGAAACGCCATCACCAACCCCCGATCGAGTCGGCGATCACCTTGTTGACGTCGATGCCCTGCGCCCGCACCTCGGCTTCGAGTTCCTCGGTGCTCAGGTCCGGTGCCGAAGTACCAGACCGAACCTGGCCCGTACCCACCGTCACTGAGCCCGTACCGGCCGCATCCTGCGATGTGGACGGACCGTCAGCAGACGGGGACGCAGCGGCAGGTTCGGCAGGATTCTGCGGTTCATCGTCGGATACGTGCAGGTCAGCGGGCTGCAGGGGCTCCCACTTCCCGTCCCCGACGCGCTTGAGCTCCCGGCCGCGGAGGTCGGAGACGGTGCCGGCCAGCCACGCCGAGAGCGTCTGCGGCCGCACGCTCAACTTCGTGGCGGTGGTGCTCGCCGCGGCACCGCCGAGGATCGCGCAGCCAAGGAGCTCCCGCTCGAGGCCCTGGATCTCGGCCTGGCCGGCGCGCCACGTGAGCACCGCGCTGAGCATCTGCTCCGGCGTGGGGTCGGTCGTCTTGCTCAGCGCGTTGAGCGCCTCGGCGGCGCTGCTGATCGCGGTAAGGGCGTCGCGGGCGAAGGTCGGAGCAAGCTCGGCGGAGGCGCGCTGGTTGCCGCCGGTCGGCTTGGACTTGAGGTGCATCGAGTAGGCCACGGTGTGGTCTCCGTTCCGTTCGGGATTGTCAGCGGGTTTCGCGGGGCAGCGCGGCGAACGGGGTCAGCTCGCCGTCGGCGTCGACGAGCACACCCGAGAAGTGCTCGCCCGCGGCTGCGGCCTTGACCTGCTCCCACTCGGGCTCGGAGAAGGCGTGGGCGAACTGGGCCGACGGCGGTCCGACGACGATGCGAGTCGACATCTGCGACAGCACACCTGCGGTGCTTCCGAGCACGAGCTGGGTCGAGACGAGGAGGTGCACGTCGACGGCGCGGCCCTTGACCGCGATGTCCCGCACCGCGTTCGCAGTCGCGGGGGTGTGGCCGGGGTCGAGCGCGAGGACGACGGGGCCGGCGACGAGGCTCGGGTCCTGCAGCCGGCGCTCCATCTCTGCGCGTGCCGCTGCGATGCCCTCGGCGTGGAACAGGCGGACGCCGGGGTGAGACTCGAGCGCGCCGAGCATCCGACGGAGCAGGTGAGTCTTGCCGCTGCCGGCGACGCCCATGATGAGCACGCCGTGGGCCTGGCGGAGGTCGACGGTGAGTTCCTTGCTGTCGCGCGCGACGCCGACGGGAACGGTCAGGGGGCTGGTGGTCGTGGTCATGGAGGTTCTCCTTTGTGGATCAGTTGACGGGGATGGCTGCGGCGCGCAGGGGGCGCGCACCGGGCGAGTACCGCTTGCTGGTCGGGTCGTAGATGGCGGCGTCCCGGATCGGGCAGCCGAGCTCGTCGTCGAGGAACAACACGGGGAGGTCGTCGGAGCTGGGGTCGCTCACAGGTGTGAAGCTCATCCAGCTGCCGTCCCCGCCGGGCTCGTCACCGCGGGGGAACTTCCACCCGATGCGCCGCGAGATCGGAGCCTTCGCGACGGCCGCTGCCATCGCGTCGGCGTCGGCGCCGGGAGGGTTGAAGAAGCCCTGAAACATGCTGATCCGCAGCTCGCCCTCGCCGTCCTCGCCGACTGTGTCCGCGACGATCCCGCGGCCCTTGGCGGTGCTGCTGATCTGCGCGCCGAGGTCGCGTGCCTGATCCCGCTTCGGCCCCTCGAACAGCGCCGCGAGGTGCTGCTCACTCGGCGGGCCGATCACCACGAGGGTGCGAACGTTCTCGCGCAGAGTGCCGGTCATCGCGCTGACGTAGGAATGCTGTCCCGCGAGCACGAGGGTGATGCGGAGCTCCCGGCTCTCGGCAGCGAGCTGCTCCATGCGGGCGACGGTCGCCTCGGCGGCGGCCTTCTGCTCCTTCGTCCCCTTCGACAGCGTGTGGATGAAGGAGCCCCACTCGTCGAAGACGAACACGAACGGCTTCGGCATGTACTCGATGCCCTCGCGCTGCAGACGGTCCTGCAACGCCTGGCGCATCAGATACAGGTCATGCACGTAGGCGACGGCCCGATGCAGAGTCGCTTGGCTTCCGGCGCAGTAGCCGCCACCACGCCCGCTCCCCGGCCAGGTAACCCTCCACCTCAGCGGGCAGCCGCGGCCCCGGCAGATCCTCCGCGTACATGTCCACAACCTGGTTAGACGTAGCCGGGCCACCATCGGTTCCACCCGGTCCCGAACCCGCCGCCACCGAAACAGGCGTGGATGCAGCTGCAAATCGTGAGGTAGCCTCACGGCCAGGTGTTCGCCGGTTGGGGGATTGGCATGGCAAACGAACTGAACGTGAGCTCGGACGGTCTGCGCATCGCGGCCGCCGCCAGCGAAACCGCTACCGCTGCACTGGCCGGCGACAGCGGGACATCCACCAACGTCGGCATCGCGGCGATGGACGCGGCGTTGGCGTCGCTACGCCGGCGGCAGGCCGACCGGATCAGCGGTCAGGCCGGCGACATGTCGACCGGCAGCACCCGCTACGACACCACCGACTCCGGCGGCGCCGACGCCATCACCACGGTGAGCGTGTGAGCGCAGCTCCCTCCGGACGGTTCACCACGCGCTCGGAGATCGAGGATTTCGACACGTCCGACTTCGCCGACGCAGCGACACGGTGGCGAACGGCCGCCACCCAGTCGGACGAAGTGTTCGCGCAGCACCGACTCAACATCGCCTCGCCCGGCGGCACCACCTGGGAAGGTGACGCCAAGGACGCGGCGCTCGATCGGGCGACCACTGACGGTGTGGTGGCCGGAAACCAGAACGGAGTCGTACTCGAGGCAGCCGACATCGCCGAGAACGCTGTCACCGACATCAACGCCGCCCAGCGTGAGGTACTCGAGGCGATCACCGAGGCCGAGGACAATGGGTTCACGGTCGCCGAGGACCTCAAGGTGACTGACGCACGCCGCTACGACATCAACACGGTCGTCGAGCGGAACCGGGCCGCCACCGAGCATGCGGAGGACATCAAGTGGTACGCCGAGCGGTTCGGTCAGACCGTCGCGTTCGTGGAGGGACGCCTGCAGAAGAAGGCGGGTGAGCTGGAGGACATCCGGTTCGATGGCGAGGGCGAGGACCACGGCGAAGACCGTGACCGCAGGCCCATGGTCTATCTCGTTGACAACAAGGTGGTCCACGACAAGCCGGACGAGGAGCGCGAAGACGAGACGGGTGACAAACCCGCGGAGCAGGCAACAGGTCAGATCGGCCCGTTCGCGGTGCCGAAGTCCGTCGAGGACGCCGCAAAGAAGCCCGAGGACAAGCCCGCCACCACCGGCGACGCCGGCGGCGATCTCGGAGACCTCCTCGGCGTGGGCGACAACCCCGAGGGCAAGCCGGAGGACGGTCAGACGACCAAGCCCGGCGAGGAGAAGCCCGCTGGACTACCACCGGTGCTCAGTCAGGTTCCGCCGCCCCCTGACAAGGCGACGATCGACCGGCAGGCGGCGAAGGTGGAATCGGCCCGCCAAGCCCTCGCCGCCGCGGAAGCCAAGGCAAACGATGCCGCCGTGCAGGACTACACCCAGGGCGCCGGCGCCGGTCCCGGCAAGGACGTCAGCGAGCCGGTGAGTCAAGCGGTGTTCGACGCCCGAGCCGAGCTGACCGAGCAGACCAGGATCCTCAACGAGCTCAACCACGCCTCGGCCGCGCACGGCGGCCCGACCGCGCCTGTCGCCCCGCTTCCGGAGAACGCCGACGTGCAAGGGTTCCCGAAGGAGCCGCCGGTTCTAGAGCGAGGCGCCGGGGCGTTTGCCGAGGGCATGAAGGACACCTCGAAG
>Ga0182748_1002714_pt1 | contig 15711 bp, 11 predicted proteins | sample eDN3rd37CKraftOP_FD_128877 | JGI IMG/M metagenome (GOLD analysis project Ga0182748, IMG submission 128877) | Enriched Organic Plus compost microbial communities from Emeryville, California, USA - eDNA 3rd pass 37_C Kraft OP (version 2) (version 2) ...
CAGCGCCTCATCGGCCGATACCGGCTCGCCGGTCAGCAGCATATGCATCGCATTCTTGCGCGGGATGTTGCGGGTGAGGGCCACCATCGGCGTCGAGCAAAACAGTCCGATATCGACGCCGGGCGTCGCGAAGCGCGCTTCGGTCGAGGCGACCGCCAGGTCGCAGGTCGCCACAAGCTGGCAGCCGGCAGCGGTCGCCACACCCGAGACGCAGGCAATCACCGGCTGCGGCAGGCGGACGATCTTTTGCATCATGGCGCTGCAACTCGTCATCACATGCCGGAAATAGGCCTTTCCGCCATCCGGATCGGCGCGGCGCATGGTGAGCTGCTTGAGGTCATGGCCGGCGCAGAAGGCAGGACCGTTTGCGGCGATGATGACGGTGCGGACCGAGGGTTCGGCGCCGATGGCGTCGAACGTGCTGCTCAGCGCCGCGATCAACTCTTCCGACAAGGCATTGCGTGCGGACGGACGGTTCAGCGTCAGCAGGGCCACATCGTCATGATTCTCCCGCAGCAGAATCGTGGAACTGGCCTCTCGTGCATGGGCATTCATCGCGGGACCCTTTGCGTGACGCAGAACCCATTGTATCCGAACAGGGCACGGCGGGCGAAGCGCGGATACGAAGGGCGATACATGTCACAACCGGTCATGACGGTGTCGGATCTCGAGACGTTCCTCTCGCGGGAATTCCCGCAGGCGTTCCATCCCGGCAGCGGCCTGACGATCGATGCCGTCGAGCACGGGCGCGCAAAGGTCCGGCTGGCCTATAGCGAGAAGTTCCTGCGTCCCGGCGGCACGATTTCCGGTCCCACCATGATGATGCTGGCCGATTTCGCGCTCTACCTGGCGGTGCTGTCGGCGATCGGCGAGGTCGCGCTGGCCGTCACCATCAACTTCAACATCAACTTCCTGCGCCGGCCCGAACAGCGGGACCTGATTGCCGACGCCAGCATGCTGAAACTCGGCAAGCGGCTCGCGGTCATGGAGGTGACACTCTATTCGGATGGCAGCGACGACCCGGTCGCCCACGTCACCTCGACCTATTCGATCCCTCCGAAATCTGGAGGTTAGGTGGCGGTACTATAAAACCATTTTTATAAGCTATTGTGTTTTCTATGTATTTTCGGCATCAAAGCCGTTGACGGTATTTTGCCGATCGCATAGAAGCCCGGCAACACCAAACCTCCCGGACAATGACCATGAAAACCTTTTCGGCGAAGCCCGCCGACGTTGAGAAGAAATGGGTCGTGATCGACGCCACAGGCCTCGTCGTAGGCCGGCTCGCCTCGATCATCGCGCTGCGCCTGCGCGGCAAGCACAAGCCGAGCTTCACCCCGCATGTCGATGACGGCGACAATGTCATCGTCATCAATGCGGAAAAGGTGGTGTTCAGCGGCCGCAAGCGCGACCAGAAGAACTATTACCACCACACCGGCTATATCGGCGGCATCAAGGAACGGTCGGCCAAGTCGATCTTCGAGGGCCGCTTCCCCGAGCGCATCCTCGAGAAGGCCGTGGAGCGCATGCTTCCGCGCGGTCCGCTCGGACGCAAGCAGCTTGGAAACCTCCGTGTCTATTCGGGCGCCGAGCATCCGCACGAAGCCCAGAAGCCCGAGGCGCTGGATGTCGGCGCACTGAACCGTAAGAACAAGGCAGCCTGATCATGGCCGAATCCGTACAATCCCTCGAGGGTCTCTCGGCACTGAAGACGCAGGGCTCGCAAGAGGCCGCGCAGCCGAAGCACGAAAAGAAGGTCGACGCGCAGGGCCGCGCCTATGCCACCGGCAAGCGCAAGAACGCCGTCGCCCGCGTCTGGATCAAGCCGGGATCGGGCAAGATCGTCGTCAACACCAAGCCGGTCGAGCAGTTCTTTGCGCGTCCGGTGCTTCGCATGATGATCCAGCAGCCGATCGTCGCGGCCAATCGCTCCGGTCAATACGATGTCATCTGCACGGTGTCGGGCGGCGGTCTGTCCGGCCAGGCCGGCGCCGTGCGTCACGGCATTTCGAAGGCGCTGACCTACTTCGAGCCGGAGTTGCGCTCGCCGCTGAAGCGCGGCGGGTTCCTCACGCGCGATCCGCGCGTCGTGGAGCGCAAGAAATACGGCAAGGCGAAGGCGCGTCGTTCGTTCCAGTTCTCGAAGCGCTGACGCGGAACAGACGGCGAGATACGCAGAGCGCGTGCAGAGCATGCGCAGAACGCGCGCAGAACAGTTCAGAACTATCTCGAACTCGCGACAAAAGAGGGGCCAATTGGCCCCTTTTTTATTGTCGCTTTTACTGAAAATCACCGAGCGCGCCGAAACGGAGCGACAAGAGGACATTGTGTATTGAGGTGACGAATTGTTGAGGAACCGGCTCCGTCAAGGATGACGGGGACTGTCGCAGAAAGCGGAAGGCGCGATGTCGCTTGATTTGCCGACCCTGTGTCTGGTGTCGATCTGTGTCACTGCGTTGCTTGGACTGTTTCTGCTGGTGTTGTGGTTGCAGGATCGCTCTTTCCGGGCGCTCGGTTACTGGGCATCGGCTTACCTGATCGGCGGCTGCGCGATCGCCTTGTGGACGGTCAGTCCGAACATCCCGCCGTTTCCGGGGAGCGATCTTGCGAGCGCGCTCCTGTTCGCAAGCTGCGGGCTGATCTGGTGCGGCGCCCGCAAATTCCACGGCCATACCCCTTCGATCGGTCTCGGAATTGCGGGATCCGTGACCTGGCTCGTGGCGACGCAGATCCCGGGACTGATGTCCTGGGACAACGCCCGCATCGTGTTCTCGTCGCTGGTCATCACCATCTATGCCACGCTGACGGCGCTCGAGCTGAGCCATGAGCGCCGCAAGCCCAAGGGCAAAGCCGCACTCTGCGCCCGGATGATGATCCCGGTCCTCAACGGCCTCATCTTCATGTCGCCGATACTGACCACGACGCTGTTCACGCGCGTCGCTCCGATCGATGCCCATGCCTTTTTCCCGTTATTTGCGCTGCTGACGCTCCTCTACGTGGTCGGCACCGCCTTCATCGTGGTGGTGATGACCAAGGAGCATTCGGCGCTTGTTCACAAGACGGCGGCGATGACCGATCCGCTGACCGGCCTGTTCAACCGGCGCGGGTTCTTCGAGGCGGCCGAAAAGCTGGTGATGAAGCAGCGCAAGACCGGCCAGCCGGTCACGGTCATGATGTTCGACCTCGATCACTTCAAGTCGATCAACGACCGGTTCGGTCACGACATCGGCGATGAGGCACTGCGGGCTTTTGCCGCGACGGCCAGCAGCAACATGCGTGCGCACGACGTTGTCGGCCGGCTGGGCGGCGAGGAATTTGCCGCGATCCTGCCCGGCGGGGTCGAGACCGCGCAGATGGTTGCCGAGCGCGTGCGTGCCGCGTTCGAAGTCCGGGGCGTGGAAATTGCCGGCCAGGTCATGAATGCCACGGTCAGCATCGGCGTAACGGAATCTCTAGCCGATGTTGCGCAGCTTCAGACCATGCTGACGCGCGCGGACCGCGCGCTTTACGCAGCGAAGGCGACGGGCCGCAACCGGGTTTGCACCGACAAGGATGCGCGCAATGTCGAGATCACGCCCAAGGCAAAGGCCGAAGCGCCGGCGCTGGCTCCCGCCGCGCCCGATGGACTGGACGCTGACGAGGAGGGCCTGGTTGTATTCGCGGCCTGAGCCCGCGCGCGTTCAGGTCCGATTGGCGAGCTTGCCGCTCCATCGCGACAATGGTTGAGTGCGGCGACGCCAACCATTTGCGGAAACCCACAATGACAAGAACGATCGCCGTGGCACTCGGTCTCGCGGCCGCTGCCCTGAACTTTGCCCCGAGCCACGCACAGGACTGGCCGCAACGTCCGGTCACAATGGTCGTCGCGGCCGCGGCCGGCGGACCGATCGACGTATTCGGTCGCATTATGGCCGAGCGCATGGGGCAGGTGCTGGGCCAGCAGGTCGTAATCGAGAATGTCCCCGGAGCTGGCGGCATGATGGGCGGCAATCGAGTCGCCAAGGCACAGCCCGATGGTTACACGGCGATCCTCGGCACGATCGCGACGCATGCCCATTCGCAGACGCTTTACAAGAAGCCGCTCTATGACGCGACGACCGATTTCGCCCCGGTCACCCTGATCGCCGAGATCCCGCTGGTGCTGATCGTGCGCAAGGACCTGCCGGTCAATTCGCTGGAAGAGTTCGTGGCCTATGCGAAGGCCAATCAGAGCAAGATGAATTACGGCTCGGCAGGCGCGGGCTCCGCGACCCATCTCGGCTGCATTCTGCTCAATCAGGCTTTGGGCACCAATATCCAGCACGTGCCGTACAAAGGGACGGGGCCGGCGATGCAGGATCTCCAGGCCGGACGCATCGATTTTCTGTGCGAGATTATCGTCACCGCCGTCCCGCAGATCGAAGCCGGTACGGTGAAGGCCATTGCGACGCTGTCCGGCCAACGCTCTCCGGTGCTGCCCAATCTGCCGACCGCCGCGGAGAAGGGTTTCAAGGACATCCAGGCCTATACCTGGACCGCGCTCCTGTTTCCAAAAGGCACGCCGCAACCGATCGTCGCAAAGATGCGCGATGCCGCCGTGACGACCATGAACGATCCGGATGTTCGCCAGAAACTGCAGAAGCTCGGCGCAACCATCGTGAGCGAGGATCGCACGACCCCGGACTATCTCGGAAAATTCGTGAAGTCGGAAATCGACAAATGGGCCGGCCCGATCAAGGCGAGCGGGGCGGTCGTCGACTGAGTGTTGTTTCGACCATGAAAAAGGGCGCCCCACGGGGCGCCCTTGAAGTTGCATCGTTCGCACGATGTTGGGAGGAACACGCTCACGAAGAATAGTACATCTCGAATTCGACCGGATGCGGGGTGTGTTCGAAGCGGATCACCTCGGTCATCTTCAGTTCGATGTAGCTGTCGATGAAGTCGTCATCGAACACGCCACCGGCCTTGAGGAAGGCGCGGTCCTTGTCGAGGTTTTCGAGGGCTTCGCGCAGCGAGCCGCACACCGTCGGGATTTCTTTCAGCTCGGCCGGCGGCAGATCATAGAGATCCTTGTCCATGGCCTGGCCGGGATCGATCTTGTTCTTGATGCCGTCGAGACCGGCCATCAGCAAAGCCGCAAAGCACAGATAAGGATTGGCCAGCGGGTCGGGGAAGCGCACCTCGACGCGTTTCGCCTTCGGATTGGTGGTGTAGGGGATGCGGCAGGAGGCCGAGCGGTTGCGCGCCGAATAAGCGAGCAGCACCGGCGCTTCGTAGCCCGGGACCAGGCGCTTGTAGGAGTTGGTCGTCGGGTTGGTGAAGGCGTTGACCGCCTTGGCGTGTTTGATCACGCCGCCGATGTAGTGCAGGCAGGTTTCCGAGAGGTCCGAATACTTGTTGCCCGCAAAGACCGGCTTGCCGTCCTTCCAGATCGACTGATGGCAATGCATGCCCGAGCCGTTGTCGCCGTAAACCGGCTTCGGCATGAAGGTCGCGGTCTTGCCGTAGATGTTGGCGACCTGATGGATGCAGTATTTGTAGATCTGCGTCTGGTCCGCCATGTAGGTCAGCGGCGAGAATTTCAGGCCGAGTTCGTGCTGAGCAGACGCCACCTCGTGGTGGTGCTTCTCGATCTTGGCGCCCATCTTGGCCATCGCCGCGAGCATCTCGCCGCGCATGTCCTGCGCTGAGTCCTGCGGCGGCACGGGGAAATAGCCCTTCTTGAACCCGATGCGATGGCCGAGATTGCCGGCTTCGTACTCGGTCGCGGAATTGGTCGGCAGCTCGATGGAGTCGAGCCGGAAGCCGCAATGATAGGGCTCGGCCGAGTAGCGTACGTCGTCAAATACGAAAAATTCCGCCTCGGGTCCGAAATAGACGGTGTCGCCGATGCCCATCGACTTCACCATGGCTTCGGCCTTCTTGGCGATGCCGCGCGGATCGCGATTATAGGGCTCGCCGGTGGTCGGCTCGAGCACGTCGCAGACCAGCACCAGCGTGGTCTCGGCGAAGAACGGATCGATGCAGGCTGTCGCCGGATCGGGCATCAGGTTCATGTCGGACTCGTTGATCGCCTTCCAGCCCGCGATCGAGGAGCCGTCGAACATCACGCCTTCCGCGAACGTGTCTTCGTCGATCATCGTGATGTCGAATGTCACGTGCTGCCACTTGCCGCGCGGATCGGTGAATCGGAAATCGACGTATTTCACGTCGTTTTCCTTGATCAGCTTCATTACGTCTTTGGCCGTCGTCATCTGAACGCGTTCCCTTATTTACGGGTCGTGAATTGTGCGATGTCAGATCGCATCCAATCCGGATTCCCCCGTTCTGATCCGGATTGCTTCCTCGATATTGGAGACAAAAATCTTGCCGTCGCCGATCCGCCCGGTCTGCGCGGCGCGCCGGATGGCGTCGATGGCTTTTTCGACCATCTCGTCGCCGAGCACGATTTCGATTTTCACCTTCGGGAGAAAATCCACCACATATTCGGCGCCGCGGTACAGTTCGGTGTGTCCCTTCTGGCGGCCGAATCCCTTGGCTTCAGTCACGGTGATGCCTTGCAGCCCGACTTCCTGAAGCGCCTCCTTCACCTCATCGAGCTTGAAAGGTTTGATGATCGCCTCGATCTTCTTCATGAATCCTCTCCCGGTCCGGCGATCAGAGGCTGATCGTCGGCGCCCGCCGATTGTTAGCAGGTCTTATGCCAATCGCTGAAACGGCAAATTTGACCATCCGCCAAGACATTGGCGTGTTTCTCCACACATCGTGTCTCGTTTGGTGCAGTCACAAGATCAAGATTGCATCATTCTGCTTACATTTTGTGCAGGCTGTCATGACTTCCCAAGAATTCGGGTCTCGGACGTGTTCGAACTTCTGACCAATGCGCAGATGCGGCGCGCCGACGCGCTCGCCGTAGAGGCCGGCATCCCGTCTCTGGTGCTGATGGAGAATGCCGGCCGCGCGGTGGCTGACGCCGTGGTCGAGATGTCAGGTGCCGCCCGGCCCGTGGTGATATGTGCGGGGCCCGGCAATAACGGAGGCGACGGTTTCGTCGCGGCGCGGGTGCTGGCGGAGCGGGGATGGCCGGTGCAGGTCCTCATGCTCGGCGACCGCGATGCGCTGACCGGCGATGCCGCGGAGATGGCGCGCCGATTTGCCGGACCGGTTGCGCCGTGGGCCGACCATCGGTTCGATCATCGCAGCATCATTGTCGATGCATTGTTCGGTGCGGGCTTGTCCCGTCCTTTGGTCGAGGACGCGGCCGCCTTGATCGCGGCCATCAACGGTTCCGGAGCCCCGATCGTGGCGGTGGATCTGCCGAGCGGTATCCACGGCGACAGCGGAGCGGTGATGGGGATCGCCGTGCGGGCGAGGCGGACCGTGACCTTCTTCCGCCGCAAGCCTGGACATCTGCTGCTGCCAGGACGCATCCATTGCGGAACCACGACCGTCGCCGATATCGGCATTCCGGACCACGTCCTCGAAGCGATCAGGCCGCACCTGTTCGCGAATGAGCCAGCGCTCTGGCGGGACAGCTTCCCGCGGCTGGAACCGGACGGACACAAATACGCACGCGGGCACGTCGTGGTTTTGTCCGGCGAATTGCCGAGCACCGGCGCCGCCCGGCTGGCAGCGCGCGGCGCGCTGCGAGCGGGAGCGGGGCTGGTCACGATTGCCTCCCCGCGAAGTGCACTCGCCGTCAATGCGGCCGCGAGCCTCGCGGTCATGGTCCGGGAGGCGGAAGGGCCCGCGGGGTTCGCGTCCTTGTTGTCCGATCGCCGTCTCAACGCCGTGGTGCTGGGGCCGGGGGGAGGCGTCGGCGACCAGATGAGGGACAATGTGCGCCGAGCCGCGGCTGACGGACGGGCATTGATCCTGGACGCCGACGCCCTCACGAGCTTTGGGGAAAACCCAAAAGAGCTCTTTACAATCCTGACGAATCACAAACTTTCCACAGCGATTCTCACGCCGCACGCGGGTGAATTTGATCGACTCTTCAGCTCGATAGAGAAAATTCCTTCAGTTAAACAAAAACTTGAGGCGGCGCTTGCTGCTTCACATGAAACAGGCGCGGTCCTCGTCCTCAAGGGCTCGGACACGGTCGTGGCCGGTCCGGACGGGCGGGCTGCCATCGCCGAAAACGCGCCACCGGACCTTGCGACCGCAGGGGCCGGGGATGTGCTGGCGGGGATCATCGCCGGGCTGCGGGCGCAGGGGATGCCCGCCTTCGAGGCCGCTGCGTCGGCGGTGTGGGTCCATGGCGAAGCGGCCAACACCTTCGGCCCAGGCCTGATCGCCGAGGACCTGCCGGAGGCGCTTCCGGTCGTCTACCGCCGGCTGCGCAACTGAGATGGGTAGCCGGGCGGCGGGGTCGCAGTTCTTTTTGGACATGCAGCGACTGGACAACTAGACGTGCGACACCATTTTTCTCGTGCGCATTCTAGGCAAAGTGATATAAGCCGCGCCGCTCGGCCGAACATGCCGCGCGATGCCCTTACGCGCGGGCGTGGCGGAACTGGTAGACGCGCTGGATTTAGGTTCCAGTGACGCAAGTCGTGGGGGTTCAAATCCCTCCGCCCGCACCAAGCTTGAAGGCCACCGAAATTCAGTGAAGTCAGCCAGAGCCGTTGGCGCGGCGACGAGGAGCGAAGTCTTTTCCATGCAAGTGACCGAAACCCTGACCGACGGATTGCGGCGCGAGTTTCGCGTGGTGATTCCGGCAAGCGAGCTCGACAGCAAGGTCAGCGAGCGGCTCGATGAACTGAAAGGGCGGGTGCGCATCAACGGCTTCCGTCCTGGCAAGGTGCCTGCGGCGCATCTGCGCCGGATGTATGGGCGCTCGGCGATGGCCGAGGCCATCGAAGCGGCGATGCGGGACGTCAACGCCAAGATCGTGGCCGACAACAATTTCCGCCTCGCCCTGCAGCCGAAGGTGACGCTGCCCGAGGACGAGAAGTCCGTCGAGGCGGTCATCGAAGGCAAGTCCGATCTCGCCTACACGGTGGCGATGGAGATCCTTGCTCCGATCGACGTCATCGATTTCAAGACCGTCGAGCTGACCCGGCTCACCGCCGATGCGACCGATGAGGAAGTTGACGAAGGCCTGAAGCGGATCGCCGAGCAGAACCGGCCCTTCGCGGCCAAGGCCGAAGGCACCAAGGCCGAGAGCGGCGATCGCGTGACCATCTCCTTCGTCGGCACGATCGACGACGTGCCGTTCGAGGGCGGCTCGGCCGAAGACGTCGCTGTCCTGATCGGCAGCAATACGTTCATTCCGGGCTTCGAGGATCAGCTGATCGGCATTGGCGTCGGCGAGAACCGCAAGATCAACGTCACGTTCCCGGAGAATTATCCGGCCGCGCATCTCGCCGGGAAGGCCGCGGTCTTCGACGTCACTGCGAAGTCGATCGAGGCTCCGGGCGAGGTCAAGATCGACGACGATTTCGCCAAGGCACTCGGCATGGAATCGCTCGACAAGCTGAAGGCCGCCGTGCGCGACCGAATTCAGCGCGAGCACGATTCCGTGTCGAAGCAGCGCGTCAAGCGCGCCTTGTTCGATGCGCTCGACGAGCGGCATAAATTCCCATTGCCGCCGGCGCTTGTCGAGCAGGAGTTCGAAAATCTCTGGAAGACCCTGACCTCGGAAATGCAGCAATCCGGGCGCAGCTTCGAGGACGAGAACACGACCGAAGAGAAAGAGCGTGAGGAGTATCGCAGGATCGCCGATCGGCGCGTCCGGCTCGGTCTGCTTCTCGACGAGATCGCACGCAAGAACGAGATCACCGTGTCGGAGGACGAAGTGCGCCGCGCGGTGATGGAGCACGTGCGCCAGTATCCGGGCCGCGAAAAAGAGCTGATCGAAATGTTCCGGACCAATCCGGAGGCGATCGCCAGCATTCGCGCGCCGCTGATCGAGAACAAGGTCACCGACTTCATCCTGGCGCTCGCGAAAGTCACCGACAAGAAGGTGTCGCGAGAGGAATTGTACAAGCCCGACGAGGACGAGAAGGCTGCATAGCGCGGGCCCACTGGCGAAAACCGTCTTGCGGTTTACCTAAGCGAAACCCCGGCAGCCCCAGGCTGCCGCTCCGTGCTACAGCATGCGCCGCGATTCGCGGGCGCAGGAGACTCTGATGAAAGATCCGATCGATACTTACATGAATTATCTCGTCCCGATGGTGGTCGAGCAGACCAACCGCGGCGAGCGCGCCTATGACATTTATTCGCGCCTGTTGAAGGAACGGATCATCTTCATCACCGGTCCGGTCGAGGACGGCATGGCGACCCTGGTCGTCGCCCAGCTTCTGTTTCTTGAAGCCGAGAATCCGAAAAAGGAAATCTCGATGTACATCAACTCGCCGGGTGGCGTGGTGACATCGGGCATGGCGATCTACGACACGATGCAATTCATCCGGCCGTCCGTGTCCACATTGTGCATCGGTCAGGCTGCGTCGATGGGATCGCTGCTGCTGGCGGCAGGCGAGAAGGATCTTCGCTTCGCGCTTCCGAATGCGCGGATCATGGTCCATCAGCCGTCGGGCGGCTTCCAGGGGCAGGCGACCGACATCATGCTGCACGCCCAGGAGATCCTGAATCTCAAGAAGCGGCTGAACGAAATCTACATGAAGCATACGGGGCAGCCCTTGAAGAAAATCGAGGACGCCCTGGAGCGCGACTACTTCATGACGGCGGACGGCGCGAAGGAGTTCGGGCTGGTCGACAAGGTCATCGACAAGCGGGTGGAAGACCCGCTGGCGGCGCCGAAGAGCTGATGGCGCAGTGGCCGGTCCGGAGCATTCGGGCGCCGGTCGTGCCTTGGGGACCTTAAGACGATCGCCCTGCATTGCCTGGCCGACCGATCCGCGCCATGGTTTCAACAGAGATCCCGGCTGGGCTGGCGCCCGGACGGGTTCACGAATCGAGGCGCGAGAGGCACGATCAAGGTCCGGAACGGTATCGTTAATCGAATCTTGATTGTCGTCCCGCTAGCATGCTTCGCTAGTGTGTCACGTAGGCTTGGGGGGAGGGCGTTTCGGCGGGACTGTGCCCAGAGTGCCACGCTCTGGTCGCCGGTCAGGTGTTAGAAATGTGGGCGCCGGTCGCTCACGCGAAGGGATACGGAGACTGGAATGACGAAAGTCGGCGGCAGCGATTCCAAGAACACGCTTTACTGCTCGTTCTGTGGGAAGAGCCAGCACGAAGTTCGCAAGCTGATTGCCGGGCCGACGGTCTTCATCTGCGACGAATGCGTCGAGTTGTGCATGGACATCATTCGCGAGGAGAACAAGTCCTCGCTGGTGAAGTCGCGCGACGGCATTCCGACCCCGAAGGAAATCCGTAAGGTCCTCGACGATTACGTGATCGGTCAGGATCACGCCAAGAAGGTTCTCTCGGTTGCGGTGCATAACCACTACAAGCGCCTCAACCACCAGACCAAGCACAACGATGTCGAACTCGCGAAGTCGAACATCCTGCTGATCGGCCCGACCGGCTCCGGCAAGACTCTGCTCGCGCAGACGCTGGCGCGCATTCTCGACGTGCCATTCACGATGGCCGACGCGACGACGCTGACCGAAGCCGGTTACGTCGGTGAGGATGTCGAGAACATCATTCTCAAGCTGCTGCAGGCGGCCGATTACAATGTCGAACGCGCGCAGCGCGGCATCGTCTATATCGACGAAATCGACAAGATCTCGCGCAAGTCCGACAACCCGTCGATCACGCGCGATGTGTCGGGCGAGGGCGTGCAGCAGGCGCTGCTCAAGATCATGGAAGGCACTATCGCCTCGGTGCCTCCGCAGGGCGGGCGCAAGCATCCGCAGCAGGAATTTCTGCAGGTCGACACAACGAACATCCTGTTCGTCTGCGGCGGCGCGTTTGCCGGTCTCGACAAGATCATCTCGGCGCGCGGCCGCTCCACGTCGATCGGCTTCGGCGCCACCGTCCGTGCGCCGGAAGATCGCAAGGCCGGTGAGATCTTCCGCGAGGTCGAGCCCGAGGACCTGCTCAAATACGGCCTGATCCCTGAATTCGTCGGCCGCCTGCCGGTCGTCGCCACGCTCGAAGACCTCGACGAGGCCTCGCTCAAGAAGATCCTGGTCGAGCCGAAGAATGCGCTGGTGAAACAGTACCAGCGGCTGTTCGAGATGGAGAATATCGACCTGACCTTGGCCGAAGAAGCTCTCGGCGCGATCGCTCGCAAGGCCATCGAGCGCAAGACCGGCGCGCGCGGCCTGCGCTCGATCATGGAGAGCATTCTGCTCGACACCATGTTCGACCTGCCGAGCCTCGAGGGCGTGGAAGAGGTGGTCATCTCCCGCGAGGTGGTGGAGGGCACGGCCCGGCCGCTTTACATTTACGCGGACCGCTCCGACCGGGCGGCCGAGAGCTCGGCCTCGGCCTGATCGCCGGAACCGGCTCTTGCGGGCCGGGCAGAATCGCCTACGCTCGGACCCTAGTCGCTGCTTCCTGGGGGAGACGGGCAGAGCTGCGCGGAGCGCGGTTCTCTTGACTCCCCTAGGGTGCAACGCCACCTAAGGCAGGCGAACGGATAGCGTACGAAATTCGAAACTTCCATTTCGGGCAGGGTTCGTACCACCCTCGTACATGGTCAAGGTGCCTGACCTGGCCATGTCCCTCCCGACCTCCCTCGGCACTTTGGATGGTAGCGCAATTGCGGGCCCTCCGAAGGGGCACAAGAACAAAGGAATGACGGCCATGACGACCGCCAACAAGCCGCGTCCAACCCTGACCCCGGGCGAAACCCGGGCTTATCCGGTGCTGCCACTGCGCGACATCGTGGTGTTTCCCCACATGATCGTGCCGCTCTTTGTCGGCCGCGAAAAGTCGATCAAGGCGCTCGAAGAGGTGATGCGGTCCGACACCTTCATCCTCCTCGCGACCCAGAAGAATGCATCGGATGACGATCCGGCGACCGGCGACATCTACGAAGTCGGTACGCTTGCCAGCGTCCTGCAATTGCTGAAGCTGCCGGACGGCACCGTGAAGGTGCTGGTCGAAGGCGCGCAGCGCGCCAAGGTTCTGAAATACACAGATCGTTCCGAGTATTTCGAGGCGGACGCCGTCGTGCTCGACGACAATCTCGGCGAGCGCGTCGAAGCCGAAGCGCTGGCGCGCTCGGTGGTCAACGAATTCGAGAATTACGTGAAGCTGAACAAGAAGGTCTCGCCGGAAGTGGTGGGCGTCGTTCAGCAGATCGACGATCATGCCAAGCTCGCCGACACCGTCGGCTCGCATCTGCAGGTCAAGATCGCCGACAAGCAGGCGTTGCTCGAGACCGTGAGCGTGCCGGAGCGTCTTGAGAAAGTTCTCGGCCTGATGGAGAGCGAAATCTCCGTGCTGCAGGTCGAAAAGCGCATCCGCACGCGCGTGAAGCGCCAGATGGAGAAGACGCAGCGCGAGTATTACCTCAACGAGCAGATGAAGGCGATCCAGAAGGAGCTGGGCGACGAGGACGGCAAGGACGAGCTCGCCGAACTCGATGACAAGATCAAGAAGACCAAGCTCTCCAAGGAAGCCCGCGAGAAGGCGCAGCACGAACTGAAGAAGCTGCGGCAGATGTCACCGATGTCTGCCGAGGCGACGGTCGTGCGCAATTATCTCGATTGGCTGTTGTCGATCCCCTGGCAGAAGAAGACCAAGGTCAAGAAGGACCTCAAGCTCGCGCAGGAAATCCTCGACGCCGATCACTATGGATTGGAAAAGGTCAAGGATCGTATCATCGAGTATCTTGCGGTTCAGCAGCGGGCCAACAAGCTGACCGGCCCGATCCTGTGCCTCGTCGGTCCTCCCGGCGTCGGCAAGACCTCGCTCGGCAAGTCGATCGCGAAAGCGACCGGCCGTGAGTTCGTGCGCGTGTCGCTCGGCGGCGTGCGCGACGAGGCCGAGATCCGCGGTCACCGCCGGACCTATATCGGCTCGATGCCCGGCAAGATCATCCAGTCGATGCGGAAGGCGAAGTCGTCGAACCCGTTGTTCCTCCTGGACGAGATCGACAAGATGGGCGCGGATTTCCGCGGCGATCCGTCGTCGGCGCTCCTTGAGGTGCTGGACCCCGAGCAGAACGCGACGTTCAACGATCATTACCTGGAAGTCGATTACGACCTCTCCAGCGTGATGTTCGTGACTACCGCGAACACGCTCAACATCCCGCCGCCCCTGATGGACCGCATGGAGATCATCCGGATCGCGGGATATACCGAGGACGAGAAGCTCCAGATCGCGCGCAGGCATCTCATTCCGGCCGCCATCTCCAAGCACGGCCTGAATGCCAACGAGTGGACCATCGATGACGATGCGCTTCTGACCGTCATTCGCCGGTACACCCGGGAAGCGGGCGTCCGTAATCTCGAACGCGAAATCTCGACACTGGTCCGAAAGGCGGTGAAGGAGCTGACGCTGTCGAAGAAGAAGGCGGTGCATGTCGCGGAGAAGGATCTCGGCGATTATCTCGGCGTGCCGAAATATCGGTTCGGCGAGATGGAGTCCGAGGACCAGGTCGGCGTTGTCACCGGTCTGGCGTGGACGGATGTCGGTGGCGAGCTGCTCACCATCGAAGGCACGTCGATGCCGGGCAAGGGCAAGATGACCGTCACCGGCAACCTGCGTGACGTGATGAAGGAGTCGATCTCGGCGGCCGCATCCTATGTGCGCTCGCGTGCGATCGCCTTCGGCATCGAACCGCCGTTGTTCGACCGGCGTGACATCCACGTGCACGTGCCGGAAGGCGCGACGCCGAAGGATGGTCCGTCTGCCGGCGTCGCCATGGTCACGGCGATCGTCTCGGTGATGACCGGCATTCCGGTCCGCCGCGACGTCGCGATGACTGGCGAGATCACGCTGCGCGGCCGGGTGCTGCCGATCGGCGGTCTCAAGGAGAAGCTGCTCGCCGCGTTGCGCGGTGGCATCAAGACGGTGTTGATCCCCGAGGAGAACGCCAAGGATCTCGCGGACATCGCGCAGAACGTGAAGAGCAACCTCGAGATTGTGCCGGTCTCCCGCATGGACGAGGTTCTGGCGCGCGCCTTGGTGCGCAAGCCCGAACCGATCCAGTGGGAAGAGCCCCCCGCCAAGTCCGCCGCCGAAAAGGCAGCGGACGAGGAGGCGTCAGCCTTGACCGCACACTGATCCGAGACGCACAAATGCTCCCCAACGGCGGCGCGCTCCAGCGCCGCCGTTTTTCGTTGCGCGACGCGTTCGTGCTTGCCTTGCGCGCAGGGAAGGCGATAGGCACTCACTGTCGTTGTCCTCTGCTGTGAGATGAGAATGTCCCGTCGATCGTTACTGCAGCGAGCCTTGCTCTGCCTGAGCGCGGGCTTGCTGCTTGCTGTTCCGTCACCGGGGCGTGCTCAGGATTTCCCGAACCGTCCCATCACAATCCTGGTGGGCCTGGCGGCTGGCGGGGTGACCGATGTGATGGCGCGGCTTTATGCCGAAGCCGTATCGCGGAAGCTTGGACAGAGCGTCATCGTCGAGAACCGGCCTGCGGCGAGCGGGGCGGTGGCCGCAGCCGCACTGCAGAATGCACAACCCGACGGTTACACGCTGCTGCTTTTTTCCGGCGCACAGCATGCGACGATCCCTGCGCTGGCCTCGGCGGCGAGTTACGATCCGGTCAAGGGCGCCCAGCCGATCTCGACCGTTTTCAATTTTACCGGGATCGTGGCCGTTCCAGCGGACAGTCCGGTAAAGTCAATCAAGGAACTTGCTGCG
>Ga0182748_1002715_pt1 | contig 15710 bp, 9 predicted proteins | sample eDN3rd37CKraftOP_FD_128877 | JGI IMG/M metagenome (GOLD analysis project Ga0182748, IMG submission 128877) | Enriched Organic Plus compost microbial communities from Emeryville, California, USA - eDNA 3rd pass 37_C Kraft OP (version 2) (version 2) ...
GGAACCGTAGCGTGCCATATAGGCCGTCGGCATGCCGGCAACGCCCCGCTCGACCCGGAAGCCTGCTTCCTCCAGCGTCTTCGTCACCAGGTCGATCGTCTTATATTCCTGGAAACCGATCTCCGCGTAGGAGAAGATCGCGTCGTTGATCCGCCCTATCCGGTCGGCATTGGCGTCCACGATCGCGAACGCCTCCGCCTTCATCTGCGACACCTGCTCTGCCGGCACCGCCGGTTGCGCGGATGCCGCTTGTCCCGGCAGGATCGAGAGCATCGCGAGTGCCGATGCCACGGCTCGTGCTACCATCCTCATGCCCCCGTCACCACTTCAGCCGGACGGTCGCGCGATAGGTGCGCCCGTACATGTCGTAGAGGGTCTGGTTGGTGGCCGGGAAGGACGGCGCGCTGTTCCCCGTCGGGCCGCGGGCGACCAGCTCGGGATCGGAGTTGAAGATGTTCTGGACCGACAGCTGCAGCTCGCCCTGGGCGCCGAGCCCGCGGAAACCGAAGATCACCGATGCGTCGAGCCAGAACTGACCGTCGATATGGTTGTAGTTGATGGTGCGGTGCTCGACGGTCGAAGGTGGACAGTTCTGGGTGCAGACGATGAAGCTGTTGTCATAGGTGCCCGAACTGACGCCGCGCCCGACGAGGCTGAAGGTGAACGGCTCGACATTGTAGAGCGCGCTGATCCGGTACACCCAATCGGGCACGCCGCCGATATTCTGGCCGGCGGTATCGCGCGGGTAGTCGATCCCGTTGTCGACGAGGTTCTCGATATAGTGGGTAGCCAGCGCCCGGAAGGTGAGGTTGCCGGGGCCGACGTCTCGCCGATAGCTGGCCTCGAGATCGAGCCCGCGCGCGACCTGCCGTGCGAAGTTGAACGGGAACAGCCGGATCTGCAGGCGCCCGTCGGGAAGGGTGGTGATGTTGTCGCACTGCTCCTTGACGTTCTGCAGGTAGCACAGGTCGGCCGCCGTCTGCGGTTCGAGCGATCCGATCGCCTCGTCGATCTTCACCTTGTAATAGTCGACCGAGAAGGCGAAGCCCGGGATGAACCGCGGTGTCAGGACCGCGCCGATCGCCCAGCTGTCGGCGACCTCGGGCTGGAGGTTCGGGTTGCCGGTCGCCAGCTGCTGATAGGCCACCGACTGACCGTTGATGATGACCGTGTTGCTGCGGCCGGTGCCCGCCGCAAACAGCTCGTCGAGGTTCGGCGCCCGAATGTCGTGCGAGATCGTACCGCGCAGTTTGATGTCCTCAATGACCTGCCAGGTCGCGCCGACCTTCCAGGTCTGGACGTCGCCCGAGGTTGAATAATGTGTGTAGCGGCCCGCCGCATTCAGCTCGACGCCGGGCAGGATGGGCGCCGCGATCTCGATGAAGCCTTCCGTGACGTCATATTTGCCGATGTTCGGCAGATAGTTCCCGTACTGCCACCCGTTCCGATACTGGTCCTCGACAGAACCATCGACCTGTTCGCGGCGCCACTCTCCGCCGAACGCGACCGACAGGGGCCCACCCGGCAAGGCGAGAAGCTTTCCGCTGAAGCTGAGGGACGCGACGTCCTGCTTGATCGTCTGCTTTCGGTAGGGTGTGCCCAGGATATAGTCGAGCGCCGCCTGGGTCACGCCGCCCATGCCGATGCGGTTGAGCGGCACGCAGGCCGGATCGTCGTTGGCGAGGTTGCTGTCGGCATTGATCCGGCAGGCTATGGTTCCGGCCGGCACGCCCTCGAGATTGCCGTCGGGCGCGAAGATCGCGTCGGTTGCATTGGCGATACGGCTGTTGTTCCAGGTGTTGATCAGCCGCTCGTTCAGCTTAGCGATGCCCTTCTGGTAATAGGCATCCCAGGTCCAGTTCTCCCCGAACAGCTCAAATTCGGCAGTGGCGCCGGCGACGTAGCGATAGACCTCGCGCACGTTCGTCGCAGTACCGGGAGGAATACCGTAGTTGGACGTTCCGACCGTGATCGTCTGCAGGCCGAGATCGATCATCTCCTGCCGGACGGACTCGGGCAGGAATGCATTGTCACGCCGGATCGTCAGATTGGCGGCGTTGATCGACTGGATGTAGACCGAATAGCCTTCGTCGCGGTTGTAGGCGGCCTGCCCGTAGATCTCGATCGACGGCGTCAGTTCGAAGGAAGCCCGGCCGAACAGGCCGATACGCTCCTGCCCCGGCCGGAAGGAGTTGATCCCGACCCAGTTGCTCGACGTGTAGCGCCAGTCGCCGCCGATCATCCACGGCCCCTCGACCGAGCCGAACTCGAGGACACCGGTTGTGGCGCGCCCGGTCGCCGGATCAAGCTCGCCGAAATAGATGCCGCGCAGCGGCCCGGACGTGATCAGGCCGCCGGGCGTCGCAATGCTGGGGCCGATGCCGTACCCTATGTAGCGTTCAGGCTCGCCATTCCCCGGCTCGTAGGCCGGGTTGTTGATGTGGAAATAGCCCTTCTGGTTCCAGTCTCGGTCGATGAAGTGGATGCCGGGCAGATCAAAATATTCGCCGCTGGCAAGGATGCGCAGCCGGTCGTCAATCAGGGAAAGGCCGGCAGTCGCTGTCAGCTTGTAATATTCGCCGTCGCCATAATCCGTGATCCCGGTCTCGCCGGTGAGCTTCAGCCCGCGGAAGCGCTTGTTGAGGATGAAGTTCACCACACCGCCGACCGCATCGGAACCGTAGGCCGCCGAAGCGCCACCGGTAACGACCTCGACCCGCTCCACCAGTTCCTGGGGAAAAGTGTTGACGTCGACGAGACCGGTCGCGGTCGAGGCCACCGACCGCTGGCCGTCGAGCAGGACAAGGGTGCGGCTGGCGCCAAGACCGCGGAGGTTGATGGCGTTGATGCCCGCGGCCCCGCCGCTGAGCGAGCCGGTGCTGCTGGCCGGCGTGGAACTGCCCGAAATCGAGGGCAGCTGATTGACAAAATCGGCGAGGTTCGCCGGCGCCTGCGCCTGGATATCGACGCTGCTCATCACGCTGACGGGCGTCGGCGAGTCATAGCCGTCACGCACGATGCGGGATCCGGTCACGACGATGGTGCCCGAATCCTGTGACCCGCCAGCCGCTTGAGCTGCATCCTCGCTGAGCAGCCCCTCCGCCTGAAGCGCGGCATCATCCGCTGCGGCCTCGACGAAGACCGCGCCGCCGGCAAGCTCCTGCGCAAGCACCGGCTGCGCGCCGATCATCAGAGCCACCATGCTGGCCGTCGCGAGCCAGCGCGACGTCATGGGAGGGATTGCTGATTTGGTGAAAGAACTCATGATCGCCCACTTCCCTGTCCTGATTTTGGGCAATCCTCCCCCGAGCCTCTCTGTATTTGATTATTATTTTGGTAGATACCGGCTCTTTTTCTATTATTCCGGCATAGAATAGACTTCTTTTCCCGCAATGACTGTGCGAATGACCTTTATATCCTGAATTCGTTCGGGATCTACTTCGACTGGATCGGCATCGAGCACGACGAAATCCGCGGTCTTTCCGGGTTCGATCGATCCGCGCTGCGCCTCGTCGAAGGTGAAATAGGCGGATTCCATCGTATGCATGCGCAGCGCCTGTTCGACCGGCACGCGCTCGCCCGGGCCGTGCACGACGCCGTTCCAGCCCTTGCGGGTTACGGCGGCATAAATACCGGCGAGCGGGCCGTAGGGCCCGGCGTCCGAACCGTAGGAGACCCGGATGCCGTGACGCAGAAGCGACGCCGAAGGCTGCTGCGTCGCCTCCCGCTCGGGCTCCAGGGCTTCGTCGGCATAGGAGCCGAGCGACAGCAGGAAGCCGGGCTGGCTGGCGACATTGATCGACAACGCCGCCATCTTGGCCAGGGTCGGCTCCGGCGGCAGCACCGCGACATGATGCAGATAGTGGCGATGGTCCTGCCGGGGGTAGGCCTTCAGAATGGCTTCCATCTGATCGACCACCATGACGACTGCAGCGTCGCCCATGACGTGGATGCCGAGCTGCCAGCCGAGTTCATGGGCGCGGCGCGCGACCTGGGCGAAGGCGGAATCAGGGATCCGCTGCTCGCCGTAGAAGCCGGGACGGTTCTCATAGGGCTTGGTCGACCAGAAGATCGGAGCGCTGAGGCCGCCGTCGATGCTCATCTTGACGGCCCCCATCTTCAGCTTCGGATGGCTGAACACGCGAGAGCGGTCACCGATCGCCTCGATTTCCGCGATCGACTCTCTGATCCCTTCCTCGGGATCGTCGTGCGTGTCGTAGCCCGGACTGACCCGAAGCTGCACGGTCATCCAGGGCAGCTCGTCGCCCCAGCGGTCATAGAGGGTCTGAACCAGCTTGAGCCCGTTGGGCCGCACACCCGCGACATTGACGCTGGTGACGCCGAGGGAAACCAGCTGGTTGAGGAGTTCGCGCCAGTTGGCCAGTTGCTCTTCCGGAGACAGGGCGCCGTCGCGGGTACCCGGCGGCATCGCGTCCCAGATCACGCGGCGCGCCGACTCCAGGATCTTGCCGGTGGGCTCGCCCCTGTCGTCATGGACGATCTCCCCGCCCTCGGGCTTGGTGTCCCGCGTGACCCCGGCGATTTCGAGGGCCCTCGAGTTGACGAGCAGGGTGTGGGGACCGCGGGCGATGGCGACTGGATGGTCCGGAGCCACCTTGTCGAAGTCCCAGCGCGTCGGAAGCGCAGTGTTGGGCCATTCCTCGCGCGCGATTTCGCCAACTATCCAGCTTCCCTCGGGGAGCTTCTCGGCCTGACCGCGAACTGCCTGCAGCAGCTCAGGAATCGTGTCGACGTCGCGCAGCCAGTCGGGAAGCCGCCCGATCATTCCGCCATATTTCCAGGGCTGAAGCGGTTCGCCGAGGTGGATATGATTGTCGTAGAAGCCCGGCAGCATCGTCCTGCCGCCCAGATCGACGATCCGCGTTGTCGGACCGGCCGAGGCCATCACTGCCGTTTCCGATCCTACTGCCGCGATCTTGTCGCCGCGCACCGCAACGGCTTCTGCCCGCTCGGAGCGCGAATTGAGGGTGAGGATATTGGCATTGCGGTAAACGACGTCGGCAACTTGGGCCCGAGCCGCTACCGAACCCAGCAGCATGCATCCGATCATCGCAGCGGTGCCAATGCGTCTCATAGCTTTCCCCTGCCGTTCGAACGGCGAGCCTCGAGCCCGCCATGGCATCAAGCTCGCTGTCCCGCCCCGTTCGAACAAGGTGCCAAACTCATCGCTGCGGTGCACAATATGCACCACCAGAAACGCACCAACCCCTTTGAGGTTCGCACCTATGGCTTTGTGATATCGATGGTTATCTGGAACCATCCAGATTGGTTGGAATTGCTGCGTTAGCGAAGAACCGGCATCGTGAATTGCGCTTCGACGCGCTCGTCTTGCGGCCAGCGCTGGGTCACCACCTTGGTCCGAGTGAAGAAACGAATGCCGTCCAAGCCATATTGGTTGTGGTCGCCGAAAGCCGATCGTTTCCAGCCCCCGAAGCTGTGGTAGCTCAGCGGCACGGGGATCGGCACGTTGACTCCAACCATGCCGACCTCCACGCCATCGACGAAGCGCCTGGCGGCTCCGCCATTCCGGGTGAACAGGGCCACGCCATTGCCGTAGGGATGGCGCGAAGCGAGGCCGATCGCCTCATCGAGCGAATTCGCCCGCACCATCTGAAGGACCGGCCCGAATATCTCGTCCTGATAGCTCCGCATGTCGGGACGGACATGGTCGAAGAGCGTCGGACCCGTGAAGAAGCCCTGCTCGAAGCCTTGGAGGCGCAGGCCTCGCCCGTCGACGACGAGCTCCGCCCCCTCCTCGACCCCCATGGCGATATAGGCCTCGATGCGGGCGCGATGCTCTGCGGTGATCACCGGGCCGAAATCGGCCGCGCTATCGGTCGAATGCCCGACCCGGATGCGACCGATCGCCTCGACCAGCCGCTGCCGCAGCGCCTGGGCCGTCCCCTCCCCAACAGGCACCACCACCGGCATCGCCATGCATCGCTCGCCGGCTGAGCCATAGGCCGCCCCAATGATGTCGGCGGTGGCGCGATCCAGATCGGCATCGGGAAGAACGATGCCGTGATTCTTGGCGCCGCCCATCGCCTGCACCCGCTTTCCGGCAGCGCAGCCGCGGGCATAGATTTGCTCGGCGATCGCCGAGGATCCCACGAAGCTGATCGCCCTGATCGCGGGATGCTCGATCAACGCATCGACCGCTTCCCTGTCGCCGTGAACGACGCTGAACAGCCCCTCCGGAAGGCCGGCCTCGTGCAGCAACTCGGCCAAACGCACGGGCACCGATGGCGCCCGCTCGGACGGCTTCAGGATCAGGGCGTTGCCGGACACCAGTGCCGGTCCCAGCATCCACATCGGGATCATGGCCGGAAAGTTGAACGGCGTGATCCCGGCGACGATTCCAAGCGGCTGCCGGAACGACCAGACATCGATTCCAGGGCCCGCTCCGTGTGAATATTCGCCCTTGGCGAGCTGGGGATAGCCGCAGCAGAATTCGATGACGTCGAGGCCGCGCTGAATGTCCCCCCGCGAGTCGGCCACCACCTTGCCGTGCTCGGAAGACAGGAGCCGGGCGAGATTGTCTATCTCAGCCTCGACCAACGTCTTGAAGCGGAACATGATCCGTGCGCGCCGCTGCGGATTGACTGCGGCCCAGGCCGGCTGGGCCGCCGCGGCAGCCTCTACCGCCCGGTCGATCTCCTTTCGAGCCCCGAGCCGCACCCGGGCCTGAACCCGGCCGGAATTGGGCTCGAACACGTCGGCCAGACGGGTGGAATGGCCTGCCTCGGGGGCGCCGCCGATGACATGATCGATGATCTTCATGCGGCCTCCGCCGGTTCCCGTGCCGAATCGAACCGTCGGCGGCGCGCATGCCAGGCGAAGGCGAGCCCAGCCACTGCGACGGCGACCATGCTGGCATAGAACTGGCTTCTAAGTGACGGCGTGAACGCCATCGCCGCCAGGACACCCGCCATCCCCACGATCGCGAACAGACTGCCCCAGGGATACAGCCACATGCGGATCGTGAGCCGTTCGGGCGCTTCCCGCTCGAGCTGTTTGCGCATCCGCAGCTGCGCCACGGCCACCATCAGGTAGATCACCAGCATGATTGCGCCCGACGCATTGACGAGGAAGGCGAAGACCCCTTCCGGCGAGGCAATCGACGCTGCCAGCGCGCCATAGCTGAACAGGCTTCCGATCAGGATCGCGCGCATCGGCACCTGGCGGCGATCCACCGCCACGATCCAGGCGGGCGCGTCCCCTCGCGCAGCCAAAGCGAACAGGACCCGCGAGGTGACGTAGAGGCCGGAATTGAGGCAGGAGAGAACGGCGACCAGCACGATCACGTTCATGATCGTCGCGCCTCCCGGTATGGCGATGGCGTCGAGCACCGTCGCAAAGGGCGAAGATCCCGACACGATCGTCGTCCAGGGCACCACCGCAACGATCAGCCCAACCGACAGGATGTAGAAGAGGAAGATACGCCCGGCGACGGTTGCCGTCATACGCGCCACGGTCCGTCCGCCGTCGGCCGCCTCGGCCGCGGCCACGGTGGCGATTTCGGCCCCGACGAGCGAGAAGATGACGCTGGTTACGCCGCCCAGCACGGCGAGCCCGCCGAAGGGCATGAACCCGCCCGTGCCGAACAGATTGACGGACGGCCGTGGTCCCTGACCGGGCTCCGAGAAGAAGCCGGACAGGAAGGCGCCGCAGACCAGGATGAAAAGGAGAATCGCCGCCACCTTGATCGATGAGAACCAGAATTCGAACTCTCCATAGGAACGGGTCGAAAATAGATTCACACCGGTCAGCAGCGCCATCAGCACGATGCCGATCTGCCAGGGCGGCATCTGCGGCAGCCAGAGATGGATGATGTTGGCGCCGGCGATTGCCTCGATGGCGACCACCACTACCCAGAAGTACCAGTAGAGCCAGCCGCTCAGGAAACCGGCCCAGTGCCCGAGGCCGATGCGGGCGAAATCGGGAAAGGACTGCACTCCCGGTAACGCGACCGCCATCTCGCTGAGCATGCGCATCACAAGGAGCACGATCAGCCCGGCGATCGCATAGCTGAGGACCACCGCCGGCCCCACTGTCGCGATCGAGGTGCTGCTGCCGACGAACAGCCCGGCGCCGATGATTCCGCCGATGGCGATCATTTCCACGTGCCGCCGGCGCAGGCTGCGGCTGAGTTCGGGAACGGCGGACGAGTCTCCGCCCGCCGAGGTGTCGATGGCCTCGCGCAGGACGGTCATTCGATGTCTCCCAGCACACGTTCGATATGATCGATGATGCTGTCGATCTGCTGCTCTTCGACGATCAGCGGCGGCGAAAGGGCGATGGTGTCCCCCGTCACCCTGATGAGCAGTCCCTCGTCAAAGCAGCGCCTGAACGCGTCCGTTGCGCGCCCGCCGGGTTCATCCGCTCGCGGCGCGAGCTCGATGCCCGCCATCAGCCCGAGGTTGCGCACGTCGGTGACGTGGCGCGCGCGCGCGAGGCGATGAACCGCGGTCTGCCAATAGGGAGCAAGCGCTGCGGCGCGCTCGAACAACCGCTCCTCGGCATAGAGGTCGAGCGTGGCCAGGCCTGCGGCCGCGGCAAGCGGATGGCCGGAATAGGTGTAGCCATGCATAAGCTCGATTCCGCCAGGTGCCGCGTCGACGATGGTATCGTGCACCTCCCGCGCGGCCGCGACCGCGCCCATCGGCACCGCCCCGTTTGTTAGCCCCTTGGCCATGGTGATCATATCCGGCGTGACGCCGAAGGCATGAGCCGCTGTCGCTGCCCCTAGTCGCCCGAAGGCCGTGATCACCTCGTCGAAGATCAGGAGGATGCCATGCTCGGCGGTGACCTCCCGAAGAGCCTCGAGATAACCGCGCGGAGGCACCAGGACCCCGGTCGATCCAGCCACCGGCTCCACGATGACGGCGGCGATGGTCGAGGCGCCGTGAAGGGCAATGAGATGTTCGAGCTCCCGCACGAAACGGTCGTCGGGAGAGCCGAGCCCGCGGGTGAATGGACGGCCCGCTCCATGGGTGTGGGTCAGATGATCGACCCCCCAGACTTGGGCGCCGAAGCTCAGACGGTTGGCGCCAATCCCACCCACCGACGTTCCGCCGAAATTGGTGCCATGATAGCCGCGCTGGCGGCCGATCAGACGGACGCGGCCCGCATCGCCTCGCGCCCGGTGATAGGCGAGCGCGATCTTGAGCGCCGTGTCCACCGCCTCCGACCCGGAGTTGACGAAGAAGATGCGGTCCAGTCCCGCAGGCATGATCCCGGCGAGACGGGTAGCCAGCTCGAAGCAGAGCGGATGCCCGAGCTGGAACGTCGGTCCGAAGTCGAGGACGGCTGCCTGCTCCTGGATGGCGCGAACGATTGGGGCCCGGCCATGGCCGGCGTTCACGCACCAGAGACCGGCCGTCGCATCGAGCACCGGACGGCCGTCCGGGGTGGTGTAGAACATGCCTTCCGCCGCGGCGAGCAGGCGCGGATTGGCCTTGAAGTAGCGATTGTCGGTGAAGGGCATCCAGAAGGCGGACAGGTCCGGCAGGTCGGCGGCGCCCGTTTCCGTCGGGACGAAGTGGTTCAGCGAGCTCACAGCCCTCCTCCAGCGACATCTCGTTCCGCGCATCCCTGGGCCCTGTGCCCTGCCTGACCCACCCGCGGACACACGAAATCCGGACGTCCCCCACGCTTGACCATATGTTCGGATACTCCCCTGCTGGTCGGGGGAAGCATCCGGTTCGGGACCGGTATCGACAAGTTGCCTATGACGCCCGGGCGGTGCCTTGCGCGCACCGCTCAGCAGCTCAGGGAGACAGCGACAGTGTCGCAGCGTTGAAGCGCGCCACCTCAGCCTGGAGGAAGCGTCGGAATTGCAGGATCGCATCATAGGACCAGCGATCCTCCCGCGTCGCGAAGGCGTAGGCGCCGATCACCACGGGCCGCGTATCGGATACTCGTAGCTCGACCAGGGTTCCGTTTCGAAGGTCCGATTCCACCAGATAGGTGCTGGCCAGAGCGAGACCCCGGTTGTTACGCGCGGCGGCGATGGCGAGATGGGCGTGCCACAGCAAGGGTCCCGGCAACGAATCGGGCAGCGTAGTCACGTTGTTGAGGCTCAGCCAGACCCGCCATTGCTTGTCATGCTCTTCATGCAGCAGCGGCGCGTCGACGAGATCCTCGGCCCGGATGTTCTTGTACTTTTCCGCCACCGACGGGCTCGCGACGATCATGATCGGCGGTCGCACCAGCTCGACGAAATGGATGCCTCGCCCGCCGGGATCCGGGGGCCATTCGTCCAGGTAGAATCGGATGTCGACGTCAGCCTCGTGCGTCAGCAGGTTGGCGCCGACGTCGGTGGGGCGCAGCTCGACGGAATAACCCGGACGGGCCTGTTCGAAGGCTGCCACGCGATCGGCCAGCCACTGCGCGGCGAAGCCGGGCACGCACCATACGAGGATCTTCCTCTGGTCGTCGCGGTCCCGCAGTTCGGCGGTTGCAAGCGCAAGCTCGGCGAGCGCGGCCGAGACGCGGCCATGATAGCGCGCGCCTGCCTCGGTAAGGTTGATCTGCCCTCCCGACCGGTGAAAGAGCGCGATACCCAGCCAGTCCTCGAGCTGACGCAAGTGACGGCTGACGACCGAATGATCGAGATCGAGGCTCGAGGCGGCGCGCCGGATGCCGCCCAGGCGTCCCACCGCCTCGAACGCCCTGAGCGTGGCGAGCGGCGGAATGACACGCGGCCTGGTGGATTCGCGAGGATCGGTTACGGCAAGCATGAGAATCAGCTCTCGCCGGCGCCGCTCGGCTGTTCGAGCACCACCGGGGCGGTCGACCGGTGCGCGACTTCGCGCATGAGGAAACTGCTGCGGATCCGCCGCACATGCGGCAGCTTGGAGAGTTCCCGGCGGTAGATGGCGTCGTAATCGTCAAAGGAACGCACATGGATGATCATCATGAAGTCCGTGTCACCCGAGATGAAACCGCAGAAGGACACCGAAGGGCATTTGATCACTTCCGCCTCGAATTCGTTGAGGACATGCTCAGCCTGTGATGCAATCTCGACGGTAACGATGGCGACGATGCTGAAGCCGAGGCGGGCGAGATCGAGGTTGGCCGAGTAGCCCACGATCACCTGCTTCTCCTCGAGGATCTTGCGCCGTCGGGCAACGGCCGTGCTGGAAAGATGGATTCTCTCCCCCAGATCGACGTCGGAGATTCGCCCCTCTCGCGACAGTTCGCGCAGGATTCGGTAATCGATTGCGTCGAGAGAAGATGCGACGGAATTCTTCAATTTCCGCGTTCTTCCTGTGCAAAATCGTCGAGAAATGCGATCAAGGTGCAGCAAATTTGCAGGACACGCAACGTCCCACCTGCTATTCTTTTTCGCAGGTGCACAAAAGACACAGTCGGGCGAGGTGGACTGAAGGCCCACCATAACAAGGGGACGAACATGGGCCTTTTTTTGCGGATACCAGTCGAAGCTGGGGCGACATGGCGGCCTGCGGGGCTGCTTGCGGTCGGACTGGCGCTAGCGTCGTGGAGTGGCACGCTCAGCGCCAGAGCGGACCCGATCGTTCCCGACACGATCTACAGCGGCGCGCATTTCGTCACCAATGATTCCGCCTCTCCCACCGTCGAAGCGGTGGCAGTCGCCGCTGGCCGCATCGTCGCGGTCGGCGATACCGCCGACGTCTTGCGTCTGGCTGGAAAGACAACCCGGCTTCTCGACCTTGGCGGCCGCACCGTCCTGCCTGGCTTCTACGACAATCATGTCCATCTCGGCGGGACACGCGAGGATCCTCGCGTTCAGGATTGGACGGGCATAGACTCGAAGGAAGCATTGCTGGCCGCCCTCGACGCCCGGGCGACCGAGCTGCCGCCTGGCGAATGGGTGCTCGGCACGCTCGAGAACGAGAACATGCCCCAGCACAAACTCCCCACCCGCTGGGAGATGGACAAGGTCACGCCCGATCATCCGGTGGCGCTGCGCCGCGGCCACATCACCCTCGCCAATTCGCTGGCGATGAAGCTGGCCGGCATCACCGACGAGACGCCGGCGCCGCCTGGCGGAGAAATCAACCGCAATGAGAAGGGAGAGCCAATCGGCTGGTTCTGGGAAGGCGCCGGTCGCAGGCTGGTCATGCGCGCCGTTCCGCCACCGCCGCCGGTCCCCGACGCGGTCGCCGAGGCCGAGCTCCGCGATCAGCTGAAGGCGCTGCTACCGTTCGGCATCACCAGCCTGAACGTCGCCGGCATGCGCCCCGACACATTGCGCTGGCTCCAGAACGTCTATGCGCGATGGGGTGATGAGCTGCCCCGGACGACGGTGCAGCTGCGCCTGTCGCCAGGCTACGATTCCTACGACGATCCCGCCGAAGGCGCCGCCGCCGCGATCCGAGAGCTGGAAAGTCTCGGCTTCGTGAGCGGCTTCGGCAACGACCGGCTAAAGCTGGGCTCGGTCAAGATGAGCATCGACGGCGGCTTCAGCGCGGCGGCCTTCATGACCATCGAACCCTATCCCCATCGTGACGAGGATTATTTCGGGGTCCAGCGCATTCCCGAGGAGACGCTCTACGCCGTCGCCTCACGCGCGCACGCGCTGGGATGGCAGCTGGGAATCCACGCCATCGGCGACGGAGCGGTTGCGATGGCCACCAATGTCCTTGCTCGCATCCTCACCGAGAACCCGCGCGACGACCATCGCCACTTCCTTCACCATGTGTCGGTGCTGCCGCCGGAGGAGACTTTGGGGAAACTCGCCGCGCACGGAATCCTGGTCGCGAGCCAGCCCAATTTTACATATTCGCTAGGACCCTACAACGCCTCCCCCGCGCTGTCGCCGGAACGGCTTCAGACCAACAATCCACAGCGCTCGCTGATCGCACGCAACATCCACCTGTCCTACGGCTCCGACGGAATGCCGATCGGCCCGCTCGTCGGCATTTATGCGGCGGTGACCCGCAAGGGGGTGGACGGCAAGGTCTACGGCCCCGACGAGCGCGTGTCCGTTGCCGATGCGGTACGCATGTATACGCTGGAGCCCGCCTACCTCACCTTCGACGAAAGCGAGCGCGGGTCGATCGCGGTCGGCAAGGTCGCCGATTTCGTGGTCCTCGGCGACAACATACTCACCGTGCCGCCCGGGCGAATCAAGGAGATCCCGGTGGAGATGACGATCGTCGGCGGCCAGACACTCTACACCCATAACAAGAGTCCACACGTCGACTGACGGCGGAGACGACACTCGCTGGTGCGGAACGCGCACCATCGCTAACCACTTCGCAACTGGTCGGAACCGTGGGGAACCGCACAATAGGCGCATGGGCCCCAAGATCGGTCGGCCCGGGTCTGGCAACCAGATGGGTGGAGCGGTCAGGACATGCGCATCGGCGTACCGAAGGAGATCAAGACTCACGAATATCGTGTCGGGCTGGTCCCGTTCGCAGTGCGGGAACTGGTGAATGCGGGGCATGAGGTGCTGGTGGAAGGCGGCGCCGGCCTCGGCATCGGCGCAGGCGACGACGATTATATCCGCGCCGGGGCCCGGATCGTGGCGGCGGACGAACTGTTCGACGACGCCGAGCTTATCATCAAGGTCAAGGAGCCGCAGCCGGGCGAATGGCGCCGGCTGCGCGAGGGCCAGATCCTGTTCACCTATCTGCACCTCGCGGCCGATCGCGCTCAGGCCCAGGGACTGCTCGAAGCGGGCGTCACCGCGATTGCTTATGAGACAGTGGTGGACGAGCGCGGCCGACTGCCCCTGCTGGCGCCGATGAGCGAAGTCGCGGGGCGGCTGTCGATCGGGGCGGCCGGCGAAGCATTGAAGCGCCCTGCAGGGGGAAGCGGCGTTCTGATCGGCGGGGTACCCGGCGTCGAACCGGCGCATGTGGTGATCCTCGGCGGGGGGGTCGTCGGTACGCATGCGGCGCGCATGGCCGTTGGGCTGGGCGCGCAAGTGACGATCCTCGACACCTCGATCGACCGCCTGCGGGAGCTGGACGAGCTGTTCGGAGGGAGGGTCCGGACATTGGTGGCCTTCGCCGATACGGTCGCGAAGGCGATCGCATCGGCCGACGTGGTGATTGGCGCCGTGCTGGTACCCGGCGCCAACGCCCCTCGCCTCGTGACGCGCGCAATGCTGGAAACGATGCGCCAAGGCGCGGTGATAGTGGACGTGGCGATTGATCAGGGCGGCTGCTTCGAAAGCTCCCACCCGACCACCCATGCCGATCCGATCTTCGTCGAGCAGGGTATCGTGCATTATTGCGTAGCCAATATGCCGGGCGCCGTTCCGCGGACGTCCAGCATCGCGCTCGCCAACGCGACCCTGCCTTATTGCCTGATGATCGCCGATGGCGGGATCGCGGCCATTGCCAGGCACTACGGATTGCGCGCGGGCCTCAACGTCCATCGCGGCGAGATCTTCAACCCGGCGGTTGCGGCCAGCCTGGGGTTCCGCTGTGCACAGCTGGCCGCGGCCTGAGCCTCAGCCTGTGGCCTGGTCCTCCAGGACGTCGGTCGACGCGAGCTTCTTCAGTTCCACCCTGCGTCCGCAAGCGCCGCACGGTCCGGCCTTGATCCGGCTTCCACCAGCTTTCTCCCCTGGACGAAGTCACGGGCTGCATTGATGCAATCCAGCGCGATCACCCGCCCCTCCTGGAGGTAGACCACCGAGAAGCTCCGATCCTCCGGCCGGCCGCGAACGACGTGATCGTCGTGCCCCACGGAGAGACCGACAGTCTGGAGCTTGAGATCGAACTGGTTGGACCAGAACCAGGGCGTCGCCGCATAGGTCCGGGCCTGCCCGAGGATATGCGCCACCGCCACATTCGCCTGGTCGTTCGCATTCTGGACCGATTCCAGGCGGATGATCTCACCGCCCGCGAAGCGGTTCCGATGCACCGCGCAATCCCCTATCGCGTAAATGCCGGGAAGGCTGGTCCGGCAATATTCGTCGACCAGGACGCCGTTGCGCATTTCGGCGCCGGCACCGGCGAGCGGCTCGACGGATGGAGAAATGCCGATCCCGACCAGCACGAGGTCGGCGGCCAGGACCTCGCCGTTCTCGAGCTGGACGGCGGAGATACGACCGTCCTTGCCGAGCAGGCGATGCACGCTGCACCCTGTCCTGACGATTGTCCCCCTGTCGCGATGCTCCTTCTCGAAGAAGCAGGATACGGGCTCGCCGGCAACGCGGGCGAGGACCCTGTCGCACGCTTCCAGCACCGCTACGTCCTTGCCGCGCTTGCGCAACGTGGCGGCGGCCTCGAGGCCGACATAGCCTCCGCCGATCACGACGACGCGCCGGACGTCGACAAGTCCATCGAGGATCCGGTCGGTATCGGCCAGGCGCCGGATGCTGTGAACACCGGCGAGACTGGCGCCATCGCAGCCCAGGCGCCTCGGCTCCCCGCCGGCCGCCCAGATGAGACTATCGTAGCTGATCTTCGTGCCGTCGGAGACGGTCAGCACCCGGCCGACGGGATCGACCGCTTCCGCCCGCCTGCCGAGAAGACGCGTGATCCGACGGTCCTCCCAGAAGCCGGGCGGACGTATCAGCATCCGCTCGAACACCTTCTCGCCGCCGAGATAATCCTTGGTTAGCGGCGGCCGCTCATAGGGGAGCACCGGCTCGTCGCCGATGATGAGGATGCCTCCCGAAAAACCCTGCTGTCGAAGCGCGATGGCGGCCTGTGCCCCGCCATGGCCGCCTCCGACGATCA
>Ga0182748_1002727_pt1 | contig 15641 bp, 13 predicted proteins | sample eDN3rd37CKraftOP_FD_128877 | JGI IMG/M metagenome (GOLD analysis project Ga0182748, IMG submission 128877) | Enriched Organic Plus compost microbial communities from Emeryville, California, USA - eDNA 3rd pass 37_C Kraft OP (version 2) (version 2) ...
CTGCTCGGCTGGATCCTGTTCGATTGGGCGGCACAGCCCTTCTTCACGCTGGTCACGACGTTCGTCTACGCGCCCTATTTCGCCTCGGCGGTGGTGGCCGATCCGGCGCAAGGGCAGGCGTGGTGGGGCTTCGCCACCAGCGCGGCGGGACTTACCATCGCGCTGCTTTCGCCGCTGCTCGGTGCGATCGCCGATGCAGGCGGGCCGCGCAAGCCGTGGATCGCCGCCTTCGGCACCTTGCTCGTGATCGGATCGAGTCTGCTCTGGCTGGGCCGGCCGGGCGATTCCGCCACGGTGCTGCCGGTCCTGGCCGCGTTCGCAATCGGCACGATCGGCGTCGAATTCGCGACCGTGTTCAACAACGGAATGATGGCACGGCTGGTCCCGCCGGAACGGCTCGGCCGGCTGTCGGGCACCGGCTGGGCTGCCGGCTATGTCGGCGGCATGATCAGCCTGATCCTCACGCTCGGCTTCCTGGCGGCCAATCCCGAAACCGGCAAGACGCTGCTGGGCGTGACGCCGCTGTTCGGGCTCGACGCCGCCGCGCGTGAGGGGGATCGCGCGTCGGGCCCGCTGTCGGCGTTGTGGTTCGTGGTGTTCGTGCTGCCACTGTTCCTGTTCACGCCGGACGAAGCGCGTCGTCTGCCGCTGCGCCAGGCGGTGCGCCGCGGCCTTGCTTCGCTGGTCGGGACGGTGCGCGACCTTCCGGCTCACCGCAACGTGGCGACGTTCCTCGCAGCCAACATGATCTACACGGACGGGCTGGTCGCCCTGTTCGCATTCGGCGGCATTTATGCGGCCGGGACGTTCGGCTGGAGCACGATCGAGATCGGCATCTTCGGCATCCTGCTGACGATCACCGGCACGATCGGCGCCTTTGTCGGCGGCCGGCTGGACGACCGGTTCGGTGCCAAGGCGGTGATCCTCGGCAGTCTGACGATGTTGGTCCTGGCCGGCATCGGCATCCTTTCGGTCGGCCGCGACCACGTCGCCTTCGTCGTGCCCACGGCCCCGCCGCTCGCCGGCGACGGGCTCTACGGCGCGGTGGCGGAGAAGGTGTACGTGGCGCTCGGCCTGTTCATCGGCGTTGCCGCCGGACCGCTGCAGGCGGCCTCGCGCACGCTGCTGGTGCGCCTGTCGCCGCCCGACCGCGTCACGCAGTTCTTCGGCCTGTTCGCTCTTTCGGGCAAGGTGACGTCGTTCCTCGGCCCGTTCCTGGTCGGCGTCGTGACCGCCGTGACCCTGAACCAGAAGGCGGGCATGGCGGTGCTGATCGCGTTCTTCTGCCTGGGCGCGGCGCTGCTGCTCCGCGTCGAGACGAAGGCGCCGTAACGCTCAGTGGCGGAAGTGGCGCGTGCCGGTGAAGACCATGGCGATGCCGTGGTCGTCGGCGGCCTTGATGACCTCGTCGTCGCGCATCGAACCGCCGGGCTGGATCACCGCAGTGGCACCGGCCGCGATCGCGACCAACAGGCCGTCGGCGAAGGGGAAGAACGCGTCCGAGGCCACGACCGAGCCCTTGGTCAGCGGCTCGGCGGCCCCGGCCTCCTTGGCGGCATCCGCCGCCTTGTGCGCGGCGATGCGGGCGGAATCGACACGGCTCATCTGGCCGGCGCCGACGCCGACGGTGGCGCGGTCCCTGGCATAGACGATGGTGTTGGACTTGACGTGCTTGGCGACGCGGAAGGCGAAGCGCAGGTCGGCGAGTTCGGCCTCCGTCGGGGCGCGGCGCGTCACGGTGCGCAGTTCCATCGTGTCGACGACCGCGTTGTCGCGTGACTGCACCAGCAGGCCGCCGGCGACCGACTTGGCGAGCCAGCCGGGCGCGCGCGGATCGGGCAGGCCGCCGGCGAGGAGCAGGCGGAGATTCTTCTTCGCCGCGACGATGGCGATGGCCTCTTCGCTCGCATCGGGCGCGATGATCACTTCGGTGAAGATCTCGGTGATGGCGCGGGCGGCTTCGGCGTCGAGCGGGCGGTTGAGCGCGACGATGCCGCCGAAGGCGGAGACCGGGTCGCAGCGCAGCGCCTTGCGATAGGCATCGACGAGATCATCGCCCTCGGCGACGCCGCAGGGATTGGCGTGCTTGACGATGACGCAGGCCGCGGTCCGCGCCGGGTCGAATTCGGCGACGCATTCATAGGCGGCGTCGGTGTCGTTGATGTTGTTGTAGGAGAGCTGCTTGCCCTGGACCTGGCGCGCGGTGGCGACACCGGCGCGCTGCTCCGGCGTGCGGTAGAAGGCGGCCGACTGATGCGGGTTCTCGCCGTAGCGCAGCGCCTCGGCGAGCTGGCCGCCGAACGCGCGGTAGGACGGCGCGGCGATGCTGAGCTGATCGGCGAACCAGTTGGAAATCGCCGCGTCATAGGCGGCGGTGCGGGCGTAGGCCTTGGCGGCGAGGCGGCGGCGCAGCGCGAAATCGGTGCCGCCCTGTGCCGCGATCGCGTCCAGCACCTCCTGGTAGTCGGCGACGTCGACGACGACCGCGACATCGGCGTGGTTCTTGGCGGCGGCGCGGATCATGGCCGGGCCGCCGATGTCGATATTTTCGATACAGTCGTCGGGGCCGGCGCCGGCGGCGACGGTCGCCTCGAACGGATAGAGGTTGACCACCAGCAAATCGATGGCGGGAATGCCGTGCGTGGCCATGGCCTCGGCATGGGCCGCATCGTCGCGGATCGCGAGCAGGCCGCCATGGACCTTCGGGTGCAGCGTCTTGACCCGCCCGTCCATCATCTCCGGGAAGCCGGTGAGGTCGGCGACATCGCGTACCGGGAGGCCGGCGGCGGCGATCGCCTTGGCGGTGCCGCCGGTGGACACGAGTTCGACGCCGTGGCCGGCAAGGGCGCGGGCAAAATCGATCAGGCCGGTCTTGTCTGAAACCGAAAGAAGCGCGCGGGTCACGCGGCGGATGCGCTGGGACATGATCTACACGGGCTCGCTGGCTGGGTTGGCGCCCGGTAGCACGAAATGATCGCGTGCGGAACCTGCCGTCCGGGCATGGCAGGCGCTCAGAGCGGCAGTTCCGGTTCCTCGGCGGTGGAAGTGGTGCTGCGTTCCGGCGGGCCGGAGCGGACGAAGGCCCAGCGCACTTTCGGCACGCTGCCGGCGCGGCCGTAGATGACGAGCTGGACCGCCCGGCGCGGGCCGTCGCTGCCGGCGAGGAACACGCTTTCCTCGAGTTCGACGGCGTCGTCGAAGGCGGTGAAGTTCCAGACCTCGCGGTCGGGCAGGACCAGCATGGCGGCGCGGCCGTCATTGAGCCGCGTCGCCTTCACCGCCGGGTGAAGGTGGAAGCGGATCGCGTACTGGTCGGGGCGGTTGCCGGCGCGGTCGGGACGTGCGGGCAGGAAGTCGTCCTCGCCGTCGATGCGGCTGCCGTCGACGGCGAGACGCAGCGCGCGCTGGTGGATCAGGCCGAAGCGGTCGGCATAGCCGTCGTGGCTGGCGACGAGCAGTTCGCCGTCATGGTCGCGCTCGCGCGCGACGGTCGTCTTGGTCGGGCCGGACAGGATCGGCACGCCGAACAGGCGCGCGGCGATGCCGTCGGTCAGGAAACGCGACGAGGAGGTGTCGTTCAGCGTCGCCGTCGAATGGGCGGCAGTGGCACGCGCCACCTGACGCCAGCTGTCGCGGCTCCATGCCGGCAGGCCGCAATTGACGACGAGGCGATGGCGTCGCGTCGAGAACTCGAAGGCGAGGGTGCCGGCATGGGCCTCCTCGCTGAGCGCCATCGGCGGCGGCCGGCCGGTGTCGATCAGCAGCACCGCGCCCTCGGCCTGCATGCGCTGGTAGCCGGAATGGGGCGCATTGGCGACCGGCGTGCCGCGCGCATCGTCATAGGCAAGGACCGTGGCGAGCAGGTCCGGCGGCGTCGGGCCCATGCCGTTGAACAGCGCGAAACTGCCGTCGCGATGCCGGAAGAACCGCAGCATCGGCATCATGCGGTCGATGGCGTTGAGCAGCGCCGGCGGCGGCGGCACGTTGCGCGCGGCGAAGGTCTGGCGCAGCGGCAGCAGGTCGAGCAGCAGTTCGATCAGCACGCCGGGATTGCGGCTGACATGGCCACCATCGGGCAGGATCTGGCGATCGAGCTCGTCGCCGAGATGCTTGGTGATGCCGCGCAGATGCCGCTCCTGGCCCGAGATGCACAGGCTGGCATTGGCGAGCGCGATCAAGACCTGGAGCCGCGGCAGGCCGTCCGGGGTGTCGTTGACGGCGCGGCGCAGGTAGCGGACCTGGCGCGTCAGGCTGCGCAGGAAACGGCGGTAGAAGCGCATGTCCGCGTCCTGCAAGATGAGCGGCGCCTGGCAGAACCATGACATCACGCGCCGCGCGACAATGTCGGGCCGCCAGGCGGTGCGGTCCCAAGCCTTCTGCTGGCTGATCCAATCGTCCACCAAAGCCCGGGCATTGGCGCGGGTGATGCCGGATTCCGCGGCGCGCAGATGACGCAGCCAGCCGAAGCCGAGCAGGATCTCGGCCCATTCGGTCGACGGCGGAATCATTTCGAAGGGCGAGCGGCCGTCGCAGACCACGACCTTGCCGGCGAAGGCGAAGCGGCCCGCATAGATCTCGCTGGCGCGGGTCGGGTCGGCCGTGCGCAGGTCCTGCGGCGCAATCACCAGGCGCTCGCTGTCGGCGCGCGACAATCGCCACAGCCCGAACGGATGGGTGGTCAGCAGTCCCGTGACGCTGCGCAGGCCGCGGCCAGCCACGTACAGTGACAGTCTGGTGCGATCCACGATCGAACCGCGAGTCATCAACGCGATCGCCTCTTCGTTCGACCGGGAAGACCGCTGCGCCCGGCGGCAACATCGCGCAGAGGCGAAACGGCACCGGCCGCGACGCCGTCGATTCGCGCCCGGATGCGAATCAGTTGCGGCGCGGGCGCCCGCATAACCGCTTCGGAATCATACCGAAGGCGCGAGTCGGGGCCAACCATGCGATTGATTTCAGTGGAAAAGCCGCGTCACACGCGAGTCAGCCGGGCGGCGAAGAAGCCGTCGCAGCCGGCCCAGCGCGGGTCCGGATCGGGGAAAAGGGTGGGGAGCGTGCGCAGCGTGCCGCGCGCCGTGACCGCGCGCTCCGGCAGGCCGGGAATGTCGGCAGGCTGCAGCGGCGCGAGCGCAACGCGCGGATCGCGCGCGAGCAGCGCCTCGATCTGCGCTTCGCCTTCTTCGGGTTCGAGCGAGCAGGTGCAGTAGACGAGCACGCCGCCCGGCCGCGTCAGCGCGACGGCGCGGTCGAGCAGCCGGGCCTGGACCTCGGCCAAGGCCGCGATGTCCTCCGGATGCTTGAGCCATTGCACGTCGGGATGGCGGCGGATCGTGCCGGTCGCGGTGCAGGGCGCGTCGAGCAGGACGGCATCGAACGGCTCGGCCTCCCACACGCCGGCATCGGCGATCACCGTCTCCGCGCTGGTGCCGAGGCGGACGAGGTTCTGGGCCAGACGGCGCAGGCGGATCTCCGAACGGTCGACCGCGGTCACCGCCGCCCCGGCCAGCGCGAGCTGTGACGTCTTTCCGCCCGGGGCGGCGCAGAGATCGGCGACACGGCGGCCCGCGACCGGGCCGAGCAGGCGGGCGGGCAACGACGCGGCGGCGTCCTGGACCCACCAAGCGCCTTCGTCATAGCCCGGCCACAGCGACACGGCGCCGTGGACCAGCGAGCGGACCGTCCCGGTCGGCAGGACCCGGCCGTGCAGGCGCTGTGCCCAGAGTTCGGGATCGGTCTTGATCGAGAGGTCGGTCGCCGGCTCGTGCTGATGCACGGCGGCAATGGCCGCGGCGGTGTCGGCGCCGTAGGCGCGGGACCAGCGCGTCAGCAGCCAGTCCGGCGTGTCGCGGGTCGGATCGATATCCGCGAGCCAAGCCTTGCCCTCGCGGGCGAGACGGCGGAGCACCGCATTGACCAGACCGGCATAGCGGGCGGCGCGGCGATCGGCCTGGACCAGCCGCACGGCGAGATCGACCGCGGCGTGATCGGGAATGTCGAGGAACAGGATCTGCGTGGCACCGAGCAGCAGCGCGGTCTCGACCCGCGGCGCTTCGGCGGGAAGACCGCGGCTGAGGCAGCGCGCGAGGAGATCGCGCAGCGTGCCGAGCCGGCGCAGGGCGGTGGCGGCGAGCATCCGCACGAGGGCGCGGTCACGCTCGGGCAATGATGCCAGCGCCGGATGGTTGTCGAACTGCTCGTCGAGCGGGCGGGCGCGGCGCAGGACCGCGTCGAGGACGTCGGCCGCGATGCGGCGGGCGGCGAAGCCCGGCGCCTCATGACCCCGCGATGTGGACTGATTCATTGGCCGGACCATAGAGGCTCGCTCGCCGACGGCAAGCCCCGGCACCGCAGATCCGGCCTGTGCGTGGCGCGATCGACGGGCGCGTCAGCCCCACGGACCACGCGGCCGGCGGGCGCCGCCCCACGGACCGGCGGGGGCCGGGCCAGCCGCCGGACGGAAGCCGCCGGTCTGGCCCTGGGCGCGGGCCAGATCCTCGAGCGCGGCGATGCGATTTTCCGTCGCCGGATGGGTCGAGAACAGGTTGTCCATGCGGTGGCCGGACAGCGGATTGATGATGAACAGGTGCGCCGTCGCCGGATTGCGCTCGGCGGTGTCGTTCTCGATGTGGTGGGCGGCGCCCGCGATCTTGCTCAGGGCCGAGGCGAGCCACAGCGGCTGGCCGGCGATCTGCGCGCCGAGCCGGTCCGCCGCATATTCGCGCGTGCGGCTGATCGCCATCTGCACCAGCATGGCCGCAAGCGGCGCAAGGATCACCATCAGCAAGGTGCCGATCAGGCCCAGGCCGTTGTTGTTCTCGCGATTGCCGCCGAAGAACATGCCGAACTGCGCCAGCATCGAAATGGCGCCCGCAATGGTCGCGGTGATCGTCATGATCAGCGTGTCGTGATTCTTGATGTGCGCGAGCTCGTGCGCGACGACGCCCGCCACCTCCTCGCGCGACAATGTCTGCAGCAGCCCGGTGGTGACGGCGACCGCCGCATTCTCGGGATTGCGCCCGGTGGCGAAGGCGTTCGGCTGCGGATTGTCCATCAGATAGACACGCGGCATCGGCAGGCCGGCGCGCTCGGCGAGGCCGCGCACCATGCCATACAGTTCCGGCGCACTGCGCTCGTCCACCGGATGGGCGCCGTGCATCGACAGAACGAGCTTGTCGGAATTCCAGTAGCTGAAGAAGTTCATCCCGGCGGCGACCAGGAAGGCGATCATCATGCCGCTCTGGCCACCGATGAGATAGCCGACGGCCATGAACAGGCCGGTGAGGCCGGCGAGCAGGATGGCCGTGCGCAGGTAATTCATTTCTCTCCTCCTGCCGGTCCGATCCGATCGGCCGGCGCAAATTAGGATGGTGAGGCATTGCAGCGGCCGCAAGGCAGGTGCGCGCGACCCTGCGACGCGGCGGGAGGGTTGACCGGCGGGTCCGGTCCGGCTTTGAAAGGCTCATGAGCACCGACAAGCCAGCCGAACAGACCTCTCAGGATGCCGCGGAACGGAAGCGGCGGCTGAGCGAGGCGGCCGCGCGCGCCTTGGCCGAGGCGGCGGAACGGCGGGCCGCCGCCACGACGCCCGAGCGCCCGAAGGAAATCAACGGACCGAAAGGGCCCGAGCCGGTGCGCTATGGCGATTGGGAAGTGAAGGGCCGCGCCAGCGACTTCTGAACGGCCGCGGTGCACCCCCTTCCGTTCAGCGCGTCACCACGACCGGCGTGCCGATCCCGACCCGCTCGTAGAGGTCGACGACGTCGCTGTTGTGCATGCGGATGCAGCCATACGAGACGAAGCCGCCGATCGATCCCGGGGCGTTGGTGCCGTGAATGGCATATTCGCTGGTGCCGAGTGTCATGGCCGCGGCGCCCATCGGGTTGCGGGGCGAGCCGCCGGGGATGACGTCCGGCAGACGCGGATTGTCGCGCCGGACCTCAGCCGGGGGCGACCACGCCGGACGCAGATACTTGCCGCTGACATAGGACGTTCCGGACCATTGCTTGCCGCGACGCCCGACGCCGACCCGGTAGCGCAGCGCGCGGCCGTCGCCCACTAAGTAATAGAGATGCCGCTCCGCCGTGCGGACGACGATGGTGCCCGGCGGATAGGGGCTTTCGAAGGCGACGATCTCCCGCGCTTGCGCCGGCAGGACGGCAAGAAAGAGGGCTGCGGCGCCGAAGACGAGGCGCGCGCACATGTTGGTCAAAGTGCAGCGATTCATGGGTCCGCTCCGTCGCCGCGGCGTGTGGCCGCGGTGGCTCGTCCCTTAACGCGGCAGGCTATCCGATCGGTTTCCAACAATCGCGCAGACGCGCGGCAGCGGCTTCTTCGCCGCTGCTTTCCGACGCCACGGTAAACGCCCGTTCTACGCCGATCGACAAATGCGCGGCACCGCGGCCGGAGCCGCGGCGCCATGCGGCCGTCGTCAGGCGTGCTTGCGATTCTGCCGGTTGTTGATCAGGTCGTCGACCACGGCCGGATCGGCCAAGGTCGAGGTGTCGCCCAGGCTGCTGAATTCGTCCTCGGCGATCTTGCGCAGGATTCGGCGCATGATCTTGCCGGAGCGGGTCTTGGGCAGGCTGGGAGCGAACTGGATCAGGTCGGGCGAAGCGATCGGGCCGATCTCCTTGCGCACCCACGATACCAACTCGCTGCGGAGCTGCTCGCTCGCCGACTCGCCGGCCATCAGCGTGACATAGGCATAGATGCCCTGACCCTTGATGTCGTGCGGGTAGCCGACCACGGCGGCTTCGGACACTTTCGGATGCGCCACCAGCGCGCTCTCGACCTCGGCGGTGCCCAGACGATGGCCGGAGACGTTGATGACGTCGTCGACTCGGCCGGTGATCCAGTAATAGCCGTCGGCATCGCGGCGGCAGCCGTCACCGGTGAAGTACTTGCCGGGATAGGTCTTGAAGTAGGTATCGACGAAGCGCTGGTGGTCGCCAAAGACCGTGCGCATCTGACCGGGCCAGGACCGGGCGATGCACAGATTGCCCTGCGCCTCGCCGTCCAGCACCTTGCCGTCTGAATCGACGATCTGGGGGACAATGCCGAAGAACGGCCGCGTCGCAGAGCCGGGCTTGCAGGCGGTCGCGCCCGGCAGCGGCGAGATCAGGATGCCGCCTGTTTCGGTCTGCCACCAGGTGTCGACGATCGGGCAGCGGCCGTCGCCGACGACGCGGTGATACCATTCCCACGCTTCCGGATTGATCGGCTCGCCGACCGAGCCGAGCAGCCGCAGCGAGGCGCGCGACGTCTTCTTCACCGGCTCGTCGCCGGCCTGCATCAGGGCGCGAATGGCCGTCGGCGCGGTGTAGAAGATGTTGACCTTGTGCTTGTCGATCACTTCCCAGAAGCGGGACATCGACGGATAGTTCGGCACGCCCTCGAACATCAGCGTCGTCGCGCCGTTACAAAGCGGCCCGTACACGATGTAGCTGTGACCGGTGACCCAGCCGACGTCGGCGGTGCACCAATAGATGTCACCGTCGTGATAGTCGAAGACGTATTGGTGGGTCATCGCCGTGTAGAGAAGATAGCCGGCGGTGGTGTGCAGCACGCCCTTCGGCTTTCCGGTCGAGCCCGACGTGTAGAGAATGAACAGCGGATCCTCCGCGTTCATGTGCGCGCACGGGCATTCGGTGGTCACGACCGCAGCCGCCTCGTGGTACCAGACGTCACGCACGGGATCCATGTCGATCTTGCCGCCGGTGCGGCGGACAACGATGACATGCTCGACGCCGCCGACCTTGGCGATGGCGGCATCCACATTGGCCTTGAGCGGGATCTTGCGGCCGCCGCGCACGCCCTCGTCGGCAGTGATGACGACCTTCGAGCCGCAATCCTCGATGCGGCCGGCGAGCGAATCGGGCGAGAAGCCACCGAAAACCACGGAATGGACCGCGCCGAGCCGGGCGCAGGCCAGCATCGCATAGGCCGCTTCCGGAATCATGGGCATGTAGATGGTGACGCGATCGCCCTTCTCGACATTGCGGTTGCGCAGGATGTTGGCGAAGCGGCAGACCTCGTCGTGGAGCTCGCGATAAGTGATATGGCGGGACTGGCTCGGGTCGTCGCCCTCCCAGATGATCGCGACCTGATCGCCACGGGTGTCGAGATGGCGGTCGATGCAGTTATAGGCGACGTTGGTGACGCCGTCCTCGAACCACTTGATGGACACGTCGCCCGGGCCAAAGGTGGCGTTCTCGATCCGAGTCGGGGCCCGGTACCAGAAGATGCGATCGGCCTGCTCGCGCCAGAAGGCCTCCGGATCGGCGATCGAGGCGGCGTACATGGCCTTGTATTTGGCGTCGTCGATATAGGCGCGGGCGGCCCATTCGGCCGGGACCTGGTAGACCTTCTCGGACATTCTTTCCTCCACGCGAGACGCCGGGCGGTGCCGATGCACCTGCCCTGTTGGTTGGGCGGCATTATGCGAGCCGGTTCCGAAGCCGACAAGCGGCGGAACCTCACACCTTGGTCGCGTTTCCCAGCCGCGGCATCACGGCCGCAGGGCCCAGACGGCGGTGCGCTTGATCTCGTAATCTTCGAGCTCGCGGGTGACGGGGACGTTGTATTCGGTGAGGCGGATCAGCCGGGCGCGGGGCAGATAGGTCCGGCCGGGATCGCCGATCAGGATGGCGGCGCCCGCCGCGGCCGCCCGTTCGCAGAAGGCGAAGGCGCGCGCGGCAGTGTCGCGCTCGTAGAACAGGTCGCCGACCAGCAGCATGTCGAAAGGGGGCGGCTCTGCGCCGGGCGCCAACAGGTCCGCGCCTGTCGTCTCCAGGGACACGGCGTTGGCCTGCGCATTGAGCGCGATGGCGGCAAGCGCGAAGGGGTCGATGTCGGCGGCCGTGACGGACGCGGCGCCGGCCTTGGCGGCGGCGATGGCGACGAGGCCGGACCCGGAGGCGAGATCGAGCACGCGCCGGTCGCGAACGAGCGCCGGGCGATCGAGGATGTAGCGCGCCAGCGCCTGGCCGCCCGCCCAGGCGAAGGCCCAATAGGGCGGCGGCAGACCGAGCGTATCGAGCTCCTCCTCGGTGCGGTGCCAGAGCGGCAGCGCCTCGTCGGCAAGATGCAGGCGGATCCCCGGCGCATGGGCCACCGGCCGCAGGCGGGTATTGGCGCGGATGAAGGCGGCAGGGTCGCCGGGCGCGTCCATGGCATCACCCTACGCAAGCCGCTGGAGTCGCGACTCAGTCCTTGAGCCCGCCCATGCGGCAGACGAGCGCCCATTCCGCGTCGGTGACCGGCTGCACGGACAGGCGCGAATATTTCAGTAGCGCCATGTTCTGCAGGCGCTTCTCGGCCTTGATCGCGGCAAGCGTCACCGGCTTTGGCAGCGGCGCCACCGCTTTGACGTCGACGACGACGAACTTGCCGGTCTCGTCGGTCGGGTCGGGATAGTGCTCGCGCACGATCTCGACGATGCCGACGATCTCCTTGCCGACATTCGAATGATAGAAGAAGGCGCGGTCGCCCTTCTTCATCGCCATGAGATTGAGCTTGGCGGCATGGTTGCGCACGCCGGTCCACGCTTCACCCTTGGCGCCGGCCGCGACCTGCTGGTCCCAGGACCAGGCGTCCGGCTCCGATTTCACCAGCCAGTAGGCCACGCTTTCCTCCCCAACGTCACTCGCCGCGCAAGGGCCGAGTCAACAGCGAATCGATGGCGGCGTCGATGCCGAGCGCGCCTTCGAGCACGGCGTCGACGGCGATCGCAATCGGCATCTCGACATGGTGCTGACGCGCCAGCGCCACCAGCACCGAGGCGGTGAACGCGCCTTCCGCGAGCGCGCCGGCGGCGCGGATCTCGTGTACGGGGCGGCCGCGGCCGATTTCGCGGCCGAGCGAGAAATTGCGCGACTGGGCGCTGGAACAGGTGAGGATCAGGTCGCCGAGGCCGGACAGGCCGGTGAGCGTCTCGGGCCGGGCTCCGAAGACGCGGCCGAAGCGGACCAGTTCGGCGAAGCCGCGGGTGGTCAGGGCCGCGGCGGCGCTGGCGCCGAGGCCGCGTCCGGCGACGATGCCGGCGGCGATCGCGAGCACGTTTTTGGCGGCGCCGCCGATCTCGACGCCACGCACGTCGGTCGAATGGTAGGGCCGGAAGGTTGCCGAGCCGAAGGCGCCGGCGAGGTCGCGGGCAAGATCCTCGTCGCGCGCCGCGAGGGTCACAGCCGTGGGCAGGCCGCGGGCGACGTCGGCCGCGAAGCTCGGGCCCGACAGGATCGCCGGGATCGTCGCGGGCAGCGTCTCCTCGACCACCTCGCTCATGAAGCGTTGGGTGCCGCGCTCGATTCCCTTGGCGCAGACCACGACCGGGGTGCGCGGTGCGAGCAGGCCGGACAGCATCGTGCCGACGGAACGGACCGCCTGGGCCGGGACCACGAGAAGCGCGGCGTCGCAGCCGGCGGCAGCGGAGAGATCGGCCGTGACGGCGACGCGCGGGTCGAGCGGCACCCCCGGCAGGCGCGGGTTCTCGCCGCGGGCCTTCATGGTCCCCACCACCTCCGCGTCGCGCGCCCACAAAGCGACGGTGCGACCGGCACGGGCGAGCGCATTGGCGAGGGCAGTCCCCCAGGCGCCGGCACCGATCACCGCGATCCGATCGAATCGGCTCACCGGGCCTTCTCCGCGGCGGCGATCTCGAGCGACCAGCGGGCGCGGGGGCTGGCGGCGAGCGTGTCGGTCATGCCGCGGGCGAGGCGCTCGGCGCCGGCCCAGGCAATCATGGCGCCGTTATCGGTGCACAGGGCGGGCGGCGGCGCCACGAGCACCGTGCCGGATTCGACGGCGATGCGCGACAGCGCACGGCGCAAAGCGTCGTTGGCGGCCACACCGCCGGCGACGACCAGAGCGGACGGGCCGCCGAATCGCTCGCGGAACAGGCGCAGGCCGGCGCGCAACCGGTCGACGACGACGTCGACCACCGCCTGCTGGAAACCCGCGCAGAGGTCGGCGACGTCCTGGTCGGCCAACGGCGCGACCTTCTCGGCCTCGATGCGCAGCGCGGTCTTGAGGCCGGAGAGCGAGAAGTCCGGCTCGGCCCGGCCGATCATGGGGCGCGGCAAGGTGAAGCGGTCGGGGTCGCCGCGGGCCGCCTCGGCTTCGACGGCGGGGCCGCCGGGATAGGGCAGGCCGAGCACCTTGGCGGTCTTGTCGAAGGCCTCGCCGATGGCGTCGTCGATGGTGGTGCCCAGGCGCACGTAATGGCCGACATCGAGCACGGCGACGATCTGGGTATGGCCGCCCGAGGCGAGAAACAGGCAATAGGGAAAGGCGGTCGCGTCGGTAAGGCGCGCGGTGAGCGCATGCGCCTCGAGGTGATTGACCGCGACGAGCGGGCGCTCGGTGACGAGGGCAATGGCCTTGGCGGTGGTGAGGCCGACGATGACGCCGCCGATCAGGCCGGGGCCGGCCGCCGCGGCGATGCCGTCGAGATCGGCGAAGCGCGTGCCCGCCTCCTGCATGGCGCGGGCGATCACGCCGTCGAGCGCTTCGACATGGGCCCGGGCGGCGATCTCGGGCACGACGCCGCCATAGGCCGCGTGCTCCTCGATCTGCGACAGCACGACGTTGGCGAGGATCTCGCCGGTGCCGTCGTCGGATCGGCGCACGACCGCCGCCGCCGTCTCATCACAGGTTGTCTCGATGCCGAGAACGAGCATCCGGCCCCCTGCGGCCGCAGCGGAACGCCGCGTCCGCTTTCTTCCATCCGGCACGGTCCCTATGATCGCGCCGGTCCCGGCCCCGCTTCGGGGTAGCATCGCGAGGTCCCATGACGCAATCCTCCGCCCAGATCACCATCGGCACGCGCGGTTCACCGCTGGCGCTGGCCCAGGCGCACGAGGTGCGCCGCCGGCTGGCGGCGGCGCAGGGCTGGGCCGAGGGCGACATCGCGATTCGCGTGATCAAGACGACGGGCGACGTGATCCAGGACCGGCCGCTGGCGGAAGCCGGCGGCAAGGGCCTGTTCACGAAGGAGATCGAGCAGGCGCTGCTGGACGGCAGCATCGACCTCGCGGTGCATTCGGCCAAGGACATGCCGACCGTGTTGCCGGACGGGCTGGTGCTCACCGCCTATCTGCCGCGCGAGGACGTGCGCGACGTGTTCATCAGCCGCAAAGTCGAATCACTCGCGGCGCTGCCTCCCGGCGCGGTGGTGGGTACTGCTTCGCTGCGGCGGCAGGCGCTGGTGCGCAAGCTGCGGCCGGACGTCACGGTGGTGTCGCTGCGCGGCAATGTGGAGACGCGGCTGCGCCGGCTCGAAGAGGGGACAGTGGATGCGACGCTGCTGGCCCTGGCGGGGTTGCGACGGCTCGGCCTCACCGGCGCGGCGACGGCGCTGCTCGACGCAACCGATTTCGTGCCCGCGGTGGGACAGGGCGCGATCGCGCTCGAAACCCGCAGCGAGGACGCGCGCACCCGCGACCTCGCGGCCGCGATCGGTGACGTGGCGACCGGGCACGCGCTGGCGGCGGAGCGGGCCTTTCTCGCGGTGCTCGACGGGTCGTGTCGCACGCCGATCGCGGGCCACGCGGTGGTCGAAGGCGACACGCTGCGTTTTCACGGCATGATCCTGCGCCCCGACGGCAGCGAGAGCCACGAGGCGCATCGCACGGGTGCGATCGCCGATGCTGCGCAGCTCGGGGCCGATGCCGGACGCGAACTGAGGGCCAAGGCCTCGGCCGACTTCTTTGCCGCGTGACGTCGTGTGTTTCCCGCTCGTCGTGAGGTGATTCGTGCGCCTGATCGTGACAAGGCCGCAGGACGACGCCGTGCGCACCGCGGCGGCGCTGGCCGTCCGGGGCCATGCCGCCGTGATCAGCCCGGTGCTTGCCATCGCGCCGATCGCGGATGCGGCGATCGGGCCGGGGCCGTGGCGCGCCATTGCCGTGACCAGCGCCAATGCCGTCGCGGCGATGCGGTCACATCCGCGATTGGCGGCGTTACAATCGTATCCGGTCTTCGCGGTGGGGCCACGCACCGCGGACGCGGCGCGCGCCGCCGGCTTCACGCAGGTGACCGCGGCCGGAGGCGACCTCACCGATCTCGTCGCGGTGATCGCCCGCGCGCTGCCGCCGGGCGCGGACCCGGTGCTTTATCTTGCGGGCGAGACGCGCTCCGGCGATCTCGCGGCCGCGCTGGCGCCGCACAAGGTGACGACGGAGATGGTGGTGGTCTACCGCGCCGTGCCGGTGTCCCGCCTCAGCGCGTCTGCCGCGGCCCTGCTGCGCGCGGGCGAGGTCGACGGGGTGCTGCATTATTCCCGGCGCAGCGCTGCGGCCTTCCTGGCCGCCGCCGATGGCGACGGGGTCACCGCCGCGCTGGGGACCCTGCGGCATTTTTGCCTTTCCGAGCAGGTGGCGGAACCGTTGCGTGCGGCCGGCCTTGCTGCGATCGCCGTTGCGGCGCGGCCGCAGGAAAACGAATTGCTGGCGCTGCTCGATTCGTGACGTCAAGTTGCCGCCACGCCAAGACAGCAGTATCGGTGCGATGGTCGGGATCGCACCCGGCGCGCGAGGGAGGGCCAGGATGACGACCGACAAGCGAGGTTCGACCGAAGCGGCCGGGCCGACCGGGCCGCGCCGCCGCCGTCCCGCGCCGCCGACCATCGATCTGCAGGCGACCGA
>Ga0182748_1002728_pt1 | contig 15640 bp, 15 predicted proteins | sample eDN3rd37CKraftOP_FD_128877 | JGI IMG/M metagenome (GOLD analysis project Ga0182748, IMG submission 128877) | Enriched Organic Plus compost microbial communities from Emeryville, California, USA - eDNA 3rd pass 37_C Kraft OP (version 2) (version 2) ...
ATAGCGGGTGTTGAGCCAGCCATGGTCGGCATGGCCCAGCGTCTCGAACTTGCGGATATCGATCATGACGCGATCCTTTCCCAGGGTTCTATGGGCCACCGCCCCCGAGGGGGGAAGGGGCGGCGGCGGCCCTCGCCGTCAGGCGGCGAGCCTCAATTCGTCGCGGACAAAGCCGTCGAGCGTCTCGGCGGCTCCGTTGAGCGCGGCCTCCACGGCGTCGGGGCCGAACGAGAGCCGCTCCGCGCGAACGAAGGTGACGTCGGTGATGCCGATGAAGCCCAGCATCGTGCGCAGGTGCAATTCCTGGCTGTCCATCGCGGCCGCCGGGCCCTCGCTGTAGAGCCCGCCGCGGCTTTCGATCACCACCGCCTTCTTGCCGGTCATCAGCCCCTGCGGGCCGTTCTCGGTGTAGCGGAAGGTGACGCCGGCGCGCAGGACGAAGTCGAACCAGGCCTTCAGCGTGGAGCTGATGCCGAAATTGTACATGGGCGAGCCGATCACGACGATGTCCGCCGCGGAAAGCTCGGCGATGAGCGAGTCGGAAAGCGCGCGGGCCGCCCGTTCGGCGGGGCTGTTCGGCTCGCCGCGCACGGCGGCGAGCGTGTCCGGCGCGAGATGCGGCAGCGGCTGGGTGCCGATGTCGCGCTCGATAACGTGGATCGCCGGGTCGAGCGCGCGCAGCCGCTCGACCAGGGCGGCGGCGATGCGGTTCGAGATGGATTCGGCGCCGCTCGCGCTGCTGGACACGATCAGAGCGGTGGTCATTGCGTTTCCCCTTGCTGAATGGCTTGCGGGGTCCGATCTAGGGCCGTAGGAGAGTTGCCGGAAGGCAAGCAAAAGGCATTATGGCGTTGCGATAAATGGAACGGTCCGCCACCGATCTGGTCGATGTGCTCGCCTTCGTGCGGGTGGTCGAGACGGGCAGCTTCGCCCGCGCCGCCGAGCGCATGGGCCTGTCCAAGCCGGTCCTCTCGCGCCGCGTCGCGCGGCTGGAGGAGCAGCTCGGCGCGCGCCTGCTCACGCGCACCGCGCGCGGCGCGCAGCCGACCGACATCGGCCAGGCCTACTACGCCCGCGCCGCCAACATCCTTGCCGAACTCGAGGCGGCCGAGGAGGTGGTGGCCGAGGCGGTGACGCGAATTGCCGGGCCGATCCGGCTCACCGCGCCGCTCACCTTCGGCGTCACCCATCTCGCCCCGGCGCTTGCCGAATTCGCGCTGGCCCATCCCGAGGTCGAGCTGGACATCGAGTTCGAGGATCGCACCGTCGATCTCGCCGGCGGCGGTTACGATCTCGCGGTTCGCATCGGCAATCTCGCCGATTCATCGCTGATCGCGCGGCGGATCGCGCCGGTGCGCAAGGCGGTGGTGGCGAGCCCCGCCTACCTCGCCGCGCGCGGCCGGCCGCGCGTCCCGGCCGACCTCGCCGACCATGCCGTGCTGCTCTACGGCAACGAAAGCTGGCGTTTCCGCGTCGGCGGGCGGTGGGAGAATGTGCGCGTGACGCCGGTGCTGCGCTCGAACAATGGCGATATGCTGCTCGCCGCCGCGCGCGCCGGGCTGGGTCTGTGCCTGCTCCCCAATTTCATCGCTTCGCCGGCGCTGTCCGACGGGAGCGTGGAGACGGTGCTCGAGGACTTTCCGTGCGAGGAAGGCGCGCTCCACGCGGTGATGCCGCCGGGCCGCGCGACCACGGCGCGGGTGCGCGCGCTCGTCGATTTCCTCGTCGCGCGCTTTGGGCCGGAGCCGGCCTGGGATCCTTGCTGGCTCGCCGAACGGGGCCATGAGGCTGGACGGCGCGTCGCGGCGCGCTAAGAAGCGCCGGGTTCGAGTTTCGAGGATAGTAACATGGCCGATACGCCCCCCGACCGCCTGTCCAACGATCCGGGCAGCGATTTCTTCGACATGGCCGCGCTCGAGCGCGGCGTCGGCGTGCGCTTCAAGGGGCGGGAACGCAACGACGTCGAGGAATATTGCGTGTCCGAAGGCTGGATTCGCGTCGCCGCCGGCCGGGCCGTCGACCGGCGCGGAATGCCGGTCACGGTGAAGCTTTCCGGCCCCGTCGAGGTCTGGTGGCGGGATCGGGGCGAGGCCGGCGAAGCCTCGCAAGCGGAGGCCTGAGCCGCCGGCCTATTCGGCCGCCTGCGTCGCGGGCCCGCGCCGCGCCGCCTTGCGCTTCCGTTCGATCCGCGCGCGCCAGCGGCGCGTTCTCAGCCACATGACGATCCCGGTCACCGAGAGCACCGCCGGGATGACGCCGCCCAGGAAGATGACCGTCTGCCAGAGCGGCCCCATGCCGGTGCCGTCGTGCCAGCGGCGCATCTTGCGCGCGACCGTCTCCGGCGGCGGCGCCGGCGGAGTCACCGCGCCGCTCGCGTCGTCGATCCGCACCTCGCGCGCCGGGCCGCCTTCGGCGCGGAAGCCGATCTTCCACACCGCCTCGCGGTCGGTCGGCCAGGCGATCGAGGCGAGCGCGCCTTCCCCGAGCGGCCGCGCCGCCCGCACCACCTCGTCCACCGGCAGCCGCGGCGCGGGGAGCGGCCGCGCGCTCATCGCCCGCGCCCGGTCGGGCGGCCCGCCGGCGCGCTGTGCCGAAGCGGCCTCGAAGCGGCCGAAGAACTGGGGGAAGGAGATCCACGCCCCGGTGAAGGAGAGCATCGCCAGCGGCAGGAGGATCCAGAAGCCCAGCTGGTGGTGCAGATTGGCGGAGAAGCTGTCCCGCCGCTTCCAGCGAAAGCCGCGCTGCACGTTGCCGCCCACCGGCCACCACAGCCAGATGCCGGTGAGGCAGGAGAGGAGCATCGCGACGCCGACCCAGCCGACGATCTGCCGGCCGACGCCGGGGATCATGAAGCTGCCGTGGAGGCGATGCAGCATGCGCACCAGCCCGCTGTTGCTCGAGGCGACGTCGAGCACGCGCGCGCTGCCGGGGTCGATCCAGACATTGGTGCGTACCGGCGGGCCGCCGCGGCGGCCCTCGCGCCGGGCGCCTTCGCGCGCGCGGGGCGCGCCCCGTGCCCCTTCTCCGTCGGCGGCTCTGGCGGCGGTGGCGACGACCGGCCCCTCCTCCTCGAAGCGGAGCGAGAGCAGGCTTTCGCCCGGCCGCAGCGCCGCGCGCGCGGCCTCTGCATAGGCCGACGCGGGTAAAGCGGGCGTCCCGGTCACCTCGTAGCGGCCGGGGTTGAGCGCCCGGTCGAGCGCGCCGTCCCAGACGAGCGCGGCGCCGGTCACGCTCAGCGGAATGATCAGCACCGCGAGCAGGATGCCGATCCACTTGTGGATGGAAAGCCACCAGCCGCGAAGGCGGAGAACCGTCGATTGCGTCATCGAATCCCTCGAAAATCGCACGTGCCGCGACGCTATGAGATAATGCGAATGAATTGCAACATAGTTCGGGAGGCGCGCCCCTAGCTGTCCGCCCAGCGGCGCAGCAGGTTGTGGTAGACGCCCGTCAGCCGGATGATCTCCGGGTCGCCCTGGCCGCGATCGGCGGCGAGCGCCTGGATCGACCGGTCGAGATCGAACAGGATGGTGCGCGCGCCGTCGTCGCGGACCATCGACTGGATCCAGAAGAAGCTCGCCACCCTGGCGCCGCGCGTCACCGGCTCGACGCGGTGCAGGCTGGAGGCCGGGTAGAGCACCATGTGCCCCGCCGGCAGCTTGACGCTGTGCGCGCCGAGCGTGTCCTCGACGATTAGCTCGCCGCCGTCATAGGCTTCGGGCGGCGCGAGGAAGAGCGTCGCCGAAAGGTCGGTGCGCACGCGGAACTCGCTCGCGCGGTGGATGCGCACCGCATTGTCGATATGCGTCCCGAAATGCTCTCCGCCGGCATAGCGGTTGAACAGGGGCGGGTAGATCTTGAGCGGCAGCGCCGCGGCGATGAACAGCGGCGAGCGGCCCAGCGCCTCCAGCACCAGCCGTCCCGCCTCCTTCGCCGCCGCGCTGTCCTCGGGCAGCTGCATGTTCCGCTTGGCGAGCGCCGACTGGTAGCCCGAGGTCGCGTTGCCGTCCGCCCATTCGCCCGCGTCGATGATCGCGCGGATGCGCGCCACGCCCTCGGCGTCGAGCACGTCGGGAATGGCGATCATCATGGCGGCGGCCGGCTCCCCTAGAAGCTGTACGAGATCGTTAGCGTGGCCGAGCGGCCCTCGCCGGGCAAGGCCCAGCCGCCGGAGACGATGCCCGTGGTCGCGTTCACATTGTTGCGGATGTTGGTGAAGTAGCGCTCGTTGGTGAGGTTCTGGATGTTCACCTGCGCGGTCAGGCCTTCGGCGAACTCATAGGCGAGGAAGAGCCGGTGGATGAGGAAGTCGTCCGACCGGATCTGCTCGCGGAAGATGAGGTTGCGCTGGTTGAGCGCGAAGCGCCCCTGATAGGTGAGGCCGTAGCCGACCTGCAGCCCGAACGGCAGGCGATAGGTGGTGAACAGGCTCCCCGCGTGGCGCGGCGTCTGAATCAGCTCGTCGCCACGCTGCGGGTCCGGGATCGCCGCGCTGTTGCCGCAGCCCGCCGTCCCCGGATTGGCGAGGCAATAGTCGGAGACGCTCTGCACCACCGTGCCGTCGAGATAGGTGTAGTTGGCGAAGATCGTCCAGTCGCGGGTGAGGTTGCCGCTCGCGCTGAGCGCGATGCCGTCCACGCGCGCGCGCCCGTCCACCACCTGCAAGGTCGGGTTCGCCGGATCGTTGGACGCGACGCGGAAATTGCTGCGCTCGTTGCGGAACAGCGCGGCCGTGAGCTGCAGGCGGCCCCGCAGCACGTTCGCCTTGGCGCCGATCTCGTAGCTGCGCGCGGTCTCGGGCGCCGCGGCGCAGGGGTCGGGCGCGCCGGGCGCGGGAAGCGTGCCGCAGCCGAGCCGCACCGTCGCCGAGGTCGGCGTGCGCGAATTGGCGATCGAGGCGTAGAGGCTCGTCGCCGGCGTCGGCTTGAACACCAGCCCGACGCGGTAGGAGAAGAGCGTGTCCTCCGCGCGTTGCGGCAGCAGCTGCAGCTCCGTGAGCGGCGTCGTCCCCGGCGGGGTGAAGAGCAGCGGCAGGTTGCGGAACACCGCCTGCTGGCGCTCGAGGCGCACGCCGCCGTTCAGCTCGAACCTCCGCCCGATCTCGATCGTGTCGAACAGGTAGCCGGCGATGTTGGCGGCGCGGCCGATCGCGCGCGACACCGTCGTCGGGTTGACCGGCCCGTTATAGACGCCCGCCGGATTGGCGATGCTGTCGACCGGCGCCGCCACGGCGCTGCCGTCGGCATTGCGGAACAGCTCGATCGTCTCGATCCGGTAGTCCTCGCGGGACAGCTGGAACCCGACGACGAGCACGTTGTGGAGCGCGCCGGCCTGCCCCGTCTCCCAGCGCAGGTCGGTCTGCGTGTGGACGATCTGGTTTTCCTGGTCGCGCTGGCGCCCGCGCGGGCCGGTGATCTGGAACTGGCCGGGCTGGAGGCCATTGGCGCAGGCCTGCCCGACGTCGCTCGTCGGCGTGGTCGTCACCGGCTGCCGCCCGGTCGTCGCGAGGCAGAACACGCCCTGCGGCGAGGTCGTCACCGTGTCCTGCGCGACGCGCTGCCAGCGCGTCAGGTTGCGCAGCGAGAGGCCGTTGCCGAAATCGTGCTGGAAGGTCGCCGTCAGGCGATCGACGGTGATCGACTGCCGGTCGAAATCGCGGAACCCGAAATAGTCGGAAAGGCTGCTGCCGGGCAGCGGGCCGTCGTTGATCCGGTTCCTGAAATAGGGAACGCCGTAAGCCGGGATATTGTCGTCGTGCTGGTGGAAATAGGCGAGCGTCAGGCTCGTCGGCGATCCGATCCCGATCGTGATCGCGGGCGCGACGCCCCAGCGGCGGTAGTTTTCGACGTCGCGGCCCGGATAGTCGTTGCGATGCCACATCGCGTTGAGCCGCACGGCGACGAGGTCGCCGAGGCGCTGGTTGGTGTCGATCGTCGCGCGCCAGTAATTGTCGGTGCCCGCGCCGGCGCTGATCTGCGTGATGTCGGTCGCCAGCGGCACCTTGGAGACGAGGTTGATCGTGCCGCCGACGCTGCCCGCGCCGCTGAACACCGAATTGGCGCCGTTATACAGCTCGATCTGCTGGAGGTTGAATGGGTCGGTGCGGTTGTACTGGGCGCTGTCGCGCACGCCGTCGATCGTGATGTCGTTGTTGGCGGAATAGCCGCGCAGGTTGATCGAATCGCCATAGCCGCCGCCGCCTTCGCCGGCGCCGAAGGTGATGCCGGGCAGCGTGGTAAGCGCGTCGCGCAGGCTCAGCAGGTTCTGCTGGCGCAGCGTCTGCGCATCGAGGACGGTGATTGTCTGCGGCGTGTCGAGCAGCGGCGCGGTCTGCTTGGGCGATTCGAGCAGCGGGATGCGCTGGGCGTTGACGATGATCGCGGAGTCGGCCGGTCGCTCGACATTGCTCTGGCCGGCGTCGGCGATCGTAGCGGCATCGGCCGCGAGCGCGGGGGAGGAAAGAAAGCCGACCGCGCCGAGCGCGAGAAAGAGCGGCGCGCCGTTGGCCTGCGTCGCGCGATTCGAAACTGCCACTATGTTTGCCCCTTAAGTCGTCGTCCCTCGTCCGCCGCGCGCTCGCCGTCGCAGCCGACAGGCCGCTATTGCAAGTCATTCGCATTAGTGTCAAGATAAGTGCGAACGGCTCGCAAAATTGACCGCCGCGGGCCGTTCCGGTGGACGTCCTCCCCCCTGTGCGTCCACCCGCGCCGGCGTGGCCACGCCCGCCGCGCCGGCGCCTCACCCTGCGATGCGCGCGATCGCGCCTGGCAAACGCCAGGGGCGGGCAAGCGGCCTTTCCCGCTCGAACGCCCGCCGGACCCGCCGCGCGCCGGCCGCGCGGCGCCATGCCGCCCCACCGACTGGCGATGCCCGTTTCCCTGCGCTATGTTGCACGCCGATCGGCCGCGATGCCGCGCCGGGGGAGGCAGATGGGGGGCAAGATGGGCAAGGCACGCAACATTGTGCTCTGGGCGGGCCTGTTGGCGCTCGGCGGGTGCAACCTCGCCGGGCCGGTCCTCGATCCCTCGATGCGCGGCGCGAAGGTCCGCTCCTGCGGCGCCGTCCCGGACGCGCTCGAAATCGGCCGCCCGGTGGACAGCGGCTGCTTCGCCTTCGTGCGACGCGCCGCCACCGACGTGACGGAGATCGTCGCCTTCCTCTCCTCAGCGCCGCAATGCGCGAACAGCTTCAGCCGCGCGACGCTGACGATGACCGCGAACGGCCCGGGCGCGGTGTCGCTGACGGTCTTCGGCGGCGCCGGCGCGCTGCCCGATCATCGCTGGTCCTGGAACGAGGGCTTCGCCTCGCGCATCTTCCATTCCTCAGGTCTCAACGGCCCCTTCATTACGCCCACCGGCGCGACCATCCGCGTCACCGGCGACGCCTCGCGCGCGACCGATCTTTGCTTCACCCGCTACTGAGGGCGCGTGACCGCGCCTCACCCCAAACGCAATTTTCATTTTCCTACGTCTAACCAAATAGGATAAATGGGCGGCTTTTCCTCTTGAGGAGAAGCCGCCATGAACCCATCCGGTTCCCGCGAAACCGGGTCGGCATCGCCGGAGCCGATGCCGTGGGACGACGAGGCCGGCGAGGACGCGCCGTGGGACGAAGGCGAAGGAGACGGTTCCGGCGCGCCGGGACGCGGCCGGCGCGAGCGCCACGATGCCTTCACCGTCGCGAAGAAGCGCAAGTTCCTGCGCGCCCTCGCCAAGACCGGCTGCGTCCTCGATGCCTGCCGCGCCGTCGGCGTCGGCGCGCGCACCGTCTATCGCCACCAGGAGCGCGACGCCCGCTTCGCCGAATATTGTCGCGTCGCGATCGACATGGCGGCGCTGCCGCTCGAACTCACGGCGTGGCAGCGCGCGGTGGAGGGCGTCGAGCAGCCCTTCGCCTGCGGCGGGCAGGTCCATGTCCGCCGGCGCTATTCGGACGGGCTGTTGCGCCTGCTGCTCCAGGCGGCGCGACCGACCAAATATGGCCCCCAGCTCGGCTTTACCCGCAAGCGGCTCTACAAAGGCCGAGCGCCGCCGCATCGAGCGCGAGGTCCGCGCGGAGATGAAGATGGCGGAGAAGGCGCGGCGCGACCCCAGGTCGCGGCAGGAGCGGATCGAGGCCCTGATGCGCAAGCTCACCGCGCCGATCACGCCGCCGAGCTGGCCGCAGGACCGCGCCGCCGCGGCGGCGAAGGCGCGTGGCGCGCAGGACGGCTCGTCCGGCGGATCGCCGCCGCCGGGCGGGGGGACCCCCCGCGATTCCGTATGACTTGCACGCCACTCGCGCCGCTTGCGCCTTTCGCCGCTGCGGGGCTGGCGCGGCGCGCGGCCGGGGCGGGTCAGATGCCCTGCGTGTAGGTCTCGCAGGCGGCCGGGTCGCCGCTCTGGAAGCCGCGGCTCAGCGCCTGCTGGCGCTGCGCGGCGGTGCCGTGGGTGAAGCTCTCCGGCACGACGACGCCCTGCGCGGCGCGCTGCAGCGTGTCGTCGCCGATCGCGGCGGCGGCGGTCAGGCCCTCCTCCAGGTCGCCCTCGTCGAGCGAGGCGCGCTCGGTCGCGGCCCACACGCCGGCATAGCAGTCGGCCTGCAGCTCCATGCGGACTTGGAGCGCATTGGCCTGGACCTCGCTCGCATGCTGCTGCGCGGCGCGGATGCGGTCGGTGATGCCGGTCAGCGTCTGGACGTGGTGGCCGACCTCGTGGGCGATCACATAGGCTTCGGGGAAGTCGCCGGGGGCGCGGAAGCGCTGGGCCAGCTCCTGGAAGAAGGCGAGGTCGAGATAGACCTTGTTGTCGGCGGGGCAATAGAACGGCCCCATCGCGCTCTGCGCGGCGCCGCAGCCGGAGCGGGTGCCGCGCTGATAGACGACCATGCCCGCCGGCTGGTAGCGCCGGCCGGCGCGCTGGAACAGCTCGCTCCAGCGATCCTCGGTCGAGGCGAGGACCTGGCAGGCGAAGCGCGCCTCGGGGCTCATCTCGCAGCTCCCGGCGCTCGCGCCTGGCTGGCCCGCCTGCTGCCCGGCCTGCGGGCGATAGGCCTGCTGGCCGTCGCCGCCGCCGAGCAGGTTGCCGAGCCCGCCGAACAGGAAGAGCACGACAAGGAGGACGAGCACCCCGCCGATGCCGAAGCGGCTGAAGACGAAGCCGAGCAGCATCCCGATCATGTTGCCGCCGATGCCGCCGCCGCCGAGCCTCAGCCCGCCGGACGATCCGTCGTCGCCGCGAAACTCCACATTGTCGCTGGTTCGCCGGTCGCCGAAACGCATCCTGCTCTCCCCGCGCGCCCCGCGGCGCGAAAAATTGGTCGCTCGCGCCTTGCATATCATCCCCGGCGGCGCGAGGGGAGCCGCAATGGCCGCCGCGCGGCGGGCGCGCCGGCCGCAGGGTTGGAAAGGACTCGGCTATGTTCCTCAAGGGCAAGACGGCGCTCGTCACCGGTTCCACCTCGGGCATCGGCCTCGCCTGCGCGAAGGCGTTCGCCGCCGAGGGCGCGAACGTCGTCATCAACGGGTTCGGCGATCCCGACGCGATCGAGGCGGAGCGCGCGGGGCTGGAGCGCGACTATGGCGTGCAGGCGCTCTATCACGGCGCCGATCTCACCCGCGTCGAGGAGATCGATGCGATGATGAAGGCGGCCGCCGACGCCTTCGGCGCGGTCGATATCCTCGTCAACAATGCCGGCATGCAGCATGTCGCGCCGGTCGATCAGTTCCCGGTCGAGAAGTGGGACCTGATCCTCGCCCTCAACCTTTCCGCCGCCTTCCACGCGACGCGGCTCGCCATTCCGGGGATGCGCGCGAAGAAGTGGGGGCGGATCATCTCCACCGCCTCGGCGCACAGCCTGATCGCCAGCCCGAACAAGTCGGCCTATGTCGCGGCCAAGCACGGCCTTGCCGGCTTCACCAAGACGGTGGCGCTGGAAACGGCCCGCGACGGCATCACGGTCAACTGCATCAGCCCCGGCTATGTCTGGACGCCGCTGGTGGAGAACCAGATCCCGGATACGATGCGCACCCGCAACATGACGCGCGAGCAGGTGATGAACGACGTGCTGCTCGCCGCGCAGCCGACCAAGCAGTTCGTCCAGCCCGAGCAGGTCGCCGCGCTCGCCGTCTTCCTCTGCCGCGACGAGGCCTCGGCGATCACCGGCGCGAACCTGTCGGTGGACGGCGGCTGGACGGCGGCATGAAAAAGGGGCCCGGCCGCCGCGCGGTGGTGCGCGGCCGGCCGGGCCCCTGAAGCCGCTGTGGTTACTGGCTGCTCACCTCGGAGATGTGGAGGCGCGCACGGTTCAGACCGCCATTGCCGTAGGTGCCGACCCAGATCTCGTAGCGGCCGGACTGCGGACGGTTGAACCGGACCATCGGGTTCAGCCCGTTCACGCCGCTGTCGTCGTCGCAATACCAGCGGCCGTCGGGCGCGTTGACGACGAGGGTCGTGTCCGCATCGGAATCGACCGAGATGATGAGCGGATACGAACCGGCGGTGTAGTTCAGCCGCACGTCCGGCGCGTTCGAGATGAAGCCACGACACCCGTTGATCGAATCCGAGGCGTCGATGCTCCCGCCCGACATCAGCTGGACGACCTGCGGATCGGGCGTGAAGCCGGATCGGAGCGTCAGCGTGGTGTAGTTCGGCGCAAGATTGTAATCTTGGGCCGTCGCCGGATAGGCCGCGGCGATAGCGGTCGCCGCGACGGCGATAATGGTCTTCAACTTCATGTGATCAAATCTCCCCTCTAGCTGGGAGTGTGCGGCCAACGCTCCCGCGCACGGCCTGCCCCAAGCGACGGTTTCGATCAAGCGATTAATCCGGCGAAAGCAACGACTCGCCGGACACGGAACGATCGCGCGGAAACTAGAACGGAGCCCAGAATCCGGCCGGCAGCGGCAGCACGAGACGGTGCGCGACCCGGTCGAGCGCGGCGCGCACGTCCGGGCGCTCGCGCAGCGCCAGGAGGTCGCGATGGAGCGCCTGCGCCCTGCGCCGGCGCGCGGCCCGGCTGATAGTCCTGCAACATCAGGATCTCCCCCGAGGCTTTGTCGCCCTCGAGCCGCTGGACGAGCAGGGCGGCCGCCTCGTCCGCCTGCCCCAGGCAGAGGCGGGCGCGCAGCAGTGCGGTCGGGTTGATCGCGGCGCTCTCCTGGAGCCGCGCGAGCCAGGGCGCGGCCTCGCCGCCGCGGCCCAGCCGCGCGAGCGCGCAGGCGATGGCCGAGGCGATCAACGCCTTGCCGAACGCGTTGGCATAGGTTTCGCCGTCGCGGTTCACCCGCAGCGTGGTGTCGAGCGATTCCGCGCTCCGGCCCGCGTCCCACAGCGCCAGCGCATGGTTGATCCTGGGGCCGATCAGGGGAGGGTTGTCCTCGATTCGCAGCGCCGCCAGCCGGCGCAGCAGCGCCAGCCCCTCGCGGTCGCGGCTGGCCGCGATCATCGCGGCGCCGGCCTCGTTCACCAGCCACATGCCCTGCTCGTTCGCGGCGACGGTCGCGCGGATGTCGCGCAGGAAGGGCCGGGCGAGCGCGATCGCCTCCTCGTCGCGGCCGAGGCCGCGCAGGTAGCGCATGCGCGCGAGCACGCGGCGCGGGTCGGCCGGGGCGAGCGCGAGGGCGGCGGCGGTCTCCCCGTCCTGCCGGTCCAGCGCGTCGCGCAGCAGCGCGAGCCGGTCCGCGTCCGGCGGCAGCAGGGAGTCGTAGCGCCGGCCCGTAATCAGCGAGAGAATCGAGACCGGCGTGCGCAGCGAGGCTGCATAGCCCGCCGCGCCGGCGCGGTCGTCGTGCGCGAGGCGGTCCTTGAGCAGGATCCAGCGCACGGCGTCGCCGGTTTCCTCGTCCCCGTCCCCGGGCCAGCCGATACGGAACAGCGCGCCCGCGAGCCGCACGCGAAGTTCGTCCTGCCCGTCGGCGCGCAGCTCGTTCAGCAGCGCGCCCATCGCGCCGCGGTTGAACATCGCGCGCAGGCTGCTCCAGCCGACGCCCGGCACGTTCGCGCTCGCCGCCTCGATCGTGGCGACGATCCGCGCGCGATCCCTCAGCGCGGAGGCGGCGACCAGCGGCACCGCGTAGAATTGCGGATCGCGCGCGCTCTCGCGCAGCAGGTCGTCGATGATCGGCCCGGCCTCGTCGCCCCGCCCGAGCGCGGCGAGCGCGAACAGGCGCAGGGTCCCCACCGCATCGGCGGCGCCCGCATCTTCGGCGAGCGAGGGCGAGACCAGGTCGATGGCGTGAAGGATCTCGCTCGCATAGCCGCGGTCGGCCAAGAGCCGCTGAATGTCCGCGTTCGCGAGCGCGCGCCGCGCGATTTCAAGGTCCGCCTCGCTCGGCGCGGGCGCGGGCTCGGCCGCCGGCGAATCGTCGGCCCGGGCGGCCGCGGGGGGTTGCGGCGGCGGCCCCGGCTCCTCCTGGGCAAAGGCCGGCGCGGCAAGCGCCAGCGTGAATGCGGTCAGCGGCAGGACGGGCTTCATTCCTGGGTCCCCCCTTCGCCGACGCTAGCGGAGCCTCCGATCAGCGCAAGCGGCATTGCCCTCGGCGCGGCGCTGTCGCAGTGTCGGGGGACGATGAGTGCGTTCCTTCTCGCCGGCCTGCTCATTTGCGCGGGCGCATCCGATCGGCCGCCCGACGCGCCCTGCGTCGCGCTTCCCGCCAACTGGCGGCGGCGCGCGACGGAGGACGATTCGGCGCGCCTTCGTGGCATCCGCGACGCCTGGGTGGTCGCCCTCGCCCAGGCGCGCGCCGATCACGCCGCGCAGATCGACGCGGGTGGCATCCTGTTCGATCCCGACGCGGCGATGCTCGATCCGCAGCTTCCCGTCGGCGACTATGACTGCCGCACGATCAAGCTCGGCGCACAGACGAGCGGGCGGTCAACCTATGTCGCCTATCCGGTTGCGCACTGCCGGGTGGGCCCGGGGCCGGAGGGGACGCTGAGCTTCGTGCGGCTCGACGGGGTGCAGCGTCCGATCGGCCGGCTGTTTCCGGACACGCGGCGCCGCATGATCTTTCTTGGCACCGTCCAGCTCGGCGACGAGCAGCGCGCCTATCGCTACGGCGCCGACGACGATCGCGACCAGGCGGCGGTGCTGGAGCGGATCGGCGAGCGGCGCTGGCGATTGGTCTTTCCGCGTCCGCATTTCGAATCCATGCTCGACGTGATCGAGCTGGTTCCGCGCGGCGGGCGATGACGACAATGACTTCATGGGGGACAAGTTTATGCGAAACGCGATGCTCGCGGCCCTGCTCTGGGGGGCGGCGATGACGGTGCCGCTGGCGGCACAGCCGGCGACCGGCCCGGCGCTCGCCGAGGCGATCCGGGGCGACATGCCCGAGCTGATGGCGCTTTATCGCGACCTTCACCAGCATCCCGAGCTGTCGATGCAGGAGACGCGCAGCGCCGCCCTGCTCGCCGCCGAGGCGCGCCGGCTCGGCTTTACCGTGACCGAGGGGGTGGGCGGCACCGGCGTCGTCGCGGTGCTGGAAAACGGCCCCGGTCCGGTGGTGATGCTGCGCGCGGACATGGACGCGCTGCCCGTCGCCGAGCAGACCGGCCTGCCCTTCGCCAGCCAGGCGCGCGGCACCACCCGCGAGGGGCTCGCCACCGCGATCATGCACGCCTGCGGCCACGACACGCACATGGCGACCTGGGTCGGCACGGCGCGGCGGCTGGTGGCCTTGAGGTCGCAATGGTCCGGCACGCTCGTCATGATCGCCCAACCCGGCGAGGAGACGAGCCAGGGCGCCAAGGCGATGATCGAGGACGGGCTGTTCGCCCGCTTTCCCGTCCCGCAATACGCCATCGCCTTCCACGATTCGGCGACGCTGCCGGCGGGCGTGATCGGCTATTCGCCAGGGCCGGCGCTCGCCAATGTGGACAGCGTGGACATGATCGTCCGCGGCGTCGGCGGCCATGGCGCCGCGCCGAACACGACGCGCGACCCGATCGTGCTCGCCGCGCGCATCGTCACCTCGTTGCAGACGCTGGTGAGCCGCGAGCTGGATCCGCTCGATTCGGCGGTGGTGACGGTCGGCAGCTTCCAGGCCGGCACCAAGCACAACATCATTCCGGACGAGGCGCGGCTGCTGATCACGGTGCGCAGCTACACGCCGGAAGTCCGCCAGCAGCTTCTCGACGGCATCCGCCGGATCGCGCGCGGCGAGGCGATCGCCGCCGGCATTCCGGAGGACCGGATGCCGCAGATCACGGTGCGCGAGGCCGAGGCGACGCCCGCCACGGTCAATACCGACCGGCTGACCGACAGCACGATGGCGCTCTTCCGCGATCATTTCGGCGCCGAGCGCGTGCGCGCGACCCGGCCGGTGATGGCGGGCGAGGATTTCGGTCGCTACCGGCTCGCCGTGCCGGGGCTGGAGAGCCTGATGTTCTGGGTCGGCGGCGTGCCGCAGGACAGGTGGGAGGCGGCCGGCGGCGACGCCTCGCGCCTGCCCTCGCTGCACAGCCCCTTCTGGGCGCCCGACGCCGAAAAGGTGATCGCCACCGCCACCGAGGCGATGACGGTGGCGGCGCTCGGCGTGCTCGGCCGGCGCTGACGCGCGCGGCGCGGCGGGATCGTCCGTCCGGATGCTGACCGGGATCGACACGGGCTATGAGGGGAAGTTCGATTTCCCGCCGCGCCCGGGCCGCCCCGCCATCGCCTGGATGCTCGCCACCGTGCCGCGCACGGGCAGCACCTGGCTCAGCCACCTGCTCTGGCGCACCGGCTGCCTCGGGGCGCCGCTCGAATATCTCAACTTCGAGCCGACCGGGCCTTACGGCTTCGCGAACGGATCGCCCGACCTTCAGCGCCAGCTCTGGCGCTCGGTGCTGTCGCGGCGCACCTCGCCCAACGGCGTGTTCGGGATCAAATGCTTCCCCGCCCAGCTCGAGGCGCTGGTCGAGACCAACCCGTCGCTGCTCGCCGAGGTGATGGCGATGCTGCTGCCGCGCGACGGGCCGCGCCGCGTCGTCCACCTTGCCCGGCGCGACCGGGTCGCCCACGCCGCCTCCTATGCCCGCGCGACCCTTTCCGGCATCTGGCGCCGGGAGCAGGAGGAGCGCGCCGCCGCCGCGCCGGACTATTCGCGCGAGGCGATCGCCGCCGCCGAGCGCCGGCTCGCGGTGCAGGAAGAAGCCTGGGAGCAGATGTTCGCCGACCTCGACATCGCGCCGCTCAGGCTCGTCTACGAGGACGCGCTCGCCGCGCCCGAGGAGACGGTAGCGCGCCTCGCCGCCTATCTCGGCGTCACGCTCGATCCCGCGGCCGTGTGTGCCGTTCCCGCCATCGAGAAGCAGCGCGGCGGCGACGAATGGGCGGAGCGCTTTCGCGCGGAGGCCGGGTAGCGGCGGGCTAGAACAGCCGCGTCAGCAGGTAGAAGAGCGCGCCGACCGTCGCCGAGGCGGGAATGGTGATGATCCAGGCGACGACGACGTCGCCGGCGACGCCCCAGCGCACCGCCGAGGCGCGCCGCGCGACGCCCGCGCCGATCACGCAACCGGTGATCGTATGGGTGGTGGAGACGGGAATGCCGAGCATTGAGGCGGCGAACACCATCACCGACCCGCCGAGCGAGGCGCTGAACCCCTGGTGCTGCGAGAGCCGGGTGATGCGCGTGCCCATCGTCTCGATGATCCGCCAGCCGCCCATCAGCGTGCCGAGG
>Ga0182748_1002731_pt1 | contig 15625 bp, 14 predicted proteins | sample eDN3rd37CKraftOP_FD_128877 | JGI IMG/M metagenome (GOLD analysis project Ga0182748, IMG submission 128877) | Enriched Organic Plus compost microbial communities from Emeryville, California, USA - eDNA 3rd pass 37_C Kraft OP (version 2) (version 2) ...
GGCGACTACGACCGCAAGATCGCCTGGATGCGCCAATTGCTTTCCTGGGGAAGCGATGCCGCGTCCGACGTACCCGCGGCGCCGGAGCCTGTGCGCGATACGCCGGCCGAGCGCATCTACGTCATGACGCCCCAGGCGCGTGTCATCGAGCTGCCCGAAGGGGCCACGCCGGTGGACTTCGCCTACTATCTGCACACCGACCTGGGCCACCGCTGCCGCGGCGCGCGTGTCGATGGCCAGATGGTGCCTTTGCTGACGCGACTGCAAACCGGGCAGACGGTGGAAATCATCGCGGCCAAGTCGGGCGGGCCTTCGCGCGACTGGCTCAATCCGCAGCTGGGCTATCTCGCCAGCCCCCGGTCCAGGGCCAAGGTCAGGGCCTGGTTCAATGCCATCGAGCTTCAGGAGCGCATCTCCAACGGCCAGGCGATGGTCGAGAAAGAGCTCCAGCGCCAGGGCAAGACGGCCGTCAACCTCGAGCAGTTGGCCCAGCAACTGGGTTTCGCGCGTGCCGACGATCTGTACGTGGCGGTGGCCAAGGACGAATTCAGCCTTCGGCAAATCGACCAGACGCTGAAGGCGCCTGCTCCCGTGGCCGAAAGCGATGCGGAACAGGCCCAGGTGTTTTCTCCCGCGCAGGCCAGTACGGGGCGCGTGGGTGGAAGCGGGGTGCTGGTCATGGGGGTGGACTCGCTGCTGACCCAGCTTGCCCGCTGCTGCAGGCCGGCGCCGCCCGACGACATCGCCGGCTTCGTTACGCGCGGCCGGGGCGTGTCCATCCACCGGCGCGACTGCCCGTCGTTCGCCGCGCTGGCCGCGCGCCAGCCCGAGCGCGTCATCGACGTCGATTGGGGCGATACGGGCGAAGCCGTCTATCCGGTCGACATCGTCATTCACGCTCAGCAAAGCGCCGACCTGCTGCGCGACCTGTCCGACGTGTTCGGCCGATTGCGGCTCAACGTGATCGGCGTCAATACTCACAGCCGGCGCTCGCTTGCCCACATGGTCTTCACCGTCGAGGTGCGCAGCGGCGAACAGATCGGCCGGGCCCTGGCCGCGCTCAACGAGCTGCCCGGCGTGACGGCGGTTCGGCAGTAAGCGATAAGCTACGACGCAAGCGGCCCGGCACTGGTAAAATCGGGGATTACGCATTGAACGGCGTGCTTTGGCACCCGCGCACAACCCAAAGAGTCAGTCATTGAAACCCTATAGTTTGCCCGACGACCAAGGGCATTTTGGTCAGTATGGCGGTTCGTTCGTATCCGAGACCCTCGTCCATGCATTGGACGAGCTCAAGCGCGCTTACGAAAAATACCGCAACGACCCCGATTTCCAGAACGAATTCGCCTACGAACTGAAGCACTTCGTGGGCCGTCCCAGCCCCGTGTATCACGCGCGCCGCTGGTCCGAGCGCCTGGGAGGCGCGCAGATCTGGTTCAAGCGCGAAGACCTCAATCACACCGGCGCGCACAAGATCAACAACTGCATAGGCCAGATACTGCTGGCCAAGCGCATGGGCAAGCCCCGCATCATCGCCGAAACCGGCGCGGGCCAGCACGGCGTGGCAACCGCCACGGTGGCCGCCCGCTACGGTCTCGAGTGCGTGGTGTACATGGGCAGCGAAGACACGCGCCGCCAGGCCTCCAACGTATATCGCATGAAGCTGCTGGGGGCCACCGTGGTGCCTGTGGACTCGGGCTCATGCACGCTCAAGGACGCGCTCAACGAAGCCATGCGCGACTGGGTGACCAACGTCGAAAACACCTTCTACATCATCGGTACCGTGGCCGGCCCGCATCCGTATCCCGCCATGGTGCGCGATTTCCAGGCGGTGATCGGCACCGAATGCCTCGAGCAGATGCCGGCCGAAGCCGGCCGCCAGCCCGACTACGTGGTGGCCGCCGTGGGCGGGGGCTCGAACGCCATGGGCATTTTTCATCCCTACATCGACCACGAAGACGTCCAGCTGGTCGGCGTCGAAGCGGCGGGCGAGGGCCTGGATACGGGCCGGCACGCCGCCTCGCTCAATGCCGGGGCGGTGGGCGTGCTGCACGGCAACCGCACCTACATCATGCAGGACGAAAACGGCCAGATCATCGAGACCCATTCCGTGTCGGCCGGCCTGGACTACCCGGGGGTCGGCCCCGAGCATGCCTGGCTCAAGGACTGCGGCCGCGCGCAATACGTCGGCGTCACCGACGAAGAAGCCCTGCAGGCCTTTCACGATTGCTGCCGCACCGAAGGCATCATGCCGGCGCTCGAGTCGTCGCATGCCATCGCGCACGCGGTCCGGCTGGCGCCCACCCTGCCCAAGGACAAAATCATTCTGGTCAACCTCTCGGGCCGGGGCGACAAAGACATGCACACCGTTGCCGAACGCAGCGGAATGACGCTGTAGAACAAGGTAGCACAAGCCATGAATTCCCCGAACAATCGGCTGGCCGCGGCGTTTGCCAAGGCGGCCCCCCGCGCGGCGCTGATTCCCTACGTCACGGCGGGCGAACCCTCGGCCCAGGCCACGCCCGGGCTCATGCATGCCCTGGTGAAGGCGGGCGCCGACATCGTAGAGCTGGGCGTGCCTTTTTCCGACCCCATGGCCGACGGCCCGGTCATCCAGCGCGCCGGCCAACGCGCCATCGAACGGGGCGTCGGGCTCGCCCAGGTGCTGGACATGGTCGCGCAGTTCCGCCGGCAGGACGACACGACTCCGGTCGTGCTGATGGGTTATGCGAACCCCATCGAGCGCATGGGCCAGCAGCGTTTCGTAGACGCCGCGGCCAAGGCGGGTGTCGACGGCGTGCTGGTGGTCGACTATCCGCCCGAGGAAATGAGTGACTTCGCCGCCATGCTCGACGGCGGCGGGCTGGCGCCCATTTTCCTGCTTGCGCCCACCTCCACCGAGGAACGCATCGCAAGAGTCGCCCAGATCGCCCGCGGCTATGTGTACTATGTGTCCTTGAAGGGCATTACCGGGGCCGGCCACCTGGACACGGACGCGGTCGAGCAGCGCCTGGCCGACATTCGGCGCCATGTGCGTGTACCCGTGGGCGTCGGCTTCGGAATACGCGATGCCGAGAGCGCTCAGCGCATCGGCCGGTTTTCGGACGCCGTGATCATAGGCACCAAGCTCATCGAAACCATGGAAAAAGCGGCTCAGGACGCGGCTGGGCAAGGCATTTCCGACGGCGCACAGATCGACGCGCGCGTCATCGAGGCAGCCTCCGGCTGGCTGTCCGGCATACGCAAGGCGCTCGACTAGGCCCGGCCGGTCTCGCGACAAAAATCAATATCAGGGAAACTCAATGAGTTGGATCGAGAAAATTCTGCCCCCCCGGATCAACCGCAACGACAGCGGCACCCGCCGGGTGCCCGAGGGCTTGTGGGTCAAATGCCCGGGCTGCGAAACGGTGCTTTACAAAGAAGACCTGCAGGCTACTTTCAATGTCTGCCTCAACTGCGGGCATCACATGCGCATCGGGGCGCGGGCCCGTATCGACGCCTTGCTCGACCCCGAAGGCCGGGTCGAGATCGGCCAGAACACCCGGCCGGTCGATCCGCTGAAATTCAAGGATTCGCGTAAATATCCCGAGCGTGTCGCCGAGGCGACCAAGCAGACGGGCGAATCCGAAGCCATGGTCACCATGAGCGGCCGCATCCATTCGATTCCGGTCGTGCTGTCCTGCTTCGAATTCGAGTTCATGGGCGGGTCCATGGGTTCGGTGGTGGGCGAACGCTTCGTGCGCGGCGTCCAGGAGGCCATCAAGAACCGTACTCCTTTCATCTGCGTCGCCGCCTCGGGCGGCGCGCGCATGCAGGAAAGCCTGTTCTCGCTGATGCAGATGGCCAAGACGAACGCCATGCTGACCCGGCTCGCCGAGGCCGGAATGCCTTTCATCAGCGTGTTGACCGACCCCACCATGGGCGGCGTCTCGGCAAGCTTTGCCTTCATGGGCGACGTGGTCATCGCCGAACCGAAGGCGCTGATCGGCTTCGCCGGCCCCCGGGTCATCGAGCAGACGGTGCGCGAAAAACTGCCCGAAGGCTTCCAGCGGGCCGAATTCCTGCTCGACAAGGGGGCCATCGACATGGTGATCGACCGCCGCGAGATGCGCAGCGAATTGGCCCATCTGCTGGCGCTTCTGACACGTCAGTCGGTGGACGTCATCGCCAAGACCGAATAATAAGGCCAAGGGCCGTAGTCTCCAGTCGCAATGAAAAACCCGCCGGATTCCCGGCGGGTTTTTCATTTTATGGGCCTGGAGCAGGTCCAGGCCGACAGCGGTGGATCAAGAGCGGGTTTCGACCTGCTGCAGGGGTTCGCTGTCCGTGACGGGCGCGGCCTTGCGGGCGCGACCCAGGCGTTCGGCCGGCTCGGGGGCGGGGGCCGGCGCGTCGGAGCGGGTCTCGATCAACTGCATGCCCGCGGCGCGGACGACTTCCTCGAGCGAGCTCGACTGCGGCGCTGCTACGCCGTTGGCGGCGGCCCCGTTGGCCAGGGCGGACGCTTCGGCCGTATCGGCCTGCGGGTCGATCTGGTCGCCGGAGGGCTCCTGGGCGCCGGCGTCGGAGGCTTCCTGCGCCTCGGCCGGAGCCTGCGAAACCGGTTCGGACACGGCGACCACGGCGCTGGCCGCGGCAACGGCGACGGAGGTCGTCGTGGTCGACTCGACGGGCTCGACTACTTCGTCGGGCGTGGTGGAGCCGTCCTGGTCTTCGCCGACGGCGACAGTGTCGGGCGCAGAGTGTACCTGGATGCCGGAGTCGGCCGAGGTTCGGGACGCGGCTTGGCCATCGTCGGCGGCACCGGTTTCACCCGCGGTGGCAACCAGCTGCTCGGGAGTCTGCCGGGAGGCCTCGGCCGGCTGCTGTGGCGCGGCCTGAGTCGAGACGGCTTCGTCAGCCGTTGCGGCTTCGTCTTCTCCGGCAGCTTCGGTTTGGCCGGCGTCGGCTTCCTGCCGGGTATCGGCGGTTTCGGCCTGGCCCTCGCCCGAGCGGCGACCGCGGCGGCTGCGGCGGCGACGGCGCTTGCGTTCCGGATCGGCCTGTTCGGCGTTCGATTCGGGTGCGGAGGCGGCTTCCGCCAGGCCGGTGTCCTCGGCTTGAGCCGCTTCCACAGGGGTTTCGTCGGCGACAAGGGCCTCGCCATTTGCCGCGGCGGCGATCAATGTCGTCGTTTCGGCGGCCGTATCGGTGCTTTCTTCACGGCGATTGCGTCCGCGTCCGCGGCGGCCGCGTCCGCTGCGGGACGTGGTGTTTTCGGCGGTGTCGGCCGTTTCGGCTGCGATCGGAGCTTCCAGCGGGCCTTGCTCGGCCGCGGCCTTGTTGCCGCGATTGCCGGCGCCACGGCGCTGGCCGCGCGCCTGTTCGGTTTCGGAAGCTTCAAGGCCGCGGCCCGATTCGCCGCGGCGTTCGCCGCGACGTGAACGCGGGCGTTCGTCGGAACCGCGCTCGCGGCGCTCGCCGCTGCGGGAGCTCTTGCGACGGCCTGTCTGGGCCGGTTTTTCCTGGGACTGAGTCTGAGCTTCGGGTTGAGGCTGTTCTGTACCGGCCGAGCCGGTGAGCCAGCTGATGAGTCGCGAGAACAGGCCCCGGGGCGCGGCCGGCGCGATAGGCGCTTCGGCGGCGGGCGCGGGGGCGATTCCGGCGCCCGGCGCGGGCTGGGCGGGAGTGATGCCCTTGACCAGCGCTTCGGGGCGCGCCTTGGCGTCCTCGCCCTTCTGGGCGGACCAGGACAGCGATTCTTCGGGCGGGCTCTGCACCAGTTCGAAGCTGGTCTCGCTGGCCTCCAGGCGAGGGTCGTCGTAGCGCAGGCGTTCGATGTGGTGATGAGGGGTCTCGAGATTCTTGTTGGGAATCAGGACCAGGTTGACCTTGAGGCGCGACTCGATCTTGGTGATGTCGTTGCGTTTCTCGTTGAGCAGGAAGGTGGCGACGTCCACCGGCACCTGGGCGTGCAGGGCCGCGGTGTTTTCCTTCATGGCTTCTTCCTGCAACAGGCGCAGGACGTGCAGCGCGCTGGATTCGGCGTCGCGGATCACGCCCGTCCCGGTGCAGCGGGGGCAGGTGACGTGCGAACCTTCGTTCAGGGCGGGGCGCAGGCGCTGGCGCGAGAGCTCCATGAGGCCGAAGCGCGAGATCTTGCCCATTTGAACCCGGGCGCGATCGAAGTGCAGCGCGTCGCGCAGGCGCTGTTCGACCGCGCGCTGGTTCTTGCTGTCCTCCATGTCGATGAAATCGATCACGATCAGGCCGCCCAGGTCGCGCAGGCGCAGCTGGCGGGCGACTTCGTCGGCGGCTTCCAGGTTGGTGCGCAGGGCAGTTTCTTCGATGTCCGCGCCGCGGGTCGAACGGGCCGAGTTGACGTCGATGGCCACCAGGGCCTCGGTGTGGTCGATGACGACCGAGCCGCCCGAGGGCAGCTGGATGGTGCGCGAATAGGCGGTTTCGATCTGGTGTTCGATCTGGAAGCGCGAGAACAGCGGGACGTCGTCGCGGTATACCTTGACGCGCTGGACGTTGTCCGGCATGACCACGCTCATGAAGGCGGTGGCTTGTTCGGCGATCTCGTCGGTATCGATCAGGATCTCGCCGATTTCAGGCGAGAAATAATCGCGGATGGCTCGGATGACCAGGCTGGATTCGAGATAGATGAGGATGGGCGCCGCATTGTCGCGGGCGGCCGCGTCGATGGCGTTCCACAGCTGAAGCAGATAGGAGAGGTCCCATTGCAGCTCTTCGACGCTGCGGCCGATGCCGGCCGTGCGGGCGATGATGCTCATGCCCTGGGGGGTGTCGAGCTGCTCCATGGCCTCGCGCAGTTCTTGGCGGTCTTCGCCTTCGACCCGGCGCGATACACCGCCGCCGCGCGGATTGTTCGGCATCAGAACCAGGTAGCGGCCGGCCAGCGAAATAAAGGTGGTGAGGGCCGCGCCCTTGTTGCCGCGTTCTTCTTTTTCGACCTGGACGATGAGTTCCTGGCCTTCGGACAGAGCGTCCTGGATACGCGCAGTGCGTACATCGACGCCTTCTTTGAAGTAGCTGCGGGCGATTTCCTTGAAAGGCAGAAAGCCGTGGCGTTCTTCGCCGTAGCTGACGAAGCAGGCTTCGAGGCCGGGTTCGATGCGGGTGATGACGCCCTTGTAGATATTGCCTTTGCGCTGTTCGCGCCCGGCGGTTTCGATGTCGAGGTCGATGAGTTTCTGACCGTCGACAATCGCAACGCGTAGTTCTTCTTGGTGCGTTGCATTGAACAACATGCGTTTCATGAGTGTGTTTCTCCGTAGTCATGGCGCGCCGGTAATCGGCGCACGACCGCGGGCCACTCGGTGTGCAACGCAAAATCTTGCGGCTGGGGGCAGGGCTGGCCGAATCGGCTGCACCTGCCGTTGTCGTTAGGCAGGCACGGCGTGCCAGCGGGCACGCTGTTCGGTCAGCAGGAAGGTCAGGGTCACGATAGTGGTTGACGAAAATAATTGCTGGAGAACGGCAGACGCACGGTTTGTGGGTGCGGCTGGTGCATAAAACGAGAGCTAAGCTTTGCAAGACTTCAGCGTCGCACGCGACAGGCGGAACCTGGAACTTCTGGCTGGCATCTTGCCGCGCCATCGTTGCAACAGGCATCGCCCCGGCGACCTTATGGCCCAGAGGCTGAAAACACAGGCGGTACAATGGGATCTTGCTACCGACGGAGACGCATCCATTGCATCTCTACGTCAGGGGTGGTTTCAGCCTCCATAGGCTGGTTCCGATTATATGCCGCTTTTTCACATATGCGCAAAACTGAAGACAGTGAGCAGCCGGCGCCGAGCGTACGGATGTTTCAAATTGATATAGAGCAGGCGGGCCAGCGCCTCGACAATTTCCTGGTGCGCACATGCAAAGGCGTGCCCAAAAGCCATTTGTACAAAGCCATCCGAAGCGGCCAGGTACGGGTCAACAAGGGCCGCACGTCGGCCGACTACCGCCTGCGCCAGGGCGACCTGGTGCGGGTGCCGCCCCTGCGGCTGCCAGCGCCGAACGAGCCGCGCTCCGTCCCTCCCGCCGCTTTCCCCGTCGTGTACGAGGACGACGCTTTGCTGGTGGTCAACAAGCCGGCGGGCGTGGCCGTCCACGGCGGCAGCGGGGTTTCGTTCGGCGTCATCGAGCAATTGCGGGCCGCGCGTCCCCAGGCCATGCTTGAACTGGCTCATCGCCTCGACCGCGAAACGTCGGGCCTGCTGATGATCGCCAAGAAGCGCTCTTCGCTGGTGGCCCTGCACGACATGCTGCGCGAAGGCAAGGGACGCAAGCATTACCTGGCGCTGGTAAAGGGCGATTGGGTCAACGACCGGCAGCATCTGCGCGCGCCGCTGCTGAAATGGCTGACCGCTTCCGGCGAGCGGCGCGTCAAGGTGGACCCGGACGGCAAACCGGCCCACACCATCATTACCTTGCAGAAGCGCTTCGGCGAGTATTCCCTGCTGGATGCCGAGCTGCGCACGGGCCGCACGCACCAGATACGGGTGCACCTGGCCGCCGCCGGCTATCCCATCGTGGGAGACGACAAATACGGTTCGGACGAAGTGCGCGCCCACTTCGCGCGCATGGGTCTGAACCGCATGTTCCTGCACGCCCATCGCCTGGAGATTCCCCATCCGCTGACCGGCGACATGCTGCGCCTGCAGGCCGACCTGCCCGACGCCTGCCGGGGCATCCTCGCCTGTCTGGAGCAAGCATGAATCGTTACAGAGCGGTGGTGTTCGACTGGGACGGCACGGTCATGGATTCGACCCGCGCCATCGTTGCCTCGATACAAGGGGCTTGCGCCGACCTGGGCCTGCCGGTGCCCGATGCACGCCAGGCGAGCTGGGTCATCGGCCTGTCGCTCGAAAGCGCCTTGTACCATGCGGTGCCCGCCTTGACGGCCGACCTGTTCGATGATTTCCAGAGCCGCTATCGCGCCCATTACCTGGGCCAGGACGGCCAGTTGCCGCTGTTCGACGGCATGGCCGAGCTGCTGGCCTCGCTGCGCGGCCAAGGCGTGTTGCTGGGCGTCGCCACGGGCAAGAGCCGGCTGGGCCTGGACCGCGTGCTGACGCAACGCAGCATGCATGGGCAGTTCGACGTCACGCGTTGCGCCGATGAATCGTTCAGCAAGCCGCATCCGGCCATGCTGCTCGAAATCATGGAGGTATTGTGTCTGGAACCCGGCGAAGTGTTGATGGTGGGCGACACTTCCCACGACATGCAGATGGCTCGCAACGCCGGCATCGACGGCCTTGCCGTCACCTATGGCGCCCATGATCCGGAAGCCCTGAGCGCCGGCGAACCGCTTGCCATGGTCGATAGCGTGGCCCAGATGCGCGACTGGCTGAGCGGACGCATTGCGGCCTGAACGGGGAGCGCGCCGAACTATTGGGCGCCGGCGCGCTCCAATGAGCAATAGAGAGCCGGCGAGGCGCCTTATGAGCTTATTGAAATAGGGCCGGCACCCCGGCACGAAAGCACAGCGCTTTTTCAGGATGTTGTCATGGGCAAAATACATATCCCGGCGATTCCCGCTTCGCAGATTACCCCGGAAGGCGTCTGGCGCGAACGGCGTTCGTGGCTGCGGCGCTCGGGCCTGGCCGTGGCGGGACTGGGGCTGATGGGCTTGACCTCGGGCGGGGCCGCCGCGGTTCAGCCGGACGGCGGCGAGCGGGGGCCGGCGGATCCGGCCGGACTCTGGTCCGCCAAGCGCAATCCGGCCTACGATCTTGACGACGCCCTGACTTCCGAGCGCGATGTCTCCGGCTACAACAATTATTATGAGTTCGGCACGGGCAAGGGCGACCCCGCCCGATACGGAGGCGAACTCAAGACCCGGCCCTGGACGGTCTCCGTCGAGGGCGAGGTGGCCCGGCCGCGCACATTCGACCTGGACGAGCTGCTTCGCCTGGCGCCGCTCGAAGAGCGCGTTTATCGCATGCGCTGCGTCGAGGCCTGGTCCATGGTGATTCCCTGGCTGGGGTATCCGCTGGCCAGTCTGATTCGCAAGGCGGAGCCCACCGGCGACGCCAAGTTCGTCGAATTCACGACCGTGACCCAATCCGAGGCCATGCCGGGCCTGCAAAGCCGCATCATCGATTGGCCCTATGTCGAGGCCCTGCGCATGGACGAGGCCATGCATCCTCTTACGCTGCTGGTGTTCGGGGTTTATGGCAAGCCGCTGCCGGCGGCCAACGGGGCGCCGCTGCGGGTGGCCATACCCTGGAAATACGGGTTCAAGTCGGGCAAGTCTCTCGTCAGGATACGGTTCACGCGAGATCAGCCCCTGACCAGCTGGGTGAAGGTTGCGCCGCAGGAATACGGCTTTTATGCCAATGTAAACCCCGACGTGCCCCATCCGCGCTGGAGCCAGGCGACCGAAAGGCGCATCGGCGCCGGGGTCTTCGCGCCGCGCGAAAAAACCCTGCCGTTCAACGGCTACGCCGAGCAGGTCGCCTCGCTGTACCAGGGCATGGATCTGCGGCGTTACTACTAAGAAACCGCTAAGAGCCGGCAAGGGCGCAGAATGGGAATCTCCGACCACCGTACAGAAACAGGGCTGCCGGCAGGCGGCCGGACGGACCGGTCCGGCGCGATCCGGTCCGGCAGCGGCGCGGCGACCAGGCCTCGCTGGACGGCCGGGCAGATCGCGCTTTTCAAGCCGCTGCTGTTCATCGTGTGCCTCTATCCCGTGATGCGCTGGCTGTGGCTGGGTTTTCACGACGCGCTCACCGCCAATCCGCCGGAGTTCCTGATTCGGTCATCGGGCATATGGGCCCTGGTGGCCCTGGGCCTCACCCTGGCCGTCACGCCCCTGCGGCGCTACCTGGGCCAGCCCGCGCTGCTGCGCTGCCGGCGCATGCTGGGCCTGTACACCTTTTTTTACTCCGTCCTGCATGTGCTTGGCTGGGCATACTGGGAAAGAGGCCTGTCGCCGGCGGCCATGTGGGACGACGTCCTGCAGCGTCCCTTCATTGCCATTGGCGTGCTGGCCGTGGCGCCCATGCTAGCCCTGGCGTTGACGTCCACACGTGGCTGGATGAGCCGGCTCGGCGCGCGCTGGCACGCCCTGCATCGCAGCATCTATGCCATCGCGGTCTTGTCCATCTGGCATTTCTGGCTGGTGAGGGCCGGCAAGAACGACTTCGCGGAAGTCTATGTGTATGGCGCGGTGCTGGGTGTCCTGCTCCTGACGCGGCTGATTCCGAGTCATCGGTCCGGCCGACGGCTCTGAGCGGGCTGTCCGTTCAGGGCAGGCTTTTGAGGATGCCCAGCGTTTCGGCGTCGGGCAGGCCGTCGTACAGGCGGGGACGATAATGCATCTGGAAAGCGGCGATCACCTTCCGGGTGGCTTTGTCCAGCGTCCCGTTCTTGGGCACGTCGTAGCCCAGTCTTTCCAGTTGACCCTGAACCCATCGCACATCGGGCAGGCCCTTGCGCTCGAACTCGCCGCGGTATCGGGCGGCCAGCGTTTCGTCATACCAGCGGCCAAGCCCCGCGTCGGCCAGCTTTTTCCAGGGAAACAGCGGCCCGGGGTCCACCTTGCGCTGGGGCGCGATGTCGCTGTGGCCGACGATGTTGTAGGCCTTGATCTGATGGCGCTGCACGATGTCTTTCAGCAACAGGAGGAGCGTTTCGATCTGGGCGTCGGAGTAGGGCGCCCAATCCAGGCCGGCGCCGCCCGGATTGACGATTTCTATGCCTATCGACGCGGAATTCATGTCGGTGCGCTCGAACCATTGGCTGACGCCGGCATGCCAGGCGCGCCGGGATTCGTCCACCAGCTGGTAGACGCGCGGCCGGGGTTCGTCGGTGATGAGATAGTGGCTGCTGACATTGCGGCGCGACAGCAGCTCGAGCGAGCGCTCATTCGAGGCCGAGGTGTAGTGCAGCACGATGAACTCGACCCGGCTGTTCTGGCTCTGGGCCTGGATGCTGCGGTCGATTTCGAGCCGGGGCGGGCTCTTGGGAGCCCCGGCGCAGCCGACGAGCAATGCGCAGGCCGCCACGGCGAGGCCTGCGGCGGCGTATCGGGATGAGGTCGCGGCGCTCGGCTGAAAGATCATGGCTTTTGAAGGTCAACCGGCCAGAAACAGGAAGATGGCGGGCTTCTTGTTGAGGTCCGGCGCCGGAAGCGTTTTCCAGTGTTCGATGGTGTGGGTGCGTATCCATTCATCGCTTGTCGTCAGCGACCGGGCGACGCACAGCCGGGTGTGCCCCTGCAAGGCCTGTTTCAGCGTATTGAACATGGCGTCGTTGCGGTAGGGCGTCTCGATCAGTATCTGGCTTTGGCGCTGTTTGCGCGATTCGGCCTCCCATTGCTTCAGGCGCTTGGCGCGCTCGCCGGGCTCGACCGGCGCATAGCCATGGAAGGCGAAGCGCTGGCCGTCCAGGCCGCTGGCCATCAGCGCCAGCAGGATGGACGAGGGGCCCACCCACGGGGCGACCCGTATGCCCATCTCGTGGGCCAGGGCGGCCACCTTGGCGCCCGGATCGGCTACGGCGGGGCAGCCGGCTTCGGAAACCAGGCCGATTTCCTCCCCCCGGGCGGCCCCGGCCAGCCACTGGCGGATCTCGCGCGTGTCGGTCTTGGGGCCCAGTGTGTGGATGGTGATTTCCTGCAGCGGCGCGGCCGTGCCGACCAGCTTGAGGAAGGCGCGCGCCGTCTTGGCATTTTCGGCGATGTAGGTGGTGAGCCGGCCGGCCACTTCCTGGGCGGCCGCGGGCAGCCAGGCCGATGCGGGAGCGTCGCCCAGGCCGACGGGGATCAGGTGCAGGGTTCCGCTGGATTTCATGACGGTGCGCCGTGTGTAATGGGATCGATACCAAAAGAGCGTAACATGCGGCAAAGGGCGATCAGCGGCAAGCCGATGATGGCGGTGGGGTCGTCGCTGTACATGGCGTCCATCAGCGCGATGCCCAGGCCTTCGGCCTTGGCGCTGCCGGCCGTGTCGAAAGGCTTTTCGTGATGCAGATAGGCGTCGATCTCGCCGTCGGTCAGGGTGCGGAATACGCAGCGCGTAACGACATCTTCGATTTCGTGGCGCCGGCCGTCGTGCACGCACAGGGCGCTGTGGAACTCCACTGTTCGGCCGCTGAGCATGCGCAGCTGCTCGCGGGCGCGCTCGAAACTGCCGGGCTTGCCGATGGGGGCGCCATCCACGGTGGCCACCTGGTCGGAGCCGATGACCACGGCGCCCGGATGCTGCGCGCAGACCGCTTCGGCCTTGGCCCGGGAAAGCCGCAGCGAAAGGGTCGCGGGAGTTTCGCCGGGCAAAGGTGTTTCGTCGACGTCGGGCGAGACGGCCGTAAACGGGACGCGCAGCCGGGACAGCATTTCGTGCCGGTAGCGGGAGCTGGATGCAAGGATGAGAAGCATGGTGCAGGATCTGGTGTGATGACGCGGTGTCGCGTTTGACTGGATAAGCCGGAAAGCGTTATTATCTAATGTTTTCTTAGCTTTCGTTTTTTGGCTTTGCCGGCGCTTTTTGCTTACTTGCCGTTTGTGTTGTTGCATTAAGAGTGGGGATAGGCATGCGCGATGTGGTTGACCTTTTTGCGCTTACGGGTTCGGGCGCCAAGGGCCAGGGCGGCGAGCAGGGCAAGAGGCTTTCGGGCCGGCATGCCCTGGCGGGTTTTGAGCGCCTGATCGCTGGCTTGCCGCCGCAGGCCGACACGCAGGTGCAGTGGTCCTTGCAAGGCGAGGGCACGGCGGCGGGCAGGCGCTTCATCGAGGTGCGGGCCCAAGCCGAGGTCACGCTCGAGTGCCAGCGCTGCCTGCAGCCGTTTGTATTGCCGCTGCAGGTCGACAACCGCCTCGAGATCGTGCGCAGCCCGTCCGACCTCGAAGGCGACGATGAGGAAATCGAGCGCATCGTCGGTTCGGTGCGTTTCGACGTGCTGGAACTCATCGAAGACGAGCTCATCCTGAGCCTGCCTTCGGTGCCCAAGCACGATGTTTGTCCGTCCGCACCCGGTGTGTCCGAACCATCCGGCGAGCCGGAAACCGACGCCAAGCGTCCATCGCCGTTCGCGGCGCTGGAACGGCTGAAGAAAGATCGCATTTGAGTTAATTTATTTTTTGCGGGTAACACGCCAGTAGTGGCGCCCCGTTTTCAGGAGTCATCATGGCTGTTCAGCAAAACAAGAAAAGTCCGTCCAAGCGCGGCATGCATCGTTCGCACGATTCCCTGGGCACGCCGCCCACGGCCATCGAGCCCAACACCGGTGAACTCCACCTGCGTCACCACATCAGCCCCAACGGCTTCTATCGCGGCCGTAAAGTGCTGAAAACCAAGAACGACGAATAATCCAGCCTGTCTCAGTGCGATTTTTCGCTAGCTTGCGCGCTTGATGTCGACAGCTCCGATACGAATCGCCATCGACTGCATGGGTGGAGATGTCGGCTTGCCGGTCACGGTGGCCGCGGCGTATCAGGTTGCCCAGCGCCATCCTGATACCTGTTTCCTGCTCGCGGGCGACACGGCGGCCATCCAGTCCCAGCTCGATGGGCTGGGGTGCACGCGCAATGACTGGTTCGAGTTGTTGCCGGCGTCCGAGGTCGTCACGATGGACGATCCGGTCGAAGTCGCGCTGCGGCGCAAGAAAGATTCTTCCATGCGCGTGGCCGTGCAGTCCGTCAAGGACGGCAGGGCGCATGCCTGCGTCTCGGCGGGCAACACCGGCGCCTGGATGGCAATTTCGCGCTATGTGCTCAAGACGCTCGACGGCATCGACCGCCCGGCCATCGCCACCTCCATTCCCAATCAGAAGGGCGGCGCCACCACCATGCTCGATCTGGGCGCCAACGTCGATTGCACCGCCGAGCACCTGCTGCAGTTCGCCATCATGGGCACGGCCCTGGTCACCGCCCTGTACGGCAATGAGCGGCCCACGGTCGGCCTGTTGAACATCGGCGAAGAAGTCATCAAGGGCAACGAAGTCGTCAAGCAGGCGGCCGAGCTGCTGCGCGGCAGCGGCCTGAACTTCTACGGCAACGTCGAGGGCGACGACATCTGCAAGGGCACGGTCGACGTCATCGTCTGCGACGGCTTCGTCGGCAACGTGGTGCTCAAGTCCATCGAAGGCCTGGCCCGCATGGTCAGCCAGATGATGCATGCCGAATTCAAGCGCGACGTGCTTTCCATGGCCGCGGGCGCCATCGCCCGGCCCGTCCTCAACCGGTTCCGCGACAAGGTGGACAATCGGCGCTACAACGGGGCCGCTCTGTTGGGCTTGCGTGGTATCGTCATCAAAAGCCACGGCTCGGCCGACGTCTATGCGTTCGGCAATGCCCTCGTAAGGGCGCGCGAGGCCGTGCACAATGGATTGCTGGCGGGCACCACCGCCACGGTCGATCATCTTCGCCAAAGCCTGCAGGCCGCCGCCGACCAGACCGCGAAGATTTCCCACGAACTTTCAAGTCCCTACAAGCCGGGCGCTTGATGGAAGCAGATATGTCTTATGCAAGGATAATCGGGTCGGGTTCTTGTCTGCCGCCCAGGGTCGTCTCCAACGACGAGCTGGCCGCCGAACTGGCCACGCGCAACGTCGAAACGTCCGACGAATGGATCGTCGAGCGCACCGGTATCCGCCAGCGCCATATTGCCGAGCCGGGCAC
>Ga0182748_1002740_pt1 | contig 15580 bp, 14 predicted proteins | sample eDN3rd37CKraftOP_FD_128877 | JGI IMG/M metagenome (GOLD analysis project Ga0182748, IMG submission 128877) | Enriched Organic Plus compost microbial communities from Emeryville, California, USA - eDNA 3rd pass 37_C Kraft OP (version 2) (version 2) ...
GGCAACGTGCATTTCCTGCACTTCACCGATTGCCACGCCCAGCTGCTGCCCATTTATTTCCGGGAGCCCAGCGTCAACCTGGGCGTGGCCGACGCCACCGGCAAGGCGCCGCACCTGGTGGGCGAACACCTGCTCAAGGCCTACGGCATCGCGCCCGGCTCGGCCGAGGCCTACGCCTTCACCTGCCTGGATTTCGCCAGCGCCGCCCGCCAGTACGGCAAGGTCGGCGGTTTTGCGCACCTGGCCACGCTGGTCAAGCGCATGAAGGCCTCGCGCCCCGGCGCGCTGCTGCTCGACGGCGGCGATACCTGGCAGGGCTCGGGCACCGCCTTGTGGACCAAAGGCCAGGACATGGTCGACGCCTGCCTGGCGCTGGGCGTCGACATCATGACCGCCCACTGGGAGTTCACGCTGGGTGCCGAGCGCGTCCAGGAAGTGCTGGACAAGGACTTCAAGGGCAAGCTGGACTTCATTGCCCAGAACGTCGAAACCGCCGATTTCGGCGATCCGGTTTTCCCGCCCTACACCTTGCGCGAAATGAATGGCGTGCCCGTCGCCGTGATCGGCCAGGCCTTCCCGTATACGCCCATCGCCAATCCGCGCTATCTCGTGCCGGACTGGAGCTTCGGCATCCAGGAAGCCCGCCTGCAGGAAACCATCGACGAGGTGCGGGGCAAGGGCGCCCAGGCCGTGGTGCTGCTCTCGCACAACGGCATGGACGTCGACCTGAAGCTGGCCTCGCGGGTGCGCGGACTGGATGCCATTCTCGGCGGCCATACGCACGACGGCGTGCCCGCGCCGGTGGAAGTCTCCAACGCCGGCGGCAAAACTCTGGTCACCAACGGCGGCAGCAACGGCAAGTTCCTGGGCGTGCTGGATTTCGACGTGCGCGGCGGCAAGGTGGCCGGCTATCGCTACAAGCTGCTGCCGGTCTTCGCCAACTACCTGCCGGCCGATGCCGGCATGGCGCAGCTGATCGAGCGCATCCGGGCGCCGTATGCCTCGAAGCTGGCCGAGCAGCTGGCGACGACCGAAGAGCTGCTCTATCGCCGCGGCAATTTCAACGGCACGTTCGACCAGGTGATCCTGGACGCGCTCATGCAGGTCAAGGGAGCGGAAATCGCGTTCTCGCCGGGCTTCCGCTGGGGCACCAGCCTGTTGCCCGGGCAGCCGATCACCATGGAAAACCTGCTGGACCAGACTGCGATCACCTATCCCTACACGACGCTCACGGACATGACCGGCGCTACGATCAAGACCGTGCTGGAAGACGTCGCGGACAACCTGTTCAACCCGGATCCCTACTACCAGCAGGGCGGCGACATGGTGCGCGTGGGCGGGCTGCAATACGCTATCGACCCCCTGGCTGGGGCTGGCAAGCGCATCAGCGACATGCGGCTGGGCGGCAAGCCGATCGAGGCCGACAAGACTTACAAGGTGGCGGGCTGGGCGCCGGTGGCCGAGGGCGCCAAGGGCGAACCCGCGTGGGACGTCGTGGGAGCCTACCTGCGCGACCGCAAGACGATCGCGCAGGTGCGGCTGAACGAGCCCGTGGTCAAGGGCATGGCAGGCAATCAGGGCTTGATGTAGGCGTAGCCCTGCTGCTGCAGGCGGGTGAGCTGCACCACGCCGGAGGGGGTGAAGTCGGCCTCGAGCACGAACTGGTCCTTGTTCAGCTTGCGGTTCTTGAGCGTGATCTCGCAGACCTCGAACTTGACGCCGCGAGAGGCCAGGGCCGACACCAGCGGTCCCACCGTGGCGGCGTCTTTGTAGTCCGCCATCAGGAAGTCCACGCCTTGCGCGTGGGCGACCACCTCGATGGTGGTATCGGGCGCGGTGTCCAGGTGGTTGCGGATATTGCGCAGCGCCGACAGGGCCTGGGAAGCCGAGTCGTTGATGTGATAGACGGCCTTGTCGGCGGCCAGCGCGGCACCGGTGCCGGCCATCAGTGCGAATGCCAGCGTCCAGGTCAGCAGGCGTTTGATCATGCGAGTCTCCTTTTCGAAATGAGCATGGCTTGCGGCCGCGTCGCCGGGCCGGGTGGGATTTTCAGGACAGCCAGTGGGCCAGGTCGTAGTAGTCGACCGGTGTGCCGTCGGCAACGGGAGTATCGGCGGGGATGCGCGCCAGGCCGTGCGCCCACGACAGCGAGCCTATCGCCCCGGAACCCTGGTGGCGGTAGGCAATCAGCTCGGTGGTCTCGCCTGCTGCGCGGCATTGCACGCGCAGGAATTCCTCGCGGCTGTCCTGGCGCACGGTCTCGGTGCGCAGCACCGCCTTGCGCACCGGCGGGAACAGCTCGCTGCGGCCCTGCATGCGCCGCACCAGCGGCGAGACCAGCAGCGCGAATACCGCGTAGGCGGAAACCGGATTGCCGGGCAGGCAGACCACCGGCTTGCCGCCGATGTGCGCCAGGGCGACCGGCTTGCCGGGTTTCATGCGGACCTTCCAGAGCGCGAGTTCGCCCCCCAGGGCCTCGAGCGTGGGCTTGACCAGGTCGCGTTCGCCGACCGACACGCCGCCCACGCTGAGCACCAGGTCGCAGTCGGCCAGCAGGGATTCGAAGGCCGCGCGCAGCGCCTGCGGCTCGTCCGCCGCATGCAGCACCCGCGCCGGCTCGGCCTGCAGCCCGCGCACCAGCGCGGCCAGCATGGGGCCGTTGGAGTTGTAGATCTGTTGCGCGGCGCGCGGCTGGCCCGGGGCCACGAGTTCGTCGCCGGTAGTCAGGATGCCGACCTTGAGCCGCGGCAGAACGGCGACTTCCGGCATGCCCTGCGAGGCCAGCAGCGCGACCCGCGCGGCGTCGAGCAGCGTGCCGGCGGCCAGGATTTCCGTGCCCCGCGCGATGTCCTCGCCTTGCCAGCGCACGTGCTGGCCTTTTTGCGGGGCCTGCAGGATCTCGACCTGGCCGTCCGCTTCCCGGCAGTTTTCCTGGATGACGATGGTGTCTGCACCTTCGGGCAGCAGGCTGCCGGTGAACAGCCGCGTAGCCTGGCCGGGCACCAGCGGGGCGGGGACATCGCCCGCGTAGCATCGCTGCTGGATAGGCAGGGGCTTGCCGGCGGCGTAATCGGCCGCGCGGATGGCGTAGCCGTCCATGGCGCTGTTGTGCGCGGGCGGGGAGTCGAGCAGGGCGGTGACCGCCTGCGCCAGCACGCGGCCGGCGGCCTGGTCCAGCGGACAGGTTTCGCTGCCCGTCGGGGCGGGGGCGGCCTCGGACAGCCGCTTCTGGGCGAGATCGAAATCGAGCATGGTGTTCGGCGCGGCTCAGTCGCGGCGCTGGAAATGCGTGGCGAAATTGCAGGGCCGGTGCTCGGCGTCGAGCTGTTCGCGGATGATGTGGTCCCACGCGGTCTGGCAGGCGTGGTTGGATCCCGGCAGGCAGAAAATGAGCGTGCCGTTGGCAAAGCCTGCCAGCGCGCGCGACTGCACCGTGGAGCTGCCGATCTCGGCGTAGGAAATCTGGCGGAAGATTTCGCCGAAGCCGGGGATTTCCTTGTCGAGCAAGGGCGCCACCGCTTCGGGCGTGGAATCCCGATGCGAAAACCCCGTGCCACCGGTCGTCAGGACGACCTGGATGCTTTCGTCGGCGATCCAGTCGCTCAGTACGCGGCGGATCTGGTAGACGTCGTCCTTGACGATTTCGCGCTTGCGGCACTGGTGGCCGGCATGCGCAATGTTCTCGGCCAGCAGGTTGCCCGACGTATCGTTGCCGGCGGTGCGCGTATCGCTGATCGTCAGCACGGCGCAGACCAGGGACGGCGGCTTATCCATTGTTGTTCTCCGTGGTTGGGGAAGCGCCCGGCTCCCATTGCCGGGCCCGTTCGAAATCCGATTCCCGGGCCTGCACCCAGAAACTGCGGCCGTCCGCGAGCGTTTCGCGCTTCCAGAAGGGCGCCCGTGTCTTGAGGGCGTCCATGATGTATTCGCAGGCGCGGAAGGCGTCGCCGCGGTGGGCCGAGGCCGCCGCTACGAAGACGATCTGGTCGTTGCGCTGCAGGGCGCCGTGGCGATGGGCGATGACGTAGCCGGCGATGTCCCAGCGCTGCAGCGCGGTGTCGCCGATCTCGCCCAGCTCGCGCTCGCACATGCCGGGATAGTGTTCGAGATACAGCGTGCGCGTGGGTTCGCCGGGCGCGAAGTCGCGCACGTAGCCGGTGAATGTGGCGATCGCGCCGGCCCGGGCGGCGCATGCGTCCCGCAGCTCGGCCTGCAGGGCGGCGGCGTCGAAGTCGGCCTCGCTGACGACGATGCGGCGCGGCGCGCTGGCGTCCATGTTCAGCCTCCGGTGACCGGCTCGAACACGGCGACTTCATCGCCCGGCCGGATCGTGACCGAGGCCGGCCGGTGGTACTGGTTGACCGCCAGCTTCAGGCGCGATGCCGGCGCCAGGCCGGGATAGCGCGACTCCAGCTCGGCCAGCAGCTCGCGGCCGCTGACGGGCTGCGCCAGCGGGTAGGCTTCGCCGCGCTTGCCGACCAGCTCGGCTATGCGCGCGAAGTACAGCAATTCAATCGTTGCGCCATTCGCCACTTTTACCTCCGGCCTTGTACTCCAGGCGGATTTCCTCTATGCGTATGCCCTTGTCGGCGGCCTTGCACATGTCGTAGATGGTCAGGGCGGCCACGCTCACGGCCGTCATGGCTTCCATTTCGACGCCGGTCTTGTAGTGCGTGCGGCAGGTGGCGCGGATTTCCACCGTGCCACCGGCCGGGTCCAGCGCGAACTCTATGCCGACGAAGGCCAGCGGCAGGCTGTGGCACAGCGGGATCAGCTCCGCGCAGCGCTTGGCGGCCAGCACGCCGGCCACCCGCGCGGTGTTGAGGACTTCACCCTTGCCGCGCCCCTGGCCGGCCTGCGTGAGCAATTCGAACGCCTGTGCCGACAGCCGGACCTGCCCGCGGGCCACCGCCACGCGGGCCGTGTCTTGCTTGGCGCCGACATCGACCATGCGGACCTGGCCGGATTCGTCTAGATGGCTGAGGGCGGGAACGGAATCGCTCATGTCGGGCTGGTGGGTTGTTGTGTAATTTCCTGCAACAACGCTTGCCTGCGCCGTGCGCGTCGCCTGAGACCTCTATGATAGACGAGCAGGACGGACAGCGCGATAATCCGGCTCGTTTGCCCGAACAGGAGACCTCATGCCGGCGCGGTTCCCCCGAATTCGGTTCACCCGGCGCTACGCGCGGTGGGGGCTGGCGATCGCCGCGGTGGTCATGCTGATATTCGGAGTCGCCGCCTGGCAGGTGCCCAAGCTGGTGCGCACCGCATTGACGGTCGACGCCGCCCGGACCATCGGGCGCGAGATCGCCGTCGGCGACATCACCTTCAATCCCTTCACGCTTACCCTCAAGGTCCATGAATTGTCGGTGGGGCAGCCCGAGGGCGCGCCGCTGCTGACAGTGGTCGAGCTGGAAGCCAGCGCGTCGTACGCTTCGCTGGCGCTGTTCGCGCCGGTGGTGGACCGTCTGGTGGTGCGCGAACCCAAGGTGATGATCACGCGCGAAGACGCCACCACTTTCAGTTTTTCCGACATTCCGGCGCGCATTGCAGCGCTGGCGTCCGAGGAGCCGCCGTCCGAGCCCTCGGAGGGACTGCCGCGGTTTTCCCTGAACAATCTGGTGCTGGAGCAGGGCAGCGTCGTGCTCGACGACAAGCTCACCGGCCGCCACCATGTCGTGGATGAAATCGGGATCGGCGTGCCGTTCCTGTCCACGCTGGACTACGCCGCCGATATCGACGTCGAGCCACGCTTCCATGCCCGCATCAACGGCAGCCCGCTGGACCTGGCCGGCACCGCGCGGCCCTTCGACGAAACCCGGTCTTCCATGCTCCACCTCGGTTTCCACGGGCTGGCCTTGCAGGACTGGGCCGATGCCTGGCCGCTCGATTTGCCCGTGAAGCTCGAGCGCGCCTTGCTGGACGCCGACCTGCAGCTGGTGTTCGAGCAGCCTCGCGGGCAGGCCCCCAAGGTGCGCGTGGCCGGCGACGTGGCCTTGCGGGGCCTGGACATGCGCGAAGCCTCCGGCGCGCCGCTGCTGGGCTGGGACGTCCTGGCCGTGCGGCGGGTGGACCTGGAGCCGTTCGCCCAGCGGCTGGCGATCGGCGAGATCGGCCTGACCGGGCCTCGTGCCCAGGTGCGGCGCACGACGGACGGCGCCGTAAACTGGCTGACCGTGGTCGACCGCTTGCAGCATCTCGGGGGGGCGGCGCAAGCCATGCCCGCCGGCCAGGAGCCCGCCGGCGCCGGCAGCACGGAGCAAACCGCCCACGCCGGTGCGAAACCCGGGAGCGACGAAGCTGCCGCCAGGGGCGGGCAGGACGGTCTTCTCGCGCAAAGCGGTGCTGCAGCGCAGGCGGGCGAGACCACGGATGCTGGCGACTCCGCCAGCAAGCCCGCCGACACCGCCCAACCGCGCGAATCCGCCGAGCCCGCCGACCGGCCCGCTGCCTGGCAGGTATCGATCGATGCCATCAATGTCTCCGCCGGCGAGGCGGGCGTGCATGATGCCGGCCTGGGGCTGGACTACACCCTGTCGGGCCTGGGCGCCACGGTCGAGAACCTGGCCATCCCGCAACCGGCGGACCGGCCGATGCCGGTCTGGCTGAGCGTCGACAACGCCGACGGCGGCGTCCTGCAGGCGCGGGCCGACGTGCGCCTGCAGCCGTTCTCCGCCGATGCCTCGGTCGCGCTCTCGGCCTGGAGGCTGGCTCCCCTCTCGGCGCCGCTGCAAAAGCTGGCATCGATGACGCTCAGCGAAGGCACGGCCGAATTGCGCGCCAGTCTCCATGCCGCGCAAGGTCCGTCGGGCATCGACGTGCAAGCCCGCGAGATCGTGCTCGGACTCCATGGCCTGGCCCTGCGCGACGAGCAGGCCAGGCCGGCGGTAGACCTGAGCCTGGACTCGCTTGCGCTGACCGCCGACCAGTTCGCATGGAAGCCCGGCTCGGCCACGCGCTTCAAACTGGACCTGGCCGGCTTCCAGGGCGACGGCAAGCTGGCGCTGGACGGCACCTTTTCCCCCATGCCGCTGGCCGTCAAGACCTCGGTGGCCCTCGACGATTTCGACCTGACGGCCTTTGCCCCCTATGCCGCGCCGTACCTGAACGCCACCCTGCGCAGCCTGTCCGTTGGCGCGCACGGCAGCGCCGAATTCACGGCCGCCAACGGTTCCGCGCCCCTGCGCGCCAACTGGCGCGGCGGCGTGGACCTGAACGGGCTGGAACTCGACGACCGGGTGAACCAGTCGGATTTCCTCAAATGGGGCCGGCTGGGCTTCAAGAATATGGCGGTGGACGTGGCGGGCGATCGCTACAAGGTCCACCTGGGCGACATCGCCCTGCAGGATTTCTACGGGCGCATCATTCTGAACGCGCAAGGCCGGCTCAACGTCATGGACCTGGTGGCCGAACCGGGACAGGCGGGCGGCTCCATTACCGAAGACACGCAGACCCGCAGCCGGCGCGCCGCGCCCGCGGCAGGGCGCAACAGCGGCCCCGCGCCCGAGATCTCGCTCGACCGCGTGACGCTGGCGGGCGGCCGGGTCAATTTCACCGACCGCTTCGTGCGCCCCAACTACACCGCCGATCTCACCCGCATCGAGGGTTCGGTCTCCGCCGTGTCTTCCAACCAGCCCAGGCCCGCCAAGGTCGCCGTCAAGGGCCGCGTCTACGACAACGCTCCCTTTACCGTGGGCGGCACGGTCCAGCCTTTCGGCAAGTTCCTGTCGCTGGACATCAAGGCAACGGCCAAGGGCGTGGACCTGCCCAAGTTCACCACCTATTCCGCCAAATACGTCGGCTATCCGATCCGGCGCGGCAAGCTGTCGCTGGACGTGGCCTACCGCATCAAGAACCGCGAGCTGCAGGCCAGCAACCGCGTGGTGCTCAACCAGCTGACGTTCGGCGAGAAGACCGCCAGCCCGGATGCCACCAAGCTGCCGGTCATGCTGGCCGTGGCGCTGCTCAAGGACCGGCAGGGCAACATCGACATCAACCTGCCCATCTCGGGCTCGCTGGACGATCCGCAGTTCTCGGTCGGCGGCATCATCGTGCGGGTGCTGGTCAACCTCATCACCAAGGCGGTAACCTCGCCGTTCTCGCTGCTCGCCTCGGCCTTCGGGGGCGGCGAGGAGCTGTCCTATATCGAGTTCGAGCCCGGCAGCGCCAGGCTGTCCGACGAAGCCCTGCAACGCATCGATACCCTGGCGGCGGCGCTCAACGACCGGCCCGCGCTCAAGCTCGACGTGGGCGGCCGCGCCGATCCGGCCGTCGACGAAGCCGGCCTGCGCCAGGCCTGGGTCGAAGCCCGCATCCGCCAGGCCAAGGCGCGCGACCAATCGACCCGCAGCCGCAAGGTCGATCCCCGGACCGTAGTGGTCGAGCCGGGCGAGCGGCAGCAATACCTGGAAGAGGCCTACGACCAGGCCGACATCGAAAACAAGCCGCGCAATTTCATCGGCATGGCCAAGTCCCTGCCGCCTGCCGAAATGGAGGCGCTGCTGCGGGCGGCCGCGCCGGTTGGCCGGGACGCGCTGCGGCGCCTGGCCGATGCGCGCGCCCAGGCCGTACTGGACCGGCTCCAGGAAAAAGTGGCGGCCGACCGAGTCTTTCTCGTGGCGCCCCAGCTGGGCGCCACGGGGATCGACGACGGCGGGAAAACCTCGCGGGTGGATTTCTCGCTGCAATAACCCCGACCAAAGGAACGACCCATGTCCAGCGATTCCCAGATAGACAGCCTGCTACCCCCCCTGCGCCTGGATCGGCGCGGTTTCATCGCCACTGCCGTGGCCGGCGGTTTCACGCTGGCGGCCGGACCGGTGCGCGCCCAGACCGCGATCCACACGCCGGCCGACGGCCTGACCGCCGGCCCCGTCAAGATTCCCGTGCACGATGGCGAGATGCCGGCCTACCGGGCCATGCCGGCCGGCAAGACCGGCCTGCCGACCGTGCTGGTGATCAGCGAAATCTTCGGCGTGCACGAGTACATCCAGGATATCTGCCGCCGCTTTGCGCACAAGGGCTACCTGGCCATCGCGCCGGAACTCTTCGCCCGTCAGGGCGACCCGTCCAAGTACACCGAGATCGCCAAGCTGCGCGCCGAGGTCGTGGACCGGGTCCCGGACGCCCAGATCATGCAAGACCTCGACGCCGCCGCCAAGTGGGGCGGCGCCAACGGCGGCGACCCCGACCGCCTGGCGATCACCGGCTTCTGCTGGGGCGGGCGCATCGTGTGGCTCTACGCCGCGCACAATCCCAAGCTCAAGGCCGGCGCCGCCTGGTACGGCCAGCTGCGCGGCACGAAGGACGAGCGGCGCACCTCCTTCCCGATCGAGCTGGCCGACCGCCTGAAGGCGCCCGTGCTGGGGCTCTACGGCGGGGAGGACGCCGGCATCCCGGTCAGCGACGTCGACGACATGCAGGCCGCGCTCAAGACGGGCACGCCTGCCGCGCGCGAATCGCACATCGAGCTTTACTGGGAGGTGCCGCATGCCTTCCATGCGGATTACCGCAGCAGCTACCGCAAAAAAGAGGCCGAGGACGGCTGGAAGCGCACCCTGGACTGGTTCGCCAAATACGGCGTGGCCTGACGGCCGGGCGGCCTGCGGCGCGGGCCGCCGCCGTCTATGATTGGGGTTGCGCCGCGCCTGAGGGCGCCACCCCCGACCCGATTTCTCTGGAGATATCCATGACCATCAAAGCCGGCGATCGCGTGCCCGACGGCACGCTTACCGAATTCATCGAAACCGAAACCGCGGGCTGCTCGCTGGGGCCCAATACCTTCCAGGTAGCCGATCTGGTCAAGGGCCGCAAGATCGCCCTGTTCGCCGTGCCGGGCGCCTTCACGCCCACCTGCTCGGCCAAGCACCTGCCCGGCTACGTGCAACACTGCGACGCCCTCAAGGCCAAGGGTGTGGACGAGATCTGGTGCGTGTCGGTCAACGACGCCTTCGTCATGGGTGCCTGGGGGCGCGACCAGCATGCGCAGGGCAAGGTGCGCATGATGGCCGACGGCTCCGCGACCTGGACCCGTGCGCTGGGCCTGGACATGGACCTGAGCGGGCGCGGCATGGGCGTGCGCTCGCAGCGCTATTCGGCGCTGATCGACGACGGCGTGGTCAAGATCCTGAACGTCGAGCAGCCCGGCAAATACGAAGTCAGCGACGCGGAAACCCTGCTCAGGCAGCTCTGATCCCAGCGCTGCTGCCGCGCCGGTCCGCGTGGACCGCGCGGCAGCCGCTCCCGTGGCCCGGCACGGCCGCAGCGTGCCCCGACGTTACCCATGCTCGCCACGCTTTCCTCCTTTTCGTCGCTTTACCTTGCCACCCTGCTGATGCTGGCCGGCAACGGCCTGTTCAACACCTCCATGGGCCTGCTGCTCAATTCCCGCCAGGTCAGCGAGGTCTGGATCGGCATGCTGATCGCCTCGTACTACCTGGGGCTGGTGCTGGGGGCGCGGCTCGGGCACCGCCTGATCATCCGGGTCGGCCATATCCGCGCCTACGTGGCGTGCGCGGCGGTCGCCACCACCATGGCGCTGGCGCAGACGCTGATCGACGTGCTGGGCGTCTGGCTGGTGTTCCGGGTGATCGCCGGCGTGGCAATGGTCACGCAGCTCATGGCGATCGAAAGCTGGCTCAACGAGCAGACCGAAAACCACCAGCGTGGCCGGATCTTTTCGGTTTATATGGTGGTGTCCGGCCTGGGCACGGTGCTCGGGCAACTGGCGCTGCTGATGTTTCCCGTGGCCAACCTGCAGCCGCTGATCCTGGTGGCCATCTGCATGGCCGTGTGCCTGGTCCCCATCGCCCTGACCGCGCGCTCGCACCCGGCGGCCCAACTGCCGGCGCCCCTGGATATCCGCTTTTTCTTCAAGCGCGTGCCCATGTCGCTGACCGCCTTGTTCCTGGCCGGCAATCTTTCGGGCGCCTTCTATGGGCTGGCGCCCGTTTTTGCCGCCAAACAGGGAATGGCGACCGCCCACGTGGCCATGTTCGTTTCGGCGGCCGTCATCGCCGGCCTGCTGGCCCAGTGGCCCATGGGCTGGCTGTCCGACCGCATCAACCGTGTCAGCCTGATCCGCGCCAACGCGCTGCTGCTGACGGTGTTCATGGTGCCGCTCTGGGGCTGGCTGCACTTGCCGTTCTGGCTGATGCTGCTGCTGTCGGCGGCCTACGGCGTGCTGCAGTTCACGCTGTATCCGCTGGGCGCGGCCTTCGCCAACGACCACGTCGAGCCGGAGCGGCGCGTGGGTCTGGCGGCGGTGCTCATCATGGTCTATGGGGTCGGGGCCTGCATCGGCCCGCTGGCCGCCGGCGCGCTCATGGAGCTGGGCGGCCCGGGCATGTTCTTCATCTTCGCCTCGGCCTGCGCGCTGGCCCTGGTGGCGCTTATGCGGCCCGCCCGGGTCACCGGCGAGCATCAGGTGGAAGAAGCCCCCATCCACTTCGTGGCCGCGCCGGACAGCCTGCAAAGCTCGCCCATGGCGGCCACCCTGGATCCCCGCGCCGATCCGGCGCACGATTTGTATGTGGAGATGGTGCCGGTCGACAATTCGCCCGTCACGGAAACGGCGGAGGCCGGCGGCGATCCGCAGCACCCCGGGCCCTGAGCGGCCGCGGCCGGCCGCGCAAGCCCGCCCGGCAAGATGGCCGCAAAAAGACGGCGCCCGTTGCGGGCGCCGTCGGCATTCAGGATTTCGACTTGTGTTCGGGCTTGCCCTTGCGCGCGGTCGATGCCATGTCTTCCAGGTCTTTTTCGCTCATCGACTTGTACATGGACTTGGAGGCGCCCTTCAGTTCGCCGACCTTGGTGTCGCCGCGCTTGGCGGAGAGCGCCGCGCCGGCGGCCTTTTGCTGGGACTGCGATTTCGCTGGCATAACGCAACCTCGGAAGTCTGGTTAACGTGCAGTCCCGGGAAGGCTGCGACCTTCCCGGGGCGGCCCCGCGTCCCGCGGCGCGGGCCGCAGGCGCTATGGCCGTGAATCCAGTCTAGCAATGGGCTCCGACTACCATTCATGAGAATGGTGTCAGTCCATCACAATGTTGGCCTGCTCCACCACCGGCTTCCATTTCTGGACTTCCGCCTTCATGAAACTGCCGAATTCTTCGGGCGTGCTGCCGGCAACCTGAGCGCCCATGGTGGACAGGCGTTCCTTGATGTCCGGTTGCTGCAGCGCGTCGTTGAAGGCCTTGTTCAGCTTGTCAACCGCCTCGCGCGGCGAGCCTTCCGGCACCATCAGCCCGAACCATGCCACCGCCTCGAAGTTGGGGAAGCCCGACTCCGCCATGGTCGGCACGTCCGGCAGCGAGGGCGAGCGGGTTTTGGTGGTGACCGCCAGCGCCTTGAGCTTCTTTTCGCGCACGTTGTTCTGCACGGCGACGATGTTGTCGAACATGACATTCACGCGTCCGCCCATGAGATCGATATGGGCCGCGCCGCTGCCCTTGTAAGGCACGTGCAGCATATCGACGCCGGCCTGCGCCTTGAACAGTTCGCCGCTCAGGTGGTGGCTGGTGCCGGGGCCGGACGAAGCGAAGGTCATCTTGCCGGGGTCCTTTTTGGCCGCCGCGACCAGCTCCGAGACGCTGTTGACAGGCAGTTCGGGCGTGGCGATCAGCACCAGCGGCATGACCGTCATCAACGTGACGGGCGCGAAGTCCTTTACCGGATCGAAAGGCAGGTTCTTGTAGATGTTGGCCGAGATCGGCAGCGCCGCGGTGGCCAGCGTGACCGTATAGCCGTCCTTGGCGGCGCGCGCGCCGACGTCCGTGCCGATATTGCCGCTGGCACCCGCCCGGTTCTCGACCACGATGGGCTGGCCCAGCGTCTTGGCGACGTGTTCTCCCAGCATGCGCACGATCAGATCCGACGCCTGGCCGGGCGGATAGGGCACGATCACGCGTATGGGACGGTCGGGGTAGCTCTGGGCGAACGATGTTTGCGGCACGGCCGCGGCCAGGGCGAGCGCCGCGGCGGCCAGCATCGATTGACGACGGTTCATGAAATTGTCTCCTTGCTTTGTCGAAATCGGGGAATACGCCGCGGGCCGGCCGCTGCCGGCATGCCCGCGGCGGGCGGTCAGGCGGCGCCGGCGGCTTCCTGGGCGAAGGCATCGCCCAGGAACACGTTGTTGGCCAGCAGCTCGCGCTGCAGGGCGCCCGCGTCCAGCTTGCCGACCAGGCCGTTCTGCTTGCTCGAGAGGGCGGCGGCGACGCCCGCGGCTTCGCCCATGACCAGGCAGGCCGCCATGTTGCGCGTGGCGCCGTGCGCCACGTGGGTGGCCGACACGCAGCGCCCGCCCACGATCAGGTTGTCGAGCCCTTCCGGCAGCATGGCCCGCAGCGGAATGTCGAAGGCGCCGTCGCCGCCGATCTGGTGGAAGATGGCCTGGCTGCTGTCGGGCGCGTGGATATCCACCGGGAAGCAGACCTGGCCGACGGTGTCCGGGAACTTGCGGCCTTCGAGCACGTCGTCGTCGGTGATTTCGTAGCGGCCGCGGATGTTGCGCGACTCGCGCACGCCGGGAATGGCGGCTGGCACGTAGTAACCATTCTCGAAGCCGGGCACGTTGCGCTTGAGGAACTCGCCGATGCGCGCGCATTGCGCGGTGAGTTCCACGGTCGCGCGCGACAGCGCCACCGGGTCGGTTCCGTCCAGGTCCAGCACGGCCGAGGTGTTGACGTTGATCTGGTCGGGCCACACGGTGTTGAAGAACACATGGCGGTCGCGGTTGGGAAACAGCCCCTCGGCCATGATCAGGTCGTTCCATTTGGAGAACGAGCCATTGAAGTACACCGGGATCGGCTCGCCGCCTTCCGGGCGGGTGGCCATGGCCGGCGCGACCTCGCCGATCTCCGCGGCGATGCGGCGGGTGTCGACGTTATGGAAATGCAGGATCATGGAGATCGGCTGCATGCGCTCCTTGGGGCCGTCGCCCTTGCGGAAGGGCACGCCGGCCATGGCGGCGACGTCGCCGTCGCCCGTGGCCTCGACGATATTGGCCGCCTTCAGCGTATGCAGCCCGCCCTTGGCGGCAAAGCGCAGCGACTCGATGCGGTTGCCCTGGCGCTCCAGGTCCACCACCGTGGCGCCGTAGAGCACGCGCACGCCCGCCTTGGCGAGCATTTCGGTGGTCTTGATACGGAAGTAATTGCCGTCCACCGGGGTGACCGCGCTGGTGAAGCCTTCATAGGGCACGTGGCCCACGGCGCCGCCCATGGCGATCAGCTCGTCGACGATTTCCTGGGCCAGGCCGAATACCACCTGGCGGCCGTAGCGGGAAATGTAGTTGTGCAGGCACAGCCCGGTCGTGGCGTTGCCGCCCACGAACGGCCGCGGTTCCAGCAATATGGTTTTGGCACCCTGGCGGGCCGCCGCGATGCCGGCCGCCACGCCGGTGACGCCGCCGCCGATTACCGCGACATCGTAGGAAAACTCGGCCATTATTCACCTCTGCTGATGGTCATTGAGTTGGTTAGTATACCGGTATACAAGTATATAGAAGGAGCGTAAGGATGCAAGTCGAACGGTTGTTTCCGGGTTTCGATCAGGGCCGCCTGCGTGTCGGCGAGGGCGCCGGCGCGGTGGAAATCCCCTATGTCACGGCGGGCAGCGGCCCGGCCCTGCTGCTGTTGCACGGTTTTCCGCAGACGCGGGCCATGTGGCACCGCGTGGCCGGGCGCCTGGCCGAGCGCTATACGGTGGTGGCGACCGACCTGCGCGGCTACGGCGATGCTTCCAAGCCGGAAGGCGGCGCCGATCACGGCGCCTATTCCAAGCGGGCCATGGCCGCCGACCAGCTGGCGGTCATGCGCGCGCTGGGCCACGAGCGCTTCATGGTGGCCGGGCACGACCGGGGCGGGCGGGTGGCGCATCGCCTGGCGCTGGACCATCCCGAAGCCGTCAGCCGCCTGATGGTCCTGGACATCGCGCCCACGCTTTCCATGTACGAAGGCACGGACCTCACCTTCGCCACCGTCTATTGGCACTGGTTCTTCCTGATCCAGAAGGAACCCCTGCCGGAGACACTGATCGGCGCGGACGTCGAATTCATGTTCCGCAAATTCATGGGCGGCCGCCATGCGGGCATGGATGCCTTCGCGCCGCCGGCCTGGGAGGAGTACGTGCGTTGCGCCCGTATCCCGGGCACGGTGCACGCGATGTGCGAAGACTACCGGGCGGCCAGGACGATAGACCTGGAACACGATCGCCAGGACCGGGACGCGGGGCGGCGCCTGGAGATTCCGGTGCGGGTGCTGTGGGGCGAGTTCGGCGGACTGGCCCGCTGCTTCGACCCCCTGGAGCATTGGCGCGGTTACGCGCGCGAGGTCGACGGCAGGGCGCTGCCTTGCGGCCACTATATTGCGGAAGAACTGCCGGAGCCGTTGCTCGCGGAGTGCGAGGCATTCTTTCCGGCCGCAGGCGGATGATCCGGGACGGGCGTCGCTCGCCCGCCCCGGCGTCCTGACGCCTTGACACCCTGATTGCATCATTGGGCGCCGCACGGGCGCCCGGCCGTTGCACGCCTATTTCTGAAAAGAAATTTTCAGAAATGGATATACTTGCAAAAAAACTTAC
>Ga0182748_1002745_pt1 | contig 15561 bp, 16 predicted proteins | sample eDN3rd37CKraftOP_FD_128877 | JGI IMG/M metagenome (GOLD analysis project Ga0182748, IMG submission 128877) | Enriched Organic Plus compost microbial communities from Emeryville, California, USA - eDNA 3rd pass 37_C Kraft OP (version 2) (version 2) ...
CAGGAAGCGGTTGAGCAGCGTGGTCTTGCCGGCGCCGAGAAAGCCGGTGATGACCGTTACCGGCAAGCGCGCGCCGCGGGCACGCTTGAGCTTGCGCCCGAACGGGCCGGCGGACGGCGAGGGAAAGGGTGAGTTCATAAAATCATTCTAGCACGCGCGAGCCACAAGCGCGCTTCACCTCTCCCCGCTTGCGGGGAGAGGTCGATTTCCGAGCGTAGCGGGGAAATCGGGTGAGGGGGCGTCACCATGATCCTTAGCTTGTCGAAAAGCCCCTCACCCGGCTCGCGCCTTTCAGGCGCTCGCCACCCTCTCCTCGCTGCGCGGGGCGAGGGAAGAATCAGAAATCCATCTCCAGCGTGTACAGCCCGCCCGAGAAGCGGTCGACCGTATAGACCACCTGCCGCTCGTCCACATAGACGTCGTTGAGCTGGATCGCGCCGACCGGCGAGGCGGCGGGCGCCGGCGGGATGAAGGTGGCGATTTCCTTCGGCTGGTACGGATTGGAGATGTCGTAGGCGCGCAAGCCGCCGTTGAAGAAGGTGCCGAGCACGATCTGGTCCGACTGCCAGGAGGTCGGCACCGGAACGTTTTCATGGATGTTGTGCGCGCCGAAGCGGCCGCCGCGGTCCTTGAAGGCGTCGACCGGCGGCAGCGGGCAGGTCGCGATCGGCACCAGGTGCTCCTCGGAGCGGGCGTCCAGCACCCAGATCAGCTTCGGCCAGTCCTTGGCGTTGTTCTCGGTCGACTCGTCGGTGACCAGCAGGAGGTCGCGGTCGAACAGCGGCACCGCCGTGTGCATGAAGCCGGTATAGGGCGGCGAATTGGTCCAGTGCGAGATCACCTTCGGATTGGCCTTGTCCTTGATGTCCATCACGAACATGCCGCCGTCGATGTAACAGAGATAAAGCCGGTCGCCGCGCTGCGGATAGACGTTGGTGTTGTGCGCGCGATAGCCCTTGTCGAGCGGATGGCGCGGCGGCGGCGGCACGTTGTCGGTCGCGCTCGTGCCGGGCATCCACCAGCGGCCGACCTCGACCGGCTTCGACGGATTGCGCACGTCGATGCAGCGGTAGAACTGGTCGTCGTTCGGATGGCTGGGCGTGAAGTCGGGCGCGCCGGAGGCCATGTGGACGAATTCGCCGTCGCAGAACCAGAGCTGGTGCACGCCGCGCGAATGCGGTCCCGAGCAGTCGAAGAACGCGATCGAGCGCGGATTCTCGGGCACCGAGATGTCGAACAGTTCGAGCCCGGCCGGCTGTTGGCCGACCTTCTTGGTCTGGTAGGCGACCGCCATGATGTCGCCGGACACGTCGAGCGAGTTCGAGCGCATGTGCATGGTCGGCAGGTCGGTCTGCACCACGACCTTGGGATTGCGCGGGTCGGAGACGTCGACGCCGGTGAAATTCTTCGGCGCGCTTTCGTGCGCGATCCAGGCGATGCGGCGGCCGTCCTTGGCGAGCTGCACGGCGATGCCCTCGCCCATGCCCCCGAAACCGCCGAGATCGTTCTGCGCGAGCAGCTTGAAATTCCAGGTGGTGGGCTCACCGCCCTTGGCGAGCGGACTGTTGGCGGCGGACATTCGCGTCTCCGGTTCTATCGGTTACTGGTCTCGTTGAAAGGCCGGCGCGGATGCGCCGGCCCGGGAGTGAATACAACATGCGGCGGTTGCCGTCATCGGCCGGCTTAGGCGCCGGCCTTTTTCAGAAACTCCATGCGCAGCGCCTTGTCCCAATCGGGGATGGCCTTGATTTTCTTGGCTTTGAGCAGGATTTCGGCTTGGTGTGTCATATAGGGCTTGATGTCGGCAGGCCAGCTCGGATTGACTTCGACACGCCCGATCGCCTTGGCAAAGGTGTCTTTCGACATCTTGTAGCCCTTCGAGGTATAGAACGAGTAAATCGTGTCCGTCACCTTGCCGGGATCGTTCTTGAAGTCCTTGGCGACCTCGAGCCAGGCCTTGAGATAGGCCACGATGGTGTCGGGGTTCTTCTCGACGAATTCCGGCGTCGCCGCCATGAACACCGGCAGCTTGTCGAAGGAATAGAATTCCTCGACGGTGACGGCCAGCCCGTCGGCTTCCGCGATCGCATTGTAGGGCTCGACATTGACCATGGCGTCCACGGTCTTGGCGGCCATTGCGGCCACCATGTCGTTCACGTTCATGCGGATTTCCTGGTAGTCGCCCTTCTTGAGGCCGTGCTTGGTGGCGATCTGGTCGACGAAGATATTGCCGGTCGACGACCCAGTCTGGTTCGCCACCTTCTTGCCCTTCAGACCCTCGACCGTGGTGATGCCGAGGTCCTTGCGGGCCATGACCCGCGCGGTCTTGCCGACATATTCGACCATGGCGATGGCGAGCAGGCCGCCCTTGTCATGGCCGATGGCGAAGGACGGCCCGGCATAGGTGCCCATGTCGACCTGGCGCGCCACCATCTGCTGCATGGTCAGGTTGCCCGACGGCACCGCGAATTCCTCGAACTTGACGCCGTGCTTCTCGAGCAGGCCGGAGCGCAGCAGGTAGTAGGTCGGCATGCCCCACATGTTCGTCTGATAGCCTTGGCGGACGGTCGCCAGCGCCGCCTTGGCCGGCATTCCAAAACCGGCCGCCAGCATCCCGGCGCCCGCCCCCACCAGCGCATGGCGGCGGGTCAGTCCCTTTTTCAGGATCGTCATCGCTCATCCTCCCTTTTTGTGTCTATGCATTCGCATGGCCATTGGCGGCATTCGCCGTCTCGTTGGTGCTCGGATCGTGCCCGAGATGCCGCAGCAAGTCCTTCTGGCACTCGAGGAATTCGACGCTCAGGGGGTCGCGCGGGCGCGGCAGTGTGATCTTGATTTCGGTCTTTACCGTCCCGGGATGCGGGCTCATCACGATGACGCGGTCGGCCAGATACACGGCTTCGCCGACATTGTGCGTCACGTAGATCACCGTCTTGCGGGTTTCCCGCCACACCTCCGCGAGCAGCCGCTGCATGTCGTCGCGCGTGAGCGCGTCGAGCGCGGCGAAGGGCTCGTCCATCAGCAGCACCGCCGGATCATAGGCGAGCGCGCGGGCGATGGCGACGCGCTGCTGCATGCCGCCCGACAGATGGTGCGGATAGGAGCCGGTGAACTTGTCCAATTTCACCAGGCGCAATTGTTCGCGCGCGATCGCCTCGCGCTCCTCCTTGGGCACGCCCTTCATTTCCAGTCCGAAGGCGACATTGCCGAGCGCGGTCCGCCACGGGAACAGCTGGGCGAAGTCCTGGAACACCACGCCGCGGTCCATGCCGTGGCCGGTAACCGTCTTGCCGCCGATGCGGATTTCGCCGGCGGCCGGCGCCAGGAAGCCGGCGATGATGTTGAGCAAGGTGGACTTGCCGCAGCCGGACGGGCCGACGATGCAGAGGAATTCGGAGGCGTCGATGTTGAAATTGACGTCCTTGACGCCCGGGACCTTGCCGCCGGGGGTATCGTAAACCAGCGTGACGTCACGAATTTCGATGGGGAGCATGCCTGCCTGCCGTTCTCACGCCTGTGATTTGGTCGGCGCGCTCCAGCGCGCCGGTCGTTTCTCGAGAAAGGCCGTCAGGCCTTCCGCCGCCTCGTCCGACTGGCGCTTGGCGGCATGGGCGTCGATCAGGGCGGCGAAGGCCGCCTCGTCGAGGTCGCTCCAGGCCGAGCGCAGCGCCCAGATCTTGGTCTGAGCGATCGCGTCGGGCCCGTTGAGCAAGAGATGGCCGACGATGCGCTCGCCCGCCGCCGCCAATTCGGCGAGCGGCACCACCTCGTGCACCAGCCCGATGCGGTGCGCTTCCCGGGCGTCGAAGCGTTCGCCGGTGAGCGCGTAGCGCCGCACCTGGCGCAGTCCGATGGCGTCGTTGAGCTGCGGGATGATGATCGTGCCGGCGACGCCGACGCGCACCTCGGCGATCGAGAAGGTCGCGTTGTCGGCGGCGATCACGATGTCGCAGGCGGAGATGATGCCGGTGCCGCCGCCGAAGCAGGCGCCCTGCACCAGCGCGACGGTCGGGACCGGCAGCAGGTTGAGCCGCTGGACCGCTTCCGCCGTCATGCGCGACGCGGCCAGATTCTCCTGCGGCGACGAACGGCGCACGGCATCGAGCCAATTGACGTCGGCGCCGGCCTGGAAATTGCGGCCCTGGCCGGTAATCACGACGGCGCGGGGCGCCGCGCGGCTCAACGCATCGTAGGCGGCAAGCAGGGCGGCGATCATCTCGCCGTTATAGGCGTTGTAGACCTCGGGCCGATTGAGCGTGACGCGCGCCACGCCGCGCTCGTCCACGCTCCAGAGAACCGGTCCGCTCGAACCTGCCGCGCTCATTCCGGTCAACCCTTCGCCGCTCGCACCATGCCCCAGCGCAGGATCGTCGCGCGCTCGATCGAGCCGAATACCGCGCGCTCGAACACGAAGCCGATCGCGCCGATGACGACGAGCGAGGCGATCATGACGTCGGTCTGCAGGAACTCCTTGGAATCGAAGATCACCCAGCCGAGGCCCCAGTCGGAGGCCGCGATCATCTCGGCGCCTACCACGCCGATCCAGGCGCGCAGGAAGGCCTGCCGCATGCCGGTGATGATGAAGGGCGAGGCGCCCGGAATGATCACCTTCCAGAACAGTTTGCGCTCGTCGGCTCCCATCGCGCCGGCCGCGCGCAGCCACAAGGGATTGACCGAGCGCACGCCCGACCAGGTATTGAACAGCATCGGGAAGGTGGCGGCATAGAACACGATCAGGATCGTGGTGAGGTTGCCGATGCCGAACCACAGCATGAACAGCGGCACCAGCGCGAATGACGGAATGGGCATCAACGCGCTCACGAGCGGCAGAAAGAAGTTCTCGACCGCGGCAAAGCGCGCCATCAGGATGCCGAGCGGCACGCCGACGGCCACCGCCAGACCGAAACCGAACATCACGCGGTAGAGCGTGAAAGCGGCATGCTCGATCAGGCTGCCGTCCAGAATGCCGGCATAGAGCGTGCGCGCGATGGTCGGGATGGTCGGCATCAGCGCGGCCGCGAAATAGCCGCTGCGTGCCGCCACTTCGTAGACCAGCGCCGCCGCGCCGATGGTGATCGCGGCGCGAATATAGGAGCGTGCGTTCTGGCTATTCGCGCTCATGCCGCGACCATCCCCCAGCGCACCACCGTGTAGTCTTCGATCTTCTGGAACACGAATTTTTCGAGCGCCAGCCCGATCAGCGCGATCACCGCGATGCCCGCGAGCATGGCGTCGGTATTGAGAAATTCGCGCGCGCCGAAGATCAGCCAGCCGAGCCCCCAGGGCACGGCGGCGAGCATTTCAACCGCCACCAGAATGCGCCAGGCCTGCGCCAGGCCGAGCCTGAGCCCGGTCAGGATATAAGGCAGCGCGCCGGGCAGGATCACATGGGTGAACATCCGGCGGTCGTCGGCGCCCATGGATTGCGCGGAGCGCACCCAGATTTCTTTCACAGCCTTCACCCCGGTCCAGCTGTTGAAGATGATCGGGAAGGCGGAGACGAAGGCGACCAGAAGCACGGCCGAAACATTGCCCAGCCCGAACCAGAGCAGGAACAGCGGCGCATAGGCGAGTCCGGGGATGGGCGCGCAGATGCTGACCAGCGGCAGGAAGATGTCCTCCGCCAGCCGCGAACGGCCCATCAGCACGCCGATGGCGACGCCGACCACGGCGGCGAGCGCGAAGCCGGACGTGAGCCGTAACACCGTTTCGACGGTGTGATGCAGCAGGATGCCGGACATCGTGAGCTGCACGAAGGACAGCGCCACCTGCTCGAGTGTCGGAAACAGGCGCTGCGGAAATATGCCGGCCCAGGCGACGATCTCCCAGATGGCGCCGACGACCGCAAAGGGAAACACATTGCGGGCAATGAGCCGCAGACGCTGGACGCCGGCGCTTGGCGCGCGATCGTCCATGCCGGTGACGGCAACGGTGCTTGCGGCGTCCTGCACGGTGTCCGCATCCTCCCAACATTGTTTGTTCGCCTGGCCGCTTGCGTGGGCCATTGCGTGGGCCGTCTTGCGACCGCCGTGGCGCGCAGGATAATGCGCTTTGAACGCCCACCACAAGCGGGCTGCGGTTGCGGCCCCTGCATGCGGAAACGGCCACTGGCGAAATTGCTGCAGAACGGCTAAAGGCCGGGCACGCTAGCGACAGGTTGCCGCAATCGTTTTCAACGGGAGACTTTCGTGATGTCGAAGAATACGCAGAAGATCGGCTGGATCGGCGCCGGGCGCATGGGCCTGCCGATGGCGGAGCGGCTGCTCAAGGCCGGCTACGACGTGACGATCTGGAACCGCACCCGCGCCAAAGCCGAACCGCTGGCCGCCGCCGGCGGCAAGATCGTCGACAAGCTGTCGGATCTCGCTTCGTGCGACGTGGTATTCTCGATCGTTTCCACCGGCAAGGATTTGGAGCAGGTCTATTTCGGCAAGGACGGCGTGTTGTCGGGCAGCAAGACGCCCGCTTTGTTCGTCGATTGCTCCACCATTTCGGTCGAGGAGTCGGCCGATATTCGCAAGCGGCTGAAAGAGCGCGGCGCCGATTACGTGACCGCGCCGGTGTCGGGCAACGCCAAGGTGATCAAGGCCGGACGGCTGTCCTCGGTCGTGTCGGGGCCGGAAGCGGCCTGCAAGGCGATGATGCCGCTGATGGAAGTGGTGGCGCCGCAGGGCGTTTCCTATGTCGGCGACGGCGAGCTCGCGCGCGTGTGCAAGATCGCGCACAACGTCATGCTCGGCGTGGTGATCGAGAACCTGATCGAGATCACGCTCCTGGTGAACAAGATGGGCGTGCCGCGCCACGCCTTCCTGGCCTTCCTCAACAACGGGGTGATGGGCTCGATGTTCACGCGCTACAAGTCGCCGGCGCTGGTCAATCTCGACTGGACCACGACCTTCACGCCCGAGCTTCTGCGCAAGGACCTCGATCTCGGCCTCGAACTCGGCCGCGAGATGGACGTGCCCATGCCGGTGACGGCGGCCACCCGCGAAGTGCTGCAGACGCATTTCGGCGCGGCCACGCTCAAGGACGATCCGGAAGCCTATCTGCAGAAGGATTTCGCGGCGCTGCTCGAGACGATGGCGCTTGCCGCCGGCATGAAGCTCACGTCCGAGAACAAGAACGTGCCGACCGGCCTGGAGCATTAGGCGCTTTTGGGACGAGTTGCAGCCGCGCCGACGAAGGCTGTCATCGCCCGCGCAAGCGGGCGATCCAGTATTCACCGAACTTTCCGCGAGTACTGGATGCCCCGCTTTCGCGGGGCATGACAGCCGGTAGCTTGGCGCGGGCGCCCTACGGCTTCGCGATGTGCCACGCGCCCTGCAGGAAGCCGTCGCCGGTGATGTCGCCCGGCTTCTTGTCGTTCTTCCAGGTGTAGAGCGGCTTGCCCTTGTAGGCCCACTGCTTGCCGCCGTCGTTGCGCGTGATGACGGTGTAGCCGTTCCCCGGCTTGGCGTCGGCAGCGGCCATCAGCGGCGGCCAGTTGGTGGCGCAAGGGCCGTTGCAGGCCGATTTGCCGCCGGCGTCCTTGTCGAAAGTGTAGAGCGTCATGCCCTTGGCATCGGTGAGCACCGTGCCCTTGGCGCTGTCGCCGGTTTTTGTCGGTGCCATTTGCGCGTAGGCGACGCCCGCGAAGGCGAGCGCGGCGGCGATGGCGGCCGGAACGAGAAGTTTCTTCATGGAATCCTCCGAAATGAGACTGACCGGGTTTTTGACCCCCGAATGATGAATCCCGCGCGGGCCCGCCTATTCCGGCCCTCGACGCGGGAAATTTTTTTCTGTGCGCGGGAATATCTCTTTAGGCCGGGTATCGGTTCCGCTGCCGCCGGCCGGACGAAGGCGCAAAAAAAAGGGCCCCGGTGGGGCCCTGTGTGCATAAGGTGGAGGATTCACACCGTTGTCCTAGCCTTAGGAGACGACGGTCACGCACGAGTTTCAATCAATCCGGTAGCGGCATTTACCACAAGTAAATTGGCTATAAATTCCCGGCGGCTCCGTGCGACCGGACAGCGCTCTGTTATTTCGGGTGTTTTTGTGTTCGTTGCGAACGGCAGCCGAGTTCCATCGGCTCGACCGGCCGGCCGGGAAATGAGAAGCTGGCAAAAAGGAGAAAACGCCCATGGCTTTCAAGCTCTATAACGCGCCGCAATCGACCTGCAGCCAGCGGGTACGCTTCGTGCTCAACGCCAAGAACCTTCCCTTCGAGGAGGTACGGCTCAACCTGCTGGAAGGCGACCAGCTCAAGCCCGAATATCTTGCGCTCAATCCCAATGGGGTGGTGCCCACTCTGGACCACGACGGTGCCATCGTCATCGATTCGACCGTCATCACCGAATATCTCGACGAGGTGGAGCCGGACGCGGGCTTTACGCCGGAAGATCCGGTCGCGCGCGCCCGCATGCGCGCGCTGATGCATTTCATCGACGAGATGCCGGCGGCGGCGGTGCGGGTTCCGACCTTCAACCTGGCGTTCCTGCCGAGCTTCCAGAAGATGAGCCGCGAGGATTTCGTCGCCATGGCGGAGTCGAAGCCGCTGCGCCGCGAATTCATGCTCACCATGGGGCAGACCGGGTTCCCGCAGGCGGAGATGGACGCCGCGCTCTCGCGGCTGCGCCGCGCCTACGAGCGCATGGACGCCGAAATCGAAAAGAGCGGCGGACCGTGGCTGTTGGGAAAAGACATCTCGCTCGCCGACGTGGCGGTGATGCCGGCGCTGGTGCGCATGGACGATCTCGGCATGGCGGGCCAGTGGCAGGACCTGCCGCGCGTCGTGACGTGGTTCGACAATATCCGCGCCCACCCGGCCTTCAAGCCGACCTATTATCACGGCTCGCTGCTTTCCGAGCGCTTCCCGCATCTCAAGCAGTCCGCCAAGGCATCGGCGTGAGGGCGGCGCCGCGCCGAAGCGTCAGCCCACGAGCCATCCCACCAGCAACGGCACCAGCAGCGCGGTGAGCAGGCCGTTCAGGCCGAGCGCGATGCCGGCGAAGGTGCCGGCCAGCGGATCGACCTGGAAGGCGCGGGCGGTGCCGATGCCATGCGAGGCGAGGCCTGCGGCGAAGCCGCGGGCCGCGTAATTCTTCAGGCGCAGCGCATTCATCAGCGGCGTCACCACGATGGCGCCGGTAATGCCGGTGAGCACGACCAGCACGGCGGTCAGCGCCGGATCGCCGCCGGTCTTGTCCGCGATGCCCATGGCGATCGCCGCCGTCGCCGATTTCGGCGCCAGCGCCAGTTGGGCGGCGCGGTCGAGCCCGAATGCCTTGGCCAGCAGCACGGCCGACACGATGGCGGCGAAGGAACCCACCGCCAGCGCCACCAGCATGGGCACCAGCGTGCGCCGCACCTGCGGCAGGTGGCGCATCAGTGGCACCGCCAGCGCCACCGTCGCCGGCCCGAGCAGGAAGTGGACGAATTGCGCGCCGGCAAAATAGGCCGGATAGGGTGTGCCGCTCGCGATGAGCAACAGCGACACCAGCACCACCGCGATGAGCACCGGATTGGCGAGCGGATGCCGACGGCAGGCGGCGGCGATCGCCTCCGCGATCGCGTAGGCGGTCAATGTCACGGTCAGCCAGAGCAGCGGCGAGCCGGAGAGATAGACCCAGAGATTGACGAAATCGATCATGGCGCCGCCTCGTCGTCGGGGGCGGCATCCGCCACGCGCATCAGCCGCGCCACGCCGGCAAAGGTCAGCGCCGTGACCGTCAGCGTGATAATCGTGCCGAGCACCACCACGGCAACGAGCCGCAGCCCGGTGTCGCCGAGCAGCGCGACGTTCTGGACCACGCCGACGCCGGCCGGCACGAACAGCAGCGACAGATGTTTGAGCAGCCCGTCGGCGGTGCCGTTCGTTTCGGCCGGCAGCGGCGCGCGCAGGAGCATCAGCGCGAACAGCAGCACCATGCCGACCACCGGCCCCGGCACCGGCAGCGCCGCGGCGCGCACGATCGCCTCACCGGCGAGCTGGCACAGCAGAAGAGAAGCAAATGCCGCAAGCATGGCCCGTCCTTGCCGAAGACCCTGCATTCGTGGGCCCCAGCATACGCAACCAACGCCGATTGCGGCCACACAAAAAGCCGTCGCGCGGGGCGGCGGCCGCCCGGCGCCGAAATCGCCGCACTGATGACGCCGCGGTCAGGCCGCCGGCGCGGCCGCCGCGAGCCCTTTGCCGATCCCGTCCACCTGGCGCTGGATCATCGGGCGGTCGAACGCGTGCAGCCGGAGATTGACGAGAATGCCGATGCGGTTCGACAGCATGCGGAACGCATCGGCATAGGCGAGCTGCACCTCCGCTTCATTGCCGCCGACCCAGGCCGGATCGGGAATGTTCCAGTGGGCGAAGACGGGGCGGCCGCGCCAGGCCGATCGCGGCAGCAGCACCGCATCCTCGCTGAGCGTGAAAACGAAATCGAATGCCGGCGCGTTGTCGCCGGTCAGTTCGGTCCAGGCCTTCGGGCGCAGGCCGTCGATGTTGAAATTCATTTGTCTCAACAGCTCGACCGCATGCGGGTCCAATTCGACATGGGCCTGGACGCCCGCCGAATAGGCGCGGAAATTCGCGTGGCCTTCGCGATTGAGAATGCACTCCGCCAGAACGGAGCGGGCCGCATTGCCGCTGCCTAAAAAAAGAACATTGTATTGCGCACCGTGTTCGCTCATGACGACTTCCCCGTTTCGCCTTTGACGAGATGCTTGCGTTCGAATGCATGGCGCGTCGTGCGATCTGAGACCGATGGCTTGCCGCGATGCTGCGCCACGAGCGGCCTGATAGCGCCGAAAAGTTAAGTGGCGCTTATGGAAAGTTGTCATAATCGCTTCATGGAGGAAGGCGTTGCGAGCTCGTCGTGCCGGTCTCGAAACGCGTCGCCGTTTTGTGACAAAGATGTCAGCTGCAAGACCGAGCCATTAAGAAGCCGGGAACGATTCGGCGCTAGATGCAGCATCATTCTCGCGCCTCAGGAATCCCGATGCGACGTCTGTTTTCGATGCGGTTGCCGATCGCGGCAAAGGCCATGTTGTTGATTGGTGCTCTTGGTGTCCTGTCGGGCGCCGCCAATTGGTTCTGCCTGCGCAGCCTCAACGAGCTCGATCGGATCAACGCGGAGGTCACGCAACGGGTCGAGCCGGCGCGCCTCACCTTGACCGAGGCCAAGATCGCCGTGGAGTCGCTGGGGCTGGCGACCTACAAGATGGCGGCCGCGAACGATCCCGACACGCGACGGGAGGCCTCGGACGAACGCGCCGGCCAATATGCGGCGGCCAAGGCCTGGCTCAACGGCGTGAAAGATTATCTTCCGGGGCACGCGGAAGACGTTAAGGGCATGGCCAGGCGGCTCGATCTCGTCAACACCATCGCCGAGTCGGTCCATGCGATGATGAAGACCGGCGACCGCGAGCGCGCCCGCTGGACCCTCGAATTCAAGTTCGACCCCGCGCTCGTCGACGCCACGACCAACATGAACCGGCTGATCGACATCCTTGGCGGGCAGAACAAGATGACGATGGAGGCGGCCGCCGCCAGCAAGGCCTGGACCCATCGTCTCCTGATCGCCGTCCTGATCGGCGGCACGATCTCGACCGTGCTCATGGCGATGGTCCTGGCGCATCGGGCGATCGCGCGCCCGTTGCAACGGCTGGCTGCCGTCATGCGCGAAATCGCGCAAGGCTCGTTCGAGAGCCCGATCGAGGGGCTCAAGCGCGGCGACGAAGTCGGCACCATGGCGCGCGCGGTGCTGGTGTTCCGCGACAATGCTATCGCGTTGCGCGAGGCGCAGGAGATGCAGGCGCGGGCGCGCGAGCAGGCGGCGGCCGACAAGCGCGCGGCGCTCGATCAGTTCGCCCGCAGCTTCGAACGCCGGATCCTGAGCGTCGCCGAGGCGCTGGCGAGTTCGGCGGCCGCGCTCGACCAGTCGGCCCGCTCGATGAGCGAGGCGGCGGACGAATCCGGCCGCAACGCGGGCGAAGCGGCGGTGGTCGCCGAGGAAACCACGCAGGTGGCGGCGACCGTCTCGCACGCCATCGACGAGCTTTCCATGGCCATGCACGACATCGACGCGCAGCTCGCCAACGCCTCCGGCGTGGTCGCCGAGGCCACCCGCCGCGCCGACGCCGCCGTGGCGCAGGCCGATGGGCTCACCCCCGCGGTTGCCGACATCGCCAAGGTGGCCGGCATGATCAACGCGATCGCCAGCCAGACCAATTTGCTCGCGCTCAATGCCACCATCGAGGCGGCGCGCGCGGGCGAGGCCGGACGCGGTTTCGCCGTGGTGGCGCAAGAGGTCAAGACGCTCGCCGCGCGCACCACGCAGGCGCTCGCCAGCATCCAGGAGCGCACCGGCTCGATCGGTCACATCATTACCGACGTACGCGGCGCCACCCAGCAGATGTCGAGCGTGATCGCCCAGGTCGAGACGGTGGCGCGCGCGATTACCGGCTCGATCCGGTTGCAGAGCCAGGCGACGCAGAGGATCGCCGAGAGCGTCGACGGCGCCGCCGCGCGCACGCGCCAGGTATCCTCGACCATCGCCGGCGTGAGCGAATTCGCCGCGCGCACGCGCGCCGATGCGCAGCAGATTTCGCTGGCGGTCGCCGATCTCAACCGGCAGGCCGCCGCTTTGCAGGACGAGGCGAAACGGTTCGTCGCGCATGTACGCGCGGCCTGACCGCCGAACATCGTCGCCGCGCTTGGACTTTCATCGGATGCCAGCCATTCGGCATTGCCCGTTGCCCTCCGGCACGCCGGCTCACACAATGATCGCCGGAAACGCGGAGCGATAATCCGCGCCGCGGGAGGAATGCGCCGTGCTCAGTGCCGCCAAGAACGAAATGCTCACCCGGGTCGGGCCGGGCACGCCGATGGGCAATCTGCTGCGGCGCTATTGGATGCCCGTCGCAGGCGCCAGCGAACTCGCACACAACCGGATCAAACCGGTGCGCCTCATGGGCGAGGACCTCGTGCTCTACAAGGATCTCGGCGGGCGCTACGGACTCGTCGCGCGTCACTGCTCGCATCGCGGCGCCGACCTCGCCTACGGCATGGTGGAGGAACAGGGCCTGCGCTGCTCCTATCACGGCTGGAAATTCGACGCGGGCGGAAGCTGCGTCGAGCAGCCCTACGAAGAAGCCGTCAATCCCAATCCGAAAGCCCGCAACGGCTGCGCCATCGCCGGCTATCCGGTGCGAGAAGTTGCCGGCCTGTTGTGGACCTATATGGGCCCGTCGCCCGCGCCCGAACTGCCGGTCTGGGAGCCGTTCATCTATGAAAACGGCTTCCGCGAAATCGTCACCGCCGAGGTGCCTTGCAACTGGTTCCAGTGCCAGGAGAACTCGATCGACCCGGTGCACTTCGAGTGGATGCACGAGAACTGGAGCACGCATTTGCGCGGCGGCGGCGCTACCGCCGCGCGCCACCTCAAGCTCAAGTTCGACGAATTCGAGCACGGTTTCGTCTACCGGCGCATCCGCGAGGGCGGCAACGAGAGCGATCCGAATTGGACGGTGGGGCGCGTGGCGCTGTGGCCGAACGCCTTCTATCTCGGCATGCATTTCGAATGGCGCGTGCCGGTCGACGACGAGAACACGATCAGCATTTCCTGGTTTTTCATGCGCGTGCCGAAAGGCCGCGAGCCCTATGTGCAGGACGAAGTGCCGACCTGGGCGAGCCCGGTGCGCGACGCCGACGGGCGCTGGATCGTCAGCCATGTCGTCAACCAGGACATCGTCGGCTGGGTCGGCCAGGGCCGCATCGCCGATCGCACGAAGGAGAACCTGCGCGCGAGCGACATCGGCATCATCGAGATGCGCAAGCGCTTCTTCGCCGATCTGGAAAATGTCGCGGCCGGCCGGGATCCGTCCGGTATCTTGCGCGACCCGCAAGCGGCCGCTTGCGTGCCGCTGCCCGACATCATGCGCAAATACAATGTCGAGGGCGTGCCGCTCGCCGATTACGACAAGCACCCCTTGCTGCGCGAGCGGCTGGCCGGCTTCCGCCACCATTACGGCCAGCCGGCCGAGGTGCGCCGCGCCTTCGCCGAGGCGATGGGGATCAAGGCCTGAACGGACGTCGGCGGCCCGCGCCGCGGCGTCGCTGTCAGCGCGCAGGCGTGGAGTAGGTGACGGTGGCCGGCGTCCGCGCCTTCTTGGCCTCCTCGAAGCCGTGCATGCCGAGGTACCATTGGATCGCCACGACGGCGCCCTTGATCGGCTGCAGGAGGCCGAGCGCCATGGCGAGCGCAACCAGCGGCCACATCGTCATGCTCAGCCACAGCGGCGGCGCGATTTCGGTTTCCACCGCCAGCACGATCGGCACCAGGATGTGGCCGACGATGACGATGTCGAGATAGGCCGGGAAATCGTCGGCCCGGTGGTGGTGCAGTTCCTCGCCGCAGGCGGGGCAGGCGTCCGCGACCTTGAGGAACTTGCGGAACATGTGGCCTTCGCCGCAGGCGGGACAGCGCCCGCGCAAGCCGCGCCGCAGTGCGTCGGCGGCACCAACGGGCAGATGGCGCGCCGGCGTGGTCTGATTTTGGTTTTGCATCACGCTCGATTTTCCTGGCAGGCAGGCCCCCAATCAATACAGGATGACATAATCGCCATAACGGCCGGAAGCCACGCCATTGCCGCAGGGCTGACCTGTGGCCGGGCTCGTCCCGGCCCTCCCGCCTTGGCTGCGCCCTGCGCTCCCAAGCGAACTCGCCGGGACAAGCCCGGCGATGACAGGTTCCAATCGAGGCGATCGCCGGTAGCGCAACCGCCAAGGTCGAATCGGACCGGCGCGGGCTTTTCCGGGCCCGGCGCCGGCAGCCGAAATCAATACCGGTGCGTGATCGGCAGTTCTTCCGCCGGGAACAGCGTGATGACGCGGCAGCCCTTGTCGGTGACCACCACCTCTTCCTCGATGCGCGCGCCGGAATAGCCGTCGGTCGCCGGGCAATAGGTCTCGATGGCGAACACCATGCCTTCCTTGATCTCGGTCGGGTGATCCATCGACACCACGCGCGAGATGATCGGCCGCTCGTGCAGCGCCAGGCCGAGGCCATGCGCGAACTGCAAACCGAACGCCGAAGTCTCGTCCGGGAAGCCGAATTCCGGCGCCGTCGGGAAGGCCTCGCAGATATGCGCGGTGGTCGCGCCCGGTTTGATGCGGTCGATGGCGCCATCCAGCCACTCGCGCGCCTTCTTGTAGGCGTCGTGCTGCGCCGGTGTGGCGCGGCCGACATTGAAGGTGCGGTAGTAGCAGGTGCGGTAGCCCATGAACGACTGCAGGATGTCGAAGAAGGCCTGGTCGCCGGGCCGCAGCATGCGGTCGGTGAAGTGGTGCGGATGCGGGTTTCAGCGCTCGCCGGATATGGCGTTCACCGCTTCCACGTCGTCGGAGCCGTGGCGGTAGAGGAACTCGTTCACCTTGGCGACGATGTCGTTCTCCCGCCGGCCGGGTTTCAGCTCCTCCCAGATCATGTGGTAGACGCCGTCCACCATCGCCGCCGCCTGGTTGAGCAGCGTGATCTCGTCGATGTTCTTGATCTCGCGGGCGTCGAGCATGACCTGCTGGCCGTCGAC
>Ga0182748_1002765_pt1 | contig 15454 bp, 12 predicted proteins | sample eDN3rd37CKraftOP_FD_128877 | JGI IMG/M metagenome (GOLD analysis project Ga0182748, IMG submission 128877) | Enriched Organic Plus compost microbial communities from Emeryville, California, USA - eDNA 3rd pass 37_C Kraft OP (version 2) (version 2) ...
ACAATCTGTTCCTGACCACCGACTTCAACGTCAATATGGACGCGGTCCGCGATGCGCCCATCAAGGTGACGCGCGAGATACGCACCTCGCGCCAGGTAATGGCGCCCATGGAAGGGCGGGGGTGCGTCGCCTATTGGGACACGCGCGTCGAGCAATTGGTCTTGTACACGGCGACCCAGATTCCGCATATCGTCCGCACGGGCCTGGCCGAATGCCTTGGGCTGCCCGAGGGGCAGGTGCGTGTCATTACGCCCGACGTGGGAGGCGGCTTCGGCTACAAGGGCATACTGCTGACCGAAGAGGTGGCCGTCAGCTGGCTGGCGATGCAGCTGGGCCACCCGGTGCGCTGGATCGAAGACCGGCGCGAGCATCTCACCGCAAGCGCGAACTGTCGCGAACACCACTATCACATCACCGGCTATGCCTCCGCCGACGGCAGGCTGCTCGGCATCGATTGCGACGCCACGGTCGACTCGGGCGCCTATTCTTCTTATCCGTTCTCGGCGTGTCTGGAAGCGGGGCAGATCGGCAGCATCCTGCCGGGCACATACGACTTCCCCTCTTACCATTGCGCGACCTATTCCGTCGCCACCAACAAGTGCCCCATACTGCCTTATCGGGGCGTCGCCCGTACGGGCGTTTGTTTTGCCCTGGAACTGCTGCTCGATGACCTGGCCCACGCGGCCGGAGTCGAGCCTTACGAACTGCGCATGAAGTCGCTGGTGCGGCCCGAGCAGATGCCGTTCGACAACATCACCAAGAAGCATTTCGACAGCGGCGACTATCCCGAAGCGCTGCGCCGCGCGGTCGCGGCCATCGACCTGCCCGCCATACGCGAGCGGCAGAAGCGCGGAGAACCGGACGGCCGGTTGATCGGCGTCGGCCTGGCGGTGTACTGCGAGCAGGCGGCGCATGGAACCTCTGTCTACGCCGGCTGGGGCATCCCCATGGTGCCGGGCCACGAGCAGGCCACCTTGCGCATGACGCCGGACGGCGGCCTGGAGATCCGCATCGGCGCGCACTCGCACGGCCAGAGCCTGGAAACGACGCTGGCTCAGGTGGCCAACGAGAAGCTGGGCATCGATGTGGCCGACGTCAAGGTCATACACGGCGACACCGAGTACACGCCTTATTCGACCGGCACCTGGGGTTCGCGCTGCATGGTCATGTCCGGCGGCGCGGTCTCCCGGGCGTGCGACGAACTGCTGAAGCGCCTGTGCCATATCGGCGCCTTCGTGATGAAGACGACCCCCGACAAGGTCACGGTCTCCGAGGGCGCCGTGCATTGTGACGGGGCCAGCGTGCCCATCAGCGAGGTGGCCCGCATCTGGTATCGGCGTCCGCAGGATCTGCCCCCCGAGGCCAATGCGGGCGGCCTGGAGGTGACCGAAGGCTATAAGCCCCAGCGCGATACCGGCACGTTCGGATATGGCGCGCATGCCGCGCTGGTGGCGGTCGACCCGCAAACGGGCGATGTCGAGATCCTGGACTATGTGGTCGTCGAGGACGGCGGCAAGCTCGTCAACCCCATGGTGGTCGACGGCCAGATCTATGGCGGCACCGCCCAGGGCATCGGCACCGCTCTGTATGAGGAAATGCCTTTCGACGCGGCGGCCCAGCCCCTGGCCTCCACCTTTGCCGACTACCTGCTGCCCGGGCCGACCGAGGTGCCCGAGCCGCGGCTGATCCACATGGAAACGCTTTCGCCGTACACCGAGTTCGGCGTCAAGGGCATCGGCGAAAGCGGCGCCATTGCTCCGCCGGCGACCATCCTCAACGCGATCAACGACGCCTTGCGTCCGCTCGGCGCGGCGCTGTATACGTCGCCGGCCACGCCCCATCGCGTGCTGGAAGCCATTTTCAAGGCCCGTTCGGCCAAGCCCGAAACGGCGGCCGGGGAAGAAGCACCGCTGGCCATGGAGGAACTATGAAGCCGTCGTTGTTCGATTACGAGCGCGTTGCCGACCCCAAATCGGCGATCCAGTTGACCCAGCGTGAAGACATCATGGTCAAGGTGGTGGCGGGAAGCCAATCGCTCGGTCCCATGCTGAATCTGCGCCTGGTGCAGCCGGACCTCCTGGTCGACATCACGCACGTTCCCGAGTTCAAGCGCGTAGAGGAAACGACCGAGGGCCTGACCCTGGGCGCCTGCATTACCCATGCCGACATCGAAGACAAGCGGGTGCCCGACGTAACGCACGGGGCCTTGCCCGCGGTCGCCCGGGGCATCGCGTATCGCGCGGTGCGGAATCGCGGCACGGTGGGCGGCAGCCTGGTACACGCGGACCCCGCGGCGGACTGGGTGACGTCCCTGGCGGCTATCGGCGCCACGGTCAGAGTCGTGGGTCCTGCGGGCGACCGTCGGATTCCGGTCGAAGACCTGATGACCAGCGTGTTCGAAACCGATCTGGGGCCGGGCGATCTGGTCGATTCGGTTTTCATCCCGCGCTTGTCGGCCGACGCCAGATGGGGGCATTGCAAGATCAACCGCAAGACCGGGGAGTTCGCGCATGCGATGTCGGTGGTGCTGAAAGACCCCGCCCGGGACGTATGCCGGGTGGTGATCGGCGCCATCGAAGCCAAGCCCATCGTCATCAGCGACGCAAGCGATTATTTCGAAAGCAACGGCGACATCAAGACTCACGAGATCGAGCGGTTGTTCAAGCAAGCGGGTCTGATCGACCCAATCGCCAACCAGATCCACATGACCGCGCTTTTGCGTGCCGTCCAGCGAGCACAGTTATGAAGACCATATCCCTGAATGTCAATGGAAAGGCCCATAAGGGGCTGACCATCGAACCTCGAACCCAGCTGGCCGACGTCTTGCGCGATCACCTGAACCTGACCGGCACGCACCTGGGTTGCGAGCACGGCGTTTGCGGCGCATGCACCGTGCTGATAGACGGCACGCCTGCGCGGTCCTGCATTTCGCTGGCGGTGGCATGCGACAACGCGCAGATCACCACCGTCGAAGGCATGGACGACGACGAGGTCATGCAGGCTTTGCGCACCGCGTTCAATCAGGAGCATGCTCTGCAGTGCGGCTTCTGCACGCCGGGAATGCTGGCGTCCGCGCGCGATGTGGTCCTGAGGATGCCCGGCGCCACCGAGCAGGACATCCGCTACGCCATGAGCGGGAATCTGTGCCGATGCACAGGCTATGTAGGCATCGTCAAGGCGGTCAAGCGCGTGGTCGATGAGCGCCGCTCCGCGGGCCTCGATCAAGTGGTCAATCCGAGGCAGGCGGTCGGTCCCGTGGGTTCGGGCCATGCCGAGGTCATGGCGGCCGACCCCGCCGGCATCGTGCTTCCTTCCGCGGCCGCGTCGGCTGCGCCCGCAGAGAAGGCCAGGCCCGCCGTCCCGGCGGCAAGCCGCAAAGTCGACGATTCCAAGCCCATGACCCGCTTGCAGCAGTCGTTCACGGTGGCGTTTCCGCGCGACGAGGTATGGGAGTTCTTTGGGCGGCTCGATCAGGTCACCACTTGCCTGCCGGGCGCATCGCTTTTGTCCGAGCCGACGGCAACGCATGTGGAGCCCCGGCTGCGGGTCAAGGTCGGCCCCATCGTGGCCGATTTCGAGGGTGCGGCGGACGTCGAGCGGGACGACGCCAGCTACAAGGGAACCATCTACGGCTCGGCGCGCGACACCAAGTCGGCATCCGCGACGCGCGGCGAAGTCGAGTACGTTCTTACCGAAATCAATAATGGAGCCGAGACGCAGGTGGATGTGCAGCTCGGCTTCGCCTTGACGGGACCCTTGGCCCAGTTCAGCCGCTCGGGCATCGTCATGGACATCGCCAAACGCATGACGGATGCGTTTGCCCAGAATCTGCATCACCGCCTTTCCAATCGTGGCGCGCCGGAGCAGGGCGCGGCCACGCATGCCGAGGTAACCGAGCTGAACGCAGGAGCTCTGTTGTTCTCGGTATTGCGCAACAGGGTAACCGGTTTCTTCAAGCGCCTTTTCGGGGCACGCTGAGTTTCAAGCAGTCAGTCCGCCCGTGCCGATGCGCTATGTGTCGTTGGCTTTGGCAGTATCAGTAGCCTCTTATTGCCGGTATTAGTAAGAACCACTATATACGGCGTAAGTTGTTATACGTATTGTCTTACTATTAATGGGTTGATGGGATAACAAAACTTTAGGGCTAGGCTGCTTTCCTCACACATCAAAGGAGTAATGCAATGAAACGCAAAAGTCGATTTTTCGCTTCCAGTCTTGCAGCAACCGCGGTTTCTTTCGCCATGTTGGCGCCGGCTCATGCCGACACGCTGAAGATCGGCGTCAATCAACCCTTGACGGGCGCCATCGCGGCTTCTGGAAACTACATCCTGCAGGGGGCGAGGATCGCGGCCGACGAAATCAACGCCAAGGGAGGCGTCAAGGGCAAACAAATCGAGCTGGTCGTCGAAGACAACAAAGGCAATCCGACCGAGGCCGCCAACGTGACCGAGAAGCTGATCGTGCGCAACAAAGTGCCCGTCATCATGGGCGCCTGGGGTTCGACGCTGACTCTGGCCAGCATGCCCAAGCTGATGGAATACAAGGTTCCCATGGTTGTCGAAACCTCCAGCTCGGTCAAGATCACCAAATCGGGCAATCCCTATGTATTCCGCCTGGCGCCCACCAGCGCGATCGAGGCGGACAACTTCGTGCGGTACATCAAGCCGCTGGGCATCAAGAAGGCCGACCTGCTGGTCGTGAACAACGACTGGGGGCGAGGCGCCGCGGTCGAGTTCAGGCGCGTGCTGGAAGCCAATGGGGTGACGGTGGGCAAAGAGCTGATCATGGACGCCGCGGCGCAGGACATGACGGCGCAGCTGTCGGAAATCCGCGGCACCGACGCCGACACCCTCATCGTCACCACCGCGGTCGAGCAGCTGACACTGCTGCTCAAGCAGGCCCAATCGCTGGGCCTGAAGCGCCAGATCATTACGACGGGCGGCTCGCAAAGCCCCGATCAGCTCGTCCAGCAGGCGGGCAGCGCGGCCGAGGGCACGATGCACCTGCTGTTCTTTACGCCCTGGACGCCGGACAGCACGGCCCATCCCGAGATGTCCAAGGCTTTCATTGCCGAGTGGGAAAAGCGCAAGCTGAATCCAGCCGGCTTGACCGAAAGCTTCCGCGGCTATGACGGCATCCGCACGATTGCCGCCGCCTTCGACGCGGCCGAAGAGCCCACCGCGGAAAAAATCCGCGAGGCGCTCTGGAACGTCAAGATCGAAGGCCTGAACGGCGACATCTCCTTCCACAAGGACGGCGAAGGCGACCGTGCCAGCGCGCAGTACGACGCGAACACTTACCTCGTAGTCATCAAGGACGGCAAGGTGGCCGCCGTTCAGCAATAGCCATCGGGCGCTGCGGGCAGCCGTCGGGCCCGCACTGTTCCGTTGCGCCGAGGCGTTCCAGCCGTCGGCCGGCAAACGCTTCGAATATGGGTGGACGAGAATAGCGCGCCGTTCTCGTCACTCTCTGTCCAGGCGCGAAAGTGGGGCGGATTGTGGATCAGTTCCTTCAGCACGTAGCCAATGCGCTGATACTCGGAGGCACGTATGCGCTGCTGGGTATCGGGCTGACGTTGATTCTCGGCGTCATGAAAGTGGTTAATTTCACCCATGGAGAGCTTTACGCCTTTGGCGGCTTCATGGCTTATTACTTTGTTTCCGGTCTTGGCTGGAACTTTTTCGTCGCGCTCGTGGCGGCCGTCATGCTGGGCATCCTGCTGGGCGCCCTCATCGAGCGCCTGGTGTTGCGGCGAATGCGGTCGGCCGACATCGACTCGACCATGGTGGCGATGATCGGCTGCTGGATCGCTTTGCAGAACCTTTCGTTGCTCGTCTGGGGCGGGGTGGCCAAGTCGGTCAGCACGCCGTTTCCGACCGAGCCCTTGATGGTCGGCCCCATCGCCTTGTCATGGCTGCGGATCTTCGTGCTGTGCGCCGCGGTCGGCTTGATCATCCTGGCTTATCTGCTGCTTCAGAAGACCTCGCTGGGCAAGGCGATGCGCGCGACGTTCCAGGATAGGGACACCGCCTCGCTGATGGGCATCAACATCAACCTGATCTATACGGCGACTTTCGCCCTGGGGTCGGGTCTTGCCGCGGCGGCCGGCGCCTTGCTGGGGCCCGTGTTCGTCGTGACCACCACGATGGGCAACCTTGCAGCCTTGAAAGCGTTCTCCATTGTCATCCTGGGCGGCCTGGGCAGCATCCAGGGCGCAATGATAGGGGGTTTCATCCTGGCCTTTGCCGAAGAGCTGGGCTCCGGGTATATCTCGTCGGGCTATCGGGACGCGGTCGGGTTCATCCTGATCATCCTTGTCCTGATGTTTAGGCCCACGGGTCTGTTTCGTGTTCGCGGGGAGAGAATCGGATGAAGAATCTATCCACAGTCGTCATATTGCTGCTTTTGCTCACGCTGCCGTTCTGGCTGCAAGATCCTTACTACCAGCACATCGTCATTACGACGGGCCTGTTCATCATCGGCGCAATGAGCCTGAACCTGCTGCTCGGATACACCGGGCAGCTCAATCTGGGGCACATCGCCTTCTTCGGCATCGGCGCCTATGTCAGCGCGCTGACCTCGCTGGGCTTTGATATCCCGGCGTTCTTCGGCGACGGCCGCATCGTCGTCGAACCGGGTTCGCCCATCGTCGGCTTCGTGCTGGCCGTGGTCATCGCCGGGCTGTTCGGATTCATCGTGGGCAAGCTGTCGTTCAAGATACGGGGCGCCTACTTCGTCATCGTGACGATCAGCTTCGCCGAAGTGACCCGCCTCGTGGCGCTGAACTGGGTCGAGCTCACCCAGGGCCCCCTGGCCCTGAACAACATCCCTCCCATGGGCTACAACCTGCCGTTCATCGGGTCGGGCGAGTTCTGGTCCAAGACGCCCAACTATTACCTCGTGCTGGCGCTCGGCCTGGTGTGTTACGTGATCATCCGGCGCATCGTCCGCTCGCGCGTGGGCCGGGCCATGATCGCGCTGCGCGAAAACGAGCCCCTGGCCGTGTCGGCCGGCATCAACGTGACACGCTACCTGAACTTCGCGGCCACGGTGTCGGCCGCCATGGCGGGCGCGGCCGGCAGCCTGTACGCGCACTACATCCGCATCATCGATCCGGACGTCTTCCTGTTCATCTATACGGTCACGATGGTCATCATGGTGATCACCGGAGGCAAGGGCACCCTGATCGGCCCCATCATCGGCGGAATCATTTTCGGCATCCTGCCCGTGGGCCTGCGTGAAGTCGCGGGGCCCGAGATCCAGTGGATCGTCTACGGCGTTGCAATGGTGCTCATCGTGATGTTCCTGCCACAGGGCATCGTCCCGGCGCTTCTGCGCGTATGGGAGCGCAAGTTCGGGTCCGGGAACGATCCCCAGAGCGAACGCCGGCAAAGGGACGGCACTGCGGCAAAGCCCGCGCCCCCCAAGGGCAAGACACTGAAAGCGACAGGAGCCGACGCATGAGCACTAAAAAAGAGAATCCCGTCTTGCTGAAGGTCAGCAATGTGGCGATGCACTTCGGCGGGCTGGTGGCTATTTCGGACATGTCTTTTACGCTGCGTGAAGGCGAGCTGCTCAGCCTGATCGGCCCCAACGGGGCGGGAAAGACGACGGCCTTCAACGTCGTGACCGGTTTCATACGCCCCACCAAGGGCACGGTCCATTTCAAGGACGTCAACCTGGCCGAGCACAGTCCTTACGAGATCGCCTCCATGGGCCTGGTCCGGACGTTCCAGCGGACCAGCCTGTTCACGAACGAAACGGTTTTCGACAATGTCCTGACCGGGCTGCACTTGCAGGGCAAGGCTTCGTTTCTCGAAACCATCCTGGCCTTGCCCAGCTTTCGGCGCGAGGAGAGGGATCTCAAAGAACAGGTCTGGGATCTGCTCGATTTCGTCGACCTGAGCCATCGGGCCAAAGAGCAAAGCGGTTCTCTGCCCTACGGCGAGCAGCGCCTGCTGGGCGTGGCCATCGCCTTGGCCGCCAGGGCCCAGCTGCTGTTGCTGGATGAGCCGGCCGCGGGCATGAACGGCGCCGAAACCGCCAGATTCATGGAAATTCTGCAGAAGATCAGGCAACGGAACATTTCCATCCTGCTCGTCGAGCACGACATGCCTTTGGTGATGGGGGTGTCGGATCGGGTCATCGTGCTGAATTACGGCAAGATCATCGCCGACGGCACGCCGGCCGAGATCCAGAACAATCCCGACGTCATCGAAGCCTATCTGGGACAGGGGGTCAAACAGCATGCTTGAGCTAAGAAACGTAGTGTGCCGCTATGGCAAGGTGAACGCCTTGAACGACGTGTCGCTGACCGTCGAGCAGGGCGAGCTGGTCACCATCATCGGCGCCAACGGCGCGGGCAAGTCCACCACCCTCAAGGCCATTTCCGGCTTGCTCAATCCCGCCGAAGGCAGCATTCGCTTCATGGGCCAGGACATTTCCAAGGCGTCCGCGCAGCAGATCATTTCCATGGGGATATCCCATTGCCCGGAGGGCAGGCGGGTGTTTCCCCAAATGACGGTGCACGAGAACCTCGAGCTGGGCGCCTATGTATGCAAGGACCGCAGCGCGGTCGCGGGCGACATCGAACAGATGTACGAGACGTTTCCACGGCTGAAGGAGCGGCGCGAGCAGGCGGCCGGCACGCTTTCGGGCGGCGAGCAGCAGATGCTGGCGATCGCCCGGGCGCTCATGTCCCGGCCGAAGCTGATTATGTTCGATGAACCTTCATTGGGGCTGGCGCCGAATATCGTCGAAAAGACCTTCGACATCATTCGCAAGGTCCGTGAAAGCGGCACGACGGTGCTGATGGTCGAGCAAAACGCGTTTGCCGCCCTGGACATGTGCGATCGGGCTTATCTGTACGAATCGGGCCGCATGACGCTGCAAGGCACGGGCCAGGAAATGATCAGCGACCCGCACGTGAGGCACGCCTACCTGGGAGGTTGAGCGGCGAAAACCCTGGCCCTGCCGGGATCGGGGTTTTGCCTTATTTGTTTTTTTAGGTATTATCATACTATCATTAGTACGATAGATAAAAAGTCTGATTCAATTTTCATGACCCGTTGAGCCGGGCCGGAGGTAACCATGCAAGATTCGCCTTATCTAAATCTGCGGCAACGTCTCTCGAAACGGGACCGCAGCCTGCGGGAGAAGGTCATGACGCTCGAAGAAGCGTCGGCCCTGGTCAAAGACGGCAGCCACGTCGGCGTGGGCGGCAGCACTTTGTCGCGCACCCCGATGGCCATGATCTGGCAACTGATCCGGGACAACAAGAAAGACCTTTCCGTGTATCGCAGCATTGTGTCCAGCGAAGGCGACTGGCTGTTTGCATCCGGCGTCTGCAAGCACATCGAGACGAGCTGGTTCAGCCAGGGCATCGTCTGGGGCATATCCAAGGTCATGCGCCACTATGTCGAGACCAAGAAGGCCAGTTTTCAGGAGTGGAGCCACCTGGGCATGGGCATGAGGTTCCGGGCCGGGGCCATGGGCGTGCCTTTCATGCCCATGCGTTCCATGATCGGGTCCGACGTGGTGAGCCTGCGGCCCGAGACGAAGACCATCGACTGCCCCTTCACGAACGAACCCTTGCTGCTGGTTCCTGCCTTGAACCCGGACGTCGCCCTGATACACGTGCAGCGCTGCGATGCCTACGGCAACGCCCAGATCGACGGCCTGCCTTTCATGGACATCGAACTGGCGATGGCGGCCGACAGCGTCATTCTGACCACCGAGCGCATCGTCTCCAACGATCAGATCCGCCGCGCGCCCGACCAGACGAAGATCGGCTTCTTCAACGTCGACGCCGTGGTCGAAGTGCCGTTCGGCTGCGCGCCGCACGAGTGCACCAATGTGTACGAACCGTTCCTGTCCCACATGGACTACTACACCGGCTCGGTCAACAAAGATCCCGTCGGCGCGATGAACGAGTACATCGACAAATACATACGCGGGCCCGAATCCTGGAACGAATACCTGGCGTTGCTGGGGCTGGACGAGGTGCTGGATGCCGCCAAACGTGGAAGGAGTCTTTTGAATGACTAATACATCAGCCGTCGCAACGCGCGACGAAAGCGTGCAAGCCGCGAAGGGCTACACCGAAGCCGAGATGCTTACCGTGATGAGCTCGCGTGTGCTCGAAGACGGCAAGGTGGTGTTCGCGGGGGTGGGCATTCCGCTGCTGGCGGCCACGCTGGCGCAGATGCGTCGATGCCCCGGCCTGACCATTCTGTTCGAGGGCGGGGTGATCGGACCCTTCATCGAGCCGGGCAAGCTGCCGCCGTCGACCAATGAGCAGCGCTGCACGAAGCGGGCCAACATGGTGGTCAGCAGCACCGATGTTTTACTGCTGCTGCAGCGCGGACACGTCGACATCGGCTTCATGAGCGGGGCGCAGATCGACAAATACGGCAACCTGAACTCTTCCTTCCTGGGAGACGATCCGGCCAATCCGAAAGTTCGCCTGCCCGGCACCGGCGGCGGCAACGACATCTCCAGCCTGACGAACATGATCGTCGCCATGAAGCACGAGCCCCGGCGCTTCGTGGAGAAAGTGGACTTCATTACCAGCCCGGGTTTCCTCAGTGGCGGCACCTCCCGCTACGACAGCGGCCTGCGCGCCGGCGGCATGTTCCGCGTCATTACCAATCTGGGCATCTTCGGATTCGACGATACGACTCGGGCCATGAAGGTGCTGGCGCTTCACGAGGGTGTGTCGCTTGAGGAAGTGCAGGACAACACGGGTTTCGATCTTCTGTACGACGAAGGCGGCATCGAGGTCACGAAGGCGCCCACGGAACAAGAGCTGCAAGCGCTCCGAGAGCTGGATCCGGACCGGCGTTATATCGGCTGAGCAAAATCACTTGAGTTTTTTAGACGGTTTATCGAGGAGACCATAGCATGGCTACACTTCACGGCACGTTCGGCATCGCGGCGCGCAACTTCACGGCATTTCCCATCATTCCCGAGGCCCAGGAGCTCATCGAGTACGGCGTCCGCATGGAAGAGCTGGGATTCGATTCGCTATGGGTGTGGGACCACATCCTGTTGGGCGTCGATCCCCATTTCCCCATTCTCGACTCGCTGACATTGCTTACCGCCATCGCGGCGCGCACCAAGAAGATCAAGCTCTCCACCGGCATCCTGGTGCTGCCCCTGCGCAACCCGGTCTCCCTGGCCAAGCAGTTGTCGTCCATGGACCAGATCTCGGGCGGGCGCCTGCTTCTGGCCATGGCGGCCGGGTGGTACAAGCGCGAGTTCGACGCGGTGGGCGTGCCCTTCGACCAGCGCGGGCGCATCATGGACGACAACCTTGAAATCATGCGGCGCTTCTTCACCGAGGACCTGGTGTCGGGCGACTGGCCCAATCACAGCATCCCGGCGGGGGTGATGTTTCCCAAGCCGGTGCAGCAGCCTTTCCCCATTCTCATCGGCGGCTACGCCGACCGTGTGCTCAAGCGCGCGGCGACCAACGGCGACGGCTGGCTGACCTATTTCTACAAGCCCGACGCGTTCGTGGAGTCGTGGAAGAAGGTGTGCGACTACGCCGAAGAGTCGGGCCGCGACCCGGCCACGCTGCTCAATGGCAACCAGCTGCCCATCATGGTGGGCGACTCGCGGGCCGCCGTCGAAAGCACCATGATGGAGTGGCTGAATGTGGACTTCGACATTGCCCAGGGCAGCAAGTCGACCATGGACAGCGCCATCATGGGCAACGTCGACGAGTGCGTGGACCAGCTCAAAGAACATATCGACGCGGGCGTCCAGAAACTGATCTTCGTTCCGTACAAATACCAGATGGACCAGGTGGAGGTCATCGCCAAGGAAATCGTACCCCGCCTGCGCGCCTACGCCGCGGAGAAGAACAAGGGCTGATCCCGCCTCGATGCAAGGCTTGGCGGCGCGGCAGCCGGCCGCCGGGCCATCGACGATTCACTGCGAACATCCAGGACTACATACATGACCCTAAAAAGTGGTGGAGAGACGGACGCCCTTGAAGAGGCGGTCTTGGGCCCCGCGGCCGGCGATGGCGCAGCGGCAAAGCGCGGCCTGACCGTACTGGAGCGTTTCGAGCTTTTGTTCGACCCCGGTTCGGAGCTCGATCGGCGACCCCATCTTCAAGAGGAGCCCGACGCTGCATCATGGCCTTTGCTGACCGCGGTGGGCCGCGTCAACGGCATGGCCGTCTGCGTGATTGCGCAAGACGTTCAGGCTCTTCGCCCGGGCCTGGATGGCGCGCATTGGCGCCAGATACAGCTGGCCATCGATTTCGCCCGCCGCAAGCATCTGCCTCTGGTCGCCATTTTCGATGGCACGCCCACCCGGGTGGCGGGCGGCCTGCAGGCCTGGTCCGCCATTGCGCATAGCGCGGGCGGCGCAGCGGCGAGCCCGGCGCCCAAGCTGGCATTGCTTCTTGGCGCCAACACAGGGCCGGGGGCCCTGCTGGCAAGCCTCTTCGACGCCGTCGTCATGACGCGCGGCGCAACCTCCTTGACCCTGACCGACGCGGCGATCGCCAACCGCATTACCAACACCTGCATGCAGGAAGAAGAGTTGGGCGGTTGGAAGGTGCATGCGGAGCAGACTGGAATGGCCGACCTGGTCTGCGACAACGAAGTGATGGGCATCCGTTCCGTCCGGCGCCTATTGCAATACAGCGCGGAGTCGTCCGGCTGGATGTGGCCGGCGAACGGCTCTTTGTCCCATTGCCCGGGCCTCGATACCTTGATTCCCGACGACCCGGCCGATAGCTACGACGTGCGCGAGCTGCTGCGCGAAGTCAGCGACACCCGGTCTTTTCTCGAGCTGGGCGGCGAGTCGGGCGGCAGCATGGTGGCGGGCTTCGCGCCGGTCGGAGGCCGTGCGGTCGGCCTCCTTGCATCGCAGAACAAAGAGCTGGCGGGCGCCCTGGACATCCAGGCCTGCCGCAAGGCGCTGCGGCATCTGCGGCTGTGCGGGGCCATGGGCGTCCCCGTCGCCACTTTCGTCGACGTGCCGGGCTTTGTCCCGGGACAAGAGCAGGAGGCCGGAGGATTGGCTCTCGCCGTCGCCGAACTGATCCGTGCCTATGTGCGGGCGCCTGTTCCAAAAATAACGGTGGTGGTCGGCAAGGCGCTGGGCGCCGCCGGCGTGGCAATGGGGTCGCGGGCCACCTCGCCCGATAAGATCGCCGCATGGCGCGGCGCCGGCCTGGGCCTGATGGGCGCCGGCGGGGTGCGAAGCCTGGCGCAGCGCTCGGGCGCCGAGGCGGAGCGAAGCCTTTCCGTGCCGGATGTCGGCCATGCCTTGCGCGGAGCCTATGTCGACGCGGTGCTCGATCCTGCGCAGACCAGGCAGTGGCTCGGTGAAACGGTGGCCTCGCTGTGCCGGCCCGCGAGCCGGCGAATTTGACATACAGGGGCACCATGTTTTCAAAAATTCTGATTGCAAATCGGGGCGAGATCGCGTGCAGGATCATCAATACCGCGCGCCGCATGGGCATTGCGACGGTGGCCGTCTACTCGGACGCGGATCGGCGCGCCCTGCACGTCCGGATGGCCGATGAGGCTGTGCACATCGGCCCCGCCGCGGCCATAGAGTCGTATCTGGTGGCCGACAAAATCATCGAAGCCTGCCGCCGAACCGGCGCCCAGGCCGTGCATCCGGGCTACGGCTTTTTGTCCGAGCGCTCTTCCTTCGCGCAGGCCCTGGCGGCCGCGGGCATCGTGTTCATCGGGCCCAACGGCAAGGCGATCGACGTCATGGGCGACAAGATCGCGTCCAAGAAATTCGCCAATATGGCGAAGGTGTCGACCATACCCGGTTACCTGGGCGTCATCGAGAACGCCGAGCAGGCCACCGAGGTGGCGCGCGACATAGGCCTGCCCGTCATGATCAAGGCGTCGGCGGGCGGCGGCGGCAAGGGCATGCGCATCGCCCGTTCGATCGGCGAAGTCGCCGAGGGCTTTACGCGCGCGCGTTCCGAAGCGGCCGCTTCGTTCGGCGACGACCGGGTGTTCATCGAGAAATTCATCGAAAATCCGCGCCACATCGAAATACAGGTGCTGGGCGACAAGCACGGCCATGTCATCTACCTGGCCGAGCGCGAATGTTCCATCCAGCGCCGCAACCAGAAGGTGCTGGAAGAGGCGCCTTCGTCCCTGCTCGACGAAGACACGCGGCGCCGGATGGGCGAGCAGGCGGTGGCGCTGGCCCGCGCGGTGGATTACGACTCGGCCGGCACCGTCGAATTCGTATGCGGGCAGGACAAGTCTTTCTATTTTCTCGAGATGAACACCCGCTTGCAGGTCGAGCATCCGGTGACGGAGCTGATCACGGGCGTGGACCTGGTCGAGCAGATGATACGCGTGGCGGCCGGCGAGCCGCTGGCGCTCAGGCAGGAAGATGTGCGGATCGAGGGCTGGGCGGTCGAAAGCAGGGTATATGCCGAGGATCCGGCCAACAACTTCATGCCGGCCGCGGGCCGCCTGCGCACCTATCGTCCGCCGGCCGAAGAGAGCCGGCCCGACGGCATCACGGTCCGGAACGACACGGGCGTCTACGAGGGCGGCGAGATCGCCTTGCACTACGACCCCATGATCGCCAAGCTGATCACCCATGCGCCCACACGCGAGCAGGCCATCGAGGCGCAATGCGAGGCGCTGGACGCCTTCGCCATCGAGGGCATCGCGCACAATCTCTCTTTTCTCTCCGCTCTGATGCACCATCCGCGCTGGCGCAGCGGCAAGCTGTCCACGGCCTTCATCGCCGAAGAGTACCCGGGCGGATACATTGCGGCCGAGCCCGCGGGCGACCGTGCGCGCCGCATGGCCATGGTATCGGCGGTCATGGACGCGTGCCTGCATCCCGTGCCGCAGGGCGAAAGCGCGTATCGCGACGCCGTCGTCAAGCTTGGGGCGCAGAGTTATCCCTTGTCGATCAGAGGGCGAGCCGGCCTCTGGCGGGTCCGTATCCCCGGCGATGCCGCCGAGCACATCGTCCAGTCGGACTGGCGCACCGATCAGCCGGTGTGGCGGGGACTGGTGGACGGCGAGGTGATCGTGGTCGGCGTGGACATCGGGCGGGAGCCTTTCGTGCTTTCCCACGCCGGCACGCTCGCGCGGGCCATGGTGCTCGGCCCCAAAGAAAGCGAGCTGCTGGCCTTGATGCCCGAAGTCCAGGCCGAACAGGATAAAAAGAGTCTCGTCTGCCCGATGCCCGCCATGGTGGTGTCGCTGGCCGTCAAGGTCGGGGACCAGGTTTCGGCAGGCAGCCCGCTGTGCGTCCTGGAGGCCATGAAGATGGAAGTCAGCCTGGAAGCAGAAGAAGACGCAGTCATCGCTCGTATCGAAGTCAAGCCGGGAGACAAGCTCGCCGGCGGCGACATCATCATGGATTTTGCCTGAGGGCCATTATGCAAATTGGAGTTCCTGTTGAAACCTTTCCCGGGGAGTCGCGGGTCGCCGCCACCCCC